>Ga0209784_100115_pt1 | contig 88923 bp, 73 predicted proteins | sample AraplaCvi_mLB_r2_2_FD_184284 | JGI IMG/M metagenome (GOLD analysis project Ga0209784, IMG submission 184284) | Arabidopsis root microbial communities from North Carolina, USA - plate scrape CL_Cvi_mLB_r2 (SPAdes) (version 2) | ecosystem: Host-associated > Plants > Roots > Endosphere | place: USA...
CGGAATGGGCCTGGCCATCGTCAAGCAGCTGGTTTCCGCTCATGGCGGTCACGTGTGGGCCGAAAGCGGAGATGAGCATGTTGGCGGCAGCTGCTTCTATATTCGGATTCCGAAAAAGAATAAATAAACACGACAAAAAAACCGGATCAGAAGATCCGGTTTTTCCATCCCATTAGCTTGGCTGCGCTCTCAACATAATAATAATCGCCATAGATGAGCGAGACGTTTATATTTTGTCCGGCAGGCAGATGCCCGGTGGCCTCTTTCAGTATGCCTTCATAATCCGGGTCATCCCATTCGGCGTAACGGTTCGTCAAAGAGTCGATGATACACAAGGCACTGCTGCGGTACAGAGCGCGTTCTGCTTGCGGGACGAGGTCCGCGATTTCAAGCAGCCCGGATGCGGCGCAGGATGCCGCGGATGTATCCCTTGGCACCGGTGCCATTGGGGATGTTTCCGTCCCGTCATGATCGGGGGATTCCAAATCCTTGCGCTCCGCCCGAAAATCCCAAAGCGGAATGGAATCTTCCTCAAGGGAAGCCACAAAGAAATGAGCGACTCGCTTGGCAGCGTCGAGATACCGAATATCGCCGGTATACCGATAGGTGTTCGCCATCCCGTGCAAAGCCCAGGCTGCTCCCCGGCTCCAGGCCGATTCCGGTCCAAAGCCTTGCCCGCCGAGCGACTCCATATATTCTCCCGTCAACGGGTCAAACCGGCAGATGTGCCGAACCGAGCCGTCGGGTCTAATGAAATGTTCAGCAACCGTATTGGCCTGCTCTCTGGCGATATGAGCGAATCTCGGATCGCCGCTCTCCTCGGAAGCCCAGAACAAGAGGGAGAGATTCATGGTGGAATCGATGATGGACCAGCCTTCGTTTCCGTGGTTCCACGAGGTAGGCTTCACCTGATTCCAAGCGCGAATGAATCTGCCGACGGGGTTATACCTTCCTGCGAGCAGGGTAGCCGCCAACAATCCTCTCCGCCTGGCATCCGGATCGCCGGTCAGTTTATATTTGATGACGGCCGTCGGCAGAAATTGAAAGCCTACATCGTGATGAAAGTTACTGTCTACGATCAGCGCCTCTTCAAGCCGAATATCCCATTCCCAAGCCCATTCCTTATACTGCGGCTGCTTGGTCATATCATACATCATCCATAGCATCCCCGGCCAAAAACCGGAGGTCCACCAATCGATCCGGGTGGAATCATAGATCCCGTTCTTTGTGGCATGGGGAACTTTGCCTTGGAGCTGACCCGTCATACGCGTTACTTTCGTTTCGAGTTTTCCCCATAACGACGCATAGATCGTTTCCTCTTCCTTCACTTGTCCGTTCATCGCTAACCTCCCATAACTGATGGCATCGAGCGGCCCGTGTTGGCATCTGCTTTGAACCATTGTTCCACAGAACGCTTCGAATTTCTAGACCAGCCGTTTAAAAACTGTTGAAATCACAAGCCGAACTTAAAAAAACACAAGCCGCCGATCCACCTAAAAAAAACACAAAGGAACCGATCTTCCTCCATTGCTGCCCGGTCATGAAAACCTATAGGATAAGGATATTCATCACATTCATTTCCTAAGGAGGCGATCAGCCGATGCCGCAAATTACGATTAAAATGTACGAAGGACGCACGGATGAGCAGAAGAACGAAATCGTTGACGTTTTTACAAAGGAGCTGTCGCGGATCATTGACCGGGAGCCTGAATTTATCAGCATCCGGTTTGACGAAATTCCGATAGATGACAACGCACCGGCCCATTTGAGAAACAAGAGGTGATGACAGATGGCCGAGCCAAACAAAGCAGCGGTAAGCCCGATTCTGGACGGAAGGCTTGATAAAAGGAGAAAGCTGCTCGGATTCATGTGGAAATACAGGGCGCTGTACTTCATATCGCTGCCGGGACTGCTGTTCTTCGCATTGTTCAAATACGTTCCGTTAATGGGCTCCGTGATCGCATTCCAGAACTACAATTTGTTTGCGGGCGTAACGGGAAGTCCCTGGGTGGGCCTTGAGCACTTTGGGCGAATGTTCCAGCACTATGATTTTCTGAAAATTCTGCGCAATACGCTTCTGCTGGGTACATATGACATTCTGTTTGCTTTCACGGCCCCCATCGTCCTGGCTTTATTGCTGAACGAGGTTCGCCAGGTCGTTTACAAGAAAATTGTCCAGACGATATTCTATGCGCCGCATTTTCTGTCATGGGTTATTGTAAGCGGTATCTTTGTGGGCATCCTGTCCCCATCATCGGGGATCGTGAACGTGGTGCTCGGGTGGTTCGGCATCGAACCGATCTATTTCCTCGGCGAAGATTCCTACATTCGAACGGTATTGGTGGGCTCCGGATTATGGAGAGATGTCGGCTGGGGAACCATCATCTATCTGGCGGCGCTCGCGGGCATCAATCCGGATCTCTACGAAGCCTCCGAAATCGACGGAGCGGGGAGATGGCGCCAGACCCTCAGCATTACCCTGCCAGCGCTGCTTCCCGTGATAACGATCCTGTTCCTGCTCAAGATCGGGGATTTCATGGATTACGGGTTTGAACGCGTATTTGTGTTTCAGAACCCGCTTAACATCCAGTCCAGCGAAATTTTGGACACGTACATTTACAAAGCCGGCTTGCAGCAGCTTCAGTACAGTTATGCCACCGCCATCGGGGTGTTCAAGTCCGTTGTCGGCTTGTTCCTGATCACCATTGCAAACACCATCAGCAAGAAAGCGACCGGCGAGTCGCTGTATTAGAGGGGAGTGACCACCAACGTGAAATATGACAGTGCAGGCAGAAAAATGTTTCTTGTATTGAACTATATCATCCTTACCTTTCTTGCACTCACCATGCTGCTCCCTTTTCTCAATGTCATTGCCCAGTCGTTCAGCAGTCCGGGCGCTATCGATCGCGGAGAAGTGATGTTCTGGCCGGTGGAATTTACCTTTGCATACTACAAGCATGTATTCAACGATGTTTCCATCTGGAGGGCATTCGGGATCAGCGTCTATATTACGATATTCGGAACCTTCATCAATCTGGCAGCAACGGCTTCGCTGGCGTACCCGCTCTCAAGGCCCGAATACGTCGGCAGAAAAACCATCATGATTATCATCCTGTTGACCATGATTTTTACGGCGCCGCTGATCCCCCAATTCATACTGATGCGCGAGCTGAATCTCGTCAACACGCTGTGGTCCTTGATGCTGCCATCGGCGATCAGCGCATTTAACCTGTTTGTGCTTCGCACGTTCTTCACCCAAATTCCGGGCGAACTGATCGATTCGTCCCGAATCGACGGATGCAGCGAGGTCCGTACCTTATGGAGCATCGTGCTTCCGTTATCCAAACCGGCGCTGGCAACGGTAGGGATATTCTATTCCGTAACGAATTGGAACAAATATATGGATGCCCTTTACTATATCAATGACCGCAGCAAGTATCCGCTCCAGGTAAAATTGAGGGAACTTCTGGTGAACGAGGGCCTGACCGATACGGGCAACATGGCGTTCGAAGCAAGCTCACAGTCCGTGCAGGGCATTCAGATGGCGGTTATTCTGGTAGCCACGCTGCCCATCATTCTCTTGTATCCGTTTCTGCAGCGCTTCTTCATTCACGGGATGATGATCGGGTCGATCAAAGAATAACCCTAAAAAAACAACAAACCGAGCCAAAGACATTCCTTGTTCCCGCCCAGACGGCTCTCTATACTAATAATAAGTTTGAAAGCGCTATTATAAGCAACTATATTAGCTTGAAAAGAGGGGTATTCATGAGAAAAAGCTGGACACGTGCGCTTACGTCAGGTCTTGTACTGGCCATGCTCGTCGGCTGTGCGGGCAATAATGGCGGAGGCGGAGGAACCAACGCCGGGGGCGACGGCCAAGGCGGGAATGAAGCGGGAGCCACGAAATTTTCCATTTCGATGCGGACGCTTAACGTTTCCTACGTTGAGAAGAATCCGGATATCAACAAGGATAAGTACGTGCTGGAGCTAGAGAAGATGACGAATACGGACCTCGATATCCGCCTCATTCCGCATAACGAATATCAGGATAAAATGGTGCAGATGTTCGCAACGAACGACATACCGGATGTGGTGCAGGGAACTGGCGGAATCAGCGGTCCCGAGCTGGCGGGTGCCGTGGAGAACGGAGTCTTTCTTCCGCTCAACGACCTGCTGCAGGAGCATGGGCAGGACCTGCTCAAGTTTATTCCCGAGGAAGCCTGGAAGCGGATGACGGATTCCAAGACGGGCAATATTTACGGGATTCCCGAAATCTTGTCCAATCCGTCCAGACGGGCCACATGGATTCGGACCGACCTGCTGGAAAAGGTAGGCAAGGAGATCCCGACGACGGTGGAAGAGACGATGGAGGTTCTGCGCGCGTTCAAGGAAGCCGGGGTGGAGCAGCCTTATGCCGGACGTCAGAATTTCAAATATGCCGATACCTTCTTCGGCGCCTATGACGTGCTGGGTTACCTGAACCAATTCAAGGTGTTTCCGGACGGGCAAGTAAAGCCCACCTTTTTTGACGAAGAAAATATGAAGCAGGCCATTCAGATCTATAAGACGATGCATGAGGAAGGATTGATCAGCAAGGAATTTGCGACCATTGAAAGCGCGGATTTCAAGTCCATCGTCACGAGCGGCAAAGCCGGCATGTGGTCCATGAATGCCAACGAGCTTCCGATATGGGGAACCCAGCTGAAGGAGAATGTGCCGGACGCGAAAGTGGCGCTGATTCCTTCGCCTGTAGGACCTGACGGTAAAGGAGGATATGCCCATTATAATCCGGTCACGCGTTCCTTCTTCATCAACGCGAAGGCGAAGGATAAAGCGGAAGATATCGTAAAGTTCTTCAACTGGATGGTCAGTGAGGACGCGGAATTGTTCTTCAGCTTTGGCATCGAGGGCGAGGATTATCAGGTAACCGACGGAAAACCGGTCTTCGAGGTGCCGACGGACGCGGCAGGTGCGGATAAGATGCGTTATTTGAACTACTGGCTGTGGCTGGTACAGGACACAACATACAACAAACGCGTGTCCGAATTGTCCGATTCCGGCAAAGAGCTGATTGATGCTTTTGATAACATGCTATCGAATGAGGGCCGTCGCGGAATCGAATTCGACCCGAGACTGGAGGCGATGGTCAAATATCCGGAGCTGAATCCGAAGTCGGATGAACTGCCTCCGCTGATTCTGGAGCATGTGCTCCGCATGGTATACGGCAGGGAGCCGATCGATAACTACGGCAAGGTGCTCGAGGAGTATCTATCCAAGGGCGGTAAAGAGATTATTGAGGAAGCCACAAAACGATACAATGAAAAAGAAAACGCTTTCGAATAGGCGGGGCATGTTTTAGTATAGTGTTGAAGAATGACTCCTCTGCTTGTCCAAGCAGAGGAGTATCTTGCTAAAGCTAAATTACTCTCGCTGCTTTGAAAGGGGAATGGGTGATGTACCGCATTCTGGTCGTTGATGATGAACCTATGATAAGGATGGGCTTGGCGAAACTGATTACGCAGACGGATCCGGCCATGATTCAAGCGGCAACGGCCGGAAACGGCATGGAAGCATTGGAATCGATCCAGACGGCACGACCGGACTTCATATTTACGGATATCAAGATGCCCAAGATGGACGGCCTGGAGTTAAGTAAGCAGCTATATGAAAAATTTGGAGACATCACGGTCGTTGTCATCTCCGGTTACGGCGATTTCGAATACGCCCAGAAATGTATGTCGTATGGGGTAAAGGAATATCTGCTTAAGCCCGTGACCAAATCGGTGGTACATAACACCATGAATAAATTGATGGCGGATCGAAAGTCCATACAGGAGAAGCAGCGGTTCTATTTTCCGCTTTCCAAGCTGGAGGATTGGTTGGAGCAGCTTGAGCTGGCCGTATGGCATCTACAAATGAACGATATCCAGGCGAAGCTGCAGGAGATTGAGGATTACTGCAATGAGCGCCGGCTCGAATCGATCCAGCTTCAGGAGCTGCTGGATGAGCTGTACGCAAAACTGATCAAGCAGTTAAACGGCAGGGACGTGTATTCGTTTGAACGCATGACGGGAATCTCGGGGATGGAGCCGGGAGGGAACCATTATTATTTCGAGAGATTTCGTCAAGCCGTGAATCAGACGGTAAAACTCATACGAGAGAAGAGAAAAGGAAATGCCAAGGAGCCTGTAGAGGAAGCAAAAGCCTATATTGAGCGCAACTTGTCCCGCGATCTCTCGCTGGATGAGGTGGCCGACATGCTTGGACTCAACCCGTCGTATTTCAGTCAGCTGTTCAAGCAGATGACGGACGAGACCTTTGTTCATTACCGGATCAAGAAACGAATGGAGAAGGCGAAGAAGCTCCTTGCCATTCCGCATTATAAAATTACGGACATTTCATTCGAAGTGGGGTATGCGGATCATCCTCATTTTACCAAAACCTTTAAGAAGGTCACCGGTTACACCCCTTCCGAATACCGGGAGATGCTGGGGATTGAATGATGCGGAAGAGCCTGTCCCGTCAAATCTTCTTGTACTTTTTCATCGTCGTGTTGTTCTCGCTTACCACGGTTGGCGTCTTCATCTATATGAAATCATCCGAAGCGATTGACGAGCAGGTCGAGAAGTATATGACTACCGTCATCACGAACGCCGCAAGGCAAACGGATAATCAGTTGAAAATGTTCGAGCGGATCAGCAATACGATTTTGCTGCAGGATTCGGTGAAACGATTTTTGGATATGGACCCGAGCGACAGCTATGAGCATTACCGGTTCACCCATCTCATCCGAAAGGATGTCTTTCAGAAGATTTTCATTCAATACCCCACGCAGACCCATATGATGTACATTCTGGGGTTCCATGGCCGGTCGATTTTCGATCAGAACCAGAACTTCTCCGCCATGTCGATCGATCCGTCGGGCCGACTTCGTGAATTGACGGAGAAGACGCCGGGGAACGGGGAGATCGTCATCTTGAAGACCAGCCTGCTGGAACAGGATCGCGACAACGTCATTACGGTTGCCCGCAAAATCAGGGGAATGGATTCCTACGACGTTAAAGGCGTGCTTGCGGTAGAGTTCAATGAAGATCAGCTGTCGAGTTTATGGAATGGCGTCGACCTTGGGGAGCAGGGTTTCTTTTTCATCCTGGATCGCGAAGGCGAGGTCGTTTATGCCCCAGAGCACGTGGATATGGAGGGAATCACGACCACGGACCTGCCGAAGCGCATTATCGCCAGGGGCGACCATCGCTTCATTGAACCGGTATTAGGCGAGAAAGCGATGATCATCTCGCGCCAGTCCGAATATTCGGGCTGGAGCCTCGTCATAATGATGCCGCTGGATGAGCTCCGGGCGCCGATTTCGGGCATCCGCTCCACCACCATTATCGTAGGCTTTGTCACCTTGTTCATTGCGCTCGTTCTGGCATACAGATTCGGGAAATCGATCGTGAATCCGATCCGCAATTTGAAGAACGGGATGAGGCAGACGGAGAAGGGAAACTGGACGCACATCACCGACGCGAAACCGCGCGAGGATGAAATCGGGGGATTGATCCACAGCTACAATCTCATGGTCAGCCGGTTGTCCGACATGATCGAGCAGGTATACGACACGGAGCTCCACAACCAGAAGACGCAGCTGGAGCTGCAGGACATTCAGCTGGAGCGTCAGCGTGCCGAGTTTCAAGCGCTTCAATTGCAGATCAATCCGCATTTTTTGTACAACACGCTGGAAACGATCAATTGTTACGCGATCGTTCAGGATTCGGACGAAATTTCGGACATGGTGGAGGCCATGGCTTTCATGCTTCGATATTCCATTCAGACCAATCTGGAGGAAATCACGATTGCCAACGAGCTGAACCATGTGCGGCATTACATGATGATCTTGAAGCATCGGATCGGGCGCGATTTTGAGATCGAGGTGGCAACGCCGCCCGAACTCCTGTTGGAGAAGATGGTCAGGCTCTCCCTGCAGCCGATTGTGGAGAACATTTTTCAGCATGCCTTTCCGGAAGGAATCGAGGCGTGGCATTACATTCGGATTGATACGAGAGTCGACGGAGACAATTTGCTGGTCATTGTCGAGGACAACGGGGCAGGCATTGCGGAACATAAGCTTCATAAACTGCGCAAAAGGCTCGAGGAAAACCGCCTGGTCGATGATGAAGAAAGGATACGCGCCCGGCGCAGGGGCGGCATCGGCATCGTAAACGTCCATCGGCGAATTCAGATGGTTTACGGCGAAGCGTACGGGATAACGGTTCATAGTTCGCCGAGTCAAGGCACAAGCATCGTCATGACGATGCCGCGAATGGAAAGAATGCGTGAGCAAGAAAACAGGCTGAAACAGCTGCAAACCTAATCAGGAGGGGTCAACATGCAAATCAATCTATCGGGTAACGTCGCTTTAGTCACAGGATCTAGCGGAGGAATCGGTCGGGCGGTTGCCATCATGCTGGCGAGAAGCGGAGCCAAGGTAGCGCTGAATTATCTGAACAGCAAGGAGGCTGCCGACGAGGCCGTTGCCGAGATCCGGGATTTTGGCGGCGAAGCCCACGCTTTTCGCGCAGACGTTGCACAAGCAGAACAGGCGGAGGCGCTTGTGGCGGAAGTGGAGAAGGCGTTTGGCGGACCGGTAACGATTCTGGTTAACAATGCGGGGCATTTGGTCCAGCGGCTGGCAAATGCGGAAATGACCGAGGAGCTCTACGCCAAGATCATGGACGTCAATATGAAAAGCACGGTATTCGTGAGCAAAGCTGTCATTTCGGGCATGAAAGCGGCCGGTCAAGGCCGCATCGTGAACATGACCTCCGTTGCGGCGCACAACGGCGGCGGACCGGGCGCTAGCATTTATGCAGCGAGCAAGGCTGCTGTCCTGAGCTTTACCAAAGGCTTGGCGAAGGAGCTTGCTTCAAGCGGAATTAATGTGAATGCCGTATCCCCGGGCTTTATCGGGCAAACGGCGTTTCACGCGACCTTTACCCCGGATGATGCGCGCAAAGCTACCATTCAGGGCATTCCGCTTGGGCGAGAGGGCAAGCCGGACGATGTCGCCGGATCCGTGCTGTTTCTCGTCTCGGAGCTGTCTTCTTATATAACGGGTGAGACGATCGAAATCAACGGCGGCATGTTCATGCGATGAGGGATTGGATGAAGGTGAAGGCGAAGCTGAACTCGTATGCGTGGGGCGAGCAAACGATCGATATCCTGAAGGCTGAACTGGACCAAGTGATCGACCGGAAGCTGGATATTCCTGTTGACCCCGGCGGCTGGTGGCATCAATTCGTTTGTCCCGAACATCACACGGAGCTATTGTTTGATCCTCTGGAAGCCGACAGCAGCACCTTTCGCTGTCCGTATGGCTGCGAATGGGAAGGAGAACCGTATCGGGGAGCATGGCTGGTATTCAAGCATCAGGCCATGGCCCGATATGCTCTGCAATCCGCCGCCGTCTATGCGGGCACGGGGGAGAGGGTTTACGCCGATCTTGGAAAAAGGCTGATCGTTCGGTATGCGAAGCAATTTCCGCTGTATCCTGTCCACCCGGATGCACAGCCATGGATGCTGAAAGGGAGAGCATTCCATCAGGCTTTAACCGAAGCCATCTGGGCAACGACGCTTCTTCGTGGATATCTGCTTCTGCGGGATGAAGGCGTATGGTTTGATGAGGCGGATCTTCGGAAGATTGACCGGTTCCTGCACATGCTGGAGAGCAGCATGACGGAATATCATCATATTTTGTCCCGGGAACGCGGAAATCCTGAGAACAACTATACCGCTTGGCTGATCGCCGCTTTGTTCTGTATCTATGCGGTGCAAGGCGAAACGAAGAAGCTGAAGCAGCTGGTTGAGCAGGAAGGGGGGCTGCGCCATCATCTCACCATTGCCGTCAAGCCCGATCAACTTGAATTTGAAGGCAGCATTTACTATCACGTATTCGTGCTCCGGGCTTACCTGATAGCTGCGGAAATGGGGAGCAGGGTTGGTGAAGATCTATTTTCCCTGAGAGGGGAGCAAGGCCAATGCATGCAGGGAATGCTGTCGGTATTAGTTCGATTGTCAGACCCAAACGGCTTCCTGCCTGCACTTCACGACGGTCCTTATCGCAGGGCCCCGTTCGCGCGAGAAATTGCGGAAATTATGGAGATCGGTTTATCCGTATATGGGGATAAGAGCTATCGACGATTGCTTGGCCATGCATATCGGGAACTGAACGGAGAAGCCGGCAGAATCGGCATGCTGGAGGCACTGCTGTACGGCACGGGATCTTGGGATGGCCGAAACGGAATGGCCGCTCCCGGCATAAGGAACTCCCATATGTTAAAATCGGGCGAGATATGGGAAACGGGGGATATTATTGAAGTACAGGTCACCCGTGAGGTCCCAAGACCGGGAGACGCTATGCAAGTTGATTATGATCTGACAGCTCATGAAGCGGGGGGGATAGAATGCGGTAACTTAAATCATGCCGACGGCGAATCGCCTAATTCCGTTCTTCTTCCTTACAGCGGGTTCGCCCTGTTAAGGACAAACGATCCCCAAGGCCTTCAAGCGTTGATTGATTTTGGCCCCCATGGCGGATCGCATGGTCACTTTGATAAGTTGAATCTGATGATTCATGCCGGGGATCAGCCTCTTTCACCAGATCGTGGAACTGTACCTTATGGATCGGTTCTGAAAAAGGAATGGTACCCCCATACTGCCTGCCACAACACCGTCTCCGTAGGCGGCCGCTCGCAGAATCCGGCCGAAGGCAAATGCATGCGGTATGAATCCGCTACAAACCGTTCCTATATTTGGGTTCGGGCCGATGAGGCCTACGATCATGGCGTTCTGGACCGGCATTTGATCATGGCGGAAGATTGGCTGCTGGATTGGTTCGAGGTGGAATTGGATGAACCGGCCGCCGTGGATTGGTGGTTTCATTACGTCGGCACAGGGCAGCTTCGCCAAGGTTCGGATGAGGTTCAGTACAGCGGGTCGGCGGAACCGGGAAACGAGGACGGACACGCATACGTAAAAGAGCGCTCCTCTAGCGTATGGTCCAGAGACGGAATGCAGGTTGACCTTCGTATCGCTAACGAGTCAGGAGCGCTTGGGGTAGCATCCTTTGCCACCTTTGAAGGCACGGTATGCTCACGCGTGGAATCACCTGGGCTTGCTGACGATCCCAGCCGTCCCATGGAAGGAATCCGGCTTCGCCGATTGGATTCGAAAGCCCGCTTCATCGTCGTTTATCGTGCCGGAAATGAGCCGATATCCTTGGGATGGAGGCATGCTGCGGACGGGGATTGGCTCCATCTGTCGGATGGAAGAACGGCAAGAAGCTTTACAATGACCAACAACGGGTTGAAGGAGAGGGTGCTCGATGAAAACCTTGTTTGAACCGAAAAGCGGATTATTGTCCGTGCCGTATCAACCGGACGAAGGGAGCAAGCTGCTCGAGAATCCTCCCCGCTTCACCTGGATGCCTGGACAGCTTGAGGACGACCGTTATATGCTGCAGATCTCGACTTCACCCTCGTATGAAACGGGGGCCACAACGACGATATCGCCGATTCCCTATAACTTATACACTCCGGATCAACCGCTGGAGCCGGGTACTTATTATTGGCGCTATGCCTTGCTGACCGGGGAGCAAGTGGAGGATACCGAGGACTTGGAGCATAACCGTTCTTCTTGGAGTCAATCCCGAATGTTTCATGTCCCGGAGGGGCTGCCCGAGACTCCCCTGCCTGGCAGAGCGGAAAGGTACGAACGCACGCATACCGGTCATCCGCGGTTATGGTTGGACGAAAAGGGGATTGAGGCGTTCCGGGAAGGTCTCCGCAAGGATGAAGATTACTGCGGCTGGCAGGCCTTTTACGAGAGATCGGTCCTTCCATGGGTGAATAAGCCGCTAATCCCGGAACCGGAGCGTTATCCGGGCAACAAACGCGTCGCGAAGCTGTGGCGACAAATGTACATGGATTGCCAGGAAACGCTCTATGCCGTCCGGCATTTAAGCGTGGCAGGAGTTATATTGCAGGATGATGCTTTGATAGCCAAAGCGAAAACGTGGCTGCTCCACGCGGCCCGTTGGGATACGGAGGGAACAACGTCCCGCGATTACAACGATGAAGCCGCTTTCCGCATGGTCGGGGCGCTTGCCTGGGGGTACGACTGGCTTCACGATTACCTCGGCGCTGAGGAGATTGATCTCGTCAGGGGCGCCATGCTGCGCCGTACCGAGCAGGTGGCCTTCCATGTGATGGAGCGCTCGAAGATACATCACGTCCCTTACGACAGCCATGCGGTTCGTTCGTTATCCTCGGTTCTGGTCCCTGCCTGCATCGCCATGCTTCATGAAGAAGCGAGCGCGCGGACATGGCTGGATTACACGCTGGAATACTACGCCTGCCTCTACTCCCCATGGGGCGGAGAGGACGGGGGCTGGGCAGAAGGGCCGCTCTATTGGACAACCGGCATGGCATTCGTGATCGATGCGCTCAATCTCATCCGCAATTACGTAGCGATCGATTTTTATAAACGTCCGTTTTTCTGGCGCACCGGCGATTTTCCGCTATACTGCAGCAGTCCGGATACGATTCGGGCCAGCTTCGGCGACCAGTCCTACCTCGGAGAACCTGTCAGCCTGAAGACGGCCTTCAATATTCGCCAGTTTGCAGGCATTACGGGAAATGGGCTGTATCAATGGTATTTCGAACAAGTGGCCAAATCGGATACGGATGCCGACTCCAAATTTTATAATTATGGCTGGTGGGATTTCCGGTTTGACGATATGCTGTATCGGCATGACTATCCTCAGGTGGAAGCCGTTCCTCCATCGGATACCGTTCCCTTTGCCTTATCGGACGCTTCGGAACCCAATGAAGGGGCCATTCAATCCGTCAAATGGTTCCGCGATATTGACTGGGTGGCGATGCATCACCGGATGGATGATCCGGATGAACACATCATGCTGCTTGCGAAGAGCAGCCGATACGGCTCGATGAGCCACAGTCACGGTGACCAGAACGGCTTCCTGCTGCACGCATACGGCGAGCCGCTGGCTATCGAGAGCGGGTACTATATCGCCTTCGGCAGCACGATGCATATGAATTGGCGGAGGCAGACGCGCTCCACGAACAATATTCTTATCGATGGCCATGGTCAGTATGCGGGAAAAGACAAGGTTCTCTGCATCGAGGCCAGCGGCAAGGTGGAGCAAGTCGACGCTGCAGCAGGCTTGGGGTACGCCCGCATGAACGCAACGCAGGCCTATCGGGAGAACGTCCCCTACCTGGAGCGTTATGTGCGCGAAATCTATTTCTTCGACGAATCTTATGTTGTGATTGTGGATACGGTGGACCTTGCCAAGCCAGCCAGCATCGAGTGGCTGTTCCATACCTTGAACCGGATGAAGTTGTCGGGGCAGACGTTTCGGGTAATGGGCAGCAAAGCGGAGATGGAGGGGCGATTCGTGTACTGCTCCTCAGGCGATCTATCGTTGAATCAGCATAATCAATTCACCGGCGTCGATCCCGAAGAGATCGAAGGGCTGGATAACCAGTGGCATCTGCATGCGGAGACGAAGTCAGCTTCAAGCCATCGCATCGCGACCCTCCTGGTGCCGATGAAGGTGGATGAGAGTAAATACGTCTCGTATTTTCTGGATGATCAGGACCATGGGGTTCATATCTATTTTACGAACGAAGACGGGAACACCAGGAAAGTGGAGGTGCCCAAGGCGTATTAAGCGGGGGAGCGCCGATGCGATAACGAATGCCAAAAGACTCAACATACAGCAGCCTTTGCTGGAGTTGAGTCTTTTTTTGCAAATAGGAAGGGAGTATTGATGTTATGCATGGTGCCAAATTTATCATCGAGCAGGGAGCAGCTTGAAATAACAGCTAAGCAATCAGGATCAACTCGCAGTTTTATATCATCCTTGCCTGGGAAGGCGTCATGCCCTTGTACTGTTTATACAGCTTGGTAAAATAATTCGGGTTGCTGCAGCCGACGATGCCGGCAATCTCCGTGATGGTCAACGTCCGTTCGCGAAGCAGCCGCTCCGCTTCATTCATCCGGGTCAGGTTGACGTAATCCACGAAGGTGCGGCCCGTTAAACGCTTGAACATTTTGCAAAAATGAAACGGATTCAAACCGACTTCCGCAGCGGCGGCCTCCACCGGCAATTTCTCGCCGATGTTGTTCTCGATATGCTGTATCAGCTTTTTATAACGCTCCCGATTTGCAAAATAAGGCTCGTGCGTTTTCTCCGCGAGCTGTGCGGGCATGAATGTGCGCACCAGCAGAACGAACAGGGTGTACAGCTTCGACTTGGCAATAAGCTCATAAGCCGGACGGCGGACGGCAAGCTCTTCAATGACTTCATCCAGCAGCGGATAGCAATCTGCGCCAGCCGGGTCACTCTCCGCAGGCTTGACGGGAAAACGCAGCCGGCCTTCCATATATGGAGCGACATAACGCGCGTGAACCGGATCATGCAGTGAATCGTTAAACAGGGATGCATTCACCACGACGCAATCAAACCGCACATCGCCATCCTCGAGGGCATAACCCACATGCAGACTGCCGCCCGGGATGATGATGAACTCTCCAGCCTTAACGACATAAGGGGTGGTATCAATATGGAAGACGGCGTGCCCTTGGCGCATGCATAGGATCTCAAAGTGCTCATGCCAGTGGAGATAGAGGATGCAATCCTTCGTTTTGGCACCGGGACAGAGATTATGGAATACCTGTACGGGATACGTCTTATCGCCAAGCCTGGTATTCTCATGAAGCTCTCTAGGATAGGACATACGAATTCACCTCGAACCGCAAGATAAGAGTGGTATTGCACAAGGTTGTATAGAGATATTGTTGTGTATCGCCATTATAATGAAGTTGCTTCATCTACATTAAGCCAATATCGGAATGATTACAACCACAAGGCGATGAATTGAAAGCGGTTAATCAAACGATGACGTATTCAGGGGGAATAATGGAAATATGACCACGACGTTTAAAGTTGTTATCGCGGGATGCGGGAGCATGGCGAATACTTGGGCGGATTATGCAAAAGCGCGGGAGGATGTTGAAATCGTGGGTCTCGTGGACATTCAGGAGACTTTCGCGAAGGCATTTGCCGATCGGCACGGTCTTTCCTGTCCGACGTATGACAATATTAACGATGCACTTGCTTCAAGCGGTGCGAATATCGTATTCGATGTGACCATTCCCGCCAGCCACTATGGGATTAGCACGGCGGCGCTGAAGCACGGGTGTCATGTATTCAGCGAAAAACCGTTAGCGGAATCGATGACGGAATGTCTGGATATCGTGAAGCTGGCGGAGTCTGCAGGCAGAACCCATGCCGTCATGCAAAACCGCCGATTTGATCCGCGAATACGGGCTTTCAAGTCTTTGATCGATAGCGGAGCGATCGGAAAGCCCGGTTTCATAGGGGCCGATTTCTTTCTTGGCGCGCATTTCGGCGGATTTCGGGACCTGATGGATAGTCCCCTGCTGCTAGATATGGCCATTCATACCTTCGATCAGGCCCGCATGATCAGCGGAGCCGATCCGGTATCCGTATATTGTCAGGAGTTCAACCCGCCCGGTTCCTGGTACGCCGGCAACGCGATGGCGATATGCATCTATGAAATGTCGGACGGCTCCGTGTTCAATTACCGCGGGTCCTGGTGTGCCGAAGGCGCTCAAACCTCCTGGGAAGCCGCCTGGCGCGTCACGGGTGAGAGGGGAACGGCAATCTGGGACGGACATGACGAGATCTATGCGGAGGTCGTGGCGGAAGGGGATCAATCGGGAAGCTTCATTCGGAAGTATGAACGGATCGAAGGCATGCTGCCTGCCATGGCGAAGACCGGACATCATGGCTGCCTGGACAATATGTTTCACGCACTTGAAGCCGGCATCAAGCCGGAAACGGACTGCAGCGACAACGTATACAGCATGGCGATGGTGCTGGCTGCATTGGAAAGCGCCAAGACCGGACGGAAAATCATGATCTCGGAGTTCATGAACGGAATGGGCGTTTAACCTTGGCTGAGCAGTACTCGAAACGTATCCTGCCTCTGAGCTCGAATAGCTTTGCAGTTACGGGCGGGTCGTGAACATAAGCATAGAAGAAGTCGCGATAATCGCGGCTTTTTTTATTTTATCCATGGATGTCCTCATTTCATAGCTTTATCAGCGTCCTTCTTTCAAAGATAGCCCTCTTCCAGGGAGGGACACGGACATGCTACAATATAGCACAAGCATAAGTAAAACGCTTAACCTGGAAGAGAAAGGAATGACTTCTTTGCAGCAAAACTGGTACCGCAAGCTGCTTCTCTCCTATTTTCCCATATTCCTCATCACGATTACAATCCTGGTGTTTCTTTCATTCATCATGTTTAACGAGGCCTCGCGCGAAGAGGCAGCCAAGGCGAACGGAATTTCCACGCGTTTTATTATGGAAGATCTGGATCGTTCCATCAACGCCATCGAGATGAACGTGCTGAACGAAGTGGAGACGAGTGCCCTATACTCAAGCTATCTGTTCAGCAACCCGTCATCCGACCAAAATTTGATGTACTCGCTTGTCAAACGTCTCCGCGGGTTGCAATCGGGCAGCGACCTGATCGAATCGGTTTATCTATACCGTCATTCGGATCAGTCGGTGCTGACCACCAGCGGCCAAAGCCCGCTCTCGACTTTTCCGGACCGTTCTTATATCGAGTTTGCCGTGAAAGAGCACGACTACCGGGGGTGGTCCGCCGTTCGATCCATGACGGGACTCGGGGAGAACGAACCGAAGCAGGTCATCTCCATGTATAAAAATTTGCCGCTTCCCTTCGGAAGCCAAGGGCTGCTCGTCATTAACGTAAGCATGTACCGGGTGGAGCAGATGATCAATCCGATGATAAATGACAGCGTTTCCTTTTTGAATATTTTGGACTCCAGCGGAGATCTCATATTTGAAGCATCCCAAATCGGAGAGGATAAGCGGGCCAAAGAAGGCAAGGTGCTGACGACGCTGCAATCGGATCAGTTGGGATGGACTTTTGAAAGCGGTCTCCGGGTCGGGCAGCTCTATGCCTGGGTGTCGGTCGTGTCCTACATCTGGATCGTGATCGGCTTCGTAACCGTGGTGCTTGCCGTTATTTATATCGTTTATGTTACCAGGCGGAATTATCAGCCGATCAAAGCCATGATGAACCGCATCGAGTCTATTCAGCTCAACATGCCCCAGGCCGCCAAGGATGAGCTTTCCGTGATCGATAGTGCGCTTGAAAGCCTGATCAGCCGGTCCATGGACTATGACAAAAAGCGGCACGAGAATCTCCAGCTTCAGCGCAGCCAGCTGTTCATGGACCTGATCAGCGGGCAGAAGCCCGAAGAGGAACTGTTATCCCGGATGGCAGAGCTGACGCCGATGAAGCTGTTGGAACAGCCGGCGGGTTACGTCATCCTGCTCGGTGAAATCAATGATTACAGCGGTTTTCAGGATGTTCATACCGTCCGCGACCAGAACGTGCTGAAGTTTGCCTTGATGAACGTGTTTCAGGAGCTAGCACGCAATGCCGGCTTCAACAGCTGGATTGAATGGATCGCCGGCAGCCGCGTAGGCATTCTGATCGCGCTTCCGGAGATGAAGGAGGAGACGCGTGCGTCCCTGATCCGCGCAGCGGAGGAGTGTCGGGGCTGGGTCGAGGAAAAGCTTCGTTTGTCGGTGCGGTTCGGGCTGGGCAGCACGGTTGCCGGGCTGCATGAAATAGGCGCGTCGCACCAATCAGCCTCCGAAGCGCTCGGCCACAGGCTGGCGATGGGCGATCAAGCCGTGCTGGTCGGCGATGAGCTGCCCCGGGGCGATTTAAGCCGCCTGCTTCCTTACCTGAATGAAATTTCGGAGCTGGTCAAGGACTTCCGATTAAATCATGAAGGCTGGAGAACCCGGCTGAAGGACATGTTCGTTTCATTCAAGGCAGAGCGTCTGAAGGACGATACGATCCGTTCTCTGGTCAACAGCATGCTTCAGCTCCTGTCCCGTGAGGTCGGTGTATTATCCGACGAGCTGAGAAACCAGCTGTCGGAGGGCAGGGAGCATGTACTGGCTGGAGCCGCATCCTTAGAGGAACTGCAGAGCAGGATCACCGATCAGTTGACGGAAATTTACCGCACCTATGTTGCGCTTAGCGAAACCAAGAGCTATCGTGCCATGATCAGCGAAATGAAACACTATATAGAAGAGCATTTTGACGATCCGAATTTGTCCCTGAAGCATCTGAGCGACCGATTTCAGATTTCCGGAAAATATGCAAGCTATCTGTTTAAGATGGAATACGATATGAAATTCGTGGATTTCCTCGTACAGCTCCGCATGAAGCGGGCGGAGGAGCTTCTGGCGCAGACCGACCTCTCGATACAGGAAATTGCGGAGAAGATTGGATACGCCAACTCCATTACATTCGGGCGGGTGTTCAAACGAACGTCGGGTGTGACGCCGGGCGACTACCGCAAGCTGCAAATGAAGCCTGCACCGGGGACGGAGCTCGGATCCTGGACAGGCTTCGATAACGAAAATGGTTTATGAATATAGTTTATCCAGATACGGGTGCAGAAATTTCCGGCCGGAAGCAGCACCCGTTTCGCATTTTCTGGAGAATGTCGGTATGCGTTCCGAATGCAACGGGTTATGAGGAAGGGGTCTGCATAAGGAAAAAACACCGGATATATCAAGCACTACAGTCATGATTAGAAAACGGTTTAGATAACGAAAATAGTCATTTACCTACGTTAAAACCTTGTAACGAAGCGGGTTCTCACGTTTGGAATTTGGTTTATTGTCACCCGCTTGCCTCTGAGGCATACTGAGAACACCCGAAAGGTTAAGCGCTTACATTACAGGGTCCGAAGCAATTCGGATGAATCCGCAGCTTTCTATCATGAATAAGATCGGCGCAAATCGGCAGGGACATAATCCAAATAGAAAAGGGGATGTAATGATGGCAGCAAGCAAGAAAACATGGGGCAAGCTCGCAAAGCTCACGCTGGTCATGCTGATGGTCGGAACGGCCGTATTATCCGGGTGCTCCTCAGGCTCTGGCAGCAGCACCAATGCTTCGGACGGGGATTCCGGCTCCAATGACGGCAAGCAGGTTACGCTGAAGGTCGAAATTTTTGACCGCGGCAATACACCGAAACCTTATACCATCACCGACAGTTATCTTACCCGATATATCCAGGACAACTTTGGAACCCCGAACAACATTAAGATGGAATTCGTACCGGTCCCCCGTTCCGAGGAGATCAAGAAGCTGAACGTTCTCATGGCCAGCGGCGGCAATGTGCCGGATATCGTATTTACGTATGACACGCCGACCTTCAACCGCTACGCGGAGCAGGGCGGGCTGACGGAACTGACGGATTTGATCAACGAGCACGGTCCGAATCTGAAGGAATTCCTCGATGAGGACGCGATGAGTTACGGCCAGTACATGGGCAAGCAGTTCGCTGTTCCCGGCAAACGGGCCTTCCTTGGCAAGTATTCTTCCTTTATCCGCGCCGATTGGCTGGAAAAACTCGGCATGGATGTACCTCAAACGACGGATGAGCTGTACGCGGTCTTGAAAGCTTTTAAAGAAAAGGATCCGGGCGAAACCGGCGGCAAGGTCATTCCCTTCGGCATGACGATCGAACCGGCTCAGTACGATCCGCTGATCTGGTCCTTTATTCAGCCGACTACGGAAGAACAGAAGTACACGCTGCTGCAAAAGCTTGGAGCCAACGACTACCCGACGCTGCTTCCGGGCTTTAAGGATGCGCTGCAATTTTTCAACAAGCTTTACAATGAAGGGCTGATCAGCCGCGACTTCAGCTTGGACGAAGACAAGAAGCAGTTGACCCAGGACGTGACCAACGGTCTTACGGGCTTCCTGACGGAGGATTATCCGAACATGTACTACGCGGACGGCACCTATGACACGCTGCTCAAAAACCAGCCGGACGCCAAGCTTACGCCGATCGATCCATTCACCAACTCCGAAGGCAAGCATGCGAAGCCGGAATACGCGCCAAACGGCATGTACATCATGATTCCGAAAACAAGCCAACATGCTGCAGAAGCGATCAAATACCTGAATTGGATGGCCGACCCGGACAATCTGCTGGCGCTGCAAAACGGCGTGGAAGGCGAGAACTACGAAATGGTGGACGGCATACCCGTCATGAAGACCGACGCTCCTCAAGAGGTGATTGACCGGCTTTACAACAGCGGCGACATTGCCATTATCGCCAACGGTAATTTTGTAGGCGACGAAACGCAGAACCGGGAGAAACTGACAACCAACTTCCCGGAAAAGTTCCAGGATCTGCACCGCAAGGCCGTGGAAATCTCGGCAACGGATACGTTTAAGCCGGTCAACTTTGACCGTCCGATCGAGGCCGAGGCGAAATACGGCACGAACCTGCAGGCCAAATACGAAGAGATGATCGTGAAGACGGCCATGGCGAAACCGGAAGACTTCGAGAAAACATTTGAAGCGACCATGAAGGATTACATGGTCAGCGGCGGCCAAGCTATTCTTGATGAGCGGACCAAAGTTTATCAGGAAATGCAATCCAAGTAAAGCAGCGGGAAAAGGGAAAGAACGGCTTCATCAAGAGGCCGTTCCTTCGCTCCCGGCGTCATGAGCAAGGAGAGGATGATACAGATGAGAGGAACCGTTTACCTGCGCCGGTACTGGCAATTATACGCACTGCTTGTTCTGCCTTTGGTCTATTTCATTATTTTCAAATACGGCCCGATGTGGGGCGTACAGATCGCCTTTAAAGACTTCAACTTCTTCCAAGGGATCACCGGGAGTGAATGGATTGGACTGGACGCCTTTCGCGAGGTTTTCCAGACCCAGGATTTTTATAAAACCCTCCGCAATACGCTGATGCTCAACCTGCTGGACCTTGTGGTTTCATTTCCCGCGCCTTTGATTCTCGCCATCATGCTTCATGAACTTAGAATCCAGTGGTTTAAACGTTTATCCCAAACGATATTGTACATTCCCCATTTCATTTCATGGGTTATCATAGGCGGCATCGTATACCAGGTGTTCGGCACGCAATCCGGCATGATCAACAACATGCTGATGGCACTCGGTTTTGAATCGGTACCTTTTTTAACCGAAAAAAACACGTGGCTCATTACGTACCTGGCAACGGGGGTGTGGCAGAGCGCCGGTTGGGGAACCATCCTCTATCTGGCTGCCTTGACCGGCATCAACAAGGAGCTGTTTGAAGCGGCGGAGGTGGACGGAGCGGGCAGATTCAAGCGCATCTGGTTTATCACGCTGCCGGGCCTGAAAACGACGATTGTGACGCTCCTTATCATCAACCTCGGCAATATGATCTCGATCGGCTTTGACCGTCCGTTTGTCATCGGCAATAAAGCGGTCATGGATTATTCCGACGTGCTGAGTACCTATGTGTATCGGACGGGGCTGGAATCCGGGCAGTATACCCTGGCAACGGTGGTCGGCCTGTTCCAGGCTGTCGTGGGGCTGGTCTTTATCCTAGGCGCCAACTATGCATCCAAAAAACTGACGGACGAGTCCATCATTTAACGTTTTTGCAGAAAGGAGATTCACTCATGAGCGAGCGTGTATCGAGCCGCGTTTTTGATTCCGTAAACATGATCCTGCTGGCGGTCTTCGTACTTCTTTGTCTGGCGCCTTTTTTCCATATTATCGCCATTTCTTTCAGCTCCAACCGGGCGGTAACGTCCGGCGAGGTGACGTTGTTTCCGGTGGAGTTCAGCCTTCAGGCATATCAATCCGTATTCTCGGATTCCAGCATGATCCGATCTCTCGGCTTTACGATTATGCTGACGCTGCTGACGACGGTGCTGTGCATGGTCATGACGATGATTGCCGCTTACCCGCTGACAAAAAAGAAGCTGAAGGGCCGCAAAGTGTTTATGTTTATCATCATTGTGACCATGTTCTTCAGCGGGGGCATTATCCCGGAGTACATTCTCGTGAAGGACCTGAACCTGCTGAATACGATCTGGGCGCTTGTCCTTCCGGGGCTGATCAGTCCGTTTTATCTGATTATCCTGATCTCCTTCTTCAACGGAATTCCGGAAAGTCTGGAGGAAGCGGCCGAGATCGACGGTACGAGCCAAATCGGAACGATGCTTCGAATCATTCTGCCGCTGTCTTTGCCGGTCATCGCGACGCTGAGCCTGTTCTACGCGGTCGGGCGCTGGAACGGATTCCAGGACACGCTGCTCTATATTACGAAGGAAGAACTGTATCCGCTGCAGCTGAAGCTGTATCAGCTGGTACAGAACAATATGATTACGGATTTGACCCGCAACGAGGGACCGGCAGCCGGTGTCAGAGCAACCACGGAAAGCCTGAAAGCGGCAAGCGTCGTATTTGCCACGGTGCCGATTCTTGTTGTGTACCCATGGCTGCAGCGTTACTTCGTCAGCGGCGTGATGCTGGGTGCCGTGAAGGGTTAAGGATAACGGATATTAGGGGGATCGTATGATGGTGAACAGGGTTTTTGAAGTCAATGACAGCTGGGTGCGGGAGGGGATGGACCGCCAGATCTTGGAGGAAACGCATCGCTGGCACGGCGGGGTTCGCACCATGGAGAACGGTTTGCCATCGCCCAACCATAACACAGGGACGCCGACCGCCATGGCGATATGGGCAGCAGCACTCTGCAATCCGGCATCCGCATATTACCGCGATAAGGAGCTGGCACACAGGTTTGCGCTTTCGGCCCGTTATATGCTTGCGGCTCAGCACGGCGACGGTACGATTTCGCCCGGCTGGACGAATTTCCATTCCCCTCCGGATACCGCCTTCGTGGTGGTTGGATATGCGCAAGCCGCACAGCTGATTCTGGCTGACGGTTGGGCGGAGCTGAAGGGAGCGGCTGCGGATATGTTGCTGTTTCTGGAACGCACCTTGCCTGCGCTGATTACCGGAGGCTGCCATACGCCGAACCACCGATGGGTGATCTGCGCGGCGCTGGGCTTCTTGAATGAGCTTTTTGATTCGCGGGATGCCTTGAACAGGGCGGAGGAGTGGCTCGCCGAAGGCATGGACGCCACCTTGGACGGAGAATGGACCGAGCGCAGCAACGGGATCTACAACGTCGTCAGCGACGTCATGCTGATTCACGCGGCCAGGCTGCTGAAGCGTCCGGAGCTGCTGGTACCAGTACGGGCCAATCTGAAGATGATGACTTATTTGGTCCACCCGGACGGGGAAATCGTCACGGAATATTCCGGACGGCAGGATTATGGTCACAGTTTTGATATGTCGGGGTACTTCCTGCCGTCTCTGATGATGGCATCCCTGGACTGCGATCCGGTATTTCAAGGGATGGCGGAACAGTCGCTGTCTCTGCTGAAACATCCCGGCGGAGCACCGACCAACGCAGCCGTTCGGCTGCTCTTGGATCCGGGTCTCATGCGCGAGGGTGCAGAGACAACGCCCATGCCGGAGCATTACCGCGTCGTGCTGAACGGCGAATTTCCAAGGGAGCGCTACTTGTCCGGATTTGCTGGTGCCGGCCATCACGGCGTTATCCGATACAGCCGGATGCACACGGATTTTGGCGCTCCGGTTGCGCGAATCCGTGAGGGCCGCACCAGCGTGACCGTGAACACGGAGATGTCTTCCTTCTTTTCTCTGCGTCATGGAGCGGCTCGCCTTCTCGGCGTCCAGTTCGCTTCCTATTTCGACCCCGGCTTTGTCAAGATGAGCCGGCTGACGACGCTGGAGCAGGGATACCGGTTATCCGGCGAACAGGAAAAGGGCTATAACGGACCGGTGCCGGAAGCAGCTCTGCCTGATAGTGCAAGGGAAGGCGTCAGCCCTTGGTATCTGCTGCCGCATCACTGCCGTCCGCAGACGCATATCCAACGGCACAAGGTGGAGGTGGAAATGGTGGAAGCGAGCGACGGCTGGAAGCTGGTCATTTCCTCGACGGAGCCGGAGGAGGTCGTCTCGCAAATCTCGCTGATTTTTCCGGCGGCCGGCAGCCTTAGCGGCGGAGAGCTTGCTCCAGCAGGCGGGGATGCCCAGTTCTGGATGGAAGGGAGCATTCGTTACGAGATGGACGGCGATTGGCTGGAAATCAGCGGGGGCGGATTGCAGCACACGGCGGCTGGCGTCCGGGAAGTGGCTTATCCGCTCGGTTTCCGAACGCTGCTGCTGAATGTGGTGACTCCCTTCGTGAAGGAGATTCATATCAAGCTTTCGCCAGTGGCGAGGTTCGACCGAACGGAAAGGGGAGGATCATCATGACAAGCTATATCGAAGCCCGTGAAAGCATCCGGTATTGGATGGGCGACGATGATGCCGGGATACTGAAGACGATCGCAGGGCGCTATATCGGGGCGAATCCGGAAATTCCGTTCGCGCTGCGGCCGTTCGCCGAAACGGGTATTCTTCAGACCGAGGAAGGATATTATGACTTCAACTTCGGGGACCGGTTCCGGGAAGCGAAGCAAGGGGAGGCCGCCTACGCCCTTGGTCTGGTGTGGAGCGACGATGAACGTTCGCTGGATGCCGCGATCATGCCGTTCAGCCCGGTCCGCTTCTATCTGAACGAGCGGCTGATGTATCGTTCGGGTGCCGAGGACGAGATGAAGCCCGATGCCAAAATCGCCATTCCGCTGGTGCTGAGCCCGGGCTGGAACACATTGTTGATTGAGGTCCGGAGGACCGAAGCCGGATTCGGCTGCCGCTTCGGAGCCGTGGAGGGCAAGGTCCGCATTCTGCATGTACTGTCTCCTTTTGCAGACCGGAAGGACACCGCCGGTTGGGCATATGCCGGACCGCTGGCTGCCGGCACGCTCGGCGAAAGCGGCGTCTTTCCGAACGCTCACGGGTCCGAAGTAGAAACCGGCATGGATTGGCTTCCGCTCACAGGCTGGAGTGAAGAGGAAGCGGATAAACCGAATTTCGAGAGAATATTCGGCTTGCCGGAGGCCCCGGCTGCGGGGTATGCATGGAGCAGGCTTAAGGTGCCTGCCGGCGTTGACCATGTTGAGTTCAAGGGCAGCACTATGGGCAGGACGGAGATCTGGATCGGCGGTGATTCGGTCATGGACATTGAGGGAGGTCTCTTCGGTTGCAAGCTGCCCGCTTCGGCCTGCCGCGGGGATCTTTTGATACGCAGCTGCCGCGGGCCGTCGGGATGGGGGGTTGAGCTTCATGCCTATGCTTCACAGGGAGAGCTGGAGTTTGTGCTTCCCGTCCCGGTACAAGGCGCCCCGTCTCCGTGGATGTATGCCGGGCCGCTGGCCGCAGGGGAGGAGCATACGCCGGAGGAGGTTTGCTCGGTCAAGAGACTGTTTCCGCGTGCGGACGGCCGCGGTTTGACCGGCTGGTCCCTGGATGCGCCGGGCTACCGCGTCAGGCCGTTCTATGAGAACGCCATGCTGAGCAACAAATGGACCTCCGGGTCCGCCACCAATTTCGGGCGCTGGGACTATCCGCTCGGTGTCACGATGTATGGACTTCTTCAAGCATCGCGAGCGTTGGGGCGGGCCGATATCGCGAAATATGCCCGGGCGCATATCGACATCTGCACCCAATGGTATGAATACGCCGTCTGGGACCGGGATACCTACGGATTTCCGTCCGTGAACCATCAGCTGGTGCTGATCAAGATGCTGGACAACTGTGGTTCGTTCGGCTCGGCGATGCTGGAAGACGATAAGGAAAGCGGCAATCCGGAAGTTGTAAAAGTCGCGGAGGACATTGCGGATTTTATGGTGAACCGACTGGAACGCCGGGAGGACGGCGCTTTCTATCGTCTGTGCGTTTCAGAGTATTCCGCAGATACGATGTGGGCGGATGATCTGTACATGAGCACTCCGTTCTTGTCACGCTACGCCGGGATGTCAGGCGATTCCTCCTATCTGGACGAAGCGGCCAAGCAGTTCTTGAGGTACCGGGAGTATCTGTTCATGCCGGAGGAAGGCGTGATGAGCCACGTATTCGATTTCAAATACGGGACAGCGACCCGAATTCCTTGGGGGCGCGGAAACGGATGGAGCCTGTTCTCCTTATCGGAACTGCTGGAACGTTTGCCGGAGGATCATAAGGACCGGCCTGCGCTGCTTGAGTTTTTCCGTAAATTGTGCGCCGGAATTGCTTCTTATCAGGGAGAGTCAGGACTCTGGAGGCAGGTTATTACCGATTCGGAAGCTTATGAGGAAGCTTCCTGCTCGGCCATGTTCGCCTATGCCTTTGCCAGAGGCGTCCGGTTCGGTTGGCTGGAGGAACCGGCACCTTTTACCGATGCAGCCATTCGAGTATGGCAGGGGTTGACCAAGAAGGCCATCGACCGTCATGGCAGCGTGCACGGAGTGTGCAGCGGATCCCGTTATTCGTTCACCGGGGATTATTATAAGCATGATCTGCTCACGGTAGTCAATGACAACCACGGGATCGGGATCATGATGCTGGCGTGCGCGGAGATCATGAAATTGAAAGGCATGCTGAACGGCAAGTAAGGCATACACTTTCATTAAAGCGCTTAACCGTTAACTGGTTAGGCGTTTCGGTACGATGAGTTAAGCGCTTAATTCGTAAATGGCTTTCTTCACAGGATATATTGACGATGAAAAGGAGATGAACCGGTTGACAACGATTCGATTAACGATGGCACAGGCGCTGCTGAAGTTTTTGGATGCACAGTATGTTTCCGTCGATGGGGTGGAGACGAAGTTTGTGCGCGGGGTAATGGGAATCTTCGGCCACGGCAACGTGACCGGCCTTGGCGAGGCTTTGGAACGAAGCGCCGGGGATCTGGTTTATATGCAGGGCAAAAACGAACAGGGCATGGTGCACGCCGCGACGGCGTACGCCAAGCAAAAGAACCGGCGGCAAATCTGGGCCTGCACTTCCTCCATCGGACCCGGCGCGCTGAATATGGTCACCGCAGCGGCAACGGCAACCGTGAACCGCATTCCGGTTCTGCTGCTGCCTGGGGACAACTTTGCCTGCCGCCAGCCTGATCCGGTACTTCAGCAGATCGAAGCCTCGTCGGACTACACCGTATCGGCCGCCGATGCATTCAAGCCGGTGAGCCGGTACTGGGACCGGATCTCCCGGCCGGAGCAGCTGATTGCGGCGGTCCGGCAGGCGATCCGCGTCTTGACGGATCCCGCGGAGACGGGAGCGGTCACGCTGGCGCTGCCGCAGGACGTGCAGGCTGAGGCTTACGATTACCCCGAATCGCTGTTCGAGAAAACCGTGCACGCCATCGACCGCCGACCGCCTGCGGCAGATGGACTGATGCGGGCGGCGGCGCGGTTTGCAGCAAGCAAGCGGCCGCTCATCATCGCCGGAGGCGGCGTGCACTACAGCGAGGCAACCGGGGATTTGGCATCCTTTGCGGAAGCTTTCGGCATCCCGGTCGCAGAAACGCAGGCCGGTAAAAGCGCGCTTCCCTGGAATCACCCCCTGAACCTGGGAGCGATGGGCGTAACCGGCTCGCTGGCGGCGAATCGCGCAGCGGCAAAGGCCGATCTGATTATCGGCATCGGCACCCGCTATTCGGACTTTACGACGTCCTCCAAATGGGCGTTTCAACGGGAGGACGTAACGTTCCTGAACCTGAACGTCAACAGCGCGGACGGAGCCAAGCTCGGCGGCGAAGCGCTGATCGCCGATGCGAAGGAAGGGCTGCAGGCACTGAAGGGGATCCTGTCTCAAAAAGGCTATCAAGCCGGGTACGAAAAAGGCGAGCTTGCTGAGCTGAAAGCCGAGTGGGACAGCGAGGTAGACCGTCTGTACGCTGCGGAGCATCCCGACGGCTTGTCGCAGACGAGGGCGCTTGGCGTCATTAACGAGGTCATCTCCCCGTCATCGGTCATTGTCTGTGCGGCTGGCAGTCTTCCAGGAGATCTACACCGGTTATGGAGACCGGCCGAGCCGAAAACGTACCACATGGAATATGGTTTCTCATGCATGGGGTATGAGGTAAGCGGCGCCTTGGGCGTGGCCCTGGCGGAACCCGACCGCGAGGTCTATGCGCTGGTCGGGGACGGCAGTTATTTGATGATGCACTCGGAGCTGGTCACCAGCTTGCAGGAAGGCCGCAAGATAACGATACTGCTGTTCGACAACCACGGCTTCCAATGCATTCACAATTTGCAGCGGAGCAACGGCAGCGACGGTTTCGGCAACGAATTCCGCCGCCGCGAGGAAGGCACGGGACGACTCACCGGCGATTATCTTCCGATTGATTTTGCCGCCCACGCACGCGCGCTTGGTGCCAAAGCCTACAAGGGCCGCACGCCGGCAGAGCTGCGTGAAGCGCTGCTTCAGGCACGGAAGGAAACGGTGACAACGCTGATCGAAATTCCGGTCGTTCCGGGAACGAACACCGACGGTTATGAATCCTGGTGGCGCGTGGAGGTGCCTGAGGTATCTTCCTCAAGCAAGGTAACCGATGCGCAGCGCCAGATGGCGGCCCGAAGCAAGGAAGCCAGGCCCTACTAAGCGGCTGCGCTGAAAGGCCTTTAACTTTATAGCCTAGTTGTGTGGTCGACGACCGTCATCCAACGCGCAACATCCGCGCCGGAGAAAGCAAGCGCGGTGCAGACAAGAAAGGCTGTCATGGTAGCCCGTTAGACGGAAGGCCATGAAGGTGTTCGGAGCAAGGAAGCCGTCGGTTAAGGGCACTTGAGCAAGGAAGCATGCCCCAACCTCACAAAGCAAAGGAGTGATGAATATGAGCAACAGGCTGTTTAAGCTTGGGATCCATCCCATCAACTGGGTCGGCGAGGATGTAAAAGAGCATGGAGACGGCACGGCGTTTGAGACGATTGTGGACGATATTGCGGCTTTGGGGCTGAAAGGCACGGAGATGGGCCATAAATTCCCGAAGGATCCTGCGGTTCTGAAACGGGAGCTGGATGCCCGCGGTATCCAGCTGGTTTCCCAGTGGAAATCGGTGCTGTTCTCCGATCCCGATTACCGGAAGCAGGAACTGGAGGACTACCGCCGGCATGCGGAGTTTCTGGCGGGGTTTGGCAGCAAAGTCATCAGCACGGCGGAGGTAGGCGGCTCGCTGCATTTCGATCCCCGCCGGACGCCGAATGAGAGCATCGTGCTGCGGTTGGATGACGCCGGATGGGAAAGCCTGGCGGAAGGGCTGAACCAGGCAGGGGAGATTGCGGCGAGTTACGGCATGAAGCTGGCTTATCATCATCATGGCGGTACGGTTGTGGAGCAGCCTTACGAGGTCGACCGGCTGATGGCCATGACCGACGCTTCGCTGGTGTCTCTCCTGTACGATACCGGTCATGCCTATTACGGGGGGAACGACCCGCTGGAGCTGCTCCGCAAGCATTATGACCGGATCGCGTATATCCACCTGAAGGATATCCGGCCTGATGTGCTGGAACAGGCGAGACTGGACAACTGCGATTTCGTAAGCTGCATCCGCAGGGGCGTGTTTACGGTTCCCGGCGATGGATGCATCGATTTCGCGCCGATTATCGGAGAGCTCGTTGAACGCGGCTATGACGGCTGGGCGATGCTGGAGGGTGAGCAGGATCCGGCGCTGCATCCGGCCAAGGAGTACGCTCAACGGGCGATTGAATACTTGGACAGCTTGGACGGACTGACGAAGATACAGGGCTGAAGTCCACCTCTCGAGGGTCGAGCTTGGCTCAAGGCGACATGACTCCCGTATGGTGAGGAATCGTAACATACTCATCCCCCCAGTAACGAACTCAAATGTGGGCGGCTTGAGCGGGGAGTGTTTACCGTTTGGAAGTTTTTAACTGAAAGTATGACGAGCTGTAAGCGATACGGTCCATAGAAGAGCGGAGCCATGGAGTCAGAATCATATGGTTGCTCGGCCAGGGCTGATCCGAACGAGGAGGTTTATCCATGAGTGAAATCACGTTCAAAAACGAAAAAACGATGGATTTCGTGGCCGTGGGCAGACTGTGCATCGACCTGAACGCCAATGAGATTAACCGGCCGATGGAAGAGACGAGCACGTTTACCAAATATGTGGGCGGATCCCCCGCCAATATCTGTATCGGGATGGCCCGCCTGGGCCTGAATACAGGCTTCATCGGCAAGGTGGCGGACGATCAGATGGGGCGTTTTATTACCAAATATCTGGAGGATAACGGGATAACGACGAACGGCGTCTCAACCGACCACACGAGGGCCGTAACGGGTCTGGCTTTTACCGAGATCAGGAGCCCGAGCGACTGCAGCATTCTGATGTATCGGGACAACGCCGCGGACTTGCTGCTGGAGACGGGGGAAGTGAGCGAGGAGCTGATCGCATCCGCCAAAATGGTACTCATCTCCGGGACCGCGCTCGCGGCCAGCCCCTCCCGGGAAGCCGTGTTTCTGGCTCTGGACTATGCCAAGCGCCACGGCACCGTGATCGCGTTTGACCTCGATTACCGTCCGTACACATGGAAATCCCCGCAGGAGACGGCAACCTATTACAATTTAGCGGCGGAAAAATGCGACATTGTCCTCGGCACGCGCGAGGAGTTCGATATGATGGAGCAGTTCGGCGGCAACCCGGAACGAAGCGACCGCGTCACGGCTGCCAAGTGGTTTGAATACAGGGCCAAGATCGTCATTATCAAGCACGGCAAGGAGGGGTCCATCGCTTATACCCCCGGCGGTGGGAGCCATACAGCTCAAAGCTTTCCGGCGAAGGTCATCAAGACGTTCGGAGCGGGGGATTCGTATGCTGCCGGTTTCCTGTACGGCCTACTGCAAGGCTGGGCTATCGAACGCTGCATGGAGTTCGGAAGTGCTGCAGCGAGCATCGTCATCTCCAGCCACAGCTGCTCCGATGCGATGCCGACAAGCGCCGCGATTCTCGATTATATCGAGCGCTGCAAGCGAGGCGAAATTACCGCCAATTCTTGAAGGAGCATTCATTATTTTATCCTGACTGATTCAATCGAAAGGGGCCAACACGCATGACGCAAATCCTGAACAATTATATCGGCGGAGAATTCGTGCCATCCCGATCGGAACGCAGCGATCCGGTCTATAATCCGGCGACGGAAGAAATCCTTGCTTATGTTCCGCTTTCCACCAAGGAGGATGTGGAACAGGCGGTGCAGGCCGCCGTCAAAGCCGGACGCGACTGGGCCAAGATCCCCGTGCCTCGACGCGCGCGGATACTGTTCAAGTATCAGCAGCTGCTCGTAGAGCACTGGGAGGAGCTGGCACGCCTGATTACGGCGGAGAACGGCAAAAGCTATGCCGAAGCCTACGGCGAAGTCCAGCGCGGCATCGAATGCGTCGAGTTTGCCGCCGGTGCGCCGACGCTGATGATGGGCAAGCAGCTTCCGGACATCGCCACCCATTTGGAATCGGGCATGTACCGGTATCCGATCGGCGTTGTGGCCGGCATCACGCCGTTCAATTTTCCAATGATGGTGCCATGCTGGATGTTCCCGCTCGCCATCGCTTGCGGCAACGCGTTCGTGCTGAAGCCTTCGGAACGTACGCCGCTCCTGGCCCAGCGTCTGGCAGAGCTGTTCTCGGAAGCCGGCCTGCCGGACGGCGTCCTGAACCTCGTTCACGGCGCCCATGATGTAGTCAACGCTTTGCTGGAACATCCCGGCATCGCCGCCGTGTCCTTCGTCGGCTCCCAACCGGTGGCGGAGCATGTGTACAAAACCGCTTCTGCCCATGGCAAGCGCGTGCAAGCCTTGGCCGGAGCAAAAAACCACAGCATCGTGATGCCGACAGCCGATTTGGACGCCGCCGTCACCCAGATCGTCAGCGCTGCCTTCGGCTCTGCCGGTGAGCGCTGCATGGCCTGCTCCGTGGTGGTGGCCGTAGGGGACGCAGCGGAGCCGCTAATCGCTAAGCTGAAGCAGGCCGCCGATGAAATCTCCATCGGCAACGGAGCGGACGAAGGCGTCTTTCTGGGGCCGGTGATCCGGCAAGCCCACAAGGAGCGCACGCTCTTTTATATCGAAGCGGGCGAGCGGGAAGGAGCGAAACTGATTCGTGATGGCCGCGCGGACGAGGCCGTCAACGGGGCCGGATATTTTGTCGGACCGACGATTTTTGATGAAGTGACAAGCAAGATGAAGATTTGGAAGGACGAAATTTTCGCCCCGGTGTTGTCCATCATGCGGGCGGAAACACTGGAGGAGGCAATTGACATATCAAACCACTCCGATTTCGCGAACGGGGCCTGTCTGTTCACGCAGGACGGCAGCGATGTGCGCCAGTTCCGCGAACATATCGATTCCGGCATGCTGGGCGTGAACCTCGGCGTTCCTGCGCCGATGGCTTTCTTTCCGTTCTCCGGCTGGAAAAACTCCTTCTATGGAGACCTGCATGCCAACGGCACGGACGGCGTGGAATTCTATACCCGCAAAAAAATGGTGACGGCGCGCTGGTAGCCCTGAAGCAGAGGAGACGTTCTTATGAAAACCATTCATATCGGAATCATCGGTGCCGGACGAATCGGCAAAATCCATGCGGATAACCTGCTGCGCTTGCCCGGGGCGAAGATTTCGGCCATCGGCGACCTGTTTGCCGGCGACGAGCTGCGGGCCTGGGCGGCGTCGCGGGCCATCCCCGTCGTTACAAACAACAGCATCGAAATCTTGGAACGCCCGGATATCGATGCCGTGTTGATCTGCTCCTCGACGGATACGCATGTCCCGCTCATTAAGCAGGCCGCCGCAAACGGCAAGCATATTTTCTGCGAGAAGCCGGTCAGTTTGAGCGTGGACCGGACCCGCGAAGCGCTGGCGGCCGTGAAAGCGGCTGGCGTTAGCCTGCAGATCGGCTTCAACCGCAGGTTCGACCACAACTTCAGACGCGTTCGGGAGATTGTATCCGAGGGAAGAATCGGGGAACCGCATCTGATCAAGATCACCTCGCGCGATCCGAACCCGCCGCATCCGGATTATATTAAAGGTTCCGGCGGCCTGTTTATGGATATGGCGATTCATGATTTTGACATCGCCCGTTACCTGTTGGGCAGCGAGGTGGTCGAGGTGTTCGCCCAAGGCGCGGTGCTGGTGGACCCCGCCATCGGCGAGCAGGGTGACATTGACACAGCCGTGACGATGCTTCGGTTTGAAAGCGGCGCGCTCGGCGTCATCGACAACAGCCGCAAAGCCGTCTACGGGTATGATCAGCGGGTGGAGGTATTCGGCTCCGGCGGCAGCGTGACCGCCGACAACGATTATCCAAGCACCACGGTGGTCAGCGGCCCGGAAGGCGTCACCCGTGACAAGCCGTTGTATTTCTTTCTGGAACGGTACACGGAAGCGTACATGAACGAGGCGAAACAGTTTATCGAAAGCCTTCAGAACGGCACGCCAGTGCCGGTTAGCGGTCGCGACGGCCTGCAGGCGGAGCTGATTGCGCTGGCGGCTAAACGCTCGCTGGAACAGGGCCGTCCGGTGAAGCTGGCCGAGCTGACCGCCGGTACTTCAGTGGGTTAATAGGCTTCGTGATTAGGAGATCTGATCCACGACAAAGGAGGAGAAAGACCATGCCGAACTTAATTGTACCCGCAACGACTCCGGACCGGGACGGACGCGTGCTGTCGATTACGCCGCAGACGGCAGGATGGGAGTACGTAGGCTTCCAGGTTTTCCGTTTGAGCGAAGGCCAGACGCTGAGCCGGGCCACGGGGGATCAGGAGGCGGCCCTTGTTCTGCTGTCCGGGCGGGCCGACGTGAAGGCCGGGGGAGAAAGCTGGGACAACATTGGCAAACGCATGAGCGTGTTTGAGAAGACGCCCCCCTATACCGTTTATGTGCCTTCGCAACAGCAGTATGAGGTCAAGGCTCTTACTGAAATAGAGCTGGCGGTGTGCCTTGCCCCGGGGCAAGGGAATCATCGGCCACGTCTGATTGAGCCGCAGGATGTAGGCGTCGAGAACCGGGGCAGCGGCAGCATGTCGCGTCTGGTGCACAATATTTTGCCGGAGCAAATGCCGGCCGACAGTTTGCTGGTGGTCGAGGTGTTTACGGACGGAGGCAACTGGTCCAGTTATCCGCCCCACAAACATGACCGCGACGAGCTGCCGGAGGAGTCGCTGCTGGAGGAAACCTACTATTTCCGGATTGAGCCGGTGCAGGGGTTTGCCGTGCAGCGGGTCTACACGGATGACCGGTCGCTGAACGAAACGATGGCGGTTAAAGACGGCGAGGCCGTGATAGTGCCTGAAGGCTACCATCCGGTTTCCGCCCCTCCGGGTTATGACGTGTATTACCTGAACGTCATGGCAGGTCCGAAGCGAATATGGAAGTTCCGCAACGACCCGGATCATGACTGGCTGATGAGATAAAGTCAGATAAGATCCAGGCAAGGGTTTTTGATTGAATGTCTGCAGGCGGCATTAACGAGAAATCGGCCTTGCGCTAAAAGAGAGGAAGGCGCATAATAAATTGAAATTCCAAAATTAAACAAATGGAGCACAAGGGATGATAAGAGCGACTATTTATGACGTTGCGCGCGAAGCCGGCGTCTCCATTGCCACCGTTTCTCATGTCATCAACGGCAAGGGCAAGATCAGCCGCGAACGGCGTGAGGAAATTCTGGATATCATGAAGCGCCTGAACTATCGGCCGAACGCGATTGCTTCCGCCCTCGCCGGCAAAAGAACATTTACTCTTGGATTGCTCGTTCCCGATATCTCCAACCCGTTTTTTGCCGAGATGGCTCGCTCCGTCGAGGATCAAGGACATCAGCTCGGTTACAGCGTGATCATCTGCAGCACGGACAACCAAGAAGAGAAAGTAAAGCGCTACGTTAATCTGTTGAGGCAGAAGCAAGTGGATGGCGTGATTATCGGGACGGGTATATCCCATGGCGAGCTGCTTAAGCCGCTTCAAGAGCATTCGCTGGCGATAGTGCTTATTGCCCGGGACAATCCTGCGCTTGATGCCAGCAGCGTCCGGGTACATGACCTGGAGGGAGGACGGCTGGCTGCGGAGCATCTGCTACAATTGGGTCATCGCAGACTCGCAGTGCTTGCTGAGAATGAACGGGTGACAAGCAGCAGCGAGCGGGTAAGGGGATTTGTTGAAGCTGCCGCTTCACACGGTTTGGAGCTGTCCCCCGGCTGTATTGCAGCCTGTGACCATAAGATCGAGGATGGTTACCGGCGAGCCAAAGCCATGCTAGAGCTAGCGGTAAGACCCACGGCACTGTTCTGCTGCAACGACCTGCTGGCGATCGGTGCCCTTCGGGCGGCCCGCGAGCTCGGTCTGCGCGTACCGGAGGAATGTTCGGTCGTCAGCTTTGACGATACGATTCTGGCCAGCGTAACCGATCCGCCGCTGACCGTTATTGCCCAGCCGATCGAGCAGATGGGCCGCATGGCGGTTGATCTTGTCGTAAGGGGGCTGTCCGGCAAGGGTGATCCTGCCCGTCGAATCGTGCTCCCCCCGGAGCTGATCGTCCGCCAATCGACGACCCTGCCGCCAGCATAAGATGTTTCGATCCTGACGGTACTCTAAACCTCCTGTCCATTTGCTACAGCAATGGGGGCGTTTGATCACGGTTTATTGAGGAGGATCGGCAAATTGGTTCTGATGCAAAATTGATCGGCTTCAAGAAATAGGCCGTCTCCGAGGGGAGTTCCAAGCTCCCTGCGGAGACGGCCTTTGGCTTTTCTATTGAATTGCGCAAGTTAACGACTATGTTGCTTGAGTTCGCAGTCATTAAGCTAAGGTCAGCATTTTTTTACCGAAATTTGCATCTTCCAGCAATGGGCGGCCGATGGCTACCATATCTGCCATCCCATCTGCTAGAATGAAATTGGCGAACGCCTGGGTGCGTATATTGCCGACCGCGATTACCGGAATGTTTACATATTGTTTGATCACCGCCGCATAAGGTGTTTGGTAGCCTTCCGGCGTGGCTAAAGGTGCAGCAGGAACGAGACCGCCCGAAGATACATGCACGGCATCCAGTTCGGACTGAAGGTGCGTCAAGGCGAGCGCAACCTCTGCCGGCGTCAGGCCGCCATCGGCAAAGTCGGATGCAGAAACCCGCAATTGCACCGGGTAGTCGTTTCCTACTTCGGTACGGATGGCCGCCAGAACTTCCTGGATGAAGCGGACTCTGTTTTCAAGGCTCCCACCATATGCGTCTGTTCGCTGATTCGACAGCGGAGAAAGGAATTGGTGGAGGAGATGACCGTGGGCGGCATGAAGCTCGATTCCATCAAAGCCGGCTTGGAGGCTTCGGCAGGCAGCCATCCGGAACTGGTCGATGACCGCGTTAATGTCCGCTTGGGACATCGTTTCGGGAAGTCCGTATTGATCATCGTAGGCAATCGCACTAGGAGCCAGACTTTTTTCGGTGACGGTAGGCCATGCTTTTCTGCCAGCGTGGGTCAATTGGATGAAGATCGGCGTTCCTTTGGCATGGACCGCATCGACAATTCTGCGTAGGGAAGCTGCATGCAGTTCGGTATATATTCCAATATCGTCCGGGAACAATCGGCCGTTTGCCGACACGACGGTAGATTCGATAATGATCATACTGACATGTTCCGCCCGTTCACTGTAAAATTTTACATGATAATCGGTTGCATGAGAATCCGGCGTTCCTTGATTTTGCTGCATAGGAGCCATGATCATTCGGTTCTTCAATGGTAAGGTTCCGATTCGTATGGAATCGTGCAGGCTGATTGTCATTGTATTTACCTCCTAGAATGTGGCTTGTTAACCTAGTTCCATTGTATAAATCAGAGCCGTATAGTTACAGATGATAATCAAGGAATTCCTACTGTAATACTTTGAATTCATAGCTGTTTCGTACATTCGACTTGGAAAATGAAGTTGGGCAGGCAGGAGGGTGTAATCATGGATCAAATTGATCTTCAAATCTTGGAGCTGTTAAAGCATAATGCAAGAATCTCCTTCTCCGAATTGGGGAGAAAGGTCAACATGACGCAGCCTGCGGTATCCGAGCGTGTGAAGCGTTTGGAGGAGAAAGGCGTAATTACAGAGTATCGTACGGTTCTTTCAGCTGAAAAAATGGGGAAGGGCGTAACGGCCTTCATCCTGATCCAGGCCAGTCATTGCGGCCGTCTGACGACATTCGCCAAACAATCGCAGGAGGTCGTCGAGATATACCAAGTCAGCGGCCAATACAATTTTCTGATGAAAATCGAAACAGGTTCGATGAAGTCTCTCGAAACCTTTATCTATCAGTGCAGCGAGTATGGGCATACAACGACCATGACGGTCCTCTCCATGCCTTTAGACCAGCAAGAGTAAGAATCCGGTTGTAAGAAAAGCGGGTTCATGATCGATTAATCGCTGAGGAACCTGTGAAGGAAAGTCGAAAGCTCCGTATTTTGAATGGCGCTCTATGGCAGACCGACGTAGAAAAACCATGAATCCTTTCGTTTGCTTTAGAAGGGGCTCATGGTTTTTTTAGTTACTTATCAAGGTTATCCTCGCCGATTTCATGTAGGGTCCGTCCGCTTGATCTGCGTCCTAACGCTGCGCGGCCTCCAGTTGATCATGAGAATCAGCTGATCCCTCATATAAGGGACGGAATAGTGGAAATTGTTCTCGATCCAGTGGAATACCAGGCCGATTAAGGCGTTCATATTGTAAATGATGAGAAGTTCATGGTTGAGCTCTTCGCTCGGATAATCCAAATCCTCCAAGGCGATTTGCTTTAAGGCGGTGAACATTTTATCCCGGACCAGCGGCAGCACATCGCTTTTGAACAGGGATGTGTACACGCCGGCATTTTGATGGATATGATCGAATATTTTGACCGCGTTGGCGGGCAGCTCGTCGATATGAAAAACGTCGACATCCCCGTATGGAGCCCTAAATGAAGCGATTAGCTCCTCCATGAGCGGAGTCAGGATATCATCCAGCAGAGCCTCTTTGTTGTCATAGTGGGTATAGAAGGTACCTCGATTATAGTTGGCCGATTCGACGATTTCCGTGATGGAAATGCTGGAGAAGCTTTTTTGCGAGAGCAGCGACAGCAGCGACTGCTTTAAAGCCTCTTTGCTGCGGACGATGCGCCGGTCGCTCCTTTTTCTGTTCGTTTGCATAGGCAAGAGTCCTTTCGGTGAAAATATAACGAAATTAATTATTTCAAATATAAACAGATCCCCGCATTTTGTTCGTTAACGCACACTTTTGCGTTTTTTAATGATTGTGACCTATATCATACTTTGATTATACTAGATTTGACATATGTTTGGTATTGAACAGCTGTTGATATATTGTGCCTGATATTAAAATTTGATCAACGAATAATGGGGGTATGAAGCATGAGATTATCTGGTAAAGTTGCGATTGTAACCGGGGCTGCTTCCGGAATGGGAAAAGCGACGGCAGAATTGTTTGCTGCCGAAGGCGCAAAAGTCGTGGTATCCGACCTTCGGCTTGAGGCGGCGCAAGCCGTAGTGGACGGAATCGCAGCGAATGGCGGCACGGCCTTGGCTGTGGCCGCGAATGTTGCCAAGGAAGAAGAAGTGCAGCAGTTGGTGGAAGCCACCGTTAAAGAATACGGAACGCTTGATATCTTGATCAACAATGCCGGCATCATGGACAATTTCGTACCGGCAGCGGACGTGACGGATGAGCTGTGGGACCGCGTATTCGCCATCAACGCAACGGGGCCGATGAGAACCATTCGTAAAGCATTGCCGATCTTCTTGGAGAAGAAAAGCGGAGTCATTGTGAACATTGCTTCTGCCGGAGGCCTGATGGGGTCCAGGGCAGGCGCTTCGTATACGGCGGCCAAACATGCCGTGGTCGGCTTGACCAAAAATGTCGGCTTCCAGTATGCGACGCAGGGCATCCGCTGTAATGCGGTTGCTCCGGGCGGCGTCAGCACCAATATCGGCACCACCATCAACGCGCCGAATTCGTTCGGCATGGAACGAGCCATGGCCGGCATGAACCTGAACCCGCGGGCGGGCGAACCGGAAGAGATCGCGAAGGTGGTATTGTTCCTCGCTTCGGACGAGGCCAGCTTTGTCAACGGCACCGTCGTCACTGCCGATGCGGGCTGGACTGCTTATTAATACGAAACGGCTGGTTAAATAGGCTTCCTAAAGGACACTCTTTAGGGGGCCTTTTTATGATCCAGGCAAAAGGCTGAAACTTTACCGCGTCATTAATAAACCATCGTTATTCTACACAACCTAAACCCGTCTATTGAAAGGCAGTGAATGTTACATAGATGAATCCCCTCAGAAAAGGAGCGAATGCAGGGTGGAAATATTTTTAATGGTCCTTATTTTTCTGGTTTTGATCGGGATATCCAATATGATCCATCGGTTTCTTCCGTTCATTCCAGTTCCGCTGATCCAGATCGCCCTCGGAATCGGAGCCGCCTATGTCCGCGGTTTTCATCATGTGCCGCTGAATCCCGAATTGTTCATGGTTCTGTTCATCGCACCGCTCTTGTTCAATGATGGGAAGCTGACCCCTCGCGACGAGTTATGGAAGCTGAGATCATACATCCTGCTGCTGGCGCTGGGTCTCGTATTTGCTACGGTCTTCATCGCGGGGCCTTTCATTCATTGGCTCATTCCGGCAATCCCGTTATCGGCAGCCTTTGCCCTGGCAGCGATACTGTCGCCTACGGACGCGGTAGCGGTAGGTTCCTTGTCGGGAAGAGTGAAGCTGCCGGGTAAAATCATGCATTTGCTTGAAGGCGAAGCGCTGATGAATGATGCATCCGGTCTGGTTGCATTCAACTTTGCAATTGCAGCAACGGTGACGGGTTATTTCTCCCTGACGAAGGCTATCGGCAGTTTTTTGGTCATCGCGGTCGGAGGAATCATCATCGGTGCATTGCTGGGGTTTCTTGTGATCTGGTTCAGAATGCTGCTGCGCCGGCTTGGTATGGAGGACGTCACGCTTCATATGCTGATCATCATCCTGACGCCGTTCATCATTTACCTCATAGCCGAGGAGTTTCATGTATCCGGGATTCTGGCGGTCGTTGCGGCGGGCGTTACCCACGCAGTGGAGAGGGATCGCATGCGCTCGGCGTCCATCAAGCTCAGAGTGGTGTCGGACAGCACCTGGTCTGTCATTCTTTTTACGCTAAACGGATTAGTGTTTATTCTGCTAGGGCATGAAATCCCGGGCGTCGTAAATCAAATATGGAGCGACCCCGCCTATAATAACGGACAAGTCGTCGGTTACATATTACTGATAACGGCTGTGCTGATATTGCTGCGATTCGCATGGGTATGGGTATCAACGAACCGTCAGTTCAAATCTTCCCTGCTGACGGCCCTCTCGGGCGTTAGGGGAGCATTGACGCTGGCCGCGGCCTTCTCCATTCCGCTGACTCTGGCGGACAACCGTCCTTTTCCGGAGCGAAGCTTGATGCTGTTTATCTGTGCGGGCGTCATTCTCTTAACCCTGGTGATCGCGAGTGTCCTGCTCCCGCTGTTGACCCGGGAGAAACATGCCGATTCAGCGACGATGATCGATCATGGAAAAGAAGCACGGATCCGAATGCTGCAGGCGGGTCTTTGCACCGTGCGGGAAGAAATGACCGACGAGAACAAGGAAGAGGCGGTCCAACTCATCTATGCGTATACCAAGCGGCTTCAGCAATCTCATATCACGGATAAGAGCGACATGAAGGAGTTCTGGGAAGCCACGATCGCAGTTAGAAAAATCGGCCTGGCGGCGGAGCGAAGCGTTGCCGAAGCATGGCTTAAGGAACATAAAGCCTCAACGCGAGCTGCCGAGCTGTTCCTATCCTCGCTTGACAGAGTCGAGATGCTGCTTGCCAGCCGATACAAAATCAAGCTGTTAATGAGAACATTATGGCAGAATTTGAAGCACTTGCTGACAAACAACGAGCCCAAAGAAGTGCCGATGTCTCCGGATCATCCGGATTGGGACCAGTATAAGGCGTTGAAGCTCGAGGCCATTCGCGCGGCGATCGTCGAGATTCAAGCGGTGAAGCCGGCGGAGAAAAAGGAAATCTTGCAAGCGGTGATCGCGGATTATCGTGCAATGGAGCATTTTCTCCAGAATGATCGCGTTTGGAGCCGAAGAAAACAGAAGCTGAGCAGTGAACGCATGGAACTGGAACTTAAAGCGATTCAATCCGAGCGTAACGAGATTCAGAGCATGTTCGAGCAAGGCGATATAGACCGGACGCAGGCAAGCCAGCTTAGAATGGACGTGAATTACCGGGAGGCGAATTTGTTTGAGTCGCAAGCGCTGGTCGAGGACGAGGGCCATTAAGCAGTGGCCCTTATGTTCTTGAAGGAGTGTCAGGTTTACGTTACAATAATGAAAAGCTGGATGGAACATCAGCTTCTGCCGGTGAGTACCCATTCAAGGCTATTTATTCTTAAAAGGGGGTAGGAACATGAGCGTAAACAAAGAAGCGGCTTCAAAAAAATCGACAATGGCCTGCCCATCCACCTATAAAACCTTCAGTATTGCCGTGCAAGCGCTTGTGACCCTTGAGCGTCACTCCGGCAAATGTTCTAGCGGCGATATCGCATCGTATCTCCACTCGGAGTCGACGTTGATTCGGCGCGTGCTGAAAACACTTGCCCAAGCCGATCTGATTGAATCGCGTGAAGGAAGGGATGGGGGATACCGTCTGAGGAAGAACGCCCGCGATATTTCGCTGGCTGAAGTATACTCGATTCTTCAGGTTCACAGCTCGATTAGCGACAGCATGCTGGACGCCGCAGCAGGGCATTGTTTTGCCGAGGAAATCAAGGAGTCCTTTGCCGGAATCTTGTCCGAGATTGAGGAGAGCACCTTGAAAATACTGGAGTCGCGCACGATTGCGGACATCGCTCAATGAACCCTTCTAAATTGGGTTGACAAAGAATTTAGGTGTGCTTTATACTGTGCATTAAACAACACAGTTAAGCCGCGATATAAACTGTGCAGAATATTGCACAATATAAATTTGGAGGGATAACCATGTCTACAACAACGACAACAAAACCCGATTTTCAAACGGTGATTCAGGAACGCCACTCGGTTCGTCAATACGACCCATCGGTGAAGATTCCTAGAGAAGAGATGGAAGCGATCTTGAAGGATGCTACACTCGCGCCTTCTTCAAGCAACCTGCAGCCATGGCGTTTTCTTGTGATCGATGATGCGGACCTCTTGAAGAAGCTGCATCCGATCGCCAACAATCAGGAGCATGTTCTTCAAGCATCGGCCGTCATCGCCGTATTGGGCGATCTGAAATGGTATGAGAAGGGCGAGAAGATTTATTCCATGTCTGAAGAAGCCGGTTATATGACCGAAGAGGTGAAGCAGCGCTTCATTCATACGGCCGAAAATATGTATGCGAATCTGGATCCGTCCATTAAGGAAAGCATCGTGGACGTGGATGCCGGACTGATCTCCATGCAGCTGATGCTGAGCGCTCGCGCCAGAGGATACGATACCGTTCCGATGGGCGGATATAACAAGGATCGGTTTGTGGAGGAGTTCCATATTCCTTCCCATTACCGTAGCGTGATGCTGATCGCTATCGGGAAAGCAGCCGCTCCAGGCCGTCCGACGGTAAGATTGCCGCTGGAAGACGTTGCGTTCTGGAATGAAATCTAAACAGGCACCAAAAAGAACGGAGGTCATCAATGGACCTCCGTTCTTTTTGGTTGTAATCGTTGAAACTCTTCTCGCCAAGAAATTTGCCCGATCATGCAGAGCTTTGAATTACACATCGACATTTTCATTGGCAGGCTTTACAGCTCCATGCAGGAACAAATCAACGATGTCCACTGCCATATCACGGGAGCTGGCATAACCGCTTCGTGTGTCTTCACGATTGCCCAGCATCAGCATGGCTGAGAAAGCTTGTGCCATTAGCAAGGCGTTGCCTTCCCGAAGCTCGCCGGATTGCATGGCTTGATGAATCTGTTCGGCAAGGACTTCATGAATCCGCTGTTCCGCCTCACGGATAGCGGCCATTTGCTCCTTGGACAAGAATGGCTCCGCTTCCCGCATCATCGTCTCCATTTCGGCATGAGGCTTGGCAATCTTCGTTTCGGCTACCCGGATCAATCCAGCCTTTAGGGTATCGGCTTCCTGCAAAAAGCGATGTGTAGAAGCATAAGCTTTATCTAGAATCGTGGTTACCGCTATTTTAAACAGCTCGGGTTTACTTGTGAAATGATAATAGATGGAAGCCTTGGTCACTTGGCAAGCCTTCGCGATCTGCTGCAACGATACGGACTCGTATCCATTCTCCATGAACAACTTGGAGGCGGTCCAGAGGATCGTTTCCTGGATGGGAATCTGATCGGCAGCTGCTTTGGGACGTCCGGGATTTCGGGGGTTGCGTATTTTTGTCATGATGACCTCCTGTGTATAGTGTAAGACATGAAGGGCGCATTTTCAAAATAAATATTGAAAATTAACCGACCGGTATATATAATTAATTTGCAATGTTGCATAGTAAGGTTTACGAAGGAAGAACCATAATGAATTACAAAGACTGCGTAGGAATGGAGAGGATCTGCATATGCACGGATCAGGACCGAATTACGGTAAATGGGTAGCGGGAAAGCGAAGCAAATGGGTCACGCTCTGTGTATGGATACTCATCGCGCTGGCGTTGAATTTGCTATGGCCGGCTGTTGGAGATAAAGAGGATAACAATGCCGCCAATCTGAAGGAGGATGTTCCGTCCGTCGTAGCGGAAGCGATGGCCGACAAAGAATTTCCGAGCAATGGCGGCGTGCCGGCTCTCGTCGTATGGCATAAAGAAAACGGATTAAACGAAGAGGATCTGACCAAGCTGCAGGAATTGACAGCAAGCCTTGAGTCCGATCCGCTCCCGTACCAGACGTTCGTGGTTCCTTTCCATCAGCTGCCTCAGCAAGCCTTAAACGCCCAGTTATCAGAGGATCGGAGCACGCTGGTGATGCCTGTATTTTTTGAAGAAGATCAGGAGACGGACCAGCTTAAGGAAGGAACGACCGAGCTGGAGAAGCGGTCGGAACAATTGCTGGGCAGCAATCCGTTTCAGGCTGCCGTCCAGAGCGGAGATGGAATCAGCGCTCGCGTAACGGGACCGGTGGGGATTTCTATTGATGCAACCGGATTGTTCGAGGATGCCGACGTATCGCTCATGATTGCAACCGTGCTTCTTGTTCTGATATTGCTGCTGTTGATTTACCGTTCGCCGATTCTGGCCCTGATTCCTTTGGTTGCGGTCGGCTTTGCGTATATGGTAACAAGCCCGATTCTCGGGTTCATGGCGGATCAAGGCTGGATCACGGTAGATTCCCAATCCATCGCCATTATGACCGTGCTGCTCTTTGGAGCCGGTACGGATTATTGCTTGTTCCTGATCTCGAGATTCCGCCAGCTGTTATGGCACGAGCCCGATAAACGCAAGGCCTTGTTTCAGGCGATTACCAGCTCTTCAGGCGCTATTGCGATGAGCGGCTTCACGGTTGTATTGTCTCTGTTCGCGCTGCTGCTGGCTCAGTACGGGGCATATCAACGTTTTGCCGTGCCTTTCAGTTTGTCGATTCTCATCATGTTTATAGCCAGTCTGACATTGGTGCCCGCATTGTTGGCTATTTTCGGCCGAGGTTCGTTTTATCCTTTCATTCCAAGAACGCCGGAGATGCAAGCAGAACGCGCCCGGAAAAAAGGGAAGCCGGTTCCTGCCCCGCACAAGGAGAAGGAGAGCCGGATCGGCCGCTTGGTGACAACGAAGCCTTGGACTGTCGTCCTGGCAGCATTGGTATTATTGGGTGGACTCGCGACGTTCTCGTCCCAAATCAAGTTCACTTACGATCTCTTATCCTCTTTCCCTGAGGATGTACCTTCGCGTGAAGGATTCGCCGTCATCGGCGAGCAGTTCTCGGAAGGAGAGCTTGCGCCGGTTCGCGTGATGGTGGACAGCGGGGGGCAAGCTTTGGACCTCGAGGAGCGGTTGAAAGCGCTGGATTACGTGGATCGCGTATCCGAGCCGCAGAATGGGGCCGAGAATAACGATATCATCGGTTATGAAATCGAGCTGTCCATGAATCCTTACTCCATGGAAGCAATGCAGCACATTCCGGACCTTCGGGAGATCGCGGAGGCTTCACTGGAGAAGGCAGGTGTCGGCAATCCGGCCGAAGCCGTGTGGATCTCCGGTCAAACGGCTACCCAGTACGACACCGAGATCGCGGGCGAGCATGATGCCAAATTGATCATCCCCGTCGTTATCGGTTTGATTACACTGCTCTTATTGGTGTATTTGAGATCCGTTGTAGCTACCGTTTATCTGATTGCAACCGTCATTTTGTCTTACTTCTCGGCCCTCGGGCTTGGCTGGATCATCATTCATTACGGCCTGGGAGCCGAGGCCATCCAGGGAGCCATTCCGTTGTATTCGTTTGTGTTCCTGGTTGCGTTAGGCGAGGATTACAACATCTTCATGATCTCGAGCATATGGCAAAAGCGGAAGCAAATGCCGCTGAAGCAAGCGATCAAAGAAGGCGTTGGAGAGACCAGCTCGGTGATCACCTCGGCCGGTTTGATCCTGGCAGGAACCTTTGCCGTACTGGCCACGCTTCCGATTCAAGTGTTGGTACAGTTTGGGATCATCACGGCTATCGGGGTTATGCTGGATACGTTTATCGTGAGACCATTCCTGGTACCCGCAATCACAATGCTGTTGGGCAAGTGGGCGTTCTGGCCGGGCAAAGCCCATACGGCGGCTGAGGAAAAGCCAGCTTTGAACGTTGAGAACAAAGCATAACCATTAAAAAGTAAGCAGTTTGTGACACCCACCTCATCTTTAGGTTATTTATAAGATGAGGTGGGTGTGGCATTTTGACCAGTGCGGATGGCGTCTGGTAAGATAAGGTAGAAAACGCGGATAAAACTCCAGAGGGATGTGCCCCATGAAAACGATACAACAAGCCATTGAACTTCGCGCCGAAGGTAAACCGGAGGAAGCGAAAAAAATTCTCCTTGAGCTGCTGCCCCAATCCCCGGATGATCCGGATATCCATTATCAGCTGGCCTGGGTGCATGATATGATGGGCCTTGAGAGCGAAGCGGTTCCTTATTACGAGAAGACGATCTCTTTAGGACTGAAGGATCCCGAACGGTGCGGCGCCTTGCTTGGACTTGGAAGCACATACCGTACATTGGGGATGTACGGCAAATCCAAGGAGATATTCGAGCAAGGACTGCGGGAATATCCCAAGGCGCGGGAGTTCAAGGTGTTCTACGCGATGACCTTGTACAATATGCGACAGTATGACAAGGCGATGGAACTGCTTTTACGAGAAATAAGCGAAACCAGTAATGACAAGGGGACCAGGAGCTATCAGCGAGCCATTGCTTTTTATTCTGATAAGCTTGATCAGGTCTGGAAATAAAACGTTGTCGGCATCACTTTATGATTCTTGTTAGACGAACGATTCGTTCGAGTCTACAAAAAACAATGTTATGCATCCAGCAAAAAGACGGACTCTCATGAAATGGATCTTATCATCACTTGCTTAACTGGATTTTAGTTTGTTTTCATCTCTCACTAAGGTTCGGAGTCTATACTAAGTATGTCACTACAAGTGATGGAAGGAGCAACGCAGATGAACAAGAAAAACAAAATGAGTATGTGGTCGATCGGATTGGGAAGTGCTTTTCTGATGATGATGTTAGCCAACCATGATAACGTTCATGATGGTCAAGCCCGAACCGGTATCGCTTCGAATGGAGTCAGATCCAACGTAGCCATTCAATCTGTCGACAAGAAAGCAGCCGTAACAACCATGCCTGAGAATCAGGAAATTACCCCTGAAATGATCAATCAATTCTTGAAAATAGTTGCAGAGACATAAGAAATCTTGATTCCTATACGTAACCTGTTAGAAGACCAGCTCCCATGCCGAGGGGCTGGTCTTCTTGGCGTGATCCAGAAGCTAGGGCTCAGGTTTTTCTTGGTGCCGGTGCGTCCCATAACTATTCCTAGTAATTTATTTTAAAAACGGGAACCCACGTTCTTGTCATATCTTACCATGGAGCTTATTATTATCAATAGGGCTAACCGAAGCGGAGGGATTATAAACGAAATGCAAAGCGATCACACGTTAAACAGCAAGCGAAGGACCACGGGGATTGGGATGTATCGGGAGATGCTCGTCAGGTACGTATTCCCGCATAAGAAGCTTCTGGCAGCCCTGACGGTGCTGCTGTTATTTTCCATTGGACTCCAATTGATTAATCCGCAGATCATCCGGTATTTCATCGATACGGCTCAAGGAGAGGGAAGCCTGACTTCCCTTTATTATGCGGCAGGATTTTTTATTCTCTTTTCATTGCTTCAACAAGGCGTTTCCATAGCCGCTGCTTATTATAGCGAGAACCTGGGCTGGACGACCACCAACAAGCTTCGTGCCGAGTTGGCGGAGCACTGCCTGTCGCTGGATATGAGCTTTCACAAAACCCAAACCTCCGGATCTCTAATTGAACGGGTGGATGGCGATGTGAATGCGCTCGCCAATTTCTTCTCCAGTTTCATTATCCATCTGTTCGGCAATCTGATCCTCATGATCGGGATCCTGGCTTTGCTGTATCGGGAGAACTTCTGGATCGGCCTTGTCATGACGGTGTTTGTGGTCGGCAGCATTTACGTCATTCAACATATCCGGCGATTTGCGATACCGGTCTGGAAGCGGTGGCGCGAGCTGAATGCGGATTTCTACGGATTCATCGGCGAACACCTTGAAGGAACCGAAGATACGCGTGCCAACGGAGCGGCCGGATATGTCATGAACCGATTTTATGAGATGGCTAGGCGGATGCTGCCGGTTCGCGTTCGTGCGTTCATCGGATTTTTCTTGATGTGGAGCACCACGATTTTGGTGTTTGCGCTTGGCAACGCAGCCGCGTTTATCGTGTGCGCCATACTGTGGAAGAACGGACAGGGCGGTTTGACGATCGGCTCCATCTATCTCGTGTTTTATTATACGGAGCTGCTGGCCAAGCCTATTGAGAAGATCCGTACCCAATTGGAGGATTTGCAAAAAGCGGATGCCAGCTTGATGCGGGTCCGCGACCTGCTTGCAACCGAGCCCCGGATCAAAGACGGCCCTGGCGCGCCGCTTCCGTCAGGCCCATTGTCGGTGGAATTCCGGAACCTTAACTTCGCTTACGAAGAGGGCGGGCAGACTACGCTTGAGAATCTGCAGCTGCGCCTTGAGCCGGGCCAGACCCTTGGACTGCTCGGCCGTACAGGCAGCGGCAAAACGACGATCGCCCGCCTGCTGTTACGCTTCTATGATCCACAGGAGGGAAGCATCGAGCTGGCGGGAACCGATATTCGGGGCTGCAAGCTCCATGAACTAAGGCGGAAGGTCGCCATGGTCACGCAGAATATTGAGATTCTTGAGGGAACCGTCCGTGATAATCTGACCTTGTTTGATGAAGGCATAGCCGATACCCGCATTATATCCGTGTTAGAAGAGCTTGGACTTGGGGATTGGTATGGCTCGCTTCCCGAAGGGCTGGATACCAGTCTGGCTTCTGGGGGCGGAAGCCTGTCTGCGGGCGAGGCCCAGCTGCTGGCGTTTGCACGCGTATTTTTGACGGATCCGGGTCTTGTCATTCTTGATGAGGCATCCTCCCGGCTTGATCCGTTAACGGAATACCGGATCGAAGCTGCCATTTCGCGTCTGCTGCAGGAGAAAACCTGCATTATTATTGCCCATCGTCTGGCTACGGTTCAGCGCGCCGACCGGATTCTCATACTGGAGAACGGAAGAATGCTCGAAAGCGGCCGCAGGGAAGAGCTGGCCTCAGATCCGCAATCGCGGTTTAGCCGCATGCTTGCCGTTGGAATGGAGGAGGTGCTGGCATGAAAACCAGGCATTTTTTCTGGCGGTTGATTATGTACCGCCCGGGGTTGTACCTCATCAACCTGTTCGCGTGGTCCCTTATCCATATGGCACCGCTGGTTCCCGGACTGTTAACCAAGGCCTTTTTTGACCATTTGGAAGGCACTTATTCTTTTCCTTACGGCGTCTGGGCGATTGCGGTGCTGCTAATCGGCGCTGCCTTGGCACGGATTGCGCTGATCTTCGGCGGCTTCATGACAGACGTGCATTTCCGCTTCCGCATCAGCACATTGCTCCGCCGCAATATGCTGTCCCATGTCATGAAGGAGCCCGGAGCGCGAGCAATCCCTTGCTCGCCAGGAGAAGCCATCAGCAATTTCCGGGATGACGTGGATCAGGCTGAAGAAGCGACGAGCTGGTCAGTAGATACATTAGGGCTTGTCGGTTTCGTCATTGTCGCCAGCTGGATTCTCATATCCATCGATCTGCAGCTGACGGTTCTCGTGTTCGTTCCTTTGATTCTGGTGGTGACCGCAGCCCAGATCGCAACCGCGCGCATCCAGAAATACAGGGCGGCAAGCCGGGAATCAACCGCCAAGGTAACCGGGGCGATTAGCGAAATGTTTGCCAACGTGCAGGCCATCCAGGTCGCAGGGGCGGAGAAACGCGTCGTAGAGCGGTTCGTAAGTCTTAGCGAGAAACGGCGCCAATCCATGGTGAAGGATAAACTTCTGACGGAATCCTTGTCCTCCGTATTCACGAACTCCGTTAACCTCGGTACCGGCCTGATCCTCGTGCTCGCAAGCCTTAAGATGCGAAACGGCGATTTTACCGTCGGGGATTTGTCCCTCTTTGTATATTATTTAACATTTGTTACCCAGCTCATATCGAACGTCGGCAATTTCATGACGTATTACAAGCAGATGGGCGTCAGCTTTCAGCGCATCAAATCCATGCTGCAAGGAGCACCGGCTTCGCTGCTTACCGCAGCCCATTACATCGGTATCGGCAAGGTTAAGCGCAAGCGAACCCATGAAGAGAAATCCGGTCATCATGCCGCAGGGAATGGGCAAGCGCATGGGGCATCCAATCACGCCGCCGGCGCTCCGGTCGAAGACGGGATGGAAACGGCATACATTGAGGCACCTCCGCTCTCGCTGCTGGAAGCGCAAGGCTTGTCGTACCAGTATCCCGAAACCGGACGGGGCATTTCGAATATCGATCTGAGACTCTCGCGCGGTACCTTTACGGTCGTTACCGGGATGATAGGCAGCGGAAAAACGACGCTGGTTCGCACATTGCTGGGCTTGCTGCCAGCCGAAAAGGGCGAAATCCGATGGAACGGCGAAAGGGTAACGGAGCCGGCAGATTTCTTCATCCCGCCGCAAAGTGCTTATACTGCACAGATCCCAAGGCTGTACAGCGACAAACTGCGCAACAACATTCTGTTGGGGATATCCGAGCAGCCGGGCAGTCTGGAACGCGCGCTTCATGCGGCCGTAATGGAAGAAGATATCAAGCATCTTCAAAATGGACTGGAGACGATGGTGGGGCCGCGCGGAGTCAAGCTGTCCGGCGGTCAAGCACAGCGGACAGCCGCGGCAAGAATGTTGGTGCGGGATGCGGAACTCTACGTATTCGACGATTTATCCAGCGCATTGGATGTTGAGACGGAGCGCAAGTTATGGGAGAGGCTGTTCCGCGAGCGCGGAGGTGCGACTTGTCTTGTGGTATCGCATCGGAAAGCCGCGCTTAACCATGCTGACCATATCATCGTGTTGAACGGCGGTGAGATTGAGGCCGAGGGCACGGCGGAGCAACTGCTGGCTTCCAGCGAAAGCTTCCGACAGCTATGGTACGGCGAAGAAACAGGATAATTGGGCGGGAACAAATGTTCAACGCGAAGAAGACTTGATGAAATCAACGTCACCTTAGATAGAGGAGTGAGGACCGATGCCAAACGCAGAACAAATCCAGCTCGTTGTCCGCACGGCAGAACATCTGCCCGTCTTGAAAGAATTCGAGCTTCCGGATGACCAAGTCCAATTCACCTCTCATCCGAAAGAAGCATCAAACCTAGGCGAAGGTCAGTTCCCCATCGTCATTTTAGCTGATGGTCATCCTGTCGGTTTCTTTGTCCTGCACGCTACGGAGCGCGTCAAGGAGTATACAAGTCATTCTCATGCGATGCTGCTGACCGCTTTATCCATTGATCATCGACAGCAGCGTAAAGGTTACGCCAAACGAGGAATGCTTGCGCTGCCAGCATTTATTGGGAGAGAATTTCCTTCCTGCAATGAGGTGGTGTTGGTCGTGAATCATAAGAATGTTCCGGCTCAGCAGCTGTATGCAAGTGTTGGTTTCAAAGATACAGGCAGAAGAAGAATGGGGCCGATCGGAGAGCAATGGGTGATGAATCTAACCATTATCTGATATAGCAGCACCTTTTTTTGCTGAAAAAGTGAAAAACATGCTGCAATCTTCGATCAACATTCGAACAGGTGCTTATGTTCATTCTACGATCGGATCATCATAATGAAGCAATGCCGCAAAGATCCTATGTCTTTGCGGCATTGCTTATTTAACCTGATTTATGCTTCGCCAGGTCGCTTCCAATTGCGAAGCGATATATTCGAGAATCGGTTTGCTGTAGAAATATCCGCTGTGCGACAACGGATTCCAGCTTGTCAGCCAGTTACCCACGTTAACGGATATGTCTTGGCGTACCGTGCGGTCATACTCTTCGTTAATGCTTTTGAGGGGGTAAGCAAGGATATCGTCCTTATCATAGAAATTGACCCATTCACCCAGTAGATGTTCATAATAGAGCTTCAGCTGAGCTGAAGGAACCACGATCGGCTTGTCAAAGTCACGATAACGCATGCTCCACAGCGGCAAAGTGGTTCCGAGCGTATAGAACAAGGTCAGAAGTTCTCCGCGCTCCAGCGGTGCTTCGGGATTAACGACCAGACGATGCCCGCGGGAGGAAAATTGCAGATCGTAGAAAAAATTGCTGGCGATCACGGACCCCAAGCTATGGGAGATCACGCATAACGGAGCATGGGGGCCGGCTGACAGGGCAAGGCGGTGCAGTGCCTCGCTGATCGTCCGATGAATGGCCTCGTAGTTCTGATCTTCGGATTCCACGGGCTGATAAGCCACGGCATCCGCCAGATTGTTGATTACGTACTGCCGGAGGTGCTGATAACGTAAACGGTAAGGTTTAATGCTGCTGCCGATTAATTCATCCTCGCGTGCCGCAAAAACATCGGCCCAATGCACGGCCTCCATGGCCAACTGCTCATGCGGGATGCCCGAGGTCCGGGAAAAGGTGTCCCTCAAGTTTTTCATGAATTTATCCGCATAACTTTTCTTTTGTGTTCCCAATCCGTGTACAATGATCACTGCAATTTTTTGCGTCATCCAACTGCAGCCCCCTTCATCGGAAATGGAATGAATGGATATCTTTTACTCTTTATAAGCGATTAGCACTTGAATTGTAAATAGGTTATTACAGCACGAGAGAATCCGGCGATTATTCGTAGCTCTATTGAGTCATTCCGCTCATGAACGATTTTGGTTACAATGAAGGGATAACCAATGGTAACATGGTAGGAAGAAAGGCGGGTTCATTACATTACTTTTTATATTGAAATAGGAGGCAGGGTATGTCTTATAAACAAATGAAATGGTTGATACTCATCATTCCGACCTTGACGATTGGCATATGGGAATATGTTCGCCATGAGTTCCTGCTGCCTTATATATCGATGGATCTTGGCAATCTGCTGGCGCCTGTTATCGTGTTTTTGGTTTCCATACTGTTTCTTACCCAGTTATTTTCGTTGATTGAACGGAATCAAGAGGAGTTGAACCGATCGAGGGCACTTCAAGCAGCCATGCATGAACGGGAGAAGATCGGGCGGGAACTTCATGATGGAATCGCCCAATCCTTGTTCCTGCTGAACGCCCAGATCGACCGAATCGAAAAGTCAGGTCGCACGGGAGACATTCCGTACCAGGAAATCAAGGAAAGCGTTCATCGTACCAACACCTACGTAAGAGAGGCTATTGCGAATCTCCGCTACCCGGCAGATCCGCAAGCCATTCCGTGGATGCACAGCATGAGCAGCCTGATTGAGGAAATCAAGCAGGAGACGGACCTGCATTTCGACATCAAGTGGGGAATTCCGGACGCCATGCTGTCAGCCAAAGAAAAGGTGGAGCTGCTGGCTTCGATCAGGGAATCCTTATTGAATATCCATAAGCACGCGGAGGCAAAACACGTCAAGATTACCGCGAATACAACGGATTCGGGCTGGCATTGCACTGTCACCGACGATGGAAAAGGCTTTGATCTGGACAAGCCCCTCGGCAGCAACCGGTATGGAATCAAAATCATGAAAGATCGGGCCGAGGCCATGGGCTGGAAGTTCCAGATGGAAAGGCAGCACGACCAGACAATTATCAACATTCGGAAGGAGAGCACGGCATGAACAATCAACCTTTTCGCGTGTTAATCATCGATGACAGCGATCTGGCAAGAGAAGGTATTCGCACCATATTGAGCAGCGATCCAACCTTTGAGGTCGTGGCGGAAGGGCAAAGCGGCGAGGATGCGCTGGAACTGACCGAAATATGGATGCCTGATATCATCCTGATGGATATCCAGATGCCCGGCATGGGCGGTTTGGAAGCGACCAAGCGGGTGAAGGACAAGTTCCCTTACGTTAAGATCGTTATGGTCACGGTATCCGACGACATCGCCCATTTGTTCGATGCCCTGAAGCGCGGGGCCCAGGGGTATTTGTTAAAGAACTTGAATCCCGAATCGTGGCACGAGTACCTGAAAGCCATTGCGGTGGACGAAGCACCGGTGAGCAGGGAACTCGCGTTCCGCATCCTGAAGGAATTTTCGCAATACGACAAGCCGGACCCGAGCAAAAGTCCCTTAACGGCGCGTGAAAAGGAAATTCTGGGACTCGTCGCCGAGGGATTGTCCAACCGCGATATTTCGAGCGACCTTTGCATTTCCGAAAATACGGTCAAGAACCATTTGAAGAACATTTTGCAAAAGCTGCATTTGGAAAATCGGGTACAGCTGACCCGCTATGCCTTCGAACAAGGCTGGATGGGGAAGAGTCAGCGATAACCATGGTACCGATGTCCGAAGGATGTTGGCGAAGAATGAATTTAGGCAAAACAGGCATCCGTGCGCCAGAGGCGCTCATTTCTGCTTCACCAGAAAGATCCCGAGCGCAATAATGCCGATTCCCGCCCAGTTTTTCCAGGTGGGAACCTCGTTCAGGAACAAGTAAGCCACGCCCAACGATATCAGGATCTCCAGACATTTGGAGAAAATCAATGTGTACCCCAATTGGTCGGTGGCTTTGTAACCAAAGCGGATCCCATACCCGATGCACATATTGGCAATGACAAAGAGCGGGAGCATCCACAACTGAAACTGCAGCGTGGGCCAGAACAGATGCTGGATATGCTTGGTTTGGTATGAGAAGACCAGGTTGATGATCGACAGTCCGCCGAAGAGCAAACCGACACTGTAGATATAAAACATAAAGCCCTCCTGTAACGATGGTCTTTGTAGTACGCCATTAATGTTTCCCTGCAACAACTTTCTTATCCATGGACAATTAGCAAGGATCCTCTCAACCATATTCTGATTGCTCGAGATTAGCAGGATGCTTCTTATAGGTTGAGCCAAAAAAAGGATGACTCCCTGTCGCTGGGAGGCATCCTTTTCAGTATTAATGCGGGATGTTCATTTCTTGAAGGCGAATCTTCATCCACAACCAAACCATTCATCGGTTTCATTAGTGAACTTGGTGAAGCCTGCTGTACGCACCGCCGGAGTGAATCAATTCCTGATGCGTACCCTGCTCGGCTATGCCTTCCGAATTGACGACGATAATTCGGTCTGCGCTCTGAATGGTGGTCAGTCGGTGAGCGATCACTAGCGTTGTTCTGCCAACGGACAGTTCAGCCAGGGACTTCTGGATTTGCGCTTCCGTCTCCGTGTCCAGTGCCGAGGTGGCTTCGTCCAGAATCAAGATCGGCGGATTCTTCAGGAACATTCTCGCAATGGACAGCCGCTGCTTCTGGCCGCCGGACAGCTTAACCCCGCGTTCACCGATGACCGTCTCCATGCCGTCCGGCAGGCTTCGGATCAGTTCATCCAGCGAAGCGCGCCGTGCGGCTTCCCAGATTTGATGGTCGGTTGCATTCAAGTCGCCGTAGGCGATATTGTCCCGGATCGTGCCGGAGAACAGGAAGACATCCTGCTGCACGATACCGATATGCTTGCGCAGGTTTTGCAATTTGATATTCCGGATGTCGATCCCGTCCACCGTGATCGTCCCCTGATCCACGTCATAGAAACGGGGGAGTAGGCTGCAGATCGTGGTCTTTCCGGCACCGGACGGCCCGACGAATGCAACCGTTTCTCCGGCACGAATCGTCAGGTGAATGTTATTCAGTATTGTTCGGGAAGGCTCGTACCCGAAGGTTACGCCTTCGAAGCGGATATCTCCCCGTACCGATGAAAGGGATACGGCATCAGGCACATCGGCGATCTCCGGCTCGGTATCCATGATTTCCAGGTAGCGTTTAAAGCCGGCAATGCCTTTGGGATAACTCTCAATGACCGCGTTGATCTTCTCGATCGGACGGAAGAAGATGTTGGAGAGCAGCAGGAATGCCATGAATTCGCCCATCTCGATTTTGCCTTGAATGAAGAACCATGCACCGCAGATCATCACGAATACCGTGATCAAACGCATCAGCATATAGCTGACGGACGTGCTTTTGGCCATCGTTTTATAAGCCAGCAGCTTGGTGGCACGGAACTGCTTGTTCTCTTCCTGAAACAGCTTATTCTCATGCTCTTCGTTCGCAAATGATTGAACCACGCGGATGCCGCCGACATTGTCTTCGATGCGGGCATTGAAATTGCCCACGTTTCGGAACAATTGACGATAAGTCGTGGTCATTCTGCCGCCGAATTTAATGATCAGCCATGCCATCAGCGGCACGATGATAAAGGTCAGCAGCGCAAGCTCCAGATTGATGTAGGCCATCAAGGAGAAGGAGCCGAGCAGCGTCATGACGGCGATGAACACGTCTTCCGGGCCATGGTGGGCCACTTCGCCGACGTCGTTAAGATCGTTCGTGATACGGCCCATCAGGTGGCCGGTTTTGTTGTTATCAAAGAAGCGGAAGGATAACTTCTGAATGTGGGAGAACATTTTCTCCCGCATGTCCGTCTCGATGTTGATGCCGAGCATATGTCCCCAGTACGTCACGATATACTGCAGCGCGGTATTCAGCGCATAGATGGACAGCAGGACGATGCAGGCAATCAGGATAAGCGGCCAATCCTGGCTCGGCAGCAGTTCGTCGATGAATTTGCTGACGGCAAGCGGGAAAGCAAGCTCCAGCAGTCCCGCAATGACGGCGCATGTAAAATCCAGAACAAACAGTCCCTTATAGGGCCGATAGTATGAAAAAAACTTTCTAATCAAAAATCATCACGCTCCAAGTCCTACCTCTGTCATGGTTATTGGTTTATGAATGGCCTGGGCCATTATTGCTGGCCGTCCTGAGATTGCCTCGTATCATACAATTCAAAAGCCTGAATGTACTCCTGAATGATCTGGTCCACCGCTTTCAGCTCTCCGCTGACCACGTCCCGAATGGCTTGCAGGTCAGGATCATTGACCTGTTTCTTCAGGGTCTCCCGTTTCACAACCAGGTTGTCCAGAAAAGAGAGCGCACGTCCCCGGCGGAACGTTTGCGCCATCTTCCCGCCTTCCCTGCCGCCATGCCCTTCCTCGCGCCGTCTTCCGTGCCGTCCGCCGTGGCGGTGACTGTCCCGGTCGCGATGCTCCGACCGGCTCTGGCCCGGCATATTTGGTTCCTCTTGCCGCATGTAACCAACCTCCTTCAACATGAATATGTATACGTTTGTATACCATTACTCGTGATTGTATACGTTTGTATACGGTTCGTCAATTCATTTTCGCGAAAAGATTGGAAAATGAAGGAGATCGAAAGAAGATATGCTATGATGAGAGTTAGCCGCCCGGTCGATCAGCGTGGTTTGAATACGCACACCGGGATCGGGATGAACATGGGAAGGGAGCTGTACATAATGAGCGAACATAATCATGAGTACTGGATGCATCAGGCGATTGCAGAAGCCCATCGAAACGTTCAGCATGTGGAGGGAGGTCCGTTTGGGGCGATTGTGGTTAAGGATGGTCAAGTGATTGGCAGGGGCCGTAATTTGGTTACTGCGCTGAACGACCCTACCGCTCATGCCGAGGTGCAAGCCATACGGGAAGCCTGCCTGCATTTAGAGGATTTTCAATTGAAAGGTTGCACGATCTATACCAGCTGTGAACCCTGTCCGATGTGCCTGGGGGCGATCTACTGGTCAAGGCCCGATGCCGTTTATTATGCAAGCACGAAACAGGATGCGGCTGAGATCGGGTTTGATGATCATTTCATATACGATGAAATCGCCATGCCGATGGATCAGCGTTCCATCCCTATGAAGCAGGTTCGGACAGCGGATTATTTGCTGCCATTCCAAGCGTGGAGCTCTGCGGAGCGAAAAATTGAATATTAATCGTAAAAACCGGGCTCCCTGCTAGGGAAGGCCCGGTTTATTGTTATTTATCGATAGGGATACCGAAATAAGTATGAAGCGCTTCGGCATATTCCTGTGGATTTCCCGGTTTAAAGGTGTGGACGCCGCCGGACTTGTAGATTCTGAACTCGCCGTCATCCACGGTGTTTCTGCCTTCAGCGGTACGTATGGATACCCGGGCCGTTTTATTAAACGGCGAATCAGAGGCATGCTCGCACCAGAAAGAGGTGGTGATGAAATCTTTCGGTAAGTTAGGTTCTTCCGTAAAAGAGAATACCGGATCCCAGGCATCTTTTTTCCACTCCTCGAGCATCCAGCCATAAGCCTCGGTCTGAACCAGCCGGTAGGTTTCGTTCCCCTGGGTTTGTTCCAGGCCATCTACCAACTCCAAAGGGTGGCGAGGTCCGGCGCCTCCCACTCCGACGTCGGCTATATATCGCTGGTCTTCGATATCCACCTGCAGGATATGATGCCGCCGCTTAGCAGGCGTATCGGTCTCATCCCGCCAGAAGCGACCGAAATAATGAGTGACCTTAAAGCCCAGTTCCTGCAGCAGCCAGCCAAACAACGCATTGAGCTCGAAGCAATAGCCGCCGCGATGGCGGGTGACGATTTTATCGTAGAGATGGGGAATATCCAGGGACAGCGGAATTCGGTCAAGGATATCGAGATTTTCATAGGGGACGGTATGTACATGCTGCTCCTGCAGTCTGGCGAGCATATAAGCGCTGTTCACAATCGGGCCCGTATATCCAATACGGTCAAGATACTGGTTAACATCCAGGCTATGTGTCGGGTTACTCATTCGATCACCGCATCTTTCGTAAATTGTCAGCTTGGTAGAAGTAAGCCGTATATAATTATATACTTTATATCATATAATAGAGCTTTCTAATAGAGAAGGAGGCGAAGCGGCATATGACCATGGATGTCCAGGCACTACGGGCAGCTGCGGGAACGATCACCTTCATACCCGAGCATTATGAACTTGTTATGGAGGATAACACCCCTAAGGGGTTCGATGAAAAAGAGAGAACGTTTATCTGGGAGGACCCTCAATCCGAGAACAGCCGAATTGAGGTTTCATTAAGCCTGGAGACCGGTCAGCTGATGAGGCTTCAGATCGATCAAGAGCGTGATGACACGAGATTGGGAAGGACGATAGTGGCAGGACGTACCATGGAGCAGGCAACGGACATAGCTAAAACGTTCATGATCCGGCATCATCCGAATTATGCAGCGCTTACCTGGATTCGATCAGAGATCAAACGAAACTATATTGAGATTGGGTTTAGGGCCGAGGCCGGCGGATTGCCGCTGCCGAGCTCAGGTTGTGAGGTCCGGCTTGACGCCGATTTCAATATCGTGCTTTACAAGGCGAAAGAATTCCCGGTAATGGAGCTGCCGGTTTGGCCGGACAGGCTCGTTAGTGCGGAGGCTGCGAAGCAAAGGATTCTTCAGGATATGGAGATGCAGCCCATCATAACCACACTGTATCCCTCTATATATGACATGGAGGGGGAAGAAGATCAGCATCGGCTGGTTTATGAACCGATTCAGGGGCGTCGTAAGATCGATGCCGTTACGGGTGAACCCTTACATAACCTGCAGCATGATTTGCTGCCGCCGACTGTTTCAATCACGCCTGCGGATCCCGGTAATTCAGATAACGCCTATACCGTTAAGCCGGTTCTCCCATCAAGGACCGGAACCGAACATTCAAGCTCAGATGAAAATTCAGATTTAATTCCATTCTGGGAGGCCCAGTTGGGCATTGATACGGAGCGGTATGTTCTGGATAAGCCTAGGGGAGACGATCAAAACCTGATTTTATTGTACTTTGATAAAAGCGATATGAACGAGGATGAAGCGGATCAATCGGCGACCGATCCGTTATCGGTGGACCGATATTTTGAACGGCGGTGGGGAAATACGCTTCGCAATCTTCAAGCAGCTTACATGATACATGTCGATAAGGCCACAGGCAGCTTAGAGGCGTACCATTATAAACCTGAGAGCTCCGACGGAGAGACGGTGCTTTCTCGCGAGCAATGCTGGGAACGAGCAGAGCTGTTCTTGCAGAGATTTTTTCCTTCATACGCCAAGTATTTGCGGCTGGAAGTGAAATGGGATTGGGAAGCCGGGATAACGCACAGTGAGCAAGAGGAAGATGAGGGCGAAGCTGAGCCGTTGGATCGTGAATTCTTCCACTTGCCGTTATATATCGATCAATACCGGGTACGTTTGGAGCGTGTAAATATTTGCGTAAGCACGATTACGGGAGAAGTGCTTCTCTACCGCAGTGTGTCTCACGAGAAAATCCGTGAACTGGAGGCTTGCCAGTTTAAGGCTGCGGTTTCTGCGTCATCGGCACTCGCACGATATGCGGAACAGCTGGATGTGTCGCTCAGTTGGCATATGGATGGTGATGACGGCACGGCACACTACCGGTTAATCTATGATCCCGTATACAAGAGACGAGCAAAAACAGGAGTAAGCGAATCAGAGTATCTTTTGGAATTTATTGATGCCGTTAGCGGAGAATTGATATGGTCCAAATTCTGAGCCACTGAGCGATGCTGAATCGTTGGCATGAGTAGTACCAGAAATGACCGTAGGTTTATTGAGATAGATGGACAAGGCCAGCCCAAGTCCTTGGGGTGTCAGAGCTTCATATGACGGCAAGGCAAGTGGGCTGTTGCTGTGTCTAAGATCCATCGGATGCATTATACTTATATTATTTAACATAAAAAGGGTGTCCCTACAGCCGCTGCTACGGCGAGGGACACCCTTTCTCTATAGAGAAGAGAGCATGAATTTCAGAGACGCACCACATCTAATCTTTAGCTTGCAAGAAAACAGCCGCTGTATGCGGTCTGCCTTCTCAGAAAGCATGTCGGTAGCTGTTAAGCTATTATAACGGATCAACTCCCGCGCTAACCGCAGGTGCAGTTTAGTACCGGTTTGCGCGCGGCCGTCGTTTCGTCCAGTCGCTTCACAACTGTGGTGTAAGGGGCGTTAATGACAACGTCCGGCGTAGACTCGGCTTCTTTTGCGATCTGGATCATTGTGTCAATGAAACTGTCCAGCGTTTCTTTGCTCTCCGTTTCGGTCGGCTCGATCATGATGCATTCCTCCACGTTGAGCGGGAAATAGATGGTTGGCGGATGATAGCCGAAATCGAGCAGCCGCTTGGCAACGTCCAGGGTTCGCACGCCGTACTCCTTCAGCTTTCTGCCGGACAGCACGAATTCGTGCTTGCATAGGCCCGGGTAGGCCACTTCGTAATAAGGAGCCAAACGATGCATCATGTAGTTCGCATTCAGCACGGCGAGCTCAGAGACGCGGCGAAGTCCTTCCGGTCCATAGGTGCGAATATAAGCATAGGCACGAACCAGAATGCCGAAGTTGCCATAGAACGCCTTCACGCGGCCGATCGACTGGGGACGCTCGTAATCCCAGTAGAAGGTGCCGTCTTCGCGCTTGGACACGATCGGTTTCGGCAGGAACGGGACCAGCAGGCTTTTCACGCCGACAGGGCCTGCGCCGGGACCGCCTCCGCCATGGGGTGTGCTCATCGTTTTGTGCAGGTTGAGATGGACCACGTCAAAGCCCATGTCGCCTGGTCGGGTAATTCCCATGATGGCGTTGGAATTGGCTCCGTCATAGTACAGCAGACCGCCGGCGTCGTGCACGATTTCCGAAATTTCCACGATCTGCTCCTCGAACAGGCCAAGCGTGCTCGGGTTCGTCAGCATCAGGGCCGCCGTATCCTCACCAACGACGGCGCGGAGGGCATCCAGATCCACCATGCCCCGTTCATTGGATTTAATCGTGATCGTGTCGTAACCGGCTACCGTTGCGCTGGCCGGGTTCGTGCCGTGAGAGGAGTCGGGTACGATGACCTTGGTGCGTTTCTCGCCGCGGCTCTCATGGTAGGCGCGAATCAGCATCAGCCCCGTCCATTCGCCATGGGCACCCGCAGCAGGCTGCAGCGTTACTTGATCCATGCCGGTCAATGCGGCCAAGTCGTTCTGTAGGGTATACAGCAGCTCCAGTGCGCCCTGAATGCTTTCCTCAGGCTGGTACGGATGAATCTTGGCAAAACCGGCAAAACGGGCAACATCCTCGTTAATCTTCGGATTGTATTTCATCGTGCATGAGCCGAGCGGATAGAAACCGTTATCGATGCCGAAATTCCGTCGCGACAGCTCGGTATAATGACGGATGACATCCACCTCATAAACCTCCGGCAGTTCGGCTGGTTTGCTGCGCAGCAGGCTCTCCGGTATGAATGAAGCGGCGTCGGTTTCCGGTACGTCGCATTCGGGCAGAGAATAGGCGACCCGGCCGGGCTTGCTGAGTTCAAATATCAAGGCTTTTTCCGGTTTCATACAATCGCCTCCAATTCACCAATAAACTGGTCGATTTCTTCCTTCGTCCGCCGTTCGGTCACGGCGATCAGCATGCATCCATGAAGCTCAGGGTACGAAGAGCCTAGATCGTAGCCGCCGATATAACCGGCCTCCAGCAGCTTCGAGTTGACCTCCTTCACGTTCGTTCCATCCGGCAGCTTCACTACGAATTCATTGAAGAACGGAGAGCTGAATGGGAGAGATAAGGAGCCCTTGGCGACGAGGTCGGCAGCGTAATGGGATTTGCGCACATTCAGAAGCGCTGCCTCCTGCATGCCGGCTTTACCCAGCGTAGACATATAAACGGAGGCACACAGCGCGAGCAGTGCCTGATTCGAGCAGATGTTCGACGTTGCTTTTTCCCGGCGAATATGTTGTTCCCGTGCCTGCAGCGTCAGCACAAAGCCGCGCTTACCGTCCTTATCGACGGTTTGGCCCACGATCCGGCCGGGAATACGGCGCATCAGCGGTTCGGATACCGCAAAGAATCCGCAGGTCGGCCCGCCGAGAGAGGCAGGAATGCCGAGCGGCTGGGCATCGCCGACAACGATGTCGGCCCCAAGCACGCCAGGGGATTCGAGCAGCCCAAGCGACAGCGGGTTTACGCTCAGCACGAGCAATGCTTTTTGATCATGAACCAAGGGCTCGATCGATCTCACGTCCTCAATGCAGCCGAAGAAGTTCGGCGATTGCAGAAGCACGGCTGCCGTGTCATCCGTAACGGCAGCGGCGAGCGCATCCAGGTCGGTAACGCCGTTAACGATGCCGACTTCAACGACTTCCAGATCGAGGCCGTGAGCCGAAGTCAGAACGATCTCCCGGGCTTCCGGGTGAACGGCTCGGGAAATAACGATTCTCTTTCGTTTGGTTGCCCCGCTGGCAAGCGCCGCTGCCTCAGCCAGTGCCGTTGAACCGTCATACATGCTGGCATTGGCTACTTTCATGCCGGTCAATTCACAGATGTAAGATTGAAATTCAAAGATCGCTTGCAGCTCGCCTTGGCTGATCTCCGGTTGGTATGGCGTGTACGCCGTGTAAAATTCGGAGCGGGAAATCACATGATTGAGGACGACGGGAATGTGGTGGTCATACAATCCGGCTCCGAGAAAGCTGGTATACCGGTCGAAATCGGCATTGCGGTCCGCCAAGCGGCGCATATGCTTCAGCAGCTCTGGCTCACCCAGCCGTTTCGACATCGGGAGGACGCCGTTGTATCGGACGGATTTAGGGATATCGGCAAACAGGTCTTCGATGGTCTCCGCTCCGACGGCGGCAAGCATGTCGGCCTGATCTTGATCTGTCATAGGCAAGTAACGATGCTTCATGATAAGGCAGCTCCTCTTTTATAGAATGGTGTCTTAACCACTTTGGCTTTTAATTTCTTACCGCGAATCTCGACCCATACTTCGGAATCCAAGCTTGCATAAGGGGTTTCGATCAAGGCCAATCCGAGATTTCGCTTGAGCGAGGGAGATTGAGTACCGCTGGTCACTTCTCCGATCGGTTCACCATTACCGTTGTATACAGGGTAATGGGACCGCGGGATACCGCGGTCAATAAGCTCGATGCCAACCAGCTTACGCCGCACACCGTCTTGTTTCTGCTGCTGAAGCGCTTCCCGTCCGATGAAATCGCCGTTGTCCAGCTTCACGAAATAACCGAGGCTGGCTTCAAGCGGTGAGATCGTGCTCGAAAGCTCCTGTCCGTACAGTGGCAGTTTCGCCTCGAAGCGGAGCGTATCGCGTGCACCAAGTCCGGCCGGAATGAGTCCATGGTCTTCCCCCGCGGTTAACAGACCTCTCCAGATATCCGGCGCATCCCCGGCGGAGCAATAGATTTCAAAGCCGTCTTCTCCGGTATAACCGGTCCGTGAGAGCAAGGCGGCATGGCCGCATACTTGCGCGTTCTGGATAAAATGGAAGGAGGGGAGATCGCCGAGCGTCTCCGAGGTTGCCTTCGACAAGATGTTCTCGGCTGCAGGTCCTTGGAGTGCAATCAGTGCCGTCTCCGCGGATACGTTCCGGATGGCGACATCACCTGTGACGTGTTCATGAAGCCACTGAAGATCCTTATCGATGTTGGATGCATTCACAACCAGCATGAATCGATCCGACGACAGTTTATACACAAGCAGGTCATCGACCGTACCGCCGTTGTCATCACACATTAGCGTATACTGGGCCTGACCGACCGTAATTCGGGTGACGTCATTCGTGATCATGTTCTGGATGAAAGCTTCGGCGTCTTGTCCGCTGATCATAAATTCACCCATGTGGGAGACGTCGAACAGGCCGGCGTGCTTGCGTACGGCTTCATGTTCTTGCACGATGCCGGAAAATTGCACGGGCAATTCCCAGCCGCCGAAATCGATGCAGCGAGTAGAAGGAAAATCGGAATAAAGCGGGTAAAGCGGTGTACGTTGTAATGAACTCATCTCTTCACCTCTTTAATTGGCATGGTTAATCGGGGAAACACCAAAAAAGGACAGACAGAAGGATAACAAGCCGTGCCCAAAAAGCCCGCTCGTTGCGTAATCCTTCTGCTCTGTCCTTTGTACCTGAGAGTTACCCCACATGTCATGTTAGTGTTGTGTCAAGCGTGTGTGAGTTTCCCCGTGGGTGATTCTTTATTCAGAATTCTCTCCAGAGGTGCGTCCGGTAAAGGTCCTTTTGCCTGAGAGATTCACCGTGATCCGGCTTACTCCTTCGGCGCTACCTGTCAGTCTGTCGGTAATCTCTCCCGCTACCATCATCCGCGCGATACATATTGAGTTGTCATCTTCCTACGTTCTTGTGATTATTATAAACGTGCCTCTCCATAAAGTGTCAACCTTTATTTCATAAAAAAATATGTTCATGTTTAAAATTTTGTTAGAAATCTTGACATCGACTCGTCCCTGTTTTATTCTGTGGGAGAATAAGCCAACCGAATATGCGAATGACGATGGATGGGAGAGACCGCTAACGAGTTGGGGATAACCCGAGCGGCACCGAAGGAGCAAACCGTTATGCCTGCCGGGCTGACGAGTAATCTCTCAGGTAAACGAACCGCCATCCGACGCAGCTCTGGAGAGTGCGCAAGCCACCCAAGGGGAAAGATCGAACCGTTATGAGGCGGCCGATCACAAACTCTCAGGTACCGAGGACAGAGAGAAGGCGAAAGCCTTTTTTCGCGTCCTTTTTTTCATTCACCTTAATTTCATTTTTAAGAAAAGAGGAGTATTCGAAAATGAGCGAAATCAGAGAGAATTTGGTGTACAGCGACGATCATGAATGGGCATTGAGGGTTGATGGAAATGTGGTGCGCGTCGGTATTTCCGATCATGCGCAGTGCCAGCTGGGCGATATCGTATTCGTAGAGCTTCCCGAGACTGGCGCATCGGTTTCTGCAGGTGATAGCATCGGCACCATTGAGTCGGTCAAAACCGTTTCGGAGCTGTATTCCCCTGTTTCCGGAACCATTACGAAAGTGAATTCCTCCTTGGAAGACCAGCCTGAGCTTGTGAACGGAGAGCCATATGAAGGCGGATGGATTATGGAGGTAGAGGTGGAGGGCGATCTGGACGAAGCGCTAGGCAAACTGCTGACCGCGGATGCTTATCGTGCCAAAGTGGATTAGGAATCGTAACATAACAGTAGGATCACATAGCATAACGGCTGTGACACGTAACGAGAATTACGGGTCGCAGCCGTTTTCATATGCCCATTCATTCGAGGAACCATGCCACGCTTTATCCCGAGCTTGATGCCATGCGGCGCGACATGAAACGTGTCCTGAGCTCAGGCAGATTCACGATCAGAATCCCGCAGATAATGAACAAACTGCCTAGGACCGAATAAAATGAAATCGTCTCGCCGTACAAAAATGCACCGAGTCCCAGCGCGATGATCGGCGACACGAAGAGCCAGGTGGACGGGAAAAAGGCATTCGTCGCTTTTAGCAGCCAGGCATACAGGCTATGGCCCAGCATCGAGCCGACGATTGTCAAATAAAAGACCGAACCTATGGCCGGCATCGTTGTCAGCCCAGTCCATTGCCCGCGTTCACTGAACAAGGATAGAAGCAATAAAGCCAAGCCCCCATGCATCATCTGCACCGCATTGATCGTAATCGGCGAGATATCCGGCATGTCAAAGGACAGTTTGCGGGTAGCAAGCGAGCCCACGCTATAACCGATTTCGCCTATAAGGATGACCATGCAGCTCAGAATCCAGATGAGGTCGCTCCCGATCGCCAGCTTGGGCATGATGAGCACGCACACGCCCGCAAATCCGACCGCACAGCCCCAGTAATCGCTGCGCCGGGCTTTCTTCCGCATGACAACGGATTGAATCATCAGGATCATCATAGGGCCCGTAGCCGACAGTATGGCGGCAATGCCAGAAGCTACATGCTGCTCGGCCCAATACAGCGTCGCAAACGTCAGAAACGTGCTGGTCATCCCGATCAGAAGGAATTCCTTGCGCAGGAGCAGGCTCGGTTTTGCCTTGCGCTGCAATATCATCCATAGGAAGATGAAGGCGCCCGCCAGAAGAAACCGAAGCCCCGCCGAAAGAAATGGCGGCAGTCCTGCCTCCACGCCGATTTTGATGGCGAGAAACGTGGTGCTGAAAATGGCGCACATTAATAAGTAGTTAAAAATAATCATGCTGCATCCTCCTTTTTCTATACTATAATAGGTAGTTAATAGAACAGATTCGGGTCTGATAGAACAGATTCGCCTGCAAATAAATCAGGGGGAAAGAACAGATGAAGCTTTCGATGATGGATGAAAAGGCAGGAAAAGGAACATTGCAGCAGCTGGTTTACGACACCGTTGCGAAGGGCATTGCAACAGGGGAGTGGAAGGAGTCTGACAAGCTGCCGTCGGTTAGGGTTATGGCGGAGCGTTTGAAGGTTCATCGATTAACGGTATTGAAGGCTTATCAGCAGCTGTTAGAGGATGGCATCGTGGAAGTGAAATATAAATCAGGGTATTTTGTGGCGAGTAAGGCAGAAGACATTTCGGCGGAATCCCTTGCATTCAGCCCGCCTTGGGAATATCAGGCCAGATCGCTGTACGTCAATCGCAGCCGCTTGTCCGACATTCACAGGCATCAGGTCGATTACCAGATGTCGGAAGCGCTGATCGATCCTGCGCTGCTGCCGAATGCATTCTTGTCCAACCACGTCAAACAAGTTTTTGACATGTATCCGAAGGTATTAAGCACTTATTCTTCGGTGTCCGGAGATTTGGAGCTGCGCGAGGAAATGGCCCGGTATTTCATGGAGAAGCAGGGCATAGCGGTTCATCCGGAGGAACTGCTGATTACGACGGGATCCCAGCAAGCGATTGATCTGATTTCGCGCTCGCTCGTCAAAAGCGGAGATGCTGTATTGATCGAACGGCCGACATACAGCCCGGCGATTGATGTTTTTGTTCAGCAAAATGTCAATCTGCTCCCCATCGAGATTACGCCACAAGGATACGACCTGGAACATATCGAATATTTGATGCGGACGGAGAAGCCGAAGCTGTTCTACATGAACCCGACGTTTCAAAACCCGACAGGATACACGGTACCTGTAACGCAGCGGAAGGCGCTGGTTGAACTAGCCGAACGATATGAATGCATTCTGGTGGAGGATGAGGTTTATCACGACATTTATTTTGGAGATCCGCCGCCGCTGCCCTTTTTTTATTACGATACGGAGGGTTACGTCATTCATATTCGAAGCTTTAGCAAATATGTTGCCCCTGGCCTGCGGATATCGGTCCTGGCCGCACGTCCGGAGCTGATGAAGGTAATCGTACCGGTCAAGGCGCTTTCGGACAACGGTACGCCCTTGCTGACGCAAAAGATCTTTCAGCATTATTTCTTCTCCAGCAGGCTCCAGGAACATGTGGCCAAGCTTCGGATAGCGCTGGAGCTTCGAAAAGCGAGGATGGAGAACCTGCTGGCGGCTACGGATTGGAGCTGGAGCAGCCCGGGAGGCGGCTTGAATCTATGGATACGGCTGCCGGAAACGATCAACGTGGATGCGTTATTGCAGCAATGCCTGGCGGAATCGGTAGCGTTTGTTCCTGGACGGATATGCGATCCGCTGGATCGGATGGAATCGTGGATCAGGCTTAGTTACTCTTATATCAGCGAGGTTCAGCTGGATGAGGGAATACGTCGCCTCGTCGAGATATCGGACCGTGTGAAGCTGAAATAGCGGACATATTGGCATGATTTTAAGGATGAATCGGACAGCAAAGAGAGTTTTTATGGGGCTTGTTGATGAAGAGCAGTCAATTCCCCTAAAAAAAGTATGAAGTCATGTCACAAAAACAGCCCCCATCTCGTGATATGTGCAAATCGCATAAACCAAAGGAGATGGGTTGTTTTGATAAAGGATTTCACATGCGTTGTCGTAGGGGGGCTTTGAAGCATAAGGGCGTAAACCGATTCTTCACGGCCCTGATCGAAGGAAATGCTGAACATGTCCTGTCCCTGCTGAAGGACGATGCCGTCCTTCTGTCCGATGGCGGCGGTAAAGTGATCGCGGCGTCAAGGCCGGTCGAAACCCGGGAGCGGGTTGCCCGTTTTCTTCAATATCCGGAATGGATTGCTGCAGGATATCTATATCGTGAGAAATCCGGATAAACTGACAGGGATTTAAGCCATTACAGTTTACATTGCGGCCGACCTCTGAAGAGGGGGGCTGCTTTTTTTATAGGCAAGGGAAACGTTGAATTTCCCGGCGCTAAGCTTGCAGCTCGATTGCATGAGCTTTTTATGAAGGTCGGATGAAACTGGATTCGTATTCCATATTGCAGGGTAATTAGATGACGGGTTCGCAAGCGGATCTGTTACCAAGGGAAACACTCGCCAGAGACTCATCTACTACATAACCAGGAGGTTCCGATCATGGACAATTCAAATTCCAACTCGAATGTCAACAACAGCAACAACAAGACGAGCAAGGACCAACAGCTGGAACAATTTACGGTAGACAATGACGGCAAGAACTTGACCACGAACCAGGGGCTTACGGTCTCTGAGGATGAGCATTCGCTTAAGGCCGGCGAACGCGGTCCGACACTAATGGAGGACTTCCATTTCAGAGAGAAAATGACGCATTTCGACCATGAGCGAATTCCTGAGCGCATTGTGCATGCCCGCGGTTTTGGAGCCCATGGTTATTTTCAGTTATATGAATCGATGAAAGATTATACCAAAGCCAAATTCCTGCAGGATCCTTCCGTCGTGACGCCCGTATTTGTCCGGTTCTCGACGGTGGCGGGCTCCAGGGGCTCAGCCGACACCGTGCGGGACGTGCGCGGTTTCGCAACTAAATTCTATACGGAAGAGGGCAACTATGATCTGGTTGGCAACAACATGCCTGTATTCTTCGTACAGGATGCGATGAAGTTTCCCGATTTCGTTCACGCGGTAAAGCCCGAGCCCCATAACGAGATTCCGCAGGCGCAATCCGCTCACGATACGTTCTGGGATTTTGTAGCTAACAACACGGAAAGCGCGCACATGGTGATGTGGGCGATGTCGGACCGTTCGCTTCCGCGAAGCTTCCGAATGATGGAGGGCTTCGGCGTGCATACCTTTCGTTTCGTGAACGAGGAAGGAAAGGCGCATTTTGTGAAATTCCACTGGAAGCCCGTGCTGGGCACTCATTCTCTCGTGTGGGACGAAACGCAGAAGCTGGCAGGAAAGGATCCCGACTTTAACCGCCGCGATCTATGGGATGCCATCGAAACGGGGAACTATCCGGAATTCGAATTTGGCGTTCAAATGATCGGGGAGGACGAGGAATTCAATTTTGATTTTGATATCCTCGATCCGACGAAGATATGGCCGGAAGAGATCATTCCGGTCAGAATCATCGGAAAAATGACGCTTAATCGCAATACGGATAATTTCTTTGCGGAGACGGAACAGATTGCTTTCCATCCGGGTCATGTCGTGCCGGGCATCGATTTTACCAATGATCCGCTGCTGCAGGGACGTCTGTTCTCCTATACCGATACGCAGCTGTCCCGTCTGGGCGGGCCGAATTTCCACGAAATTCCGATTAATCGTCCGATTGCGCCGGTTCATAACAACCAACGGGACGGGATGCACCGCATGACCATTAACAAGGGGCCGGTCAGCTATCATAAGAATGGCATTGCGGGCAACACGCCCAAGCCCGTTCCAGCCGAACGAGGCGGCTACGAGCATTATACCGAGAAGGTGGAGGGTCGCAAGGTGCAAGCCCGAAGCGACAGCTTCAAGGATCACTTCAGCCAGGCGGCTTTGTTCTGGAACAGCATGTCCGAGGTGGAGAAGCAGCATATCGTATCCGCATTCCAGTTCGAGCTTGGCAAAGTGCAGCGGAAGGAACTTCGACAGCAGATCGTTGACCTGTTTGCGAATGTGGACAGTGAACTCGCGACAAGAATTTCGGAAGGGTTAGGAACCATTCCTCCCCAAACCAGCGGCTCTGCTTCCAAAGACTCCTCTCCGGCTCTCAGTATGATGAACACCGTGAAGCTCCCATTAACACGCAAGGTGGCTGTGCTTGCAGGCAATGGATTTACGGACGAGCTTCCGTTCGTGCTTGCGCAGCTCCAGCAAGCCGGCATCATCACCGAAGTGGTTAGCGCAAAGCTTGGCGTCATTACAGGCAAATCCGGCGGAGAACTGGAAGTGAAACATTCGCTCTTGGGGGCGGACTCGGTGTTATTCGACGCGGTGCTTGTCGCGGGCGGGACGCTAAGCGTGTCAGAGCTCCTGACGGAGCAGAAAGTGCTGGACTTTATCAAGGAAGCTTATCAGCATTTCAAACCGATCGCGGCTATCGCCGAAGGAATGAATCTGCTTCCGGCGGCGAGCGGTGAAGGAATCGTGGTCGCTCAAGAGAATGAGGATTCGAAGCTGTTCGGCCAAGCCTTCATTGATGCAATTGCGGCCCATCGCCATTGGTCCCGAACCATCTGAGAGGAATTGCCCTTGAATATATAGATCAGCTGCGCTATAATTCCCCTTAATCAATGGCTTAAAGTGAAGGGGATTATGATATGAACAGCATCAAATCCAATCAACTTCATCATCACAAGCAGCGTTAGCACCCCTGTAATTCTACAGGGCGGGCTAACGCTGTTCGCGTTGGCCTCCCTGCCGCATACCAAGCGCGCGGGACCATGAGGTCCGGCGCGCTTTTTATTTTCTTGGGACGAAAGGATGAGCAGCGATGCAGAACGTAAAAGGGACATACGATTATTTTGGACAGGAACAGGCTGTAAGGAGAAAGGTGCAATCGACGCTTCGCGAAGTGTTTGAATGTTACGATTACACGGAGATGGAGTCAACCATCCTGAATGAATTGGAACTGCTGTCTTCCAAGTACGCTGGAGGAGAAGAAATACTCAAGGAGATGTATCAGCTGACGGATCAGGGAGCGCGGCAGCTGGGACTGCGATACGACCTGACGATACCGTTCGCCAAGGTGATCGCGCTGAACCCTGGCATCAGCCAGCCATTCAAGCGATATGAGATGGGGAAGGTATTTCGGGACGGCCCGGTCAAAAGGGGCAGATTGCGGGAGTTTCTGCAGTGCGACGTCGATGTGGTGGGGGTTGCGGGTCCGGAAGCGGAAGCGGAGCTGATGCAGCTCGCAGCCGAGGTGTTCCGAAGACTTGATATTCCGATTGTCCTCAGGTGGAACAATCGTGGCTTTCTGGGCGAACTCCTGGGAGCTATGGGCGTACCGGCCAACCTAAGTTCATCCGTCATGCTGACACTGGATAAGCTGGACAAGATTGGGAGGGAAGGGGTTCGGAAAGAGCTCGCGGATAAGGTGATTGATCTGGAGATTAGCTGCCGGATCCTGAGCTTCGTGGATCTCAAGGAACCGACGTTTGAGCAGATTACCAGAACATACAACCTGGAGCCGGGGCGGGGCGCGCGCGAAGTTCAAAGCCTGCAAAGCCTGCTGCTGCGTGTCGGTTTGCAGGACATCTGCGTATTTGATCCGTTTCTTTCCCGGGGTTTATCGTTTTACACAGGAACCGTTTACGAAATTTACGACGCGTCCCATGCTTTTCGTTCAAGTCTGGGCGGAGGCGGCAGATATGACGCGATCATCGGGCAGCTTGTTGGACGGGAAGATATGGCATATCCGACGGTAGGGCTTTCGTTCGGCATGGAATCCATTATGGAGATGCTTCGGGACCGGGTGGTTGAAACGAACAGGCCACACGTTGTCGTTATCCCGATAGGAGAAGCTGTCCCGGAAGGATTGATGGCTGCTGCGGAACTTCGGAATCGCGGCATTCGTACCCGATTGGCTACCCAGCGGCGCAAATTGAAAAAGACCTTGGCCTCCGCTTCGGCCGAAGGCATCCCTTATGCCATTCTGATCGGCGAAGATGAAGCGGCGGCTGGCGTGCTTCGCTTGAAGAACATGTCCGACGGCATGGAGCTTACATTAAAAATGAAGGAAGCGGAGGAGTTCATAAGCCGGAACTTGATGGTTTGATATGAAACGAAGGTCCTCTGTTGTGGAATAAGGACGTGCAATCTAAGGCTGACGGTTTAGGGGGAATGGAGCCGTTCTTTTTTGAATATAATGGATTTCTACTGAAAAGGTACTCGCGCTCGAAACGATCTCCAAGTAGAATAAACGTATTGGATTTTACCAAGGAGGGAGCGGATCGCAATGCTGTACGAACAATTTTTCATGCTTCACCGGAAGCTTGCTGTTAACGCTCCAGTCCATACCGCTACGGAAGTGACGCTTGAGCAGATTGCCGACACGCTTTATTGCACGTCGCGCAACGCGAAGCTCGTTTTGCGCAAGCTCGAAGAGAAGGGCTGGATTCTATGGAAAGCCGGACGCGGGCGAGGAAACCGGTCCAAGCTGACCTTTCAAGCGGATCAAGCAGAGCTGCTTCAGGAAGCGGCGCAGCAGCTCGCGGAAAAAGGGGAATACAAGCAAGCCTTTGAGCTGCTTCGTACCTACGGACAAGGCATTCGGACCAACGACTCCTACGTGGAGTGGATGAATGGGCATTTTGGCTTTTGCAAGGAGATGAAGGAAGGGGAGGAAGAAGCCAGGGATTCGCTGCGGCTGCCAGTGTATCGGCTGATCGAAACCTTGGACCCCGCCGAGTGCTATTACAGTTTTCAAGCTCATATGATCCAGCAAATATTCGATCGGTTGGTGGTATACGATAAAGCAAAGGATCAATACATGCCTGTGATTGCGCATCATTGGGAGAGCAGCGAGGATGGAACGAACTGGACGTTTCATCTTCGTAAAGGGATTCTGTTCCATGACGGCAAGGAATTAACGGCCGAGGACGTGAAATTCACGGTGGAGCGCTTGGGTCAGGATCGACGGAATGCTTGGATCGTGCGTGAACTGCACAGCGTAGAGGCGGTGTCGCCCCGCGAGGTCCGCTTTATCCTGAATAAGCCGAATCGGATTTTCATCCGGTTTCTCAGTTCCATATGCATGTCCATCGTGCCTAAACATCTGCTGATTCACGATGAAGAACAGTTCTGGAGGCTTCCTGTCGGAACGGGACCTTTTCAGGTGGAGGAATGGACCGAGGAAAGGCTGACCATTCATGCGAATGCCCACTATTATCAAGGGCGGCCGCATTTGGACAGCATCCAAATCATTATGATGCCGGAAGATGCCGAGCACTGCAACGTCAGTTGGGAGCGGCTGCTGCAGGATTCGGAGCAATTCGGTCATGGCGGCGACCATCATGCTGTGGATATCATAGAATCCTCCGAAGGCTGCACGACTTTGATTACATGGAATATGAAAAAACAGGGGCCGTTTCAATCCGTCGAATTTCGCCGCGCATTCAATCTGATCCTGAACCGTTCGGATATGATCCGGGAGCTAGGCGATAATCGTCTTTATCCGGCTAGAGGGTTCATTATGGATGAACAAGCGCCTTACCGCAAAGACTTTCATGATCCCGAGTTCGCCAAGTCGCTGTTGAGACAGTCGGGTTACGACGGTTCCCCCGTCATCATGGGAACGCTGGCCAATCATATCAAGGATGCCGAATGGATCCAGAATCAGTGTGCTTCCGTTGGGATTCCATTGATGATCCGGGAGATACGTATGGATACCATGCTGCATCCCGACGTGGTGAACAGTATGGACTGCATTTTGCACGGCCTAGTTCTTCCGGGCGAAGAAGTATGCATCATCGAGAATTACGAACAGGAGGGCAGCATTGTCAAAGAGTTCATGGATTCGTCCCTGCAGGATTGGGTAAAAGAATGCATCGATGACGCGCTTGCCAGCGAACGGTGCGAGGAGCGGTTGAGCATTTTATCGAACATCGAGGAGAGGCTGCGGGAGGAAGCGCATGTATCATTCCTGATTCATACGAGATTCTTCGCAAGTTTGCATCCTTCTTACAAGGGAGTTGTCATCAATAATCTGGGATGGCTGGATTTTAAGCAGATCTGGCGGGCGTGATTCCCGTAAAAAAGAGCAAGCGCGTACAACGGCGCTTGCTCTTTTGGCTTATAAGGATTTTGAATGGTTTTTTCGTGATCTCCGCTTTCGAAAGAACCCGTAAAGCTTATCGATAAGTCGGCGATTCCTCGCATTTATCTCCGAATCACTTACAACGATCTCATCATGAATAATGAATCTTCCTTGACGATCCAGTTCGTCCCAATGTGCTTGTCGATATTCATTTAGCTTCTCCAGCGTATATATATCGTTATTCATGGCAGCCTCCCTATCAGACATTCAGGATTTCGCGGTAACTTGCGTAGAATGTCTTGATAGTCTCATTATGGAGGTCAACCGAGCTTGTAAAAAGTGTAAACCTCGGCAGCCGGATTTCCCCTTTTCATGATCGGAAAGACTGCCGTAGGAACCAGATCACACTTTATTTTCTTTATGAGCGATGGCGCTGTTCTCAATCTGGATGGTTGAATGTTCAATGTGGAATCGACTTTCCAGAAGATCAATCGCTTGTTGAAGGATCTCATAACCAGTCACGTCATCCTTCACGACAAGATGGCAGCTCAAGGAGTCGAAATTGGACGTAATCGTCCAAATATGGAGATCATGGATGCCCGTGACTCCCGGAATGGACAGCAGGGATTTCGTTACCTCATCAGGGTTAATCGCTGCAGGTGCACCCTCCATGAGGATATGAACGGTATTCTGTATAATTCTCCAGGCGCTTTTCAGGATCAAGATCGAAACCAGAATGGAAATCATAGGATCTGCAATATACCATCCAAATGCAATCATGAGAATCCCGGCGACAATAGCACCTACGGAGCCAAGCGCATCACCGATGACATGGAGGTAGGCGCTTCGCAGGTTCACATTGTTCTTCACGTCGCCCATCCGCATCAAGAACCATGCACTCAGAAGATTAGCCAACAAGCCGATGGATGCAATGAGCATCATGCTGCCGCTGGCAACGGCCGGCGGGTCATCAAAGCGTTGAATCGCCTCCCAGACGATAAAGCCGGCGATGACAAACAGGGCGACGCCATTTAATAGTGCTGCCAGTATTTCGAAACGGTAAAAGCCGTAGGTCTTGTTCGGCGATGAGGGCCTTGCGGCAAACCATAAAGCGACCAGACTGAGCAGCAAAGCACTGGCGTCGCTTAGCATATGGCCGGAATCGGATAGCAGGGCCAGACTGTTGGTAAGCAGGCCCCCCACAAATTCTAGAATCATAATGCCGAGCGTGATGATCAGGGCGATGGCAAGACCCTTCTTATTCCCTGAGCGGGCGTGATCCTGGTGACCGTGGTCATGACCGTGCTGGTGGTTGTGATGGTGCATAATCGAAAACTCCCTTCAGATAAACCATAAGAATATTGAACGAATGATTCAAAAAGCCGAATAAATCTTAATATGAACATATGCTCATATACAATATTATTTCAGACTTCCCCCTGTTGTCAAGTTTTTCCGAAAAGTTAGGTCGTCAAAATTATTTTTCACTTGTTCATTTATCTAGTATGCTTAATGGGTGGTCCATTCAATGTAAAGAGATTAGGCTCAAAATCGATGGAACGAGGGGAGTTATTGCGACATGGGAGAACAACAAAAATCGCTAGGCGAGGCTTACGGCGAAACAGCATACCCATTGATTGGCCATAGCCGCAGGAATGTTGAAGTGCTGCTCGAGGCATTTCGCAGCGCGGATGGGTCGCAGATGGGGGATACATACGGCAAAGGCGCCATCATCGAAGAGTTTCAGACGCGAATGGCAGAGGTTCTGGGTAAGGAGTCGGCGGTATTCTTTCCCAGCGGAACGATGGCGCAGCAGATAGCTTTGCGGATCTGGTGCGATGATGCGGATCTGAAGCGAGTGGCGTATCACCCGCTTTGCCATTTGGAGATTCACGAGGAGGACGGGCTGAAAGAGCTGCATCATATTGAGCCGATTCTGCTTGGCGATCAGGAGCGTTTGATTACGCTTGAGGACGTGCAGCGTTTGGATCGTGACATTGCATGTCTGCTTCTGGAATTGCCGCAGCGTGAAATCGGAGGGCAGCTGCCTGATTACGCGGAGTTGGAGGCCATTTCGGCCTATTGCCGTTCTCAAGGCATCAAGCTGCATCTGGACGGGGCAAGATTGTTCGAGATTACACCGTATTATCAGAAAACGGCTGCAGAAATCTGTGCTCTTTTTGATAGCGTGTATGTATCTTTCTATAAAGGCATCGGCGGGATTGCCGGAGCCATTCTGGCCGGCGGGACCAATTTCACGGCAAAGTCCAAAGTGTGGAAGAGAAGGCATGGCGGCGATCTGGTCAGTCTTTACCCGTATATTATCAGCTCGGATTATTATTATGCGGAAAGAATAGGCAGCATGGGCCGGTATTACGAGGATGCCAAAGAGCTCGCAGCGATGTTCGGCCAGTGCCTTGGCGTGAAGACGAAGCCTGCCGTGCCCGTATCGAATATGTTCTATGTGTATTTTGAATTGGACAAGGAACAGCTGGAACCGATCCTGATTGATGTGTACCGTGCGACAGGCGTCGGATTGGTCGCTTATCTGAACGAGGCAGGAGAAGATCAGTGTTATTCGGAAGTCAACATCGGAGAGCGGTACGGCAAGACGCCAAAAGAGAGCATTCACGAAGCTTTCCGAATGTTGAACGAAAAATTGCAGGAGGCTGCTGGCATATGACAACAAAAAGGACCTGATTCAGGTCCTTTTTTAAGTGGCGCATTCAGCGTATCAGTCCCATATAGACCAGTTCCGATGGATTGGCTGGATGTTGAGCGAGGCCGATGGTATCGCCGGCTCTCGGAATTTGCAGTTTCGATACGAGCGTCTCCAGCGTTTTGGTATATTGGTTTCCTCCGTTCTCGGTGACATCCAGTTCAAGGATGACGACCGGATCGAAATTGATCAGCTTTCCGGTATCCCGTACGGATCGTACGTTGGCGGTCGCCGTTAATTGAAGGGCGCCGGTCGCTGCCATCTGTGCCTGTTTCGCTTGCTCCAAACTTTGATTGATGGCGTGTCGATGTTCTTTCGGCACTAAACCCTTCATCATCATACCCGTCAAACCTTTGTTCATCATTTGATCTGCTTTCTCCAGCGCATCCTGCGGACTTTTCTTTTTGCCAAACCATCCCATAATCGAGCACCTCGCTTAGAAGAATTATTTATAATTCAATGGTAGCTTCGGTGAACTGTGGCGACAATGGTTTGGCAAGGAAACAAAACTTTGGGCAATATGATGGAATGAACCTCATCGTTTCGGAGAAACTTTTGCGCTTTTCTCAGGGTTCAACCAAGTTGATTCGTTTGCAAAGCAAATGAACAGAAAGTCATGACGAAAGTTTTGCGAATGAAGGTGGTCGTTTCGACTTCTAACGCATGAATTATTTGTTTCGAAGCAGGTAGACCAGCTTTTTATAATAAGCGGTGGACTCCTTGTATTTCCTCGATTCCTCCGATACGGCCGCCAATGCTTCATATAAAGATTCTAGTCGCGTGGTGAGCTGAGCGGATTCGTAATAAGGCAGGCATATCAGGGCATGCTCCATAAATTCTTCATGCTGTCCATGAGCCAAGGCGAGCTGGCATTGATAAAAAAATGCGGACATCTCTTGATCCGTTGTCAGCTCCAACGATTTGAGCTCTTGCATATACTGGGTTAACAGACCCCATTGCTTTTGAGCCGCAGCCGACTCACAGCGGTAAATCAATAGGATCGGACGGAATTGCTCCCGTACCTCCACCGATTCCCGTTCGAGAAGTTCCGCAAAGCGCCGGATTTCTTCCTCCGCTTGTTCATGCTCTCCCTGCATCGTCAGCATGATGATCCGGTTGTTCATGATGGTGGATAACATATTCCCCTGGTTTACCGCATACACCAAATTGGCTTCCGCCATCGAGAGGGTGACCAGCGCTTCCTGATACAATCCCATCGAGTAACAGTAACCGCTGTAAGCGATGTACAGATCGGTCAAGCGGTGAAATAACCGTTCTTCATAAACGCGTCGCATCGTTCCTTCAAACACCTGCTTGGCCTGGTCGTATAACTTCAAAAAAATGCTGGCTTCGATCTTGAAATTTTGCGTGGTCAGCCATAAATCGGTCCCATCCCGCACATATTCACTTAACCGGTTCGCGTGGCTTAAAGCCTCATGATAACGGTTCTTGGACCGGTAGAATTGGATTTTGTAGAAAAGCATCGCTTTCTTCGCAGGCAGCGGGAGCTCGGCATCATCGGGGTGCCCATACTTCTCGAGGTAAAAATTCAGGTAGTTCTGGTGCAGGTAATCATGGGATAACGCATCATTCACTTGTTGGTAGTAGACGGCTTTCATCAAAGCTACGGTGAGCTCCACCGTTAAACAGTCATGGCGATCCGGAAGATCGTGGATACGCTCTTCTGATAGAAGCGAAGCCGCCTGGGAAAGCTCTTCAAAAATGCGATTCGCGGTCTCCAGCGTATCTTGGTCTGTGTTTCCTGCCTCCACCAAGTAGGAAGGAGACACTTGAAGGCGCTTCGCCAGATGTCCGGCAAGGTCTTCGGGCAACGGATATCGTTCGGCAAGGATGTTCGCAAAGTGGGCGGTGGTCACATATCCTTCCACCAGCTCTTTGCGGGATATTCCTTTCTTCTTGCACAAGTAGTCAATGCGTTCTTTTAACACGGAAAAGGCTCCTTAATCACGGAATGGTTGGGAAGAGTATACCATGCTCGGAGTCCGCCGGCCGGAATGAACGTTTAAAAGAGGAGAAAGGTCCTAATATTAAGATTCTGAAATAAAAAACGTACTTTGGCCTCAGCCTGGGGTTAACGGGATTACCGGCCCATAAAGAACAATCGGTGATTGACCGAAAGCAAGCTGATGTTTTATATTGACATAAGAGTAGGTCAAAAATAAAAGAGGTGAACGGACGAGATGACTCCACGCACAAAGGAACAAAACGAAGAGATCCGGCTGCGGCGTCTGGCGCAAATCCGTAAAGCCGCTGCCGATGTGTTTTTGAATAAAGGGCCTTTACTGGAAATCCGCGATGTGGCTGCGCAGGCGGAACTCGGCTATGGAACGGTATACCATTATTACAGCAATAAGGGCGATTTGCTCCACGATCTGCTGTGGGACGCATTGGAGCGAGCCGGTGAATGGCTGGAGGCCCCGCATAACGCCCCTCCGAAGGTCTCGCCGTTGGCCCCGCGGGAGATCCCGCGCGCAACGGCTTCGGGAGAGGCGCCGGCGGGCGGGCCTTTCGGCTTGGCTGCGGTGTCGGACATCGGGGACACGGCTGACGCGGATTCCCGCAGCGCAAGCCTCGAAACGGTCGCTGGCGCAGAGCTTGGCCCCGTCGCCGCCGCCGGCGTCCGGCTGCTGCAGCTTTGGGCGGAGGATCACGCCCTATTCCTGCTGCATAAGCTGGCCGGCGAGGGCTTTGCCGCGCTGCCTGAAGCGCGCTCGGCCCCGCTCTCGGCCGCTTTTTGCCGGGAGGTGCTCGCGCCGCTTGCCGCGCTGCTGGAAAGCGGGCCTGCGGCGAACGAGGCTGCCGCTTCCGGAGTATGCGCGGCAGAGCCGACATATCGGCTGCAGCGCGCGGAAATGCTGCTGGCCGCCTTGGTCGGCTGTGCTTCGCTTTCGCTTCGCCGCGGAAAGCTGCATGAGGAGGCCAGGGATATCGTGCGGTTATTAAAACTATAGAGCTGATAAGGAGCGAATAACATAGATGATCATTTTAAAATCACCTAGGGAAATCGAAGAGATGAAGCCGGCGAGCCAAATCGTTGCGGACTGCTACCGCGCGGTGGCTAAACTGATCGAGCCCGGGATCACCACCCGGGAAATCAATGACTTTGTTGCCAGACACATCACCAAGCTGGGCGGCAAGCAGTTTACGAAAGGGTACAACGGTTTCCCCGCCGAAACCTGCACTTCGGTCAACGATGTGGTGGCCCACGGCATTCCTTCGAACCGGGCGCTGATGGATGGCGACCTGCTGAAACTCGACATCGTCGTGGAATACGGTGGATGGTTCGGCGATTCGTGCTGGTGTTATCCGGTAGGCAATATCCGGCCAGAGGCGCAAAAGATCATGAAGGTGGCAAAGGAATGCCTGGATCTGGGGATCGCCAGGGCACTCCCCGGGGGCCGGCTCGGCGACATAACGTCGGCGATTCAACAGCATGCGGAAGCGAACGGGTTCTCGGTCGTACGCGATCTGCTGGCGCACGGGATCGGACGGAGTCTGCACGAGGAGCCGAATTACGAGCATGTCGGCGTAGCCGGCAAAGGCATTCGGTTAAAGGAAGGCATGGTGTTTACGATTGAACCGATGATCAACGAAGGTACGTTCCGCATCACGATCGACGACGATCAGTGGACGGCGAGAACGGCTGACGGCAAGCTGTCGGCGCAATATGAGCATACGATCGCTATCACGTCGGACGGACCGCTGATTTTAACGGCCCAGTAAGCTTTTTTTACATTCGTTTGTCTATTTGGTTGCTGGGTAGGTGTGGGATCGGGAGAACGCATCAAATCGTTATTCGAACCTGACACAAAGGAAATCGAATTTGTTACAATAGAGGGAAGCGAATGAACGTTGTATCATCCAATCGGGCGAGGTGAAAATGATGATGGCTCACGTTAGGAGCACGACCGTTCAAGTGGTTAAAACAGGCTCCGGGCAAAGCTGCACGGAAATATCGGGCAGAGAAATTGTTCGGAGCCTACTTCCAAACTTAAAATAGCCGCTGTTATATTTCATGTGCAGGCTTTGCTCACTATTTACACGATTCCATGTAGATAGGGGCAAGGAGTATGAAATACCAAAAAGCACAACATATTTTGCCGGAACACGTTATCAAAACCATTCAGCAGTATATTGATGGAAGTTATATTTATATTCCCAGAAAGTCGGAGAACCGCAAGGGCTGGGGAGAACAAACCGGGGCCAAGCGAGATCTGGACGAGCGGAATCGGAACATTTTCAAGTGTCATATGCAGGGTGATTCCATTCGCACCTTGTCTGAACGTTATTATTTAACGGAGCAATCGATACGAAGAATTATTCGGGCTGAACGAAGGAAAAGTTAGAATGCAGCGATATGTGAAGGATCGGTGGCGATCTTCAGATATCGCTTTTTTATGGTTGTTTGATCCTGTTTAAGGCAGAAACAATCATAACCTTGAGAACCGCGCATGAAGGGAGTAAGTTTAGAAGAGATATTCTAGACGAAGGAAGTGCTATAACGGTGATGACGCAAAACATTTATGATGATGAAGGATTCTTTCAGGGTTACAGCCAATTAAGTCGTTCCGTTCATGGATTGGACGGCGCTCCGGAGTGGGAAACGCTGCGATCGATGCTGCCGGATCTAAGCGGTGCCAGCGTTCTTGATTTAGGCTGCGGGTTCGGCTGGTTCAGCCGATGGGCGAGGGAGCATGGCGGCGCCGAGAAAGTGATCGGGGTTGACGTATCCGAGAATATGCTGGCTCGGGCGAAGGCGAAAACGCAGGACCCCAACATTAGCTATATCAAAGCGGATCTGGAGACGTTGGAGCTGGATTCTGAAAAGTATGATATGGTGTATAGCTCGCTCGCTTTTCACTATATTGAAAACTTGCAGTGCCTCTTAAAGGAAGTGTACCGTTCACTTAAGCCCGGCGGAAGCCTGGTATGCTCCGTCGAGCATCCGATATACACGGCTTCAAGTCGTCCCGAATGGATTCAGCTTCCTGGCGGGCATCAAACTTGGCCGGTTGATCATTATCAGCAAGAAGGACCGCGTACAACGAATTGGCTTGCCGAAGGCGTAATTAAGCAGCACCGGACGATGGGCACCTATCTCAATATGTTGATCGGGCTTGGCTTTACCATAACTCATGTTGAGGACTGGGGTCCTTCTGAGGCACAATTGGCGGCACATCCCGAATGGGAGGAAGAAGGTCACCGACCGATGTTTATGCTGATGTCGGCCAGAAAGTAGCAGAGACCGAGTTTTTTGCTTAGCAACAGGGTTATTTGAAGAAAAAAATCGGGCAACGGCCGGGACATTCGTCTTGGCCGTTTTGATTTCATGCATCAATTGCTGCGGAATGATTTACCAAGTTAAGGAAAAGCATTAAAATAGAGGTTAACGGTACTCACCATACCAATACATAACAGCGAGGTAACCCTATGGACATTACATTGAAAGTTTTGGATAACGCAGACCTTAAACGTATTTGGAAAGAAACATTTGAACAGCAAAAGATACAACGCTCGGATGAGTATTATGATCGTTGTGAATTTGAAAACCAAATCGGCATCCGCATCACGTTGTTGGCTTTTGTACAGGGTGAGCTGGCTGGCGTATCGCATTTGAAATATGAGTCGGATTATCCGTATTTTCGGGATCAGAACATTCCGGAAATCAATGATTTGAACGTCTTTCCCGAGTATCGGAGAAACGGGATCGCCAATCGTATCATAGAAGAATTCGAGATCATCGTGAGCAAGAAACTGTCGCGTATCGGCATCGGGGTGGGATTATACAGAGACTATGGAGCGGCTCAAAGAATCTATGTACGGCGCGGTTATATTCCGGACGGCAACGGGATCATGTACAACAACGAACCTGTGGTGCCAGGCAACATGGTATGCGCAGATGACGATTTGAATCTGTATTTGATTAAGGAGCTGATTTCATAAAGCGGCATGCCATATACCGGCTACAGTTGAATGCGTGCAAGGAGAGTGGATATGAACTTTATCATTCGATTAAATATGGCGGGTGCTTTGTATGCGCTGTTCCCTTTTGCCGGGATTGAACTCATGGTCAATGTGTACCGGATCGGCAGATTGACAGGGTGGGACCTGGATCACGTGAATGCGCTGACCTTAGTCTATTGCGCTGCCGGATTGATTCTGTCGGGTTGGGGGGTTCCGAGGCTGGTCCGATATTGGTTGAACGGTCGCAAAGCAAGTTTTTTTGCTCTAATATTATGGATTCCCTATTTCATGATGCTGGTTTACATTACGGCTGCATGGTTCCCGATCACGAATCCGGCCGACAAACCCAGCCCAGTAACAGGACTCGTTGCCATAGCGGGATTGGGGCTTTACCCAATCTATTTAGCGGTTCTTCATCTGTTTGGCATTGCGTCATTTTCTGGAGACCCGGGAGAAGATCCGTTCACATGAGCGATCCGGGATTGCCGGGAATGAAGGATAAGCAGTTGAGTCGATATGAAGAGGGCTAGAACAGGAGAAGAAGAGATAAGGAGATAGAACCATGAGTACAGGGTTTTCCCATTGCTTGCAAATCTTTCCGACATCTGATATCAAAAGGACAAGTCAGTTTTATGAGGAAATCGGGTTCCGTGCCGTGAACTATCTTGATGCAGACGAACCGCATGTGTGCCTATACAGGGATTCCATTGAAATCGTATTAACGAATACAGATGTGGAGGTCGTGCCGAATCGAATCCGTTATGGTTACGGGTACGATGCCTATTTTGTTGCGTATGGACTACAAGAGATCGAGCAGGAGCTCATGAAATTGAACGTGAAGATTGTCAGACCGTTAACCATGACGGATTATAACAATCATGAACTTGTGTTTGAGGATGCGGACGGGCGCTGGATCGCCGTTGGCAACAAACAATAATCACTCAAGGATGTAAGTGAGGGACTGCATATGGTTGAAATTCTAGTCGTCAGACATGGACAATCGGAAGCGGATATTCTGAATCGGTGTGAAGGATGGGCGGATTATGCTTTAACGGACCTCGGTCAACAGCAAGCACGGCTGCTGGCGGATTGGATTCATCGTACATATGCGTTGGATGCGATTTTTTCCAGCACGCTTCAGCGGGCCAAGCAGACCGCTATCATGATCGCCGAAACGACTAAAGTGCCCGTCACCTATGATCCTGATTTGATGGAACAAAATAACGGGGTTATCGCGGGCATGTTGAGGGAAGAAGCTTTGATCAAGTACCCTCTGCCCCTGGGCGGAAGGAAACGGCATGATGCGATTAAAGGCGGGGAATCTGAAGTGCAGCTCAGAGCAAGGGCCGAGCAATTTATGTCCAAGCTGTTTACTACCCTCGATAACGAACCCCAGTTGAAAAGCGTCTGCATTGTTTCTCACGGCGGGATGATCTCGATGTTATTTCGGAGTTTCTTGAATCTTCCTTATCATACCGACATTCATATCCCGACAGGAGATACGGGTCTTCATCTGTGGAAATATGACCCGGCAAGCGGGAGGAAGGTTATTGCGGCTACGAATTTGCAGGAGCATCTGAACCTCGAACAATGAGCTCGGTTGATTACAATGTCTATATTGTATATACCAAAATGGGGATAAATCGGAACCTTAGGAAGGTTAGTGGATTGATGAAATCTAGGAACATCTATATGAATTCTACCGAGTGACCTAATAGTCCCGTTACAGCTTTGATGCTGTTTCGGGATTTTCTATAGGTTTTTAACAAAGTTCTACAGCATCTTAAATATTATTCACAGTTCAGAGAAACTTTTTTACCAAAATTTACGTCTAATAGTATGACCTCATTAAAATATCAAAAAGGATTAGAAGGAGTTATGGAATGAAACTGAAGAAACGATCATTGCTAACCGTATTGGCTGTTGCCCAATTGGCCGCAGCTTATCCGGCGAGCGCGGATGCCAATGCCGCAGACCAAACGCAACCGTCAGTCACCCAAGAAGTGTATGAGCAAAATTCAGCGGCAACGAAATCACTAAAATCCGGGGGTACAGACGCTTCAGGGGCTGCAGGCACTGCAGGCGCTGCTCAAGAGACATCCGATACGACAGAGACAGAAGGAACTCAAGCGCCGGATAAAGCAGGAACCACTGAAACAGGTACAACCGAAACAGGAACGACCGAAGTGCCGGTGGAGGAAACGGGTGAAGTCCAAAATTCGGGAACGACTACGGAAGGGCAGGACGCCCAGAATAATACGCCATCCACGACGGGCAAGGAACTTATTCTTTATTTTAATAGCACGAAGATGGTACAGGACGGCGTTACCTACAATGCACCGCAGCCGATGCAAGTCAAGCAGGGAGTATCCTATGTTCCCATTCGTGCCCTTGTGGATCGTGTAGGCTTCAAGGTCACTTACGATAAGAAAACCAAAGAAACGATTATTACCAAAGGAAGCAATGAACTCCGCTTCAAAACGGACAGCAGCAAGTATACCGTCAACGGCGTAACCAAAACCATGAAAGGCACCTCTTACCAAACCAAGAGCACCTTCATGGTTCCGCTGACAGCCATCACGCAAGCGCTGGACATTCAATATAAAGTGGACAATGTTGGCAAGCGCGTTATTATGAGCCTGGAAAGCAAGCCGGTCGCGAAATTTACGGTAGGACCTAAAGAGATCTTTGCAGGGGAGACTACAGTTACCTATACACCTCAGGTTGAGAATGTACAAGGTGAAATCATCGACGAACGTTGGGAAGGCAAGCAAGATATATTTGATGCGCCAGGTCAATACATAGTCACATACTCGGTTCAGGATTCGACGGGAGCTTGGAGTGAACCATTCAGCCAAACGATTACGGTCGTTCAGCCGAACCTTCCGCCTGTAGCCATGTTCGAAACCGACAAGATGGAGTATAAAATGGGTGAGCTGATCACCTATACGGATCAAAGCTACGACGACCAGGACAAGAACGAGGATCTGACGTACAAGTGGGAGAACAAAGAATATGCCTTCTTCTCGCCTGGCGTGCATACCATCAAGTTGACCGTCACCGATAAGAAGGGACTCAGCTCCTCCTACGAGACGACCATCAACGTAACGAACGAGACGTTGTATGAGCAAGACGACTTCAATATGCTGTTCATTCCGGAAGGAGAGAAATTCTCGTTCCTCGGCAACGTCACTTCGCGTTCGAAGATCAATTATGACTTTTACGACGAGCCAAGCACGCTGATCCGCAGTAACAGCCCGGAAACCGTAAACAGCGAGGGCATCGTGTATCAAGAGACAGCGGTGGGCGACATGCGCTTCATGATTCACCACGTGAACAATCTGAACAAAAACGTGAAGATGTACGTGATTGCAACTAACAAGAACAGTACCCCGGTAACGCTTAGACAAGATTACCTGGGATTTGCAGGTCCATCGCCGATCGCGACGGCAGCAGGCAAAAAGTCCGTGCTGAACTATTTCCAATCCATGCAGGACAATTCGAAGCGAACTTCCGTAACGCTTGCACCTGGCGAACAGAAGGTGGTCATGACGGAGCTGAGCGAGATTCGAATGAAGCAGGGGCATGTCATTTCCCTGTACTCGGATATGTATAGCGACCTGCCGATCCAGTTCGACGTCGTGATGATTGACGAAAAATCCGATCCATTGAAGGTGCTGAGCACGCTGCCGATCTTGGATCGCGATGGCGTTCATAACCGCGGAACCTATCCGGATTCGACGCGGATCATTCGTTATTCCGAGCTGGTGGGGGCGGAATCCCAGCGTCTCGTTCTTGGAGACAACCAGGATGACCCTAACCTGCAAGGCATGGATCCTATGGTTGGAGATATTACGCACAATACCGGCAACTTCGGGGTCCTGTATAAAATCACGCTGGATCGCGTAGCGCCGAATACCCTGATCTCGTTTAACCCGCGGGGCGGCAAGTACTCGGGTTACGCGATGATGAATGGAACGATCGTACCGATTTATTCCTTGGGCCAGGTATCCCCTGGAGAGCAAGCGGTTCTCTACCGTACGGGCGATTATGAGCAAAAGGTTGAAATCATGCTGACGGCCGCGCCGGGAAGCAATTTGCCGGTAAACCTGTTGTTTACCCAATTGCCGGAAGTGATTCATTAAGATTGTAAGGATATAGGCTTTGCTGCTTGAGCATCTGCTTGAGGAGTGAAGCCTTTTCTTTTGATCGTATCCCGTCGACGAGAGGGGAGGAGTTGCGTTCAAAAGTACATAAGCTGGCGGGAGCATGGATAGGCATTCTCTATTTTTTAAAAGCGGGATGATTTATAATAGGGACATAACACAATATGAGCGTTCAACACGGTCTTGTTCAATGATAGCGTGAAAGTCGTCGGGATTTTAAATGTAATCGTTGAGCTTGCTGATTGATATATAAAAACTTTGGAGTGATGGCTTGTGGTTAAAGCGGTGGATGTACCCTCCTGAAGTAGTAGAACGATTTTATTTTAGGAGGGCAAAAAAAATGAATTTCCATACCATTGATATCGAGCGGTGGAACAGACTGCCGTATTTTGAGCATTACACAAACGTAAATCAATGCACCTACAGCATGACTGTAGACACGGATATCACGCTGTTGCTTCAAGAGCTGAAGATTGGGCGGTATAAGCTTTACCCGGCTTTTATTTACATGGTGACCCGGGTTGTCAATGAACGCGCAGAATTCAAAACCTCGTATAGCCCAGAGGGACAGCTGGGATACTGGGATTCCATGACACCGAGTTATACCTTTTTTCACAAGGATGATCATACCTTCTCCAGCTTATGGACTGAATTTGTGAACGATTTTGATCGATTCCATGATCTATATGAGCAGGACATGGAACGTTATCAGGATGTCAAAGGGATCTTCGTTAAGGAGAATCCACCACCCAATACGTTTCCCATATCCATGATCCCCTGGGCAAGGTTTAGCGGGTTCAACCTGAATATTGCCCATGATAAAGAATATTTGCTGCCGATCATCACGGGCGGCAAATACGCGGAGCAGGGAGGGCGCATGCTGCTTCCGGTTTCATTACAGGTGCACCATGCGGTGTGTGATGGTTACCATGCCAGCATGTTCTTTCAAGCTTTGCAAAAAATGGCGGATTCCTGTGAGGACTGGCTAAAATAATGGGATGTTCGATGAATGCCCAACTCAAAGTATATTAACGGAAATAATGATGCATTCATGGCATCATGAAGAAGGAGAGGCGGCTGCTGTGCAGTCGTCTTTTTTATCTAATCACACCTTTAAACTCGACAACTCGATGCTCCAAAAAATCCTCATAGAATCTTCACAAGTTTTGGTTAATGACATACAACCTTGGTACAAGGTAATCCTATAATCGCTAACACCGAAAGGAGAATGTTGAATGTCACACGAATCATTTCAAAAATGCATCGAGGAATGCTTGCGCTGTATGGTAGCTTGTAACCATTGTTACACCGCATGTTTGGAAGAGCAGGATGTTGCGATGATGAAGGAATGCATACGATTGGATCGACAGTGCGCTGATATATGTAATTTCGCTGCTCAGGCCATGTCCACGAACAGCATGTATGCCAGAGAAATATGCAGGATCTGTGCCGATGTTTGTGAAGCTTGCGGAAACGAGTGCAAAAAGCATGACGCCAAGCACTGTCAGGAATGTGCGGAAGCTTGCTTCAGATGTGCAAAGGCATGCCAGGAGATGGCGGCTTAAGCAGGGGATCAATCGAGCAAATGGACGATGCGGAGGCTCGTTGCATGCTGGATGGGCTAGTTGTAGGGCG
>Ga0209784_100117_pt1 | contig 85907 bp, 68 predicted proteins | sample AraplaCvi_mLB_r2_2_FD_184284 | JGI IMG/M metagenome (GOLD analysis project Ga0209784, IMG submission 184284) | Arabidopsis root microbial communities from North Carolina, USA - plate scrape CL_Cvi_mLB_r2 (SPAdes) (version 2) | ecosystem: Host-associated > Plants > Roots > Endosphere | place: USA...
TGCAGCCAGGTCTCGTTCTTGGCTCCGCCGCCAATGGAAATCACGCGGTCGATCTGCTTGCCCGATGCCCGGAGGATATCGATGGATTCGCGGAGAGAGAACGTGATCCCCTCGAGTACCGAACGCGCAAAGTGAGGCAGCTTATGCCCGGCGTCCATGCCAATGAAGCTGCCGCGGATGGTGGCGTCCGGATGGGGCGTGCGTTCGCCGACAATATACGGCGTGAACAGCAGCCCGCCGCTGCCTACCGGGATATTTCCGATATCGCTTAACAGCGCGTCAAAGGAAACATCCGGAGCAAAGGTATCCTTGAACCAGGTCAGGCTGTATCCCGCTGCTAGGGTTACCCCCATAATATAATAAGCATCTTTCTCGCTATGGTTAAAGAAATGGACCTTCCCTTCAAAATCCACCTCGCGGCGCTCCTCATAGGACAGCACCACGCCCGATGTACCAATGCTGCACATCGTCTGCCCTTCTTCGAGAATGCCGGCGCCGATAGCGCCGCAGGCGTTGTCCGCCCCGCCGGCAAATACCTTCGTCTCCGGCAGCAGAGCGGCTTGCTCCGCAATCTCGGGGAGCAGCGTGCCGCATTCGTCGAAGGATTCGACCAACGGCGGGCATAAGGTGTGCGGCAACTGGAAAGCATCCAGAATGTCGGTGCTCCAGGATTTCCCGGCCACGTCCAGCAGCAGCGTGCCGGCTGCATCGGAGTAGTCCATCGCGTATTGTCCGGTCAAGCGGAAACGCACGTAATCCTTAGGCAGCAGGAACAGGGCAGCCCGTTCGAGCACTTCCGGCTCAAACTCCTGAACCCAGAGAATCTTCGGCAGAGTGAAGCCTTCCAGCGCGCGATTGCGTGCAATGCCGAGCAGCTTCTCCTGCAAGGTCTCCTCGATGCGGCGGCATTGCGCCGTTGTCCGGGTGTCGTTCCACAGGATCGCCGGCCGCAGCACGGCGCCCTCTCCGTCTACCAGGACCAAACCATGCATTTGGCCAGAGAAACTCAATCCCTCAACCTCGGATGGATTTATGTTGTTTCCTTTCATTAATTGTCGTAACGACAATACCGTTTTGTCCACCCAGTCCTCCGGCCGCTGTTCGCTGTAACCGGGCTTCGGCTGGCTCAGCGGGTATGACTCCGAATGCTCGGCAACCACCGTGCCGCTGCGGTCCACCAGCACGGTCTTCACGGCACTGGTCCCCAAATCAACTCCGATAACGTAACTCATCTATATCCTCCTTCGTCTCCTCATGAACCGAACATGAAAACATCGTTGGCATTCTCCCTGGGCGCATCGTCTGGTCCGGGGCATGCCGCCAATGACTGCCGACCATCGCTCGCTCCATCGTTTCCGGTTTGAAATAAGTACACCGGCATCCCTGGAGGGAGCCGGTGAAGGTTTTGGATTTCATGGAACAAGCTTAAACAGCCGAACCGTTATGAATTAATTCGCAAGAATGTACTGATTCAGAATCGCCTTCAGCATTTCTTGGCGTCCGGACTCGTTTTTGCGAGGGGACTCGTTGTTCAGCGCGTATTCCGCAAGGGAAGCCAGCGTAGCCTTACCGGATACGACGTCTGCGCCGATGCCTTCATTAAAGCTGCTGTAGCGCTTCGCGATGAAGTCCTCGAATACGCGGTCTTCGATCAGCTTCGCTGCCACTTTCAAGCCTTTTGCGTAAGTATCCATACCGGCGATGTGCGCATGGAACAGATCTTCCGGCTCGAAAGATGGACGGCGAACCTTCGCGTCGAAGTTCACGCCGCCGCGGCCGAGGCCGCCGTTCATCAGCACTTCGTACAGCGTCAATGTAGCGTCATAGATGTTAACCGGGAATTCGTCCGTATCCCATCCGATAAGCATATCGCCTTGGTTCGCGTCGAGGGAACCGAGCATGCCGTTGATGCGTGCTACGCGAAGCTCATGTTCGAAGGTATGACCGGCCAGCGTGGCGTGGTTTGCTTCAAGATTCAATTTAAAGTGCTTGTCGAGGCCGTATTTCTGCAGGAATGCAATCGTAGTAGCCGCATCGAAGTCATATTGATGCTTGGTCGGCTCCTTCGGTTTAGGCTCGATCAGGAACTGAGCGTCAAAGCCGATTTCCTTCGCGTAATCCACCGCCATATGGAACAGGCGCGCCAGGTTATCCAGTTCAAGGCCCATGTCCGTGTTCAGCAGGGTCTCGTAGCCTTCACGGCCTCCCCAGAACACGTAGTTCTCGGCGCCGAGGCGTTTGCCGACTTCGAGGCCCTTCTTGATTTGCGCAGCCGCATGAGCGTATACATCGGCGTTGCACGTAGTGCCCGCACCATGCATGAAACGAGGATTCGTGAACATGTTGGCCGTGTTCCACAGCAGTTTTTTGCCGGTGGACTTCATATGGTCTTCAATCGAGTCCACAATCGTATCGATGTTGCTGTAGAACTCGCGCAGGCTGCTGCCTTCCGGCGCAATGTCCACGTCGTGGAAGCAGAAATACGGAAGGTTCATCTTCTCCATGAATTCAAAGCCTGCCTCAACGCGTGCTTTGGCAAGGTCCATGCCGGAGTAGTTGCCCCAAGGACGAACCGCCGTGTCGGCACCGAACGGATCGGAGCCGCCTGCAGTCAATGTATGCCAGTAAGCCATCGCGAAACGGAGATGCTCTTCCATCGTTTTGCCGGCTACGACTTCTGTCGGATTATAAAATTTAAAAGCATAAGGGTTGGTCGATTTGCTGCCTTCGTACTCGACTTTGCTAATGTTGTTAAAATAGGCCATGAATAAATCCTCCTATACCTTGTTAAGGTGTGGTTAACGCTTACAAGGTTATCCTATCACAGCTCCACCACTTTGTCTATTGGTTAAACAAAGTTATTCCTTTACATGTCTTTCAAATCCGATTCCGCCTGCCGTTGGGACGGCTTCCCATCTGTGGCGAGGACATTTCTTCGTCTGATCCAGGGTACACCCTTCCTAACATTCAGATGAAGACATCGGACACCGAACCCGGCTCATTATATATTCCGTGACTTAAGCGGCGTTACGGGCTGTTGCATTTTCCGGGCTTTGCCCCTAGACTATGAGCATATCAAGTCTCACAAGCCTAACTGGATTAGGAAAGCAAGACTAAAAGGATGAATACACATGACGAATATTACCGGTGACCAGGCTCTGGTCAAGAAAATAAACACTTCCATCATTCTCGATACGATACGTCAACACGCGCCGGTCTCCCGGGCGAAGGTGTCCAAGCTGACAGGCCTGAACAAGGCAACCGTCTCCAATCTTGTGCAGGAGCTGTGCAGCAACCACCTGGTTCAGGAAATCGGGCCAGGCGAATCCAGCGGGGGCAGGAAGCCGCAGCTGCTGCTGTTTAACGGACAAGCCGGGTATGCCATCGGCGTCGAGCTGCGCGTGAAGCAGATAACCGCCGTGCTTACCGATCTGGAAGGACGGATCCTTGCCGAAGAGGACACGGCGCTTGAAGGGCACGACGTTGAATCGGTGACGAGGCTGATGGTGGGCATGATCCACGGCCTGATGCGTCAGGCCCCTCCCTCCCCGTACGGCATCATCGGGATCGGCGTGGGCGTCCCGGGGATGGTCGACGGCGACGGCACCGTCCTCTTCGCCCCCAACCTGGGGTGGGACATGGTCCCGCTGCAGGAGCAGCTCGAGCTTGAGCTCGGACTCCCCGTCACCATCGACAATGAAGCGAACGCGGGTGCCCAGGGCGAGCTTCGCTTCGGAGCCGGCCGGGACGCCCGCCATCTCCTCTATATCAGTGCCGGCAGCGGTATCGGCTCCGGCATTATCATCAATGGCGAGCTCTATAAGGGAGCCCGCGGATATGCCGGCGAAAGCGGCCATATGTCCATCGAAGCCGAGGGTCGGGAATGCAGCTGCGGCAACCGCGGCTGCTGGGAGCTGTACGCCTCGGAGAAATCCTACGACGGCCAAGATGCCGTTCTTCCGTCCAGGCGGACGTCCGAGCTTGTTCATCATGCCGAGCTCGGCCATGAGGAGACCATCCGGCATTTCGAGGGGCTCGGACGCTATCTGGGCATTGGGATAACCAATCTTGTCAACGGATTCAATCCGCAATCGGTCATCATCGGCGGTCCGCTGTCCGACGCCCGGGCTTGGATCGAAGAAACGCTCCAGCAGGTCGTTGCCCAGCGCACGCTTCCTTATCACCGTGAGCGGATGGAGATCCGGTTTGCGGAGCTGGGCAGCCGCTCTACCATGATCGGTGCGGCCTACTCTGCCATTTCGCAATTTCTTAGCCCGGTACGGGTCTCCATGCCGATTCATTAAAATTGACGATATTTTGTCGTAATTAGCGCCAAGCATCTTAAGGAAAATCTCGCGATTTTCCGCTATAATTAATCTCATCCTGTTATTTAAATCACGTTTCTTCTCGCGGATCTTCTCGCGGAGAAACGTGTGATCGTTATACTAAAGGGAGAGGAAACGCTCAAATGACCTATGTAAGCACTGCGGAAATATCGCCTGAAATGTTTGTGACCGTATTGCTGTGTCTCCTAGTTATCGCACCTTTGTTCAGTCTCGGCATTATGCGTTTTTTTCAAGGCAAGAAAAAAGCCGGCTTCATTCTATTCGGCTCCGGCGTGGCGGCATATGTCGTATTCCAGATCATCATGAGCCTGTTTTTCAGCAAGTGAACATGACTTGTACGAACGTATGGCAGCATGAGCATGGCTCGGCAACAAAAAAAGCTCCTTCCCCAAACTTCGGGAAGGAGCTTTTTATCATAAGCAAGCGATTGGCTTGCCATCATGCTGATGAGATTAAGCTTCAGGATTCAACGCTTTGTTGAACTGGAGCTTGTTCATGCCAAGAATTCGGTGCTCACCGATGATGGTGAGAGGTACCGCGCGAACGCCCATATCCCATACCTGCTGCGCGAATTCGTCGTTCTGCTCGATGTTGCGCTCTTCAAACTCGATACCTTGATCGGACAAGAAGCCTTTTACTTGTTTGCAGTGCGGGCAGTTGTTCGAAGTGTATACAATCACGTTTTCCATGGTCGGTCAGTCTCCTCTACTCATGATTTGGGCTGCTTACAGCCGGTTCGATCTCTATCTATCAGTTTACAACACGACAGCGCTGTGTTCCAAGCTCTCGATGTATTTCTCAGCATCCATAGCCGCCATACAGCCGCTTCCCGCTGCTGTAATCGCTTGTCTGTAACGGGTGTCCTGCACGTCGCCGCAAGCAAATACGCCTTGGATATTCGTTTCGGATGTTCCCGGAGTCGTTACGATATATCCGTTCGGGTCAGTCGTAATGCTTCCGCCAAGGAAACCGGTGTTCGGATGGTGGCCGATCGCCACGAACACGCCGCTGACCGCGATCGTCTCTTCTTCGCCAGTCTCATTGTTGAGCACTTTGATGCCTTTTACGCCTGTCTCGTCCGCAATGACTTCCTGCGGCGTGCGGTTCAATGCCCATTCGATTTTCTCGTTGGCGCGGGCGCGATCCTGCATGATTTTCGATGCACGAAGCTCCTCCCGACGGTGAACCAGCGTTACTTTGGAAGCAAAGCGGGTCAGGAAGTTGGCTTCCTCCAGCGCGGAATCACCGCCGCCGACAACAACGATCTCTTTCCCGCGGAAGAAGAATCCGTCGCAGGTTGCGCAAGTGCTGACGCCGCGTCCCACATTGTCTTGCTCTCCCGGAATGCCGAGATATTTAGCCGTTGCGCCCGTAGAGATAATCAGTGTCTCGGCAACCACTTCGCCCATTCCGTCAACGTCCAGCTTGAACGGACGCTCTCCGAATTCCACGCTGTTCACCCAGCCTGTACGAAATTCCGCGCCAAATCGTTCCGCCTGCTGACGCATATTGTCCATCAGTTCAGGACCCATGATGCCTTCGGGAAACCCCGGGAAATTTTCAACTTCGGTTGTGGTTGTCAGCTGTCCGCCAGGTTGCGGACCTTCAATGACGAGCGGGCTCAAATTCGCGCGAGCCAGATAAATGGCAGCCGTAAGCCCGGCAGGGCCTGTGCCTATAATAACGGATTTGTACATATCGTTTCCCTCCTGTATATGGAACACTTAATTATAATCATTATAAATTAATATTAATTATGGTTATATCAGAGCCGTCTGTCAATATGTCACATCACACCCCATCTGCAAATATTGTTAATCCATTCTTCATAAACCGCTGGGGAATTTACTATTTTGAAAAAATGAATCTCGTGCTCGAAAGGACACCTTGTTGTAAAACGTTTACTTCGAGGTCAGGAGTGCGCTGAGATCAGGTTAGAAGAATTTAGGGTTACGAAAAGACTTCCTCCACACGATTAACGGTGGGAAGATGAATGTTTGATGAAGTTCCGAAGCAAAACACGATGCCTGCACAAATCCCCCTGTACTCGCCATGCGAGCTCAGAGGGATTCTTAGCTAGGTCATGATTTTGCAGATGCTCCGATTATTCAATGTAATCCCCCCAAAACTGATTTTGAGGACTTGGGTTATACCGGTTATCCGACAGATTAACATACGAAAGTCCCGTCAGTTCCCCTATGAATTCCGGCTCGCTCCGGAGTTGGTTTCGGCTTAGGTCAAGGAAACTCAGATTCTGCAGCTGCCCCATCTCCATGGGAAGTTCCGAAATTCCCGTGTAATTCATACTAAGCTGCTCCAGCAACCTCAATCGTCCGAGCTCCGGAGGGACACGCGTCAGCGATACTTCCTCTCTCCGGATCACATGATCTGTAGGTCCATGATAACTCCCGCACGCGATTTTCAAGCGTTTTAACTTGGCCAAATCACCGATCTCCGCCGGAATCTCCACGAGATCCTCCGTATATACCGTCAAATCCTCTAATTCCGTAAGACCGAACAGGGCCGCAGGCAGTCTGGTGACGTAACTTTCATGGATCATAAGTTCCTTCAGCTCTTTCAGCTCTCCGATGCTTTCAGGAATCTCCTGGATGCCAAAACCGAAAATTTCAAGCTTGCGCGGTTTGTGAAACAATACATCCTGCCAGAATACCTCAAACTTCTTATGTTCCGGACGGCTTAGAAACAGGCCCGAAATCATGGCCGATATGTTCTCGGCTTCTTCTTGGCCGATCTGAAGCCCGCCCATTCGTTCATGAGCTACATGATGTAAGAAGTCCTGTCCATCCTGATCCCAGAAGTTCAAATCCTCCGGCAGATGGGGATGCTGCCATGCAAACAGATCATCCGCCGCCTGCTTCAACACAACAGCGGCTTCCTCGCAGCATCTATAAATATAGTAAGTGCCCGCTCCGTATTCAATCCCGTTGCCACGCACGGTTTCCTCTTCCAATCGCTTCATGATATCGCGCTCGCTAATCCTGCGTTCTTCGATCAGATAAGGCTCAAGCAGCGAAAACACACGCTCGGCTTCCTCCATGAGCTGGAACTCTCCACGCCTTGCTAACACGAATACTGCCGACCGCTCCATCGCATAATCAATCAGCCAGGAATAAGCAGCTCCTCTTGGAGCGTCGTAAAAGAATGCCATATTGCTGATCACCTCTCATCTTCCACGATTTCAAGCAGCCTGATTTATTTCGCTGCCCACAGTAAAATCCCCTTCTTCTCCAGCAAGGAAAAGAAAGGGACGCTTTGTCATTGCAGACGATGCATAGTCCATTAACGGCTGCTGCGTAGGAGGCGCAGCCCGTTCAGGATGACCAGAATCGTACTTCCTTCGTGGCCGATGACCCCGAGCGGCAGCGCTACACCTGCGATGAAATTGGCTGCAATCAGTGTCAAAATGACGGTAATGGCAAAGATCATGTTTTGCTTCACGATGCGTTGAACCTTGCGTGCCACTTTGACGGTACCGGCGATTTCATCGATGTTGTCGTTCATCAGCACCGCATCCGCTACCTCCAGCGCGGTTCCGCTTCCCGAAACGCCCATGCCGATGCCGACGGTTGCCGTGGCCAGCGCCGGCGCATCGTTCACGCCATCCCCTACCATGACCACATGGCCGTAACGGGCACGCAGGTCCTTAATATGGGTAACCTTATCTTCCGGCAGCAGGTCGGAGAACACCATGTCGACGCCGCTTTGCTTGGCAATGACTTCTGCCGTCGCCTTACGGTCCCCCGTCAGCATCGCTACCTTGATGCCTAGCTGCTGGAGCCGCTTAACGGCCATGGCCGCCTGAGGACGGACCGCGTCCTGCAGCGCGATCATGCCCACGATGCTGTCCTCTTTCAGGATAACGGATACCGTTTTGCCTTCGGATTCCAGCGTGTTCCGAATGGACAGCCAGTGCTGGCGATTCTCTTGAACCGCGCCCAAGCTTTCATCATGATCGGAAATCGCACCCGAACGCGGATTTCCGGTCCCTTCATCCAGAATATCGCTTTTGCCTATTTTCCAGGTGACTCCCGCAACTTCCGCCTGCATGCCCCAGCCAGTGATGGACTGACCGTTCTCTACCTGCTGCAGCGGTGCTCCCTCTTTCTCGGCCGATTGGACAATCGCTAAAGCCAGCGGGTGCTTCGACATCCGTTCGATGGAAGCGCTGATGCCAAGCAGTTCGTGCCGATCCCATCCCTCGCCTGCGATAAAATCCGTAACCACGGGCGTGCCGAGCGTCAAGGTACCGGTCTTATCAAATGCGACAACGGCCGTGCGCGCCATATTCTCGATGTGGGCGCCGCCCTTGAACAAGACGCCCTTTCGGGCACGATTGGAGATCGCCGACAGCATCGCTGGCATAATGGAAGACACCAGCGCGCAAGGGGATGCCACCACGAGAAACACCATCGCTTTGTAGAAGGTAGTATCCCAATCCCATCCCAGAACGGGAGTGGCCAGAACAATCAGCGCCACGGTGGCAATGACTACGACGCGGGCATAAATCGATTCGAACCGCTTGATGAACCGCTGCGATTCCGGCACCTCGTTCTCCGCTTCTTCCACCAGCCGGACGATCTTGGCGAACAACGTAGATTCCGCCGATTGGGTAACCTCAATGTACAGGACCCCTTCCCCGTTTAAGGTGCCTGTGAACACTTCATCGCCTACAGACTTATCAACCGGCACGGATTCGCCGGTAATGGAGGCCTGGTTAACGTAGGAACTGCCGCGATAGATTTTGCCGTCTGCCGGAATCAGCTCGCCCGGCTTCACCAGAATGAGATCGCCGATCTCCAGCTTGTTAATGGATACCGACACCATTTCCCCCTTCTCGATGCGGAGGGCCGTCTCCGGCTGCAGTTCCATCAAGGACGAGATGTCCTTGCGGCTTCTTTCCATCGTATAACTCTCAAGCGCTCCGCTCAGGGCAAAGATGAAGATCAGCATCGCGCCTTCGTTCCAGTATCCGATCGCCGCAGCCCCCATAGCGGCAGCGATCATCAGCAGGTTCACATCCAGATCCCGTTCCTTGAGAAGGGTCTCGACGCCTTCTTTGGCTTTCACCCATCCGCCGACGGCGTAGGATATCACGTACAGCACAACGGAGAGCGGCTCAGACCATTGGCTGGTCAGCCAGGCCACCAGCATCAGCAGACCGCTGCCCAGCGCAGCCACTACCTCCGCATTGCTCAGCAGGCTGCGGATATCCCATTTCCCCGGCTGCCTCGGCTCACGCGGATCGGCTCCATTTTCTATTGTCGATATGCGTCCAGTTGTCGTTTGACTTTGTGTCCATTGCATAACCAATCACCTTCCTAGTTGAGAATGAAATCCATTATTACTACCCTTAAAATGACACATGCTGCCCCGGCTAGGCCGGAGCAGCATGCTAAATGAGAATGAGAATCATTTTTGAACTTATACAATTTATTTTCCTTCGCACAACTTTATATGTATCATACTCACTTTGCTTTCATTTGTAAACCATATTTTTCACGTCATTATAAATTCTGAAGAGCACGATCGGAGTTATTGTCCACACCTATGAGGCGGATGTGCTTCCAAACGTAAAAAAAGTCCTAGCGATTTCTTCGCAAGGACCTCTCTTATGAACCAAACCGTATAAAGCGCTCTCATTCCATCAATCGATGATCGTGGAACATCTGCGCCGCATTTCCAATCTCGCGCCCGTTATCCGTATGGCCGCAAGTTCCGAAGAATGACAGCATACCTCGTGTATGCCCTGCCGGTACACCATCCGCAAATCAGCAGTGCTTACGCCATGGATCCGGAGCGTCAACTGCGGCTTCGTTCGTCTGATTCGACTGATCATCTCCGAGAACGCCGAGACCTTCTGACCTGCTTCATCCGATGATGCGGAATTCCCTATTCCTTCGCAATCGAATACCAGCACATCGGCCAAACGGGCAATCTCCGCCGCAGCCGACGGACTCATTCCTTCGCCAAGCAGCGCCCCGTAACGGATTCGGACAAAACGCTTCTGATCCATCAGCGTCTGCTCCGCCACTTCTTCGATAAAATTATGGATCGATATAAACTCATCCGCATGTGCCGGACGGACAGCCAACAGCTCTAAATGGCAGTCTATGCCTTCCGCCCCGCACTGCTCCATCGCCCGGAACAAGGACTCAAGCTGAGCATCCTGCGCCTCGCGTAAATCCATCGTATTGGAAAGACGGGCATCTTGCAGCAAACTGATCGCGCATCGGGCTCCGGCTGCCGCTTGAAACACCGACACCCAATACGTCACCCATAACATAATGAGTCTCCGTCTTAACAAAGCGCTCTTCTCCGCGCTCCGTGAATTCAGCCATGCCGAATATACCTCCTGCAGCAGGCCATGCTGCAAAGCATCCTCACCGCGTATCAGTCCGATTCCCTGAGCACCCTGCTCGAGATCACGTGTTATGGATTCAGGATCCGCGGATCGGCTCATGACTTTCAGTCTTCGGTTCCTGTCACTCCACCCCAGCAGTCGGGTCAAGGAAGGTCTGTCCGTGCCGTTATGACGAATCCCCGAAACCCTGAGGGCTTCTTCAATGTCGTCAGGCGATGCCAGCAACAGCAATACCTCCTCATGGGTGACTCCTCCTGCCATAGCAAAATGCTTCAGCAGATCCGTCTCGGGAGAAAAATCGTTTGCCGTGATGTCCTCTGCTCCGATAAACTTCTTATCTTCCCATAAACGCTCTCCCAATTCACTGCCTGCTCCCCAATGCCTTTCCGTCATGGTTATCCTTCTACTCCCTTTCACCTTGAATTGGATAAACGCTTCTTTACAGGTTATTATGAAACAATTGGAAATATACAGCGCACGGGATAAACGCCGGCTGAAAAAATATCCGCTCCGGTCATTTCCCGACCCTTTATAATGGAGGAACGGGCCGAAGCGAGTAAACAAAGAGGAGGAATGGACATTCGAACCGATTATGGCCATTGGGAACCCGTCAGCGTATCGGAGGCTGCCGGGATTTTTGCGAAAATCCCTGTTCATTGGTATATCGCAGGAGGATGGGCGTTAGATCTGCATTTGGGAGAGCAGACCAGGGAACACAGCGATACCGATATCCTGATCCATCGCGAAGAGCAGGCCGATGTTTACGACGCCTTAGCCAAAGAATGGACGCTGTACAAAGCCGATCAAGGAATCTTGTCGTTATGGGAAGAAGGCGAGTACCTGCATTCCGTCGGGGACGTATGGGTCAGCAGGAATGATAAAGCTCCATTTGCATTCCAGCTCATGTTGACGGAAACCGAACAGGATTGCTGGGTCTATCACCGGCAACCGTCGATCCGAAGATCGCTTCGCGATATCTTGTTAAAGACAGACCAGGGAATCCCCTACTTGAAGCCGGAGATACAACTCCTATGTAAAGGAGGCAGCAGGAACATCCGCGATAAAGACGAGCGGGATTTCAGGACGGTCCTTCCCACCCTGGACCATGAGGCTATAGAGTGGCTGGCCCAATCGCTCCGCACGCAATTTCCGGAAGGTCATCCCTGGATCGACTACATCGAATCAACGGGGTAACTGCCGTGTGGCATCACAAAAATAGGGCGCCTTCCCCCAAGAGGGAAAGCGCCCTTTGTCTTACCTATCGATACAGCAGGATTGCATTACTTCTGGCTGGCCGCAATCGCTTGTTCCAGATCGTACAAAATATCGTCGATGGACTCGGTCCCGATCGACAGACGCAGCAGTTCCGGATTGACGCCTGCCGTAAGCTGCTCGTCTTCGGACAGCTGTTGATGCGTCGTGCTGGCCGGATGGATGATAAGCGACTTGGAGTCGCCAACGTTGGCAAGGTGGGAGAACAGCTTCACGTTCTCGATCACCTTCTGCCCTGCTGCTGCCCCGCCTTTTATGCCAAAGGTCAGAATGGCGCCTTGGCCCTTCGGCAGGTACTTTTGCGCCAGCTCATACGAAGGGTGGCTCGGCAGCCCTGCATAGCTGACCCATTCCACGGCCTCGTGATTCTCCAGATACTTGGCAACCTTCAGCGCATTCTCGCTATGGCGCTCCACCCGAAGATGCAGCGTTTCCAGCCCTTGGAGCAGCAACCAGGAATTGAACGGGGACAGCGACGCGCCGATATCCCGCAGCAGCTGCACGCGCGCTTTGATAATGTAAGCGATCGGGCCTACGGCTTCTGTATACACAACGCCATGATAGCTTGGATCCGGCTGCGTCAATCCCGGGAATTTGTCATTAACCGTCCAATCGAATTTACCGCTATCGACAATGACCCCGCCGATGGAAGTGCCGTGGCCGCCGATGAATTTGGTCGCGGAATGAACGACGATATCCGCTCCATATTCAATCGGGCGCAGCAAATATGGGCTAGGGAACGTATTGTCGACGATCAGCGGAATGCCGTTCTCATGCGCGATGGCAGCAACAGCTTCCACGTCCAGCACATTCCCCTGCGGATTGCCGATCGTTTCGGCGAACAGCGCCTTCGTCTTGCCGTTGATCGCTTGGCGGAAATTCTCCGGATCCGTGGAATCCACGAAATGGACCTTGATGCCCAGCTTCGCCAGCGTATTGGAAAATAAATTATAAGTGCCGCCATACAAACTTGAGGAGGAAACGATTTCATCACCTGCACCCGCGATGTTCAGAATGGAGAAGGTGATGGCTGCCTGCCCGGAAGATGTCGCCAGTGCTCCGGCCCCGCCTTCAAGCGCTGCAATCCGTTTCTCGAATACATCCGTGGTCGGGTTCATGATACGCGTATAGATGTTGCCGAATTCTTTAAGCGCAAACAGATTAGCCGCGTGCTCGCTGTCTTTAAACCCGTAGGAAGTGGTCTGGTAAAGAGGGACAGCGCGGGATAATGTGGTCGGGTCAAGCTCCTGACCGGCGTGAACCGCTAGCGTTTCAATAGAAAATTGGCGTTCTTCTGACATGGGTATTTCCTCCCTTTTCTTCATATGGAAAGTATGATCATTTCATAATTTCTCCCATTCTCTCATACTTTCCATTGTTTGAAAAGAGTGATAACCAACTAATTTCATCGGAATATAATATTTTATTTTGCGTGAGGTTTGAAAACCTCTTCATTCCTTCTCTTCTTTATAGACTTTACCCCACCCATAACCGGCTTCAAGGGACGTATCCTCGGGCATGCCCGGCAAGATCAGGCCGCCGTCAATACGAAGGTTAATGCCGGTAATGTAGGAAGCCGCATCCGAGCACAGCCAAGCGATGGCTTCCCCGATGTCCGACGGCGTTCCCAATCGCCCCAGCGGGATTTTGCTGCCAAGCGGCTCATCCTCCGCCGATTGCTCCGGCTTGTGAACCGTCGCACCCGGAGCGACGCAGTTCACCCGAATGCCATGCGGCGCCCATTCCAGCGCCAGCGATTGCGCCGCGCGGATCAGCGCCGCCTTCATGCCGCCGTAAATGCTGTCCTTGGGATAGGCTCTCTCTCCCCGGGAGGACGTGATGAAGATGACATTGCCCGGAATACCCTGGGCGATCATCTCCCGAACCGCATATTTGCTAAGCAGCATCGGGGCTCGAAAATCGAGATGAACGGTCATGTCCAGCGCGTCCTCTTCAATCTCCGTCAGCTCGTCATATAGGCCGATCCCCGCATTGTTCACCAACAGATCGATCCGGCCGAATTCCTCCAGCGTCTTTCGTATCGTATTCTCCGCTTCGCTGCGAACGGTCAAATCGCTCTGAATAATAAGCGGCTCCTTGCCATAGGTATGGCCGATGTCCTCCGCTACATCCACGATTCCTTCTTTGCTCGAATTATAGGTCATCGCCAGCCGGTATCCTTTTTCAGCCAGAACCTTGGCAATCCCTCGTCCGATTCCCGCGCCAGCACCCGTTACCAGCGCCACCTTCTCCGTTCCCTGTTTACTTACGGTTCCCATGATTTCTCGCTCCCTTCGGTTCATCCTTTCATGCACACAGTCGCTTGCCGCCGTTCAACGATGACGCGCACCGTGTCTACCCTTCCTTACCCTGTTCTGGAATGGATGATTGGCTTTTTCGGGATATCATCCGAACGAAACTTCGTCCATTTTCCTAGATTGTTGAATCCTTATCGAGGTTGAAAACGTAATGTATAACAATATGACGATTCCTATAACGATTAGCCGGAGGAGCGTGACCTTATGAGCTCTATGATCTGGATCATTGCAGGCGTTCTGCTAGCCGTATTCCTGATCATGATTCCCGTACAGTACCGCTATATTGCCGCATTGAAGAACGATCCCCGAAGGCAGGGGACCGATCAGGAAACGTATTACAACAAGATGTCCTTTCAGGAAGAACAGCTTCATTACAGTACGCAAGGGTGGTTCTGGCCATCTTCCATGGTTGCCTCGTGGATCTATAGCTGGAGGCATCGCGACAAAAAAACGACCAAGTAGGTTGCCGCTGATGATTCGATGAAACGCAAAAAATCATCGCCCCTGGCGGGCGATGATTCTCCATGTTCAGCACGACATTCAGCCGCGTCTCGCTAAGGCGTTCATATGCAGGAAAAAGGTGTCCTCCAGCGTAGGCGCCTTTTCCATGAACTCGGGACCTGGCTGCTTTTTCCCCATCAGCCTGACTCTCATCCGATGCTCCGTCATTTGAAAATGAATCAGCAGCTCCTGGGGTATCTGCTCAAAGTCTTCCAAATCGATCTCGCCTTCCCAGACGCTGGAGGCCACATTCAGCTTCCATTGGGTCGGCGAACCGATATACCGGAGGCGGCCGCGGTGTATCCAGATCACGGTGTCCGCCGCCTCTTCCCATTCGTTCAGCTCGTGGGCCGCAACGATCACCATACGGCCCCGGGCATATTTGGTCAGATACGTGATGAGAAATTTGCGCTCCTCCGCGTCCATGCCGTTCAAAGGCTCATCCAAGAACAGAAAAGACGGTGAGGCCAACAGCGCTTGTACGACGGCAATGCGACGCTGCACCCCTTGCGACAAATTCTTGACCTTGCTCTTGCGGAAAGGTTCCAGCCGAAAGTCCGCCATCAGCCCGTCAATAGCCTCCGGGTTAAACACGCCCTTCAATTCGGCCATATAGGTCAGCAGCTTGCCGACCTTCATATCCCCATACAGCTCGATATCCGCGGGAACATACCCGATTTGACTGCGGATCAGCGGCAAATGATCCCCTGCCCTGCGCCCGCTGTACAGGATCTCGCCTGCATCGGGCGCCTGCAGCGTGGTCAGCAGCTCGATCAGGGTTGTTTTTCCGGCGCCGTTCGCCCCCACGATGAGGTTCAGGCCGGATTGAATCTCCGCTTTCTCGATTTCAAGCCGGTACGTGCCTGCCTGCCGTTCCAGTCCTTCCAGCCTAATCATTCGCCAATCTCCAGGCTCCGTTCAGCTTCAAGCTGCGTCCGTAGGAAGAAATCAGCAGAATCAAGCCGATCACAAGCAGGGACATGTCCGTCAGCATTTTGCCGCTCATGGAAACGCCGTGGTCCACGATCTGGCCCTGTATCACGATCCACATGCCGTACACCAACACCGCCGAGATCAGCGAGTAGACCATGCCTTTGCGAAACAGCATATACATCGCGGCCCCTCCCGTCACCAGCAGAATGCCCATCCACTCCAGAATAAAGGGCCCGAATAAAAAGCGGGAGGATTCTGCCTGGATGGATCGAAGCCCGAGCGCAAGGGTACTGAGCAAGGCCATTCCAACAACGATGCCTGTCACGAGAAGCAAGCGGGTATACAAGACCAATGCCGGCGGGTAAGGGGTCAACGTCTCCACGGCCCGCATCCCTTTATCCCAGGTTCGACTGCTGAACAGCATCGATACGATCAGCAGCAGAGGGGTGATCAATGGAAAAATGCCGCCGGGCAATCCGGCAAATTGATCAAGCGGATATTCCGGATCGATCAGCATGACCAGCATGCAGAATACCGCGCCTGCCGTGAGCAGAATGGATCTTTGATTCAATCGAATCTGGCTCCGAAGGATCTGTTTCAATGAGGGCGGGTCGACCTGCGGATTAAAATCCAGCTTGGGAGACTCGGGCTCAATCCGGAGCTGATTGAACTCCCCCTGAAGGGACGCGATGAGCTGGGCCGTCTCATCCGGTGTCGGCGACGGAAGAGCCGCGCGTCTGAGCGGGCCGCGAAGCTCGTCTTCAAGTCTTCTCAATTCATTATCGAATGGATGATCCATGGAGATACACCTCACTTTCTTTTACTTTGCTCTGCGAATCAGACTCTTCCGACTTGGAGCGGTTCCGTACCTGTTCCTGAGGACTCTTCTCCCTCGTCCTTCGGGACGAAGGGACGGGAACCAAATCGGAATGCTCCATGGACAATGTTTTCTTCAGCTTTCTCAAGCCGTTATATAAATGCGTTTTGACCGTACTTAAGGGGAGGTCGACCAGGTCGGCGATTTCCTGCAGCTTCAGGTCATGAAAGAACCGAAGCGATATGACTTCCTGTTGTATATCGGGCAAGGTCTCGAGCGACGCCGCAATTTCGAGGGAAGTTTCCTGTCTTTCCACAAGCTCCTCCGCGCCCGGTTCAGGGTCGTATGCATCCGGCATTTCCTCACCCGCAAGACCTTCGGACCTGTAGGATGCGCTTTTCCAATAATCCTTGCACATATTGAGAGCGACGCGGTACAACCAGGAGCGAACATGCTCGAGCGTCCCGTGCTGCTTCAGATGCCGGATGAGCCGGATAAAGGTTTCCTGAACGATATCCTGGGCCTTTTGCCTGTCGGCCAGCCTCTGGGTCGTATAACTAAGCAGCGGACCATGGTACCTCGTCACCAGCATTTCAAACGCTTCCTGGTCGCCGGCAGCCATGCGTTCGGACAGCTGCTGATCGGAAATCATGCCTTCCCCCCCTTTCTACATGCATTCTCATCTTCCGTTATAACTATTTCTCAATTATAACCGACCGCGTGCAGGTGCATAGTCGTCATTATTTGACATTCATCATGGCATCCCACTTCTGCTGCCACTCTTTGTACGTGATCGGCTTCTCCGGTCGTAAGGCCGGGTTGCGTTCGGTGTCGGGAAGCATCAGTCCCTGCCCATAAAACTGCACCAGCACCTCTTTGACCTGATTCCCTCTGCCTTCCTCCAGCGCCTTTCTAACCTGTCTGGCCATACTTATGCCTATTTGGTTCTGGGGATCCTCCCCGCTTCCGTTTTTGAACAACAGCTGCTGTACCGACCGGAGATTTCCGTAAGCCGATCTTAATTGTTTATCGCTAAGCCCTTTCTCCTCGACGTAATACACATACCAGAAGAGACTGCTGATTTTTCCGCGCACGTCTCGTTCCGGATGCTCAAAATTATAATGGAACGCACCCTGGTTGCCGAACAGAATCGAGTTCATCCATTCGCCGGGCAAGTTCGCGAAGTTATAGGTGTAGTGGTTTGAAGACAGAATCAGGCGATGATTCATCTGAGGGTAATCAAAGCCTTGGCCCAAATACAAGATCTTCTCGACGCTGCTGTTGAACTCGGGTATCCACTCGGAAAAATAGTCATACTTCTTTTTCATATCTCTCAGCAATGTTACGGATGCCTTCTCCAGATATGGCGTTGTCACGATGGTAATCGGGAGATCATTCCGGTGGATTTCCTTCCAGAATTGTCCCCCGTACAGAGAGATATTCTGCTCGATCTCCCTGTCCTCAAACCGCTGGTAACCCGGCTTCCGCTCCAGCTCTTTCATTCCTGTGTACAAGGGTTGCGGATAACCTTCCACCACCAGCTTCATCTCTCCGTCAGAGTAGCGCAGCTTCCCGTATTGCCAGCCCAGATAAACGTATTTCGATGAAAGATCTCCGTTGTCGCTCTTTAAATATACCTCCTGATGACCGGGAAGCGGATACCAGGCCATATGTCCCTCCAGCTTAACTTCAGGCCCCACGCTATAGGCCGCAAATTCCTCATCGGAGTAACCGGCCATAAAATCCATCACCTTGCCCCTATAATCCAGCTCGGCTTGAAGGTCCCCTCCCTTGGCATCGCCAACCATCCTGATCGATATCCGCTCTCCCTGTCTGCGATAAGGAGCATCGATGCCCTGAAGCTGGACACGTTCAAGCTTGAACATCCGGTTCAAGGTTAACGGCAGCTGCCTCATGCCCGATATTTCGGAGGCTGGTATCGTTAGCTTCGCCGTCACGCGAAGCTCGTCGTTTGGCAGCCGTTTCAGCTTGATGTCATAGGAAGACACATGATAGAAAGCTATATTTTCAGGATCATCGACATAAGAAATCGTGGGGTCCTCCAGCTTCGCATCAATTTGGGCATACCGTTCCGCCCAAAGCGTGCCGTAGGGCACGGCGGCGGCTGCCGTCAACACGACAGCCCCCAGCACGCCCAGCCACCCTGCCTTTTTCAGCATCGTAGGGCGCTTCGAGTTTAACAAGAACAAACACACCGACAGCAGCAGGAAGGTGAAGGCCAGCACGAACCAACGGGACAGCTGGATATCCTTGGATAGTAGGTCATACCCCCAATTATCATATTCAAACCGATTGGATTGAAGGAAGAATTGGTTAAGGTGAAACACTTGGGCCGGCATCCATCTTAATTCGCTGATGAAATAAATTTCCATGAAAAACGTTCCAAACATCCATGCACAGAAACCGATCAAATACACGATCCGATTCGGTATGCTTGCCCCGAGGAGCATCGCTAGCGCGAGCGTCACCATATAGGAAACCTCATACTGCACCGCGAATTGCATCGTATGCACCATCGCGATATCACCGGCTATCCCTTGGCTGACCGACAGGATATAGAATATAACCGACGTCGAGAGGGTAAACAGTGAAAAGTACAGCAAGCCGACCGCATATTTCGACGACAGCAGGGTGAAGAAGGACACAGGCAGGCTGTGGTTCCATTCAAACGACCGACGGCGGACATCCCGCCGGATGGACAAGATGCCGATTAACATCGCCGGACCCAGCGTCATCGTATGACCCAGCATATGAAAGGAATACGCAGCCGAATACAAGTTATGATTCGGTCCGTTTCCGCTTGCAGCCTGCAGCATGATGATGATGAACAGAATCGCGTAGAGGACCGGAAGCGAGGCAAACAAGGGATTGCCGAACAAAAGCCGCAGCTCCAGCAGACTATGCCTCCACCACTTATGCATGGCGATCCCTCCGCAGCAGAGCCAGATAGCCGTCCTCCAGGGTAGGATCCGCCGGAAACGCGCCTGTCACTGGAGCCGCTGCACTGATAAACCGGCATAACACGCCTTCCGGTACCGTTCGAGTGGACACGACGGACATGGGATCCATCAAGGCAAATTCTTCATGGCTCATCACCGTTTCCCACACTTGTCCCTTCCCGCAGGCCTGCAGTTCGGGCAGGCTGCCGTTCATGGCCAATCTCCCTTTGTTCATTACGGCGATGCGACGGCAGTTGCTCTCGATATCCGCTACGATATGAGTGGATAACAGGACCGTCCGGTCGATGCTGAAACGGGTTAACACATTCCGGAACCGGACACGCTCCTGGGGATCCAGCCCCGACGTCGGCTCGTCTACGATCAAAATATCCGGGGAACCGAGCAGCGCTTGGGCAATGCCCAATCTTTGCTTCATGCCCCCCGAGTACGTACGCACTTTTTTGTCCGCCTTCTCCTGAAGATTGACCATCTCAAGCAGCCTGGAGATCTCCTTCAGCCTGGCGCTCCGGTCCGTGATCCCCTTCATGGCCGCCACATAATCCAGATAATCTCTGCCGGTCAGCTGCGGGTAAATGTGAAAATGCTGCGGCAAATAACCGATCATCTGCCGAATCTCCTCCGGCCGTCCAAGGGATATTCCGTTCACCCTCACCTGCCCGGAGGTCGGCGTCAATAAGGTTGCCAGGATGCGCATTAAGGTTGTTTTGCCGGCGCCATTGGGTCCTAGCAGACCCGTCATGCCTTTATCCAATTGTAATGAAACATCCAAGAGCGCCCAGGCGCCCTTGCGATAGGTTTTTGATAGATGCTCAATGGTAATCATTCTAGAATCCTTTCACCATGTACGATTATGGCATAAGCCGCGCGGTTTACGTTCCTTGGAACGAACCATCGCTTCAAAAAGTTTGACATTCTCCAAGGTTTGACGCCAATTTATTGATAAAGTACAAATAAGGTACAAAAAAGCCCGATATCCTTAAAGCGGATTGCGGGCATGAACTATTTCGCCTGACGTCAGGCTCTTATCCGGTTATTATAACATGCGGGAATGCGGTTCATCCGTAAATCTTCAGGCCGTAAATATTTCATGCCCCAAAAGATTAACGGGATAGACCATTCACACGCTTATCGCTCCCGGTGTTACCGGTGAGCCTCATATTGGTTGGCGCGGCTGATCGCCTGGATCGATTGGATGTCCTGCGGCGATAAAGCTTCCATATCCCCCGCAGCCAGGTTATGCAGCAGCTGTTCAAGCGAGCTTGCCCCGGGAATGGTGCAGGCAACAGCGGCATGGGCCAAAGCATAACGAATCGCCAGCTGGGACAAATCCCGGCCTTTTCCAAACGCTTCAAGCCTCTTGAGCACGTCGAGCAGCTCTTGTTTACTGTAATCCAGGTATCCCTTCTCGGCTTTGGCTTGTCCTCGGTCCGACAAGATGCCGCGGGCAACGGGCCCCCGGGCTATCGCGGATATTCCGTTCTCCTCAAGCAGATCAAGGACCGTTTCCTCCGGTCTCCGGTCCAGGATGCTGTACTGGCTCATGACGCTGACGATATGGGATTTGGCGACATACTTGCGGATGACGTTCGGCCGGATGGACGATATGCCGTAATAACGAATCCACCCTTCCCGCTTCAATTCTTCAAAAGCTTCAATCGTCTCTTCGATCGGATCATCCAGCGTCCCCCCGTGAAGCTGATACAGATCGATATAATCCGTACCCAGTCTGCGCAGACTGTCCTTAACGGCTGATTTGATGTAGTCCTTTGAAGGATCCCATACCCAGCCCTCCTGTCCCGGCACGCGGCGGTTGCCCACTTTGGTGGCGATGATGACGTCCTCGCGCCGGCCCTGAACCGCTTTGCCAACCAGTTCCTCGTTGCGGCCTTCATCGTATAGGTCCGCCGTATCCAGAAAATTCACGCCCCGATCCAACGCTTCATGAATAAGCTTCACCGCTTGTCCTTCGTCCGTACCCAGCGACATGCAGCCCAGCCCGATTTCGCTTACATACAATTCCGAAGAGCCCAGCCGATTGGTTTTCATCGTTCATTCTCCTCCTCTTCCATCATGATGAATAAGGTTCTACCTCTTTACTTACCCTAAAATATCGATCCAGATCTTGACCGCCGTCACCGCAATGAGAAGAGCCAAGGCGTACCTCAGCAGGCGGACGTTCATCTTGCGGCTGATAATCGCGCCGATGGGGGCACCCATCAAGCTTCCGGCAACGGCAAACAGGGACGGCCAAATCGGAATGTCGCCCGAGGCGATTTTGCCGATAACGCCCCCGACCGCCGACAGAAAGACGATCGCGAGCGAGGATGCGATGGTGATCCGCGTCGGGATCTTAAGAACCGTCAGCATAATGGGGATCAGGATAAAGGCGCCGCCGGCCCCGACGATTCCGGCAATGCCGCCGACAATAAAGGCAGCTCCCATTGCAATCCATGCATGGTAAGTCACCTCGCTCACCGATCTGTTCTCCATGGATGCCCGGGTCGGCACGATCATCAATAACACCGCGATTACCGCCAGAAATCCATAAATCACGTTAATCGTTCCGCTCGTCATGAGCATCGAGGACAGGCTCCCGATCAGACTGCCAATCAGGGTACTGGCCCCCATCTGGATGACCAATCGCTTGTGAACGTACGACTCACCGCCGCGCGAACTCATCCGATTGGTTAGCATGCCTGACAAGGAAGCAAAAAATACCTGCAGCATACTGATGGATGCGACCTCCTTGGAGGTGAAGGCCTCCAGTCCAAACCAGGAAGGTACATATAGAAGCAGGGGGAAATTAATGATCGCCCCGCCAATTCCCAGCAACCCTGAGAAAAAAGAACCGATGATACCTATAAAGACCATGACTACAAGTTGCACTATCAAGGTGATCGATCTCCGTTCATTTGATATCGTGGCCGGGCACATTGCTATTGAATGTGCCTCGCTGTTGATTTATAATAAACCCAAGTATTTGTATCGGAAATTAAGGAGGTGTGTGGTGATCATGTTGAATAAGCTGAAATTTCTTTTCCAGGACCGCTGTCCCGACTGCGAGCAGAAGCTGATCTCCAGGCAAGAAGACATGGCAACGATCAAGCACTGCCCGGATCACCACTACACCGAAGAAATATATAACCAGCTGGGCGTTACGATCGTGTATCATCCCAGCAAAGACAATGGTTCAACATGATTGATTTCATAATCGTTAACAAAACCTGGGTATAGCGCTTTACCTAAATCTCGGTCGATTCCCGTACGGCAAGCCTGACCAGGAGCAGAACCGCGATCTCTGCCGCCATTACGATGAGCGAGCACAGAAAGAACACAAGGAACATATCGCCCGAGTCCAGATTTAAAACGAATGGGTACACGATCAGCCACAGGAGCTGTCCCGCCATAAATAAGTGCAGCCGGAGGCTTGCCTTGTGATCCAGTCCGGACGCGTTACCCGCGAAATGCGCCTGGATGCCTCTGCAAATTCCGTAAATCAATACGGTATGCGAGCAGAGGGCAGGCAGCTGGATCCATATATCCTTCGCGGATTGCACGGGTAAGCCGTCTATCCCCGCTTCGGTAAACCAAAACAATTGTAACACCGACCAGGCCATCAGCAGCCAAGCCGACAGATGCCCTGCCTTAAAATATCCATTCAACTTCTGGAGCCGCCATAGTCCCGAAGCGATCAGCAGGTACCCGAGCATATCGGGCAACATATCCACCGAGTCCAGCTTAAAGTCGACAATGACAAACAACAGGCCCCAGCCCATACGCCCGTAAGCCCTACTCACGGTGTCCTCCTGCTATCCCGGACAAATTCCGACAATTCTTGATCCGTCGGTCTCGGGTGATAGGGAATAACCGTTTCTCCATGCCATTGGCGACCGCTTTCCTCCATAAAGGTTGTTTTCAATAGGAGCTGGTAAACCTGCAAGCTCTTCTCAAGCGACGGCATATCAAATTGGTGGCTGATTCTAATGGAATCCCCTTTATGAATGTTAAGTGGAAGCTGAATCTCATCGACGGGCTCGCCTCTTAACTCGATGTGCGCTTCCGAAGGCTGTGACCGGTAGCTGGTACCTGGTATTTGGCTTGAAATGTCGGCATAGACTCTAAGATGCCCCTCTACAGCGATATCCAGCAGTTTCGAGGAGAACGCCGTTAACTGTACCGGACGCTTCACAACAGCGGAGTCGTATCCCGAATGATCGGAGGAAGATCCGCCGGATGTCCACGATATCGGATCTTGCTCATCCTGACGATATACGCCGGGCCAAACGTATATTTCCCCGACATTCACTTGCTCCGAGCTTCCGTCGGAATAAAGCGCGGTAACTTCCCGAATGAGAACCGGCTCCTCCAGCTTCACTCCTGCACCTTTTTTCTGAGGGGCATTTAAGTTCACCATCATTTTTCCTAAGTACTGCCTCTGATACTCCGCATATCGGGGATAGGGCGTGACGATCTGTCCAGGGTAACCTTCGATCCGGATGGAGCTCAGCCTCTTATCTGCTTGTTTGTCCTCCACATAATACAAGTCGAATACGCGGCCTCCCCCTTCCCTTGTTTCCACATGATGCTCGAGGAATACGGTTCTTCCCAGTTGGTTGGCTTCGTAATGCCAGACATTCCCGATCCAGCTGCAGGCTGCGAGCAGGATGGCGAGCACGTAATACCATTTCTTGCCCATGGACCCTCCATATGTATCATGCTTTTGTTCCAGATTCTTTAACTATCTTAACACGTAATATCGAGGAAGAGGGTTTGAACTGCGTTAATTTTCCGTCGACTTTCTGCGGAAGAAACCCGGTTCGAATTGAAATAACGAACCCCCTTCGTGGACAGACTAGTTGAAGCCACCCTAAAATCAAGGAAGGTGTCCATGATGAATCCATCGATCGAAGAGGTTACGAACTGGCTTCAATCCAATAGCAACCGTACACTGCACATATCCAAGCAAGAAGAGAAGGATCACGACCAGGTTGAATTACGGCTGGAACGATTTGAACATCAGCAACAGCAAGCGCAGTCCATCGACGGGTATGGAGATCGCCACGCTCTTCTGCTGCACGGCCCCGGCGTGGTCATCACGGCAGGCCACGAAGCCCCGCTGCCAAGCAATGCCTTCGTCATCGGGCTGGACGGGTTAACGGCTGCGGAGGTTCAAGACCGTCAAGTGGTGCTCACAACGGAACGTGGCATTTATTCCATCACGGCGACCTGAATGCAGCCGGTAGAAACAGCAAGAACCGCCAGAGCGTGCTTCTCTGGCGGTTCTTCCGGCTTATCCCGCGGCTTGATGCCGGATCAACCTTGATTTAACGTTGCGCTAGGGACGCAGATCGCTTCCGCAGGCTTTTAGTAAACAGCTTATACCCGTTCGAATCTCCAGATAAAGCTTTGGAAATCGCCATGCATCGGCGGAACGGCCAAGCCGGCGTTCATCAGCCGGTCTCCGCCGTAGATGTTCCCGTCCTCCAGGCACTTGTAATCCCCTTCCGGATCCAGTCCCATCGTACGCAGCCACCGAATCGGCTCATTCGCCTCGCTTAAGATGCGGAAATAATACAGCACCGCTTCCGAGCGATCCTCGGAGACGATCGTCCAGGCCGCTTCATTCCCTTCGAACGGGTTCCGAAGGCGGTAGAAATCCCCGAACTGCACGAGATGCCGAATCTCTTTGTACAGCTTTACCTGCTCGCGGACATCCTCCTTCTCCTGTTCGCTGAAGGCCGTCAGGTCCAGCTCATAACCGAAATTGCCCGACATTGCCGCGTGTCCTCTCGTCCGCAGCGAAGTATTCCGGTGCACCTGATGATTCGGAACAGCGGACACATGCGCTCCCATGGAGCTGAGCGGATAAACCAGGCTCGTTCCGTATTGGATCTTCAATCGGCTGACGGCATCGGAGTTATCGCTTGTCCACGTCTGCGGCATGTAATACAGCATTCCCGGATCGTAGCGTCCGCCGCCCCCGGAGCAGCTCTCGAACAAAATATGCGGGAACTCCGTCGTCAGTTGTTCCATCACCCTGTACAGACCGAGCATATAGCGATGGGCTGTTTCCCGCTGACGCTCAGGCGGCAGCGCAGCCGATCCGATCTCCGTCATGTTCCGGTTCATGTCCCATTTCACGTAGGTGATCGGTGCGCTTCTCAGGATGCCGCGAACCATATCGGCCACCGCGTCGCCTACTTCCTGGCGGGAGAAATCCAGGATCAGCTGCTGCCTCCCTTCCGTCCGCCGGCGCCCTTCCACGTGCAGGCACCAGTCGGGATGCTGACGGTACAGATCGCTGTCCGGCGATATCATTTCCGGCTCAAACCACAAACCGAACTGCATATCCAGACCGCGGACCCTCTTCACGAGATCCTCAAGGCCGTCGGGCAGCTTGTTCTTGTCAACGACCCAATCCCCGATGGAAGTCGTATCATCGTTGCGCTTGCCGAACCATCCGTCGTCCAGCACGAACAGCTCGATGCCGAGATCCCGTCCCGCGCTTGCAATCTGCTCGATTTTATCGGCATTGAAGTTGAAGTAGGTTGCTTCCCAATTGTTCACCAGCACCGGGCGCGTGGCATCCCGGAATTGCCCCCGGCACAGCCTTGTGCGGTACATTTTATGATAACGTCGGGACATGCCGCCCAGGCCCTCCGCCGAGAAGACCATCACCGCTTCCGGCGTCTGGAACGACTGCCCCGGCTCCAGCAGCCACGTGAAATCGAACGGATTCAATCCCATCGTGACCCGGGTCGTATCGTATTGGTCCACCTCGACCTGCGCGGAGAAGCTGCCGCTGTATACCAGACTGAAGCCGAACACCTCGCCGAACTCTTCGCCTGCCCCCTCGGACAGCAGCGCTAGGAACGGGTTATGGTTATGGCTGCTTGAACCCCTGCGGCTCTCTATCCCTTGCATGCCCGGGGATAGTCTTCTGCGCTGCACATGGCGCTCCCTTGCCCATGCCCCATGGAGATGCAGCAGGTCATAACGGCTGTGATCCATATCCACGCTGGCGCTCATGGCACGCAGCAGCGTCATGTTCTCCTTGCTGTCGTTGCGGAACGATACGGAGCGGGAAATAGCGTCAAACGCCTTCATGATCGTATAAGACAAATAAATCGTCAAACCGCTTACCCGATCAAACAGTTCCAGCTCCAGCGTATCCGCCTCGTCATCCTGTTCCGTGTATACGGCAGGCAAGCCCTCAAGCTTCGGCTTGCCGCTGTAGATCCGGTGACGGACATATTCCGCCTCGGTGACCGTGGTCCCGTTAGCCAGCTGCACCTGATATGCAGGCTGCCGAAAATCGCCGCTGCCATAGCCCGGGTATTCCTGAGGCAAACTGTCCAAGGAGAAGGAAGCATCCTCGCGGAACGGCGTCGGCGAAAAGGATGCTCTTCCCCTCCGTTCCAGCAATCCTAGGACGCGGTGATCGCGAATCCGGCGTCCCCAATAGGCATGCGCCGGATAAACGCCGCGCACCAGCTCAATCACATAACTTGACCGATCGCTCTGGAGATGGAATATCCCCAGATCTTCATGGAAATGTATACTCACTGCTTTTGCCCCCTAACCAAGGTCCGAGTAAGATCTCCTTGCTCTCTTTAAGCCCGGGCGGCGGCAGCCCGTTCCAGAATCATGACGTCCCTTCCCGGAATCGTGACATGGCCCGTAACCTGCCGGCTGCCCAGGAGATCGAACGAATTGGCAGAACCTGCATCAAACGTCATCTCTTCGGTATTATGGTTCAATATGAACAGATAGGAGTTTCCGTCCTTCACCCGCTCCACCACCTCTACCCCTTGTGGTGTATCCAGCAGCGGCTTCACGCCTTGTTCTTCGCACAGATTGGCAAGAAACCCTTGCAGGAACTGCGCATCCGGACTGCTGGCCACATAATAGGCCTGCCCTTCGCCAAACGCATTCTTCGTTAAAACAGGCGTGCCTTTGTAGAAGTCGGATCCGTACTCAGCCAGAACCTCCGCCGTCTCCGCATGGATGACATCGCACAAAATTCCACATGGATAACTTCCACGCAGCGATCCCCAATCCTGCTTCATGTCGATCTGATTTTGCATTCCGGGCAGCAGGGCATCGATTTCCTCAGCCCATATGCCGGTCACGTTGCGCAGCTCGCCCGGATGACCTCCGAGGGTCACCAGGTCGTTCTCATTGACGATGCCGCTGAAGAAGGTGGTCACAAAGGTTCCGCCCTGCGATACGAACCGCTCCACGCGCTGGGCAACCCCCGGCTTCACCATGTACATCACGGGGGCAATCACGATATCATACTTGCTCAGATCCTCTTCGACGCTGATGATATCGGTCTGGATATTCTGCTGATACAGCGCGTCATAATATTTATGAACCTCATCCACGTAGTTCAGGGCTTTGGAAGGCCCGCTTGACAGCTCCAGCGCCCAGCGGTTCTCCCAGTCATACATGATCGCCACCTTGGCGTCCGAACGGGAGTCGAGCAGCTTGTCTCCGAGCTGCTGCAGCTCTTGCCCCAGCTCCGCGCACTCCCGGAAGACCCGGGTATGCTCATGTCCCACATGCTCGATCAATGCGCCGTGGAATTTCTCGCACGCCCCTACGGAACGGCGGAGCTGGAAGAACATGACCGTATCCGCGCCGTGCGCTACAGCCTGATAACTCCACAGCCGCATGACGCCGGGACGCTTCGCGGAGTTGTAGGGCGACCAGTTCTGAACGCTCGGGGTCTGTTCCATCAGCATGAACGGTTGTCCGCTTTTGAGCCCGCGCATCAGGTTATGCGACATCGCCGTAAAGCTCACCGGCGTATCGATCGCGGGATAGTTGTCCCAGGACACCACATCCATATGCTTCGCCCACTCGAAGTAATCCAGCTCCGGATAAAAGCCCATCAGATTGGTGGTAACCGGAATATCCGGCGTGACCTTCTTCAGCTCATCTCTTTCCAGCCGGTAACATTGCAGCAGGCTGTCGGACTGAAAACGGCGGTAATCCAGTGATATTCCTTGGAAGAACGACCGGTTTCCGCCGAATTCCTCGCTGAGCGCATTCGGTACCACGATCTCGTCCCATTCGTAAAAGGTATGACCCCAGAACCCGGTATTCCATGCAGCGTTCAGCTTATCGAGCGACCCGTAACGCTCTTTCAGCCAGACGCGGAACTGACGCTCACAGTTGTCGCAATAACAATATCCGCCATACTCATTGGAGACGTGCCAGATGACCAGCGCCGGGTGATCCTTGTACCGTTCAGCCAGCTTGCGCGCCATCAGCACGGAGAATTTGCGATAGGTCGGGCTGTTCGGACATGAATTATGGCGGCCGCCGAATTTGCGTTTGCGTCCATCGTAATCGACGCGCAGGATGTCCGGGTATTTCTTGGCCATCCAAGCAGGGTGCGCCCCCGTGCTGGTTGCCAAACAGACGTGAACCTGCTCCTCCGCCAGACGGTCCATAATTTCATCAAGCCACGCGAAATCATAGCTTTCCTCATCGCGCTGCGTTTTGGCCCAGGAGAATACATTGAGGGTCGCCACGTCGACGCCCGCCAGCTCGAACATCCGCAGGTCCTCTTCCATTGTTGCCTTATCCCATTGCTCGGGGTTATAATCCCCGCCATACCATATCTTAGGAAAACGTTGATTAATCATAGAATTGCCTCCTTCGTAGACTCTGCTATAGAAAAGAGGTACCACCCCCTATCTTGTCGGACAAGGGATCATACCTCTTATGAACGGTCTGCTAACTTAAATTTTGCATGGCTCCTTACTTGCTCAAGCTATCCCAGGATGTCTGCATATCTTCAAGCATTTTGTTCGTATCGGATTTGCCGGCGAAGAATGCCTGCATCGCGCCGGAGAATTCTTGCGCCGCGCCGTCAGGGAACTTCGCGGATTGTCTTGGCAGCACTTTGCCTGCCTGCACGTACTCCCATACGGCCGAACCCAAATCGCCCATATCCTCAGGCGTTGCTTCGATGGTCTTCAAGGCCGGGATGAATTTGAATTTTTTCACGATGTACTCTTTGCCGATATCGGATGTGACAAACCAGTTCAGGAAGATCTTCGCTTCTTCCTTCGACGCGGAATCTTTGTTAATGACCAGGTTCGCAGGTACGCCGACGTTCAGCTTGTCATTTTGCTCGGCATTGTCGCCAAGCGGCATCGGCAGGTAGCCGAGATTCAGATCCGGATTGATGGCATCGATCTCGGTTTGAGCCCAGTTCCCGTTCTGCATCATGGCGGCTTTGCCTGTAGCCAGCAGGGAAATGGCCGTATTGTAGTCGGTGGTCAGCGGATTCTTGTTGCCGTGGTCCAATGTCAGCTGCATCAGCTTGGTCCACTCTTCGAACTTCCCATTGCCCACGAATTTTTGCGTACCGTCGTTCAAGCCCTGAATAAACGCATTCGGGTCATCCTGCTGGGCGAATGCCGGGTTAATGCCCTGGTTGCCGATCAACCACCATTCCTGGTAAGCGTTCGCAAAAGGAGTTATGCCTGCGGCTTCCAGCTTCTTCGCGGCATCTGCCAGCTGAGTATATGTTTTTGGAAGCTCGGTAATGCCGGCCTGCTCAAACAAATCCTTATTGTAGATGTAACCCCATCCTTCAAGATTCATCGGCATGCCGTATACTTTACCGTCTTTGGTCATCGGCTCTTTCGCCATATCGACCAGATCGTTCACCCAAGGCTGATCGGACAGATCTTCGAGACGGTCGATCCACATCTCCATCTCGGCGTCGCCGCCATTGGAGAAAATATCCGGCGCATCGTTGGATGCGAATTTGGTTTTCAATGCAGCACCATAGTCCGCGCCGCCGCCTACCGTTTGAATATCCAGCTTGATGTTCGGGTATTCCTTCTCGAATTCGACTTTAAGCTCATTCAAGCCGTCCACGATCTCGGTTTTGAATTGAAAAATCTTGACCGTTTTGACATCGCCGGAAGCTCCATTCGAGCTTCCGCCCTGGCCTGCTTCCGACTTGCCGCCGCAAGCTGCAAGCAGCAGCGAGAAAGCCAGCAGCATCACGAGTGATAATTTCATTTTGTTCATCTTTACTACCCCCTGATAATGATTATATATAAAGATGGAAAAACCGGTTATGGGCGAGGCGCCCGCTGCCCTTACCCCTTAACGGAGCCGGCAGCGACGCCCTCAACGATGTACTTCTGCAGTGACAGGAAGAAGATGATGATCGGCGTAATGCCCAGCACGAGCGCCGGCAGCGCCATATCCCACTGCTTCGAATACTGCCCGAAGAACGCAAAGGTCGCAAGCGGAATCGTCCGCAGTTCCGGACTTTGCAGGATCAAGGATGGCAACAGGTAGTCGTTCCAGACCCACAAGCAGTTCAGGATGATGACCGTTACCATCATAGGTTTCAGCATCGGCATAACGATGCGGGCAAATACCCTGAACGGAGAAGCGCCGTCGACCGTGGCGGCCTCTTCGATCTCCAGCGGAATGCCTTTCACGAAACCGTGGAACAGGAAGACCGACAGCGGGATGCCGAGTCCGAGATAACTGAGAATCAGACCCACGATGCTGTTGTTGACGCCGAGAAAGTTAATGACCTGCAGCAATGGAATCATAATGGATTGGAACGGAATGACCATGGCCGATACGAACAGCATGAACACGATTCGATTGAATCTCGTATTGGACCGGACCATCCGGTAAGCTGCCATCGCGCTCAGCAGGGCAATGATCAGATTGCTGATGACCGTAATGATGATGGAGTTCGTGAATGCTTCCGGAAAGCGGGTCATTTCCCAAGCCTTGCTGTAGTTGTCAAAGTGAAAGGCCGTTGGCCAGTTGGCCGCGTCGACCATAATATCGCCCAGCGATTTGACCGAGTTTACCAGCAGGAAGTAGAACGGTGCCAAGAAGATCAAGGCAACCATGACCATCACAATCTGCAATACGATCGTGGAGGCCGACATGGGAGGTTTCTTCGATCTCATTAAGCTTCAACCTCCTTCTGCTTCGTTAAACGGACTTGAATGAGCGTAATGACGGCAACGACCAGGAAGAAGATCAAGGACTTGGCCGTGCCGAGACCGTACCGGTTGTTCAGGAATGCCTCGTTATACACGTTCATCGCTAGCGATTCCGTGGAGCGGTAAGGTCCGCCCTTGGTCAGCGACAGGTTCAGGTCGAACATTTTGAAGGACCAGGAAATCGCCAGGAACAAACATACGGTAACCGCTGGCATAATGAGCGGAACGATGATGCTCTTGAGCACTTGGAACCGGTTGGCCCCATCAATCTCGGCAGCTTCCATGACTTCCTTGGACACGTTCGTAATGGAGGCGATGTAGATGACCATCAGATAGCCTGACGACTGCCATACGAATACCATGATGATGCCCCAGAAGCCGGTTACTTCGTCTCCCAGCCACGGAAGATTAAAAAACGGAATTCCCGTCGCTTCGCCAACGGTTGCAAAGCCTTTTATGAAGATAAACTGCCAGATGAAGCCGAGCAGCAATCCGCCGATCACGTTCGGCATGAAGAATATCGTCCGCAGCCAGTTGCGCGCCCGAATATTTTTCGTTAAGAAGTAGGCCAGGAAGAATCCGACCAAATTCGTCAGAAGCACGCCGACGATCGTAAATTTGGTGGTGAACCAAAAGGATTGGGCGAATGCGCTGTCATTTGTGAAAATCTGTTTGAAATTGTCCAGCCCGACCCATTCGACGTTCCCTGAAACGCCGTTCCAGTCGGTAAACGAGTAATACATCCCCATCACAAATGGGATAATGATCGTAATACCGAAAAACAGCAGCGCGGGTCCGATATAAACCAACTGCTGCGTCAAAGCAGCCGTTCTCTTGCTGTTCATGTTAATCCCCCTCCGCTTGTCCTATCGTTTCTCTATCCATTTCTCTATGATTTAATTATGCTAAGATGAAGACCTTGGGACTACCATAGGATGTGAACTAATTGGTATAGAAAATTGATCGGCGGTGAAAAAATTGAACTGGAACTGGAACAGCATCCGCACCAAACTGATTACCTTCATGATCATGGCGACCATCATTCCGACCACCATTTCCATGATCATCAGTTATGTCATGACAACCAACTCGCTCAAGGAACGGGCCGTTGTTGAGAATATGAACCTTCTCTATCAGGGACGGTTGAATTTGGAGAGCTATTTGGAAGAGATGAACCGGAGTTCCCTTACGGTCTACTCGGACCCCGATTTTTTCCGCAGCCTCTATTACAGTCATGAGAACATCAACGCCAGCGGCAGGCAATCCGCCACGCTGCAATCCATTCAAAAAGCCATCAGCGGCTCCAGACAGGTCTATCTTTACGTCGACGGCAAACGGGAAGCCACGTTATTCGCGCAGGATATCGCCAGAAAAACAAGCGAGGTCAACCTCTATCCCGAGATTCCCGATCTCCGTAACGATACGGTGGTCTTTCAGCCGCCGCATCCCCTTCATACGTACGGGTTTCAGTTAGCTTACCCCTATGAAGCCGATCAACAAGTATTCACGATGTACCGGGTCATTGAACGGGTCCCTTCAACCGAACGATTGGGCATTCTCGCCATCGATCTGGACATGGATTTCCTGAGCCGGATCAGCGGCCAGCTGTTCCAGCCTGATCATGAACAGCTGTACATCGCCAATGAAGACGGGTATATCATGTATGCCGGCAATGACGAAATGCTGGGACAACAGGTCCAGGCGGACTGGTACGCCGGCATCAAGCAATCCGGCAAGCAGGAAGGCCATTTCGAGTATAACAACAAAATCTATTTATATAACAATATCAAGACGTCGGTCAGCGACTGGACGATGATCAAGGAGATTCCTTCCTCCTATATTTTAAGCAGCGCGGACAAAGCTGCCTTCGTCAATATTTTGCTGATCGGCGTGTCCCTTATTCTCATCATCGCCGCCACGATCTGGATTTCGGTGTACATCACGGCCCCGATCCGCGAATTGGTTGGCCTCATGAGCCAGGTCAAAAGCGGACGAATGACCGTGGATATCTCGTCCAATCGCAAAGACGAAATCGGAGCCCTCCATCGCAGGTTCGGCAGCATGATGGATACGATCAATAACCTCATCCTGCAGGAATACAAGCTGAAGCTGGCGAACCGGACCAACCAGCTCCGGGCGCTGCAGGCGCAGGTGAATCCCCATTTCATGAACAATGCGCTGCAGACCATCGGCACCCTTGCCCTGGAGCATGGCATGAAGAGGATCTACTCCCTGATCTCCGCTCTGGCCCGGATGATGAGATACAGCATGTACAATACGGACAAGCCGGTCACGCTGGCCACGGAGCTCGATCACATCAAGGATTACGTGGAACTTCAGAAGGAACGATTTGAGAATCAGTTCGACTTCCGTTACGATGTGGATGAGTCGACTCTGCAGGTGTTGATTCCGAAGATGCTGGTTCAGCCGCTGATCGAAAACTTTTTCAAGCATGGCATGAACCCCTTGGAGCAAGACAATTACATTGCGCTGACAAGCCGGCGCCTATCGGCCTCGATCGTGCAGATTACGGTCGAAGATAACGGAAACGGGATGCAGGAGGAGCCGTTCCAAGCCCTTCAGGAGCATTTGCTTCGGATGGAAGAGTTGGATCTGGAACAGCTTCAGGTTGTGTCCGAGCTGGAGACGGAAGACAGCAGCGGAATCGGACTCATCAACATCATGACGAGGCTGAGGCTGTACTATCGTGGAAAATCCAAATTCAACATCGAAAACAACCAGCCGCACGGCTTTCGTGTTGTGCTGACTATAAATGTGGAAGGTGAAACGGATGAAGGCATTGATCGTGGATGACGAGTCTCGCGTGCGCAAAGCCATCCGCCTGCTGGTACAGTGGGAAGCGCACGGGATTACCGATATAGAGGAAGCGGCCAACGGGCTGGAGGCGATGGAGCTGATCCCGGCGTTTCGGCCCCATCTTGTGCTGATGGACATGCTGATGCCCCTCAAAAACGGCGTGGATCTCATGGAATGGATCCACAAGCATTACCCGGACATCAAATTCATCGTGATCAGCGGGCATGACGATTTCGAATTCGTGCGCAACACCATCTGGTACAGCGGCACGGATTATATCCTGAAACCCATCGAAGAGGACGTCATCAACCAAGCGGTCGCCAAGGCGACCGCGGCCTGGAAGGCGGAGGAACATGAACGCCTTGCGGCGAGGCAGCAGCATGTTCAGGTGAACGAGTATCGACCGGTCTATTCGGAGAAGCTGTTATCCAGCCTTATTGATGACAGGAGCGCCCATTCCCAGGTGGTCAACCGCCTCAGGGATGAAGGTATCGTGCCGGCGCAGACCAACGCGATACGCCTGGCCGTCATGCAATTCGACAAGTCAGATCATGCGCTGTACGGCCGCTTCGGCCATCATCAGGATCTGCTGATGTTCGCCCTGTTGAATATTTGCAATGAATTTCTGCAAAAGGACCGGATCGGGGTCGCTTTCCGTCCATTCGGATCGCCGCATCAACTGGTTCTCTTACTGTGGGAACAGCTCGCCACGGTCCCTACGCTGCTTCAAGAGATCAATAGCGGGATGTTTCGGACGCTGTCGCGCCAGATGCATTTTGGCATAAGTCCGGAAGGTCAATATCCGGTAGACGTTCCCGAGCTCTATGCCCAATGCTCGAATGCCCTGCGTTCGCGTGATTTAACGGTCCTGAACCATTTCATCCACGATGCCGAGCAGCAGCGGCGATCCGGAATGGATCATCATCGGGGCGTCCAGTTCAGCGGGTTCGAGGATACCTGGAAGCTTGCTGTACTTAGCGGTCAGCCTGCTCCCATTGCCGAGGCCGTTGATTCGTTCCTTGCCGCCATCCGAAAAAGCGGCGTTCTCACGCCCGAGCTTCTGGAGCGATGGGACCGCGAAATTGATAGGTTCGCCCATCACGTCATTCATGAAACCGCGAACCCGTCGTCTGAGGCTTTGTTGAAATTGTACAAAGAGGAAAGCGCCACCATCGAGCGGCCAAGCCCGGACAAATATGTATGCTCCCTGGCGGAATGGCAGCAGTATTGGGATCAATTAATGAGCCTGCTGGCCTCGGCGCTGCAGTCCCAGAAGCAGACGGGGCAGGACCTGATCCACGACATCACGGCGTTTATCGAGCAAAACTATCAGAATGACGTATCCCTGTACGATATTGCAAACCGGTTTCACGTAAGCCGGGAGTACATCTCCCGCAAATTCAAGCAGAAGCACGGGATTAATATCCCCGAGCATCTGAACCGGATCCGCATCTCGAAGGCCAAAATCCTGCTGCAAAATCCGGGGCTGAAAATGGCCGCGATTTCCGAAATGGTCGGCTTTAAGAACGAGAAATATTTCAGTCTTGTTTTTAAGAAACAAGAGGGCATTTCGCCCAAGGAATTCCGAAAGCTGCACGAGAAGGAAGCCTAGACTGGGCAGCGGTTGACAGGCTTCAGATTAAAAATAAAGCAGAGAAGGCGGGAGTCCCCGCCTTCTCTGCTTTTTGTTGTGAGCGCTCCAAGCTGTTCACTCTTCTTGGAAGGCCCTTATGTTATCTCTATCCCAACCGCTTCTCTAATATCAACACGCCTCGTGCCGGCACTTCGCAGGTATCCCGAAGCTCCTCCCCTGTCAGCAGGTCAACATAGGCTTCCCCATCCAAGGACACGGATTTGCGCTCGGGCATGTGATTGAGCACAAAGGTAAACTCCGCGTCCTCCTTCACCCGCTTTGTCACCTCAACGCCTTCGGGAGCGTTCAGGACAGGCTCAATGCCATGGTCGCTGCATATCGTTTGCATCAAATCTCGCAGGAATTTAGGCTCTGGGCTTGTAGCCACATACCAGGCCTTCCCTTGTCCGAAAGCGTTCACGGTCAACGATGGCATGCCTTGATAGTAGTCCGAGCCGTATTCGGCAACAACCTCTGCTCCCTCGGCATGGATCACGTCGCACAGAATGCCGCAGTCGTAGGTGCCTTCCAGCTGGCCCTTCCGGCCCCGCATTACCACCTGATTCTGCTGGCCCGGAAGCAGCGCATCAATCTCCTCTGCCCAAATTCCCATAACCTTGCGCAGCTCGCCCGGGTAACCGCCCAGCGTCACCAGATCATTCTCGTTCACGATGCCGCTAAAGAAGGTCGTAACAAAGGTTCCGCCTTGCGATACAAAGGCCTCCACGCGTTCTGCAAATCCCAGTTTTGCCATATACATCACCGGCGCGATGACAACGTCATACTTCCGGAAGTCCTCTTCCACGCTGATCATATCGGTCTGAATATGCAGCTGGTGCAGGGCATCGTAATATTTATGGACCTCGCTCACGTAATTGAGGGCGACGGTCGGACCGCTCGACAAGTCAATGCCCCACCGGTTCTCCCAGTCGTAGATGATCGCGACTTTGGCATCGGAACGGGCATCCAGGATCCGGTCCCCCAGCTGCTGCAGCTCCTTGCCCAGCTCGGCGCACTCGCGGAATACGCGGGTATGCTCATGTCCGACATGCTCGATGACCGCGCCGTGATACTTCTCGCAGGCCCCGATCGAACGGCGCAGCTGGAAGAACATCACCGTATCCGCGCCGTGGGCGACCGCTTGGTAGCTCCACAATCGCATTACCCCAGGGCGCTTGGCCGAGTTATACGGCTGCCAGTTCTGAACGCTCGGCGTCTGCTCCATCAGCATAAAGGGTTGACCGCCCTTAAGCCCCCGCATCAGGGCATGCGCCATGGCGGTATAGCTGTACGGAGTATCCAGCGACGGATAGTTGTCCCAGGATACGACATCCATCTCCTTGGCCCATTTGAAATAGTCCAGTTCCGGATAAAAACCCATAAGATTCGTGGTCACCGGTATATCCGGCGTGATCTGCTTCAATTCATCCCGCTCCAGCTTGTAGCAGTCCAGCAGGCTGTCGGACTGAAAACGGCGGTAATCCAGGGATATGCCTTGGAAATTCGTCCGGTTGCCGGACCACTCCTCGCTTAAAGCGTTAGGAACGACGATGTCCTCCCAGTCATAGAAGGTGTGGCCCCAGAAGCGGGTATTCCATGCCTTGTTTACGGCATCCAGCGTGCCATATCGCTGCTCGAGCCAAGTCCGGAATGCTGCGGCGCAATTGTCGCAGTAGCAGTACCCGCCATATTCGTTCGATACGTGCCAGATCAGGACGGCCGGATGATCCTTATAGCGTTCCGCCAGCTTGCCTGCCATGATTTTGGCGTATTTTCGGTAGGTGGGGCTATTCGGACAGGAGTTATGGCGTCCGCCGAATTTGCGTTTGCGGCCCTCGTAGTCGACGCGCAGCACATCCGGGTATTTGCGCGCCATCCAGGCCGGATGGGCTCCGGTGCTCGTTGCCAAACAGATATACACCCCGTTCCGGTACAGCCGGTCAATCGTCTCGTCCAGCCAAGCAAAATCGTACGTATCCTCATTCGGCTGACTCAAAGCCCAGGAGAATACATTTATGGTGGCTACATCGATGCCCGCCAGCTTAAACATGCGGTCATCTTCCTTCCACGCTTCCGCATCCCACTGCTCGGGATTATAATCCCCGCCGTACCACATTTTCGGCAGCTTTTCGTTAATCATCAGCATTCAGCTCCTTTAGCCTTCATCAATTCGTATCCGGTTATCGTTCATCCAGCCATGCTCGAGATTAGCCCTTATTCACGATGCCTCCATGGCAGCCAATGCAATCTGGTAGGTCATGCCGCTCACCGTCTCAAAAGAAAGCCGATCTCCCGTCGTCACAACGCTCCCGTCTTCCCTTCGAACGGCGAGAGGTTCGGAATATTGAATTCTGCAGATCAGGCCATGCGTAGAGGTTAAGCTTGCGGACGCAAGAATGCCGTCCTTCCATTCCATATCCACGATAAATCCCCCGCGGGCCTTCAATCCCCGCACGGAGCCTTCTGCCCACGCTTTCGGCAGCGCCGGCAGCAGCTGAATGGCACCCAAATGGCTCTGGAGCAGCATTTCCACAAGTCCGGCACTGCCTCCAAAATTCGCATCGATCTGGAACGGAGGATGGTCCCCGAGCAGATTGGGGTGCATGGAGCGGGAAATCAGGGTCCGGACATAATCATAAGCCTTCTCCGGCTGCTGCAATCGGGCAAACAGGTTAATGAGCCAAACGCAGCTCCAGCCCGTATGCCCCCCTCCGTGACCGATGCGCGACATAAGCGTACGATAAGCGGCTTCCGCAAGCTGCGGCGTATCTTGGAGGGTAATATCGGAGCCGGGGTACAATCCGTACAGATGGGATACGTGCCGATGTCCGGGCTCCGCTTCCGGATACGGCTTGCTCCATTCCATGAGCCTGCCCTCGTCATCGATGGCATAAGGCAGCAGGCGCCCGACCGCCGCCTTCCATTCCTCCCGCAGTTCATCATCTTGCTCCAACAGCTGCGAAGCTTCGATGCAGTTATGGAATAAATCGCGAATGATGGCCATATCCATGGTCGAGCCTGCCGAAACGCTGCAAGGCAGACCTTCCGCAGTAAGAAACTGATTCTCCGGCGATGTCGACGGGCTGGTCACCAGATGCCCTTCCCCGTCTTCAATCAGCCAATCCAGGCAAAACAACGCGGCTCCACGCATCAGCGGATAGGCGGTTTCCCTCAAGTATTCAAGATCCGGGTGGAATTGGTAACGCTCCCATAGATGCCGGCACAGCCAAGCACCGCCCATTGGCCAGAAGGCCCACATGGCTCTGCCATCGCTCGGACTGGCCATTCGCCATAAATCCACGTTATGATGGGCGACCCATCCACGGGTGCCATAGTGAATCTTCGCGGTCCGGGCACCGCTTACGCTAAGCTCACGAATCATTTGGATGAGCGGCTCGTGGCACTCGCTCAGATGTGTCGTTTCGGCCGGCCAATAATTCATCTCGGTATTGATATTTGTTGTGTAATCGCTGTTCCATGGCGGCTGGACATGGGGATTCCATATGCCCTGCAGATGGGCGGGCTGTGTACCGGGCCGGGAGCTGGCAATGAGCAAATATCTTCCGAATTGAAACATCAGCGCTTCGAGCGCAGCATCCTCCCGTCCTTTCCGGTACGCTTCCATCCGCTCGTCGGTGGCTAAAGCTGCTATGGAACGCTCATTCTCTGGACGGCCAAGCTGAAGCTCCACGCGTTTGAACAAGGCTTGATGGTCTTGGACATGCCGTGAGCGCAATTGTTCAAAATCATGCCGCATAGCGTCCTGAAGTCTTTCCCTGCATATGCTGGACGGATCGGTACCGCCAGAACCCGGAGAACGATCAAAGCCTTCAAAATTCGTAGCAGCTGCAATCAGCAGCGTAACCGAGCCTGCCGCGCGAATGCGCATGCCGCTGTCATCGACCGTCACCTGACCGCTGTCCGTCAAGGCCAGCAGCCTCATTTCGTAACAAATGCCCAGCCCATCCTCATAAAGCACCGACCCGGGATGATCGCCCCCGTAATTATCAGCAATATGGGTCGGAGCCTGCCCATGCAACACTAGCGTCCCGTCTTCCCCTGTGCATGTACGATGCTGAAGCGGTGAACGTAACCCGATCTCCAATTGGATGGATCCGCTCCCCGTGCTTTCATAACGGATAACCCCGACCTGGTCAACCGCACTGATGAACATATCCCTGCTGAAAATATGATCGGAGCCGCCACCTTGAAAACGAGTGGAAGCAATCCCCGTTTCCAGGTTTAATTCGCGCCTGTATTCCGAGCATGAATCCCCTATTCCCGACTGTCGGATCAACAAATCTCCTAACGGCAAAAAGGACTCCGTATTTCTGCCAACCATCCTGCCCTCGATCAACTGCTCCGCTTCAGCGTACTTGCCGGACGCAATCAGTTCCCTCGCCTTTGCCAGATACCGAAGAGCCTCGTAATTATTCGTGTCCCGGGGAAAGCCGGACCAGAGTGTATCTTCGTTCCATTGAACGCATTCTTCCTGCACCCCTCCGAACACCATGGCGCCAAGGCGGCCATTCCCAAGCGGAAGCGCTTCTTCCCACTTAGCCGCAGGCTTCCGGTACCACAGGGTTGTGTTCTTATGCTCTGCTGAATACAGCGTAATCCCCCCTTATGTCCAATGATTTATAAAGGTCTTCTCGAAGAGCACCTGAAATCCTTCATTCTACGGTTGTATTTCTTCTAATAAATCGAGGTCCCCGATTATAACAGCAGCCTGTCTTGAATAGCGGCAAAAGGGACCGCATATTGCCGGCCCCTTCGATTCGCCTTTATCTCAATTATTCCAGAGTTCCACGCGTTCGCGTACCAATTGGGTGTATTCCTGCTCCATTTTCTCGGCGCCGGCATCATTCAATTCTTTGATGAACTGGTCATACAGTGCATCGAATTTCGCCGGATCGGCAAGAATGACTTCCGGAATCCGCTTCCGGGTAATCTCTTCCACCTTTTTGTACGTGATATTGATATTGGAGTCGCTCGGTACCGGAATGTTGTAAGCAACGCCCCACGGCTTCACATCAAATTCCTCTTGCTTCGGCCACAGGTCTTTCCACATTTCCGCGCCATACGCTTTCAGCGTTTCCTTCGCGGCCGGCGTATAATTCTCGATGATCGTCTCCGGGAAGTTCGTTGTGTAATAGTTGTCCGTCGAATCCTTCACGCCGTCGCCATAACGAGGGAACATCGCATTGTACAAGCCGATTCCTGTTTCTTTCGTGAAGTTGGCGTTGTCATAGGTTTTGCGCTCTTGGACGTCTTCAGGAATAACTCGCTTGCCGTCCACCACGTTGTAGTGCTCGCCTTCAATACCCCAATTCATTAAAACTTGCCCTTCTTCGGAAGCCAGATAATCCAGGAACTTGATGATTCGAACCGGATCCTTGGCGGATGTCGTAATGCCTACGCCCCATCCGGCGACGTAACCCGTGTCTTGGAACGTTGCATCTTTCGTCGACTCATCCAGCTGGATCGGGAATCTGGCATAGGTGCGGTTTTCCTTGCCGGCAGTTCTCAGTGCGTTCGTTGCATTGCCGAAGCCCCACTCCTGATCAATGACGCCGAGGACGCGGCCGGAGGAAATTTTCGCTTCGTATTGGTCCGTTTTCTGCACGAACGTTTCTTTATCCAACAAGCCCTCGGCGTTCATATGATTCAGCCAGCGGAAGTATTCCTTCTCTTCCGGCCGCTTGTAATGAAGCTTCGCCTCGGTTGTTTCCGGGTCGATATAGTACTCGCCGTCATCCGATACGCCTGTCGCGATAAACGCCGGGTTCGTTACCGAGATCATGATTCTCCATCCGTCCGCATTCAACGTCAGCGGAATCGTCGGCTGGCCGTCAATGGTCGGGTGTTTCTCGGCATAGTCTTTCAGTGCTTTCTCATAATCCTTCACCGTTTTCAGTTCAGGGTATCCGAGTTCTTTCAGCACCTCATGCTGGATCTGGAACGTGCCGCCGGCATCGAGTGCCTGATGGTCCACCGCTGCAAGCGTCGGAAGGACATAGATGGCTTCGTCCTCGTTGCTCCATTTCAGGCGGCTCATGTATTCTCCGTACACCTTCTTGATGTTTGGCGCATGCTCTTCGATCAGATCCGTCAGATCGATAAACGCCCCGGAATCCACGAACAGATTGGCGTCCCCCTTGGCAAATACCAAGTCCGGGTATTCCCCGCTCGCCACCATCAGCGGAAGCTTCTGATTGGAGCCGTCCACCGCATATTCGGCCTGGATCGTAATGCCGGTCTTCTCGGTCAGCTTCTTCCCGACCGCATCCTGCATGTTGGCCCAGTTTGCATTGGAATCCGCGCTGTAATACGTCATGGTCATCGGCTCGAGCTTCTCTTCCTGCTTCGTATCGCTTCCGCCGCTGCCCTCATCGCCGCCGTTTGCGCTATTGTTGCTGTCGCCGTTGCCGCACGCCGCCAGAACGAATGTAGCCATCATCATGATTGCGAGCAGGAGCGACAATCTCTTCTTATGTTTCATTGCTATACCCCCTAAATCGATTTTTGATCATCTATCGTATAACAGGACGTTGTGCCTGCTGATACCGTTACATGCGCTTAGCTTTTTACCGCTCCAAGCGTCATACCTTTCACAAAATACCGCTGCAGGAACGGATACACGAGCAATATCGGAACGGTTACCACGATCGTGATTGCCATTTTAATCGACTCTGGCGACACCTGCTTCACGATCTCGGCCATATTCTGCCCGGTCATCATGCCGCTGGTTTGCCCTTGGGTGCTCTGCAGCACTTTCATCAGCTCGAATTGGAGCGTGGTGAGATGGGGTGCGTTGCCGTTGTAAAGATACGTATCGAGCCAAGAATTCCATTGCCCGACGGCCAGGAACAAGGCGATAGTAGCCAAGACGGGCTTACAGAGCGGAAGAATGATTTTGTAATAGATCGTAAAATCGTTGGCCCCGTCAAGCTTTGCCGATTCCTGCAGCGAGTACGGCAGGCTATCGATGAAAGACCGGATGACGAATACGTTAAACGCGCTCACCATGCCCGGAATGATGTAGACCAGAAACGAATTCATCATGTTCAGATCGCGGATCAGGATGAATACCGGAATCATTCCGCCGGAGAAGTACATCGTCAGCGCAAGAAAGGTCGACATGAACTTTCTTCCCTGAAAATCTACCCTGCTGAGGACGTAGCCCAGCATCGTGCCGCTGAGCAAGCCCAGAAAGGTCCCTGCAAGCGTACGGAGAATCGTGTTTTTGGCCCCGGTGACCAAGCCGTCGTATTTAAAAATCTGCACGTAGTTATCCAGCGTGAACTCCCTCGGCCAGATGTAAATTCCCCCGCGCACCGTATCAACGGAATCGTTCAGCGATATCGCCAGAACGTTCAGGAACGGGTAGAGTGTGACAATCATGACCAGTGCCATGATGGTAAAATTCGCGATATCAAACACCCGATCGGAGAGCGAGGGCTTGAATGCTGCTTTGGTTCGTGCCATGCCGTTTCCCTCCCCTTACATAATCGATTGCTTCGTGAATTTTTTGAACACGCCGTTGGCTAGCAGCAGCAGGATGATGCTTACGACCGAGTTGAACATTCCGATGGCCGTACCGAATGAAAAACGTCCCATGCCAAGTCCATAATTCAGCGCATACAGGTCAAGCACCTCGGAATAATCCACGACCAGCGGATTACCCAGCAGGAACTGCTTCTCGAAACCGATGCTGATCAAATGACCGATGGACATGATCAGCAGGATAGCAATCGTAGGGGCGATGCTCGGCAGCGTAATGTGCCATATCTGGCGAATCCGGCTCGCGCCGTCAACCTTGGCTGCTTCGAACTGCTCCTGATCAATCCCTGTAATCGCTGCCAAATAAATGATCGCGCTCCAGCCCATTTCCTTCCATATATCGGAGCCCGTTACGATGTACCAGAACAGGTTCCCCTGCGCCATGAACTGTATCGGCTGATCGATGAGGCCCAGCCACATCAGCAGCTGATTGACAGCGCCTCCATCCGTGGACAGCATTTTGGTCACGATACCGGCAACTACGACCCAGGACACAAAATGCGGCAGATAAGATATCGTCTGTACGGTCCTCTTGAATACGCTTCCACGAAGCTCATTCAACAAGACTGCGAATAGGATCGGAATCGTGAATCCAACGATCAATCCCATGAAACTCATGGCGAGTGTATTTCGCAACACCAGATAAAACTTATCGTCCGCGAAAAGTGCTACGAAATGGTCCAGGCCCACCCATTTTTGCTCGAAAATCCCTTTGCCCGGCTTGTAATTCTGGAATGCCATCAGCCAGCCCCACACCGGCAAATAACTGAAGATGAATACAATGACGATGAATGGAAGCGACATTCCGTACAGTACTTTCTGCTCTTTGAAAGTGGTCCAAAAGCCTTTCTTTTTCTTTGCGGCAGGTTGGATGCTGCTTTCCGTCTTTGTTACCGCTTTCAAACCAACCCCTCCTCTCTTGTATATCCTGATGATAAACCAAGCTGGGGCGGGGAAGTACCCGAAGGATTGGCTTAAAAATCATATAAAAATTAGACATTAACGGTGGGAGGGAAAATGCGAAAGACCTTTATGCCGCTCCGTGTCCGGATCGTATCTCCGATCGCTGTTAGACCCGGGAAACCTCGGATGATAGGGTAAGGTTGTTTCCCGGCTTTAAAGGCGACCGCTTCGCTTCTCCGATACGATTCCGGCCCCTCCGCTCGGAGCTTCGAAGCATTTGGCTCCCCAGTTATGTCTAGGGGAAGGAAAGGGGAAAACAAAAAGACGCGTACCTTAGTCGCGTCTAAAGGGCACGATATGAAAATACTTATGCTAAGTCTGGTTGTAGGTGAGAATGATGAGGGGGGCAAATATGAACCATCGGAACACGACATTAGGCGAACCGCCCCTACTTTAAGCCTATTTGTCGTGCGCTAGCCCCCGCGGTTCCTCATGTGATGCTCGGGTCATAATAGGCTTTATGACCTCGGCGCCACATCCGGGCTCGGTCGTATTGTGCGAATCCGCGTTACGGAACGGCTAAATTACAGGTCCAGCTTCTTACGGAAATTGGACGGAGACGTGCCGACGTATTTTTTGAATTTGCTATGAAAATAATCGACGTTCGTATAACCGACCTTCTCCGCGACCTGATACACCTTCATGCCCTGCTTCAAAAAATCTTTGGCTTTGTCGATCCGGACTTTATCGAGATACGTATTGAAATATTCCCCGGTCGTATTTTTGAACATTTTTCCGAGGTAAGCGCTATTGTAATTAAATATCGAAGCCAGCGTTTCCAGCTTAATGTTCTCCTTGTAATTACGCTGAATCAGATCCATGATCCGCTTCATCTCCTGATCCCGTCCGCCATTGCCCGCCTGCCAGATCAGCTCCTCCAGGAATTGGGACGAATGCCGGCACAGATCATAGGCCGTTCGTTGCCGGAATATTGCCGCAATCCGATCCGAGTATTCCTTCGTGCGGGACTGCAGCTCCGTATGATGCTGCATCAGTTTGTTGTGCACCCCGGTCAGGAGCTCCACGAAGGCGCGTTTCATCCTCTCCTCCGTGTAATCTTCATTCACCATGGCATACGCTGCCGTATGCAGCAGCTTCTGCTGCACCTCCACATTGCCCACATCCACCGCATAATAGAGCTGGTCCATCAGCTGCTCCGGATCATAGGGCTGCCGTTCTTCATCCGTATTGCCGCCGGCAAACCGCTCGGATTCAGGAAACAGCATCTCCCCGGGGGCATAGAAGAACCGTTCGCGAATCCGTTCTTTGGCACAACGGTATGAATCCGCTACATCCTCCAGACAGTGGACCTGACGTCCCAAAGAGGCCGTTATCGCCGTGCCGGCCCGGCTTGCGGCTTCCTCTACCATCTGCAGCAATTCCTTACGTCCACCTGCCGTCAAGACCGGCGTGGGCATTAGGATGCCGAGCTGTCCATGCATGGAAAACACCGCGCCGCGGCCGTTCTCTTCAAAAGCTTCGATCAGCTGGTTTTTCAACCGGTCGTCGGTTTCCTCACCGGGTTCATCGCTGCCGTTATGATGAACAAGCAGCACTTGGTAATGGTTCCATAACAGTCCCGACCGCTCGGCCATATGCCGCAAAGCGGCTGGATCGGGCTTGCTCTCCGGGTTGAACCATGTCTGAATGAACTGCTCGCGGCTCATGTCGGAAGCTGCCCTGTTCAGCGCCTTCCTCTCCTGCTCCTGCACGATGGCTTCTTTAATCTGCAGCAAATACTTGCTCAGCTCATCCTCATCCACCGGCTTTAGAAGATATCCGTCCACACGGTGGGAAATCGCCCGCTTGGCATAATCAAAATCGGCATATCCGCTCAAGATGAGCAGATGAATTTCGGAATCCAGGTTTCGGATGGCTTCGATCAGCTGCAATCCGTCCATTCCCGGCATTCGGATATCAATCAGCATCAAGTCCGGGTCGTACTTCCCATGCTTCTCCAGCGCTTCGTTCCCGTTCGCTGCGGTATCAACAACCCGATACCCCAGCTCGGTCCATGGCACAATGCTCTTCAGCCCTTCGCGCAGTTTGGGTTCGTCATCCACGATCAACACTTTCATCATCTCTCTCTCCTCCTGTCGGAATACTGAATTCAATACGCGTTCCAATGCCCGGTTCGCTATAAATGATCAGACCCGCCTCAGGGCCGTACGTGAGCTGCAGACGGACATGTACGTTACGGAGCCCGATCCGTCCGCCGTCCTTCTCGTCGGTATCGTTCAAATAGCCGTAGATCAGCTGCAATCTGTCCAGGGATATGCCTGCACCATTGTCCTCGGTCATGACGTGCAGTTTTCCTTCGCTGGCCGTGACCCTGACCCTTATGGAGGTTCCCTCTTCCTTGTGATCCATCCCGTGTATGACCGCGTTCTCCACGAGCGGCTGGATGATCAAAGGCGGGATTCTTACCCGGTTCGCTTCAGGGTCCACCTGAAGTTCATATTTCAGGCGGTCCTCATATCGGAACTTCTGAATGTCGAGATAGCACTGTACCATCTCGATTTCGTCCTTGATTGTGGTTTTTCCGCTGCCCACCTCGAGATTGCTCCGCATCATTTTGCCGAGCAGCCGCACGATCCGGGCGATTTCGGTCTCGCCCTTGAGATGGGCCTCCATGCGAATGGACTCCAGGGCATTAAAGAGAAAATGCGGATTGATCTGGCTGGCCATCATTTTGAACTTGATTTCGTTTTGCTTCTGCTCCATTAACCGCTTCTGTTCGTTGGACTCCTGCACTTCGTTCATCAGGTCGTTAACGTTGCCCACCATGGAGTTGAATTGACGGGACAGCTGGCCGATCTCATCCTTGCCGTCGATCTCCATGGCAACACCAAGGTTACCGGTACCTACCTTCGTAATATGCTTGCTGAGGCGCAGCAGCCGATTCGAGATCAGTGAAGAGAAGCTGTAGATCAGAAGAACGGCCAGCAGCAGGCTGATGATGATGACGGTCATGGCCAGCTTGCTGATCCGGTTGGCATCCGCCACGATGCTATCGATCGAGAATATCGAAATAATGCGCAAGCCGTTCACTCCGGACTCCGTATTCAGCGGTTCGATCAGCACCTTGGAGGCTTCGTCATGGATGACCGACTCGTAGCTGCCGCTCGCGTGGTAAACGACCCCGCTGGCATCTTCAATCTCGGCTAACGTTTTCCCGTACAGTTCCGGGCGGTTAGCCGCGACAATATTGTTACTGCTGTCCACGATAATCGTGTCGAACGCTTCCTGGCTCAGGATGGTATTGAGCATGCCGGTGTTGACATTGATCACCAGCACGCCGCGATTGTCCTTGCTTCCAAGATCGACCCCCTTGATCAAGCTGAGGTACACCTTCTGATCACGCTCATCCTCAATGTAGTCCCAATAGATGACCCCGATATCGTCCTCCGCCCGCCGGTACCATTCCGTACTCCTGATCTCATCCTTGGGATAAAGAAACTCCCAATTGTTCAGCATGGTCGGATTGTCGCTGTAAAAGCGGATATTCGATATTTCCTTGTACATCCGTATCGCCTGTTGTAAATCGGGATATTCCCTGTATGCCACGAACACGTCGTATACGCTTTCATATTGCCGGTTGGCCAGATTCCTCAGACGCTCGTCGTAGGACAAGCGGTAAGATAAATCATCCGCCACGTTGATGACCTCGGTCGACCGTTTCTTGACCCGGTCCACGTTCTGATAGGCTTGTTCCAATGCATTGTCGAATGCAAACTTACGGAGCTCTCCCGTAAGGAATATCCCTACGATGGCTACCGGTACAAAGACCACGACCACAAATGACAATATCAATTTATTGCGGATTTTCATGTCATTCATAAGCTGAATGAAATTCGATAACATCGGACCGTCGACGCTCCTGTCCTTTAATCTTCGGCAAGCAAAAGAAAACGGTTACATTCCATCGTGGATAGCCTGCCTCAGGCCTATTATATCAGCACAGCCTCCCTTTCAAGGCCAGCTAAAATGTGGAAGAAGCCCGACTCCAGCACAAAACTGGTCCGGGCTCATCTTCACTATGTTTTTACCCGCTTACCAGCAGGGGGAACCCGAATTTATCCTTCCAGCGTAGCGCTGAAGGCCATCGCTTGCTGACCGGCTTTCACTTGAATTTCCCCTTCCGCAAGGCTCACTCCCGAGCCCTCCACGGAAGAAACATTTCCTGTGTCATGCAGCTTCACCGAAAACGGCTTGCCGCTGCCTTCCACCGTAAAATTGATTCGGCTGCCTGCACGTACAGCCCGTACAACCAGTTCGCTCTCTCCGTTCATGTTGCGAACGATGGCGGAAGCCTCGCTGCCGTCTTCCAATGTATACAAGCCAAGCTCTACTCCGTCTGCATAGTCATATTCCGGAAGGGCGTCGCTCGCACCCAAGGCGAGGAACGAGTTGCCGCGCACGAACAACGGCAGTCCGAGGAAACCGTACGTTTCCTTGCGCCAGGTTCCGCCATCCACCGTTTCTCCGGTTAACAAATGCGTCCAGCGGCCCTTCGGCAGATAGTACTTCACGTCGCCTTTCTCGCTGAATACCGGTGCAACGAGCAGGGAATCGCCCAGCATGTACTGACGATCCAGCATTTCGACGGCCGGATCTTCCGGGAATTCCAAGAACATGGCGCGCATGCTCGGCACGCCTTGCTCCGATGCCTGTACGGCGGTATGGAACAGATACGGCATCAGACGGCTCTTCAGCTTCGTGAAGAAGCGCGTAACGTTTACGGCCTCTTCGTCGTAAGACCATGGCACCCGGTAAGAGCTGCTGCCATGGAGACGGCTGTGGCTGGACAGCAAGCCGAACGCCAGCCAGCGCTTGAACACATGCGCCGGAGCCGTATTTTCGAAGCCGCCGATGTCATGGCTCCAGAAGCCGAAGCCCCCGAGACCGAGGGACAAGCCGCCGCGCAGGCTCTCCGCCATCGATTCATAATCCGCATAACAATCGCCGCCCCAGTGAACAGGGAACTGCTGTCCGCCAACGGTTGCGGAGCGTGCGAATACCGCCGCCTGATTCTTGCCGAATTTCTCGACCAGCACGTCAAAGACCACTTTGTTGTACAGCTGGGTGTAATAGTTGTGCATTTTATGAGGATCGGAGCCGTCAAAATACACAACGTCCGTCGGAATGCGCTCGCCGAAGTCCGTTTTGAAGCTGTCCACGCCCATATCAGCCAGCTCGCGCAGGTACCCTGCATACCATTCGCAAGCATCCGGATTCGTAAAGTCCACCAGCGCCATGCCCGGCTGCCACAAATTCCACTGCCAAACATCGCCATTGGCTTTCTTCACGAGATAGCCCTTCTCACGGCCTTCCTCGAAGAGGCGCGAACGCTGCGCGATATACGGATTGATCCATACGCAGATTTTCAAGCCTTTTTCTTTCAGTCGCTTCAGCATGCCTTCAGGATCCGGGAATACCTCTTCATCCCATTGGAAGTCCGTCCAGTTGAGGCCCTTCATCCAGAAGCAGTCAAAATGGAACACTTGCAGCGGAATGTCGCGCTCCAGCATACCGTCCACGAAGGAGTTTACGGTCGCTTCGTCATATTGGGTCGTAAAGGAGGTCGATAGCCACAATCCGAAGGTCCAAGCCGGCGGCAGCGCCGGTTTGCCTGTCAGGCTTGTATATTTGTCCAGAACGCCTTTCGGATCGGGCCCGTCAATCACGAAATACTCCAGCGACTCGCCCGGCACGCTGAACTGAACCTTCTTCACTTTCTCTGAAGCTACTTCAAAGGATACGAGGTCCGGCTGGTTGACAAACACGCCGTAGCCTTTGTTGGTCACGTAGAACGGAATATTTTTATAGGCTTGCTCGGAGCTTGTGCCGCCATCCTGGTTCCAAATATCCACAACCTGGCCGTTCTTCACAAACGAAGTGAATCGCTCGCCAAGGCCGTACACCCACTCGCCCACGCCAAGATCGAGCTCTTCCCGCATGTAGGTCTGTCCGCCGTCCTCCACGATATGCGCCATGGATTTGGCTCTGCTGCCGGTGATGCGCTCCTCTCCTCTATAGAAGTGGACCGACCATTCCGGGCCTTTCTTGATCACGACGCTCAGATTGCCGCTCCGAAGAACAGCCTGTTGATCGTCCTCTTCGATGACCGTATGGTCACCCTCCTGTTTGTACAATTCGAATGCAGGTCCACGATCTCGTACGCCTGCATAGTGTACCAGCTTCACGCCGATGACGCCGGGAGCCGGGGAATGAAACTGCACGGTGATCAGCTGTGCATTGATGGTCGCTCCTCTGCCCGGAATCGGTGCCGTGGAAGCATAAGCCGTCAACGTATCTCCTTTTACCGCAAAATCATATGCCTGAACCGCACCCGAAACGGAATATCCTTCCCGGATTAGCCAGTTGCCGTCTGTAAATTTCATCGTTACTTCCGCCCTTCTATATTTTTAAAATTGAACTTTCAGATGTAAGCGTTATAATATCATTATACTGATCCATTTTTACCTATTCTAACAATATCCGATTGTTTTATAGCACAATTTTGATATCAGATAACAGTATTCAGGGACACTTCACATACCAAGGAGGTGCAGCATGGATCAATCCATCCGCCAGTCATTAAAAGAAAGCACTGTCCACGGGAATGAGCGTTTCCCATTCGGTGCCTATTGGTATCAATTTGCCCCCGGCGCCCATGTGGTAGACTCCCATTGGCATAAGGAAGCGGAGATTTTTTACGTGCTGGAAGGCGAGGTGCTGTTTCAGATCGATTCGGAATATATACCCGTCCGTGCAGGCGAAGCGATATTTATCGATGGGGGAGATCTGCACACCGGCCACGCCCTGGGCAATGAAGGGTGCAGCTTCTGCGCCATGGTGTTCGATGTCGGCATGCTCGCCAGCAGCAGCTATGATATTGTACAGGAAGGGATGATCGTTCCCTTCCAGGAGCGGAGAGCCTCTTTTCCAAGACGGATGACAGCCGGGACGGATGGGCGCCTGCTTGAACATATAAAAGAAATGATGCTGCTGTCCAAGCACAAACCGGCTGGATATGAGGCTGCCATTAAGGGGCATCTGTTTCTCATGCTGTTTCAGGCCGCATCCTCCGGCAGGCTTGCCAACCGCAGCCGGAGCGAAGCGGCGGACATGACGAGAACGGAACGCTTGAAGAAGGTCATTCTCTACATCCAGAGTCATTACCATCGACCTATCCGTCTAAGTGAGCTGGCTGACCTGATCCCGATGAGCGAAGGCCAATTTTGCCGCTTCTTCAAATCCATGACCGGGCAAACGCCCGTCGACTATATGAATTCCTATCGCGTTCGCCAGGCGGCGGAGCTCCTTCGTTCGCCGGACAATAAAATATCCGACATCGCACTCGATGTCGGATTTGGACACATCAGTTATTTTGTTCGGGTATTCCGCAAAATCATGAACTGCACGCCTTCGGAGTATCGGAAAAAATTATAATTTCGGCAGGCTTGGTATGACCTGATTGCAGTCCCCCTGAAGCGGCAGGTTCCGGCATACGTATTGGCCGGCGCTGTTTTCGTTCGCGGCGCCTGACGGGGCTGGCTGATGGACCCTCTGTTTCCAGAGCTGCCACAGCATGAATCCATCATTCGCTCTTCCTTTATTCTTCATGTAGTTTACCATCGTTTCTACATTATAATAAGCCGTCGCGATGTTATTTTGACCGTTCATCATATCGGCATCGTATACCGTACCCGGCGCGGCATTCAATTGCAGGACGGCCCCGCCGGATCCCTCCGGCGCAATCTGCATGCCCATATTGATGGGTCCGTTGTATATCGCCTTGTAGGATTCATAGCCTTCGCGCGGGTCGTAATAAATACCGCCGTCGTAGGACATCAGATTGATAAAGTCGATCTTGCTGCCATGATCCTTAACTACGCGGTACATGGTACCCCCAAAAGGAGAACCCCATTGGACCTTGCCTTCCTCAAACGGCGTACCCTTCACATAATAGGCGCCCGTGGACCAGCCGGCGATGGAAATCTGCAAATTGGCATTCCTGGCATGGATTTCATTGTAGAGGCTCGTTATAATGCCTGCGATCTCGCCGTCCTTGGTACAGCTGAACTGGGCAGCCGTTCCTTTGTTGCAGCTGCTGCCGCTGGATTCCCAGTCAATGTCGACGCCGGCTGCGCCAAGATCCAGGGCCAAATCGACGATGTTCTTAGCATTGAATCTGGACCACTGCGATCCTTGGCTGTACGACCAGCCTCCTACCGAGAGGAACGCTTTCGTTCCGCGGGCTCTCAGTGCGGCGATGTTGTTGCGCAGATCCTGCGACTGCTGGGCCGTAAATTTACGCTGCCCATTCGGCGTCGTGGCTCCTTCCACGAATTCCAAGCCCGCTACGGCTTGATCAAACGCATACGACCCTTGCGTATACGTAGTGTCCGGCCTTACGAATGCTAGATTGAGATGCGTGATGTAATTCGGAATGTTCGCAGTCGTCAAATCGTAGATACTGGTGTTCCATGAGCTGGCGTAAGCGACGTACATCCGATCACCAGTCCCCGGAGGATCTACCGGCGGGTCTACTGGCGGATCCACCGGGGGATCCACCGGTGGTGTCCCTGGATTGCACGCTCCCAGGTCCTCCCATACTCCCCACTGTCCCGTCGTTCCGGGGATTTCACCCTGAGTCCACCATTTCGCTTTCCAGGCTTTACCCCCGTGGGATACGATATTGCCCCCGCCATATACGGCAGAACTGCTCCAAGCAGGCTCAGCGCAGACCTCGGCGGCTTGAACCTGGGACGTAGGAAAGACACTGAACACCAGTACGGCGATAAGTCCGAGAATCCATCCTTTCATCGTTCTGGACAGCCTTGTCATTCATTAAACAACTCCTTCTCCATGGGCATTCGGTTCATTAAAGCGTTTTCAAAGCTGGCGAAAGCTCCGTACCTTATACACCTCCTGACGCATTAGGATGAAATCGAGTGAAACACTTTAAGTGTAACTTGGTCATTTTTTGTACAACAAGGATAAGATTTACTTATTCAGGGGCAAAATTCGATACATTGTCACAGCAGCGCATCTACGCAAAAAAAGCCGACACCCTGCGCATGATCGCATAAGTGGCAGCTTTTTGAAATGGAATGCCTGTTAACCCTTACTCCAATTTAGGGTATGATGATAGAAGCATGTTATTTTTCTATTTATGAGTCTCTTTGTGCAGCCTTGCAAACGGACATTTCGACAGAGACTCCTCGTTATCCCGCAGGAAATATTGCTTCCATTCATAATTGTCCTCCGCCCCGTAGAACTTCAAGTCCGGGTGCGGGGGGACTGGATCATATTCAGTCAACCGCTTGCGTATCAGCACTTTGGTATGTTCAGCTTGCCTAGCCCGGGCATTGAACTGCTTCAGAACCCAACGAGGCGTAAAAGCAAGCATCATGTAGGGGAAATACCTGCTCTGGCGAAGCTCATGTGCCGGCGTTCCGCAATACACGAAATAAGGCTCGCCTGCATAACAAAATTCCCACAGATGATCGTCAGGTTCCTCCGGCAGATCCGCCGGCCAAGGCTCCGTATCGTATTCGGTGGTCCGGCTCAGCAGCTGCCAGAACAAACGCTCATAATACTCCACGCCTTCGAGGTTATCTGGGCCATGCTCCGTATGGATTAATACGACAAGTGAAGTATAAGGGCCAAAGCCCCTGGAGCCTAGCCCGAACTCTTGCAGCAGTGCGGCCAACTGCCCCGCTGCCTCCTGCGATTCGCCGCGGTTAATAAAACCGTATCTAAAATGCTTTAGCGTATGTCCTTGTACTGCCGGAATGCAGGGGAATTTGGCGGAACGATCCGTCATTTTCTCAGTCAGCTTAGCGATTGCTTCCCGCTGCCATTCCTCCGGCAATCCATAAGCAGCCCCCATATCGTCTAACCTTATTAAACCGCTCATCACCAGTCCTCCTCTTCTACAGCATATAAGAGTGGGTAAAAATAGGTGACTGTCACGGACGAAATGCACATGAATTTTGAAAAGCGTTTCCCAAAAGCTTGAACTTTCTGATATCTTAAGTAGAGAAGAAATTAAAATACCAGGCTTATGCCTTAATTACCATAGAGAGGATTCTTTCACATTATGTCTAAACCCCTGCTAACCGATAAGATTCAAACTGCCAAACCCGCCAAAAAACCGAGGCCGTCCGCTCCGCCCGTGCGCATCTTTGCGCTGGGGGGGCTTGGCGAGATCGGAAAGAACATGTACGGCGTCGAATTCAAAAACGAGATCATTATCATCGATGCCGGACTGAAATTCCCGGATGCCGAAATGAGCGGCGTCGATTACATTATTCCGGATATTCGTTACTTGCTCGATAATAAGCACAAAGTAAAGGGTATGTTCCTGACCCATGGCCATGAAGACCATATCGGGGCTATTCCTTACGTGCTTCGTCAAATTCAGATGCCGATCTATGGCGGAGCCCTGACCATCGGCCTGGTTCGTGCGAAGCTGGAAGAGCATCGCCTGCTGGATCAGAGTGATCTGCGCATTTTCCATGAAGACGAGACGATTGCATTCCGTCATCTTTCCGTTCATTTTTTCAGAACCACCCACAGCATTCCGGATGCCTTCGGGGTCGTTGTCGAAACTCCGTACGGACCGATCGTACATACCGGGGACTTTAAATTTGATTTTACGCCGGAGGACAAGCCTGCCAATCTGCACAAAATTCTGCATATCGGCGGACGCGGCGTCCTGGCCCTGATGGCCGACAGCACCAATAGCGAACGCGACGGCTTTACCCCTTCGGAGCGTACCGTCGGCGATTCCATTCTGCGCCTGTTCCAGGAGTGTCCCGGGCGGATCCTGTTTGCGACCTTTGCATCCAACGTTCATCGTTTGCAGCAGGTGGTCGAAGCCGCCATTCGAACCGGCCGCAAAATCGCCATCGTCGGCCGCAGCATGGAAAAGGTGTTTGTGATCGGCCAGGAGCTTGGTTATATTCGCGTGCCGGACGGCATGATGATTGACGTCAAAGCCGTTAACCGCTACCGCGACGACCAGGTGCTCATTATTTGCACGGGCAGTCAGGGCGAACCCAATGCGGCGCTGACGCGCATCGCTTCGGGTGCCCATCGTTCGATCCAGATTCATCCGGAGGACACCGTCATTTTCTCGTCATCGCCGATTCCCGGGAACACCCAGAACGTTAACCGCAGCATCGATCTCTTAATGCGGGCCGGGGCCGAAGTCAAATACGGCTCCATTCTCGATATCCACACCTCAGGCCACGGCTGCCGCGAAGATTTGAAACTCATGATCAGCAGCTTGCGTCCCAAATACTTCGTGCCGATTCACGGAGAATACCGGATGATGCTCAATCACCGTCATCTTGCCGTGCAGGTCGGGGTTCCCGACAGCAACGTCTACTTGATGAACATCGGCAACACGCTGTCCCTTTTCCGCAATTATGCCCGTAAAGGCCGGAACATCCCTTCGGGTGACGTCTATATTAACAATGGTGAACTGCGCACCCATGAGAAGGAGCTGCTCGAGGAACGCGTGCAGCTCGCGCACGATGGCGTGGTGATCGTCGCGATTACCATTAACCGGGAAACGCGCAAGCTGCTCTCCGGACCGGAGCTGATTACCCGCGGGTTCGTGTATATGCAGGACTCCAAGCCGCTTCTGCGCCGGGCCGAAGCGATGCTGCGCAAACAGCTGAACAAAGCCGGCGAGCAGCGGGAATACAACCGTGCTGCCTGGGAGCAGATGACCAACAACACGCTCAACCGCTATTTTAAGCGGGAGTTGGGCAGAAGCCCGTACATTATGCCTTCCATTATGGAGGTATAGCGCTTCGATCTCGTTAACGCTTGACATTGTGCACTAAAATAAGGGTGGACCCAAAGTCATTAAACCTTGGGATCCACCCTTCTTTTTATCATATCGAAAACATACATCTCGAAGCCTGTCGTCCTTCTGTAAATCAAGCCCATGGAGCTGGGGCTGTTTTAGTCCGCAAGCTCCAGGCCTTTCGTTTCCTTGCCAAGCACCAGTACCCCCAGGGCCCCAATCAGGATGGTTACGAAAAACATCACGAAAATGATTTCGATGCGGGTACCGTTCTGCTTCAGCACGCCGACGAGCAGCGGCGCGATCACGCCGCCGATCCGGCCGAACGATGTGGCAAGCCCGACTCCCGTGGAACGAACCTTCGTCGGATAAAGCTCCGGGCTGTACGCATACAAGCCTCCCCAAGCTCCCAGATTGAAGAAGGACAAGGATATGCCTGCGGCGAGCAGCGAGCCTTCCGTATTGGCGTAGCCAAACCAGATTGCGCTCAGCGCCGTAAGCACCAAATAAGTAACCAGCACGAATTTACGTCCGAACTTCTCGATAAAATACGCCGCCGTAAAATACCCCGGCAATTGGGCAAGCGTCATAATCAACACGTATTGGAAGCTTCGAACCAAGCTGAATCCTTTATCGACCATGACGGTGGGAAGCCACAGGAACATCCCGTAATAAGAAAATACGACCGTAAACCACAGTACCCACAGCATAATGCTCGTACGCCGATGTTCGACCGACCAGACCGAGGCCACACGCTGCCCGAAGGTCAGCTTCCGGACGGCCTTGGCCTTCTGCTCGATATACCTTGGCGAATCTTCGATGGCTCGCCGCAGGTATAATGCATAGAACGCGGGCAAAGCCCCGATGACAAAGGCTGTCCGCCAGCCGTAATCTGGAATGACAAAGTAAGCAATAAGCGCAGATAGTATCCAGCCTGCCGCCCAAAAGCTTTCCAGCAGCACCACCGCTCTTCCCCGTTCATGAACGGGCATGCTTTCGGATACCAGCGTCGAAGCTACCGGAAGCTCTCCGCCAAGTCCGAAGCCGGCGATAAAGCGCATCAGGCACAGCATGACAAAACCGGTAGCTAGAGCGGAAAGACCGCTCGCTATCGAGAATATGAGCAGTGTCCACAGCAAAATATTTTTCCGTCCATATTTATCCGCCAGAAATCCGGCCATGGCCGCGCCGAATACCATTCCGATCGATGTGGTGCTTGTCAGAATGCCGACCTGCTGCGAGCTTAGCGACCATTCAGCTGCCAATGCCGCAACAACAAACGAAATCATGCCGACGTCCATCGCATCGAACATCCAGCTGGCACCCGCGCTGAATAGCAGCTTGCGCCGTTTGGGCTCTTTTAACAATTGCATGTTGCCCATATTAACCGCCCCCTCTCCTATATCTTTCTATAATGTAGAGCGAACCATACGTCCGGTCAAGCTAGATTATGCTAAGCGGCAACATGACCGTTATGGTGGTTCCCTCCTGAAGCTTGCTGGTCACATACACCTGCCCCCTGTGATCCTCGATCATTTTCTTGCTGATCATGAACCCCAAGCCGTTGCCTTTCTCCTTCGTTGTGAAGAACGGTTCCCCAAGACGGGATAGGATCGATTGCGGGATTCCGCATCCGTTATCCGTGAAATGTATGGCCACGGTCTGGTCGCTGCCTCTCTCCAGTCGTATGGTCAACTCGCCACCGTCCGGCATCGATTCCAACGCATTCTTTATAAAGTTGATGAAGACCTGCTTTAAATGATTGACGTCACCGTCCACATTGGCCTTTTCCTCTCCAAAATCGGTTATGATCTCTACGTTATGTATAATCGCCTGCGTATTTAATAGCGTAATCACTTGTTCCAGCAGCTGCCGGATATCGGCACGCTCGAATTTCACGCTTTGCGGCTTAGCCAAGAACAGAAGCTCACTGACAATCAGTTCGATCCTTTCAATCTCCGAGGATATAATATCGAAATATTCATCCTTCCGTCCGGCGCCGGAGCGAATCAGCTGTACGAATCCTTTGATGGATGTCATCGGATTACGGATTTCATGGGCGATTCCTGCGGCAAGCTGCCCGGCCATGGACAGCTTGTCGGACTGGATCAGCCGCTTCTCCTCCTGATCGGCCGCTCTCTTCATGTCGGTGATATCCGTCAAATGCGCTACATAGCCCAGTGCCCTTCCCTCTCTGCTGTGGGCTGTGCTAAGCCTGCACGATACCCACCTGATATCCCCCTGTTTATGAATCAATCTCTTTTCCATTTGCAAGGAAGAGATCCGGCCCGTTTTAAAATTTTCCATCATTTCCTTGTCCTTAGTTACGTCCTCCGGATAAACCCAATCGTTATAGGGATGATGCAGGCATTCTTCCTCGTCATATCCGAGCATCGTGCAAGCTGCCGGATTGATTCGGATAATGCTCCCCTCTGAATCGATGAATACCGTTCCAATCGGCGCAACTTCTATCGCCTGAACCATAAAATCATAGCTGAGACATTCACTATTCATCATCGTTTGGAGATCCTCCTGTCTTTCATTGTTCAAATCGGTTTTACCTAATTTCTAGATATGGGATAGCTTCTCCTTTTAGCCTATATGGAATATAAATAAAACAATCCAAAGGATAATTCGGACATGAAGCGAATATATTGGATATGAGATTTCTAATATTTGGTGTCTATCCCAGCGCTATTCTAGTGAAATTGAGAGAAAATGGTTTTTTTTTGACTTGAACGCTATGGCTTTTTCGTTTATTGTGAAAGAAAGCAAGTCATTTACAATTGCTAGACGTTAGGATCGTTAACAAAGGAGTTTGCGAGTATGTACACGGAACAAGATATTTGGATTGTGCTTACAGGCACGGGCACCTGGTTCAGCAGAATGATCCAATATTTCACGAAGGCCCCACTTAACCATGCATCCATTGCGTTTGATTCCGAGTTACGCGAAGTGTACAGCTTTGGGCGAAAGAAGGCGAACAATCCGTTTGACGGCGGTTTGGTTCGCGAGAATCTGCGTGACCCTTTCTTCTACACTTCGGAGTGCGCGGTATATCGCTTCCGCGTCAGTAATGAAGACTATCAACGCATGCACAATCTTGTCAAAGAGATGATGCGTGATCAGGACCGCTACAAATATAATCTGCTAGGGCTGCTGGGTATATTGTTTCGGATTCATATCGATCGTGATGATGCTTTTTTCTGCTCCCACTTTGTCGCGACGGTGCTGGAGCAAGCAGGCCTGCGGCCTGTGAACAAGCCTTGTCATCTTGTAACGCCGGAAGATTTCTCCCACTCCCCCCAGTTGAATGAAGTCTATCGCGGGCCTCTACACGGTTATCTTGCTCAAGATATGCCAGCCCCGTTGTCCTCGTCGCCGACGTTTGTTCCTGTGACCACGAAAGGCCGAGGCAAGTTCTTCAGAATCGGAAAAACGGGTTAATACCGAAAATATGTAGCTATGATATAAATATGTTTCTCTGATACCTTGGAAAAAAGCAGCCGGGCTCGCACCCGGCTGCTTTTTTTAAATAAAGTTTTTTGGGGTCCCCGCAAAGTATTTGGAATAAGCATCGAAGCATAGGCTCCACTTTGTGGGGTTATTTTATATGTTCCTCGCGGGGATTAACCCCCGGCGTCATTCTCTAGCGTTAGGCCGATGGAGTCTGATCCGACGCCTGCTCCAGAACCGCCTTCTCCACCACGACGGGACCGGATTCAGCCAGTTTTTGCTGCTCCATTTTCTTGCGCTTGCGTTTGCGGTTAAAGTACACGCCGATCAACAGAAGCGGAACGGCGATGAGCGCAATATACAACGATACATCCTTAACCATGCCCTCCGCGGCGTTACCGTACAGATAGAACAGGGTACCCACCACATAAAACTTGGTAGCCCGGCCCAGCGCGGCATATGCCAGCAGTCTCCATAGCGGGAATTTCAAACATCCCGACAGAATCGTAAACACTTTAAAGGGAACCGGCGTAAAGGAGCCGATCAGTATGGCGGCTTCGCCGTTTTTTTGAAACATGTTCGTTGCAGCGTCAATCCACTCTTTTTTCAGTATCTTGTATAATACCGACTTCCCAAGCAGCTTTCCGATCAAATAGCCCAGCGGCGTCCCCAGCAAGCATCCGATAAAACCATACGTTGCAAGCCACAGTGCATTCTGCGGATGCATGATGCTTAGCGAAACCTGCAGAAAAAAGGCGGGAACCGGAAAAATGACAGCATCCGCAAACGAATGAATAAACAATCCCCATGGACCAAACTTCATCAAAAAATCCAAAATGTCCTGAAACATGTCTCAACCCCTAAACATTTTCTTCCTGTTTCTATCAGACCCTTTATAAAGTATAGCACATAATTATACTGGAAAGGACCTAAGCCGCTTGATCCCTGCCGAAAAAACGCGCAGAACGAAGCATGCCTTTGCACCTATATACTATATGCAGCAGGTTCGACTAACAACAAAAAAACCTTTCTTCTAGGAAGAAAGGTTTTCGGTCGCTCCTCGCAAGCGGAATTCCATGCATGAATAAGCTTGCAAATAAATGCATCTTGTTTAATTTGCAGATAAACTGCGGTGTGCGGAATGCCTTGTCGGACCTACGAATTCATTCAGCGGGAAGCCGTTCGAAATCGCCTGGGTAATGAAGGCTTTGGCTTGCTGTACCGACTCGCGAACGCTCAAGCCCTTGGCAAGATTGGCCGTGATGGAAGCGGATGACGTGCAGCCCGCACCGTGGGTGTACTTGGTAACGATGGCGTCGGCCTCGAACCATTCGAAGTTGCTTCCGTCATAGAGCAGGTCCATGGCTTTGCCTTCGCGGATCTTGCCTCTGTCCTTAATCAGCACGTTCTTTGCGCCGCGCTCGTGAATGATGGCGGCAGCCTCCTGCATTTGATCCAGGGACGTGATCGGACCGGATTTGGCCAGCTGGGACGCCTCGAACAGATTTGGCGTTACCAAATCGGCGCGCGGGAGAAGGAATTCCAGCATCGCTTCCGTATTTTCGGGCTGCAGCACTTCATCCGTGCCTTTGCAGACCATCACCGGATCGATGACGATCCGTTTCAGATCATAGCGGTCGATATACTGGGAAACGAGCTCGATGATCTCTACGGATCCGAGCATGCCGGTCTTCATGGCATCGATGCCGATGCCCTCGAGCACGGTTTTCAACTGCGTTTCAACGATATCCAATGCTACCGGGAAAACCTGGTGATCCCAGGTTTTTGGTTCCATGCAGACAATCGTGGTGAGTGCGGTCATTCCGTATACGTCAAATTCCTGAAAGGTTTTCAGATCGGCCTGGATGCCAGCGCCGCCGCTTGTATCCGAGCCGGCTACGGTTAATGCTTTTCGTATCGTCATGTTCCATGTTCCCTTCGCTTGTAAAATGATTACTCTATTATAAGAAAAACTGGGATTGACGTCTATTCGTATCCTTCTTTAGCGGTTGTTTTTCTTGCGAGATCAAGTTGATTGAGCTTCGATGCCTTTTCTTCCTGATCTCTAAAGAAAAACTGGGATTGACGTCTATTCGCAGATGTCGAATTTTGCATGGTCACGCATCACTCCGCCTGCGGATGGTTCTTCCGATCGCTGTTGCCCCCAGATTTCCTTTGAAATACGATAACTATCGTTGGAATTCGGGGGCAAAGGCGACCACTCCGTTTCTACAGAACAATTCCGCCAGCTTCGTTGGATTCTTTGTGTAGGCTCACACATGAAGTCACTTCTTATTGCTCCGTCAGGATCACCGGGCCATCCTTCGTGATGGCGAGCGTGTGCTCATACTGCGCGGACCATTTGCCGTCCACGGTTCTGGCGGTCCATCCGTCCGAATCGATCTTGCATTGATACGTTCCCAGGTTCAGCATCGGTTCGATGGTGATGACCATGCCCTCTTTAAGGCGAGTCCCGCGGTTGGGTGGCCCGTAATGCGGAACCTGCGGCTCCTCATGCATATTTTCGCCGATGGCGTGCCCCACGAAGTGACGGACAACCGATAAATTCTGTGCTTCCGCATAGGATTGAATCGCATGGGAAATATCGCCGATCCGGTTGCCGATTACCGCTTGCTCAATTCCGAGATACAGGGCTTTCCTCGTCACGTCCAGCAGATGCTGCGCTTCCTCGGAGACGTTTCCGACCGGATAGGACCAAGCCGAATCGGCGAGCCAACCATCGTACTTCACCACCATATCAATGGTAACGATATCCCCGTCCTTCAGCGGCTCATGGCTCGGAAAACCATGGCAGATCACGTCATTGACCGATGCGCAGGTCGCAAAAGGATAACCATGATATCCCTTCTGCTCCGGCGTCGCGCCGCGCTCCGCCAGGAACCGTTCGACAAACTGATCAATCTCCAGCGTCGTTACGCCCGGCTTGATCATGTTGGCGATTTGACGATGGCATTCGGCGAGAATATCGCCGGCTTTATTCATTTTGGCGATTTGTTCTTGTGTTTTGAGGATTATCAATCCTGCTCACTCCTTTTCATGGCTGTTATCTCCTATTCAAATCAAAAAGCCTTAGCTGACCGAAGGAGCTTCAGGACAGGCATCTGCGTCCTCCTCGCTCCCCGGCCAATAAGGCTGATTCACAATCACAAGGTGTATCTGTTTTCTTGTCTTGTATCCCAAAAAAAGAAAAGCTGATAGCGCCCTACATGATCTTATTCTACTCTTAAGCCAAGGTAACCTCAATGATTTCCGTTAGGAATTTCTGCCTTTCGGTCAAATGCGGACTGGTACGGACGCCGCGGCATAACCGTTTTGTTTTGCATTCTCGGAGGCAGCTTTAACTCGGCCGTAACCCAGAAAGTTATATGACTCTCAATGACCATGAGCAGAATCAGGGCGGGCAGCATGTTATCCAGTTTTAACTTTCAATTATCCAATGACAATCGTTTCTCCTCATATCTATATATTTAAAGGTTGCGCAGAAACGATAATTTTACACGCGAGATCACGATTCCTTTCTTTTTCCTATGTTCCATTATATCAAAAGGGGCTGTTGCTTTAGCTTTCCACTTGTTTCCGTTCCTTCTGGGTCATATCGCTCTTCTCCTTGGACAAGAACCAGCCGAGGACCGCGATCAGGATCAATACGCCCCAGAATATGAGCTTCCAGCCGGCACTCTTGGGAAACGTCTTCTCTAATACTGCGATATCCGGGTGCGCGAGCGTATAGACGGCCAGCTTGATTCCTACCCATCCCACGATCAGGAATGCAGCCGTTTCCAAGCCGGGCCTTCTTACGAGCAGCCTGCCGAAATACGATGCCGCGAACCGCATGATCACCAAGCCGATAATTCCGCCTGCCAGGATAACCAGGAATTGTCCGCCGTCCATGCCTCCGATATTCGGGAGGCCGGTTTCCGGCAACGTCAAGGCGAGGGCTACGGCAGCCAAAATCGCATCAACCGCAAACGCAATATCCGCAAGCTCTACCTTTAACACGGTAACCCAGAATTTTTCTTGTTTCATTTCAGCTTCCTTCAGATGTTTCTTCTTCTTTACAAAGAACTGCTTCACCATATGATTGATACTGATATACAGCAGGTAGAAGGCTCCAATCGCCTGTACGTACCAGACATCCGCCAGAAAAGAGATAATGAAGAGGGATGCGAAACGGAACACAAACGCACCGGCCAATCCGTAAAATAACGCCTTCTTCCTTTTGTCCTCCGGCAAATGCTTAACCATGATGGACATCACCAGGGCATTATCGGCTGCGAGAATCCCCTCGAGTCCAATCAACACCAGCAGCACCCACCCATATTCGAGCAACAGTCCCATTTCCAAACGCAATCTCTCCTTCATGAATAGGATGATCCGATTTACGTTTTAAAGGCGTATAAAACAAAAAACCTTTATCCCGAAAATCGGCGATAAAGGTATCTACCCAGAAATAGGCTGTAGGAATAAGCACCTTTACCGAATCGGCAAAGGTCTCGCAAACAACTTTCGTTGCCAACAAAGCCGGAGACACGTTCGTGTCACGAATTGACGACTTTGCTGCGACTGCTACTCCCCTTTACTTGAATACATGAATTATAGCATGGCCGTTTACCACCGCCAATAGACTTTTCAAAAATTTTACATTCACTTTACATTTCTTTTTTTCTTCCTCCAAAAATAGAGCCATAGTCCAGCTGCCATCAGCACTGCGACAGCCCCCCACAGGAAAGGCCTCTGCATAAATGTCTGATCTGCAGCCTCGCCTTGGCTTGGAAGCATTCCCTCGGCAAGCGTATCAGACCCCGTTTCGCCCGGTGGAGGCGCAGCTTTTGGAGGATATCCGGCCCCTAGCTCGGATAGCTCCTTACCGGCGGCGGTGAGCGCCTTCGTTCCGTCACAAAGCCCTGTTGTCAGCCGTCCCGACTCCGCGGACGCGATCACCAGATATTCGCTGCCTACGGCAAACTGGTCATAACCGCAGCTGGCCGATGACATGGCCGTGGTAAGCTCCGTCACGGGGTTCAGCTCGCCTTTCCATACTTCCGTTACCTCTAACGTAACATGAACCGGATCTGCCGATGACATAGCCAGCTTCCGCGGCGGGCCCGCGATCTGAGTCACCTTGCCTGCGAATATCGCTGCGCTCCGTTCCAAGCTTTCCGCAACCTCAGGCGGTCCGGCACATGAGCAAGCAAAGACGTCGGATGGTTTTATCGTATACAGGCTGACGAGCAAGAGCAAACAGCTAAGCATGATCATAACCTTTGATTTTCTCATTATGGGTCACCTCAATCCTTAGACGGCCCTCTCCCCTAAAATGTTCCAGCTCTATCCGTAAATGCGCCGATCTACTCCAATAATACGGGATACGGCCATTCTGCTGCCTATCTAAGGAAGTACCCCATCAAAAAGCTGCAACTGTCATGAACTATTTACTGGCAATGATCAGGTAGTGACGATCCGTGGGATACCGGATTCCGTCAACCTGAAGCCCTGCTTGCTCCAACAAAGCCTTCAGCACCTGCGGATCAACCCGGTTTGGCCTCGGAACCCGCTTCTCTGACGGGTCCTCCTGCCATTCCAGACACAAGCAGCGCCCGCCTGGCCGCATCACTCTAGCGATTTGGGAGATAGACTCCTCCAGCCGATCAGTGATGTGAAGAATCAAGGAGGCGATGACTCGATCCACGGTTTCATCCTGGAAGGGAAGCTGTTCCAAGAAACCTTCCATCACCTTCACATTCGTGATTCCTTGCTCCTGTGCACGCCTGCGCATCATGTCGAGCATGGCTGGCTCGGTATCCAGCGCGTAAACGGTGCCTGTCGTTAATGAGGCTGCCGGTATGGAAAAATAGCCGGTACCCGCCCCGATATCCAGCACATCCACCTCGCCATTCACCTGAAGCTTCTTAAGCAGTGAAGAAGCCGGCAGCTCTTTTTTCCTTTCCGGACTTTCCAATCGCTCGATGAGTGACGGATCAAAACTCTCTTTCATGTTATCGCTCTCCTCCTCGATGAATCGCATATTATGGCATGTTGCAATATGTACTTGTACCAACTGTGAAAAGGAGAATTCTCCCTGTGGGTCTACCATACCCTTGATCGGGAACGATGTAAACCGGTTCGTTGATCTATAACGATTACGGCCGATTCTCTTCCGCTAGGCATGCCTCAGACAGCCTCTTGATGCTACGCGGACTGTACGATTGAAAAAACCATGCAAGAGATCGTTGGATTGAAATAGGAACTGCGGCGGCCATAATAGTAAGCTGAACCAGAAAAGGGCATTCCCCTGATCATGATGACCATGGAAATGCCCGATTCGTTACTCGCCCACATCCTCAATCCTTACCTGCGCTGCCAGAAAATCGGCAAGATGAACGGCCTTGATGCCGCGTTGTTTACCGGCACGCTCGATGCCCCACTTCATCTGCAGCAGGCAGCCTGGATTCGAGGTCACGATAACCTCGGCCCCTGTTGCCTCCACATGCTCCATCTTATGATCGAGCAGCGTCGTCGACATTTCCGTCTGGGTCAGATTGTAAATGCCTGCGGACCCGCAGCAAACCTCTGCTCCCTGAAGCTCGCACATGTCTACGCCCGGAAGCTGCTGCATCAGCTGGCGAGGCTCTCCTTGCACCCGCATGACATTGCGCAGATGGCAAGAATCCTGGTAGGTGACTTTGACGGTCTTATTCGCGCTTTCCGCTTGAATCGGCGTAAGCGGTCGTCCCGGGCTGTTCAGCAGCTCCGAGATGTCCTTTACCTGTTCTGCGAAACGAATGGCCGCTAGCTGAAGCCGCTTATCCTGTTCGGCATGCATCAAATGATCGTATTCCTTCAGCAGGGCGCCGCAGCCCCCCGCATTGCTTGCAATGTAATCCACGTTCGCTTCCCCAAAAGCCCATATATTCTGGCCGGCCAGCTGTTTGGCATCGTCCATTTCACCGGCATGGGCATGCAGCGCACCGCAGCATACCTGCTCCTCCGGAATGACAATCTCGAACCCGGCCTGGCGCAGCAGCCGCACGGTGTTCACGTTCGTAGAAGCAAACATGACATCCATAATGCAGCCCCGAAACATGCCGACCCGGCCGACCTTGGCCCCGGACGCGGGGATCACCATAAGTTTGGAACCGCTGCCTGTCGTCTCGCGGCGGTACGGCAAGCCGGCCTTGCTCCACAGCTCTTCCAGACCATCGCCCGTTACGTCAGGCAGCGCCTTTTCCAGCTGCTGAAGATGGTCGGGAAACAGCTTCATGGCCCCGGAACTGCGCGCAAACTTCTGCAGCCCGGATTTCTGATAGAACGAAAGCGTCTTGCCGATCAGCTTCAGTCTTCCGCGATGCGGGAAAATCCCTTGCAGGAACGTCTTGCGGACGACTCGTACCGGCAGCGAATAGGGTTTCTCCGCCGCAATGGCCGCCCGGGTCTGCTCGATCAATTGGCCGTATTTCACGTCGGACGGACACGCCGGCTCGCATGCCCTGCACCCCAGACAGAGATCCATTTGGCTCCGAAAACTCTCATCCGGTTCCATCAAACCATCGACAACCGCTTTCATGAGGGCGATCCGCCCGCGTGGGGAGGCAGCCTCGAGCCCGGTTTCGATGAATGTCGGACACGCGGTCTGACAGAACCCGCAGCGCATACAGTTCGTCAATTGATCCTCGTCCAGCGTCAGCTTCAGCGATTGTGCAAGCTTCTCATGGGTTGAATTCATGCGCGATCGCCTCCTCTCACGATGTTTCGATCTTCCGATCCTGATCCGAAGCTGAGTCCCGCCCTGCTTGCTCCGTCCGCTCCTGGAATACGATGCGCTTTCGGGTTTCCGCAAACAGCTTGCCCGGATTCATGATCTGGTGCGGGTCGATTGCATCCTTGATGGATTTCATCATCCGGATGCCGGCCTCGCCCACCTTCCATTCCAGGTAAGGCGCCTTCACGATACCGACGCCGTGCTCGCCGGTAATCGTGCCGCCCATGGCAATCGCCGCCTCAAAGATTTCGGCGAATGCCTCTTCCACGCGATGAATTTCTTCCGGGTCGCGAGCATCCGTCATCGCGGTCGGATGCAGATTGCCGTCCCCGGCATGGCCAAATGTGCAGATCTGCACATCGTATTTCTGGGCGATGCGCTGAACTTCAAGCACCATGTCCGCAATCTTCGAACGCGGAACCGTTGCGTCCTCCAAGATCGTGGTCGGCCGCAGACGGGACAGCGCAGCGAGCGCGCTCCGTCTCGCCTCCATCACCTTTGCCCCTTCTTCCGGGGTTTTGGCGATATTCAGTTGCACCGCGCCCGAAGCAAGACATATCTCCTCCAGCTTCTTCAGATCCCGCTCCACATCCTCTACGCTGCCGTCCTGCTCGATAGCCAGCATCGCTTTGGCGTGAACCGGGAGCCCGATTTTGGCAAAATCCTCAACCACCTGAAGAGTCGGCTGATCCATGAACTCCAAGGTGCACGGGAAAATATGATTGGCTATAATGTTGGATACCGTTCGAGCCGCCGCTTGAAGGTCATCATATACGGCGACCATGGCCTTTCTGTATGAAGGCTTCGGAATTAACTTCACCGTGGCTTCCGTCAGTATGGCTAACGTTCCGCCCGATCCCACCAATAATCGGGTCAAATCATACCCGGCGGCATCCTTCACCAGCTTGCCGCCCGTGCGAAGGATGCTGCCGTCCGGCAACACGGCCTCCAGACCGAGTACGTAATCCTTGGTCGTTCCATACTTCAATCCGCGCAGCCCGCCGGCTCCCAAGGCGATATTGCCCCCCATCGTGCAGATGATCATGCTGCTCGGATCCGGAGGATAGAACAGCCCCGTCCGCTCGACCGACAGATGAAACTGCTTTGTATTCAGACCCGTCTGGAAGGTCGCGGTTAGATTATCCGCATCGATTTCCAGCAGCTTGTTCATACGGGTCATAACCACGATCAGGCCGCCCTGAAGCGGGATGGTGCCGCCGCACAGATTGCTGCCCGCTCCCCGCGTAATAACGGATATCCGGTGCTTCGAGCAAATTTTGACGATGTCGGAGACCTCCTGCGTGCTTCCAGGAAAGATAACTCCGTCCGGCATCGCTTGATACAGCGGCGTAGCATCATAACTGTATGAGACGAGACTTTCCGGATCATCCTTGAACCACTTCCCGCCAACCACGGCGGCGAGCTGCTCGCGAATGACAGTTTCCAGCATGTTGTTTCTCCCCCTCCCCTATTCGGGTTTGACTACTAAGATAATCCCTTTACTTACCACCAAATTGCTGCCTAACATTATCTATGTGCCATCGCCTGGCACTTCCGTTTGCTGGCTTTCATGAATGGTCTAAGGCAGCGCCAGCTTTCCCATAACGGTCGGCCTGTGCGCACCGGTTGCAGCTGGCAAATTGTTAGGAACGCCGAGCATGAAATCATTGCCCAGCAGCGCAAAAATCACGGCTTCCTTGGCATCGTCATCGAAGCCCAGCGCCTTGGAGGTCATGACCTTCTGCTCCGGCAACAGCTCCCCTAACATCGAGAGCAGCGTCTCGTTATGAGCCCCTCCACCGGTTACGATCACCTCATCCATTCTGTGGTGAGGAAACACATAGTTCACATAGCTATCGGCAATGGAATGTGCGGTAAACGCCGTCGCCGTGGCCATCGTATCCTCATCCGAGAGGCTCCTGAGCCGGGCTTGCTCCAGAAATGAAACGGCGTAATTGTGGCCAAACAATTCCCTGCCCGTTGATTTCGGCGGCTCTGCTTGAAAATAGGGATGCGCCATCATCTCCCTTAATAAGACCTGATCCGGGTTCCCCCGGGCAGCCCATGTGCCGCCTTCATCATAGGATAATCGCCCTTCGGTCAGCAGATGGGCCACCGCATCCATGATCATATTGCCGGGTCCGGTATCAAAGGCCAGCACATCCGAAGGATCCGCCCCTGCGGGCAGCGCCGTACAATTGCCGATCCCGCCGATGTTCTGCAGCAGCCTCCCCCGCTCCGGATGCCGAAACAGGATCAAGTCTCCGTAAGGCGCAAACGGTGCCCCTTGACCCCCAACCGCCATATCCGCGGGCCGGAAGTCTCCTACCGTAAGTTTGCCGGTGTGCTTGGCGATAACGGAAATATCGCCGATCTGCAAAGTCGAAGCGACGGAATACGGAGCCCCTTCCTCCGGTACGGGCTGATGCCAAATCGTTTGCCCATGGGAGCTTACCAAATCCACTTCATCTATGCGCATGCCGGCATCGGCAACCGCTTCCAGGACTGCGGCTCCAAACTGACACCCCAAGTATGCATTCATACTGCAGACAGCAGCGCTGTTCGAATTCTCCGCACTGCACAAATCGCGCAGCCGCTGACGGAGCTCCGGTTCGTAAGGCTTGCTATAGTAATGCAGCAGCTCAACCGATGCCCCGAAACCGCTTCCCTGTATGCGGACGATGGCCGCATCAATGCCGTCCAGCGAAGTACCGGACATCAGGCCGACCACAATGGCCGGCCTGCCCTCCTTCCATGGCGAGAACATCATATTTTACGCCTCCCTGTACAGCAGATACGGAGCCCGCATCGTTCTCCACTGCTCCGCGTCCTTGCCCCACTCCGCAACCAGACGCTGGAGTCCGGCTTCTTCGTGGATGTGCCGGCGGACATCCTCGCTTCCCGTCAGCAAATCAATGAAGTACCGGCTGCGTCCTTCCGGCGGGCTAAGCCACTGGAACTGATCCGGGTACATCCGGCTGACAAGATGCAGCAGCACAAGCCCTGCGCGCACAGCCCCTACTTCTGCCGGATGGGTCACAAACAGCATCACCCCGCCGCATCCTTCGCCCTGATGCTTCGAGAAGGTAGGGGTCATGTACATGGAATGGGCATGGACGCCGGGCAATCCGTATGCGTTGAACGCCTGGGCCAGCTCCTCCCCATTGACCCATGGAGCGCCAATCCATTCAAACGGCCGGGTCGTCCCCCGGCCTTCCGAAAGATTGGTCCCTTCGAAGAAACAGGTCCCGCTGTACAGCCGCACCGTATCCATCGTGGGAATGTTCGGCGAAGGCAGCACCCACGGCAAGCCCGTGTCGGTATATTCCATGCCGCGCGTCCAGCCTTCCAGCCTAATGACATCCAGATCGCAACCGATTCCCCGCATGTCATTGGCCATGCGCGCGAATTCGCCGATGGTCATCCCGGTGTTAATGGGAATGTGCCATCCGCCCACCATGGATTCATATCCTGGCTTAAGGAAACCTCCTTCGCAGCGCTCGCCGCCCAGCGGATTCGGTCGATCCAGGACAAGCAGGCTCTTGTCATGTTCGGCGCATGCCTCCATAACATACAGCAGCGTCGTCATATACGTATAAAAGCGCACGCCAAGATCTTGAATGTCGAAGATGACCGTGTCCACGTTCTTCAGCATGTCAGCATCCGGCTTGCGCCGCGAACCGTACAGACTGTACACCGGCACGCCGAATACCGGATCCACTTCGTCATCCACGTGCCTGCCTGCCTGCAGCTGACCTCGCAGCCCGTGCTCGCAAGCGAATAAAGCCGTCAGTTCCGATTCGGGCAAGCCAGCAATCACCTCGATAGATGAACGAAAATCCGACGTGAGCCCCGTCGGATTCGTAATGACGCCAAGGCGACGACCCGTGATTTTCTCATGCTTGATTTCCGGCAGCACATCAATTCCGCTTCGCACATTACCTCTTATCATATGCCTACACCTCTCGCTTCCGAGGCCACCACACCGTCTTCCGCCGGCTTGGCCTCTTCCGGATTCAGTACATTATACGTAACCTTATGCTGGTATATGGCCCACATGCCGTTAAATAAGAATCCAAAGCCAACAACTGTGACGAGCAGCGGAATGGCGACGCAGAAGGCTTGGAAGCACGCGCCCAGCGTATAGGCCGGAAACTTCAAGAACAGCTTGACGCTGTGCGCCATGGCCTTGAAGATGCCCATCCCTTCCTGAATGACAAGCTGAAAGGTGTAGAATTGGGAGATGAGCGCCATGATGACAAAATAGGTTTGGAACACGCCGATCGCAAGATAACCGATTCCCTCTTTGCCCCCGTAATACCACCAGGTGGACCACAAAATCAGCGCCATCACCACGAAGAAGAAGCCCATGACTACGGCAGGTCCGAGTCCCTTGATCGCACCTTGGAACACATCTTTAAGCCTCGACTTTCCTCTCTCCGTCTTGCGGTGATACGCATAACAAACCCCATAGAAGAGCGGCATGTACAGGACCGGCAGCAGCAGCAGCGCTACCATCAGCGGCACGAACATGACCACCGTCACGAGCACCAGCGAGGTAATCATGCTGTATAAGGCCACCGCCGTAATCTCACGGTAAATCTCAACCCCGGTCTTCTTCAACACATCATTCAGCTTGCGCATAGCTTTCCTCTCCTCTTCGTCGTTGTTTACCAATCGATACGCTGCTCCGTCTCAGGATCGAAGAAATGCACTTTATCGAAATTGAAAATGAAGGTTTTGTCCATGCCCGGATAACCCGTCGTTTCCGGATGAACCTTCGCGGTCACGGTCCGGTTGCCTACGCGGAAGTACACCAGATTCTCCGAGCCGAGATGTTCAACGACCTGAACCTTCGTGGAATACTTGTAATCCAGATTGGTTGTGCCCGGCAGATCCTCGCCGGTGATATGCTCGGGGCGAATCCCCAGAATTAAATGCCTGTTGTCGTATTTGCTCAGGGCACCCGCCATCGAATCCGGAATGGTGAATGTCCCGCCTTCCATCCGGAGAACATTTCCTTCCTTCTGCACATCGATGAAGTTCATCGGCGGGGATCCGATAAAGCCGGCTACGAACATATTCTGCGGATTCGCATACAGCTCGGTCGGTGAGGCGATCTGCTGGATAATTCCGTTATTCATTACAACGATACGCTCACCGAGGGTCATCGCTTCAACCTGATCGTGCGTGACGTATACGATGGTAGCTTCCAGGCGCTTGTGCAGCTCGGACAGCTCTACCCGCATTTGCACGCGAAGCTTCGCATCCAGGTTCGACAGCGGCTCGTCAAACAGGAACACCTGCGGGTCGCGCACGATCGCCCGCCCTACCGCCACACGCTGACGCTGTCCGCCGGACAGCTCGCGCGGCTTCCGGTCGATCATCGACTCCAGGCCGAGAATGGAGGCTGCCTGCGATACCTTTTGCTCAATATAGGCCTTGGGCTTCTTCAGGTTCTTCAAACCGAAGGAGAGGTTCTCGCGGATCGTCATATGCGGATACAGCGCATAATCCTGGAACACCATGGCGATGTCGCGGTCTTTCGGATGCAGATTGTTGACCACCCGGTCGCCGATGATGATGTCGCCGGACGTTTGACGTTCAAGCCCTGCAATCATGCGCAGCGAGGTGGTTTTGCCGCAGCCGGACGGACCAACGAATACCACGAACTCTTTATCATTGATCACAAAGTCCGACCCCGCTACAGCGGTAAACGTCCCTTTGTTGTCGTCTACAAATTCTTTTCGTATATTTCGAAATTCTACGCGTGCCATAACTTTGCCTCCTTCTAGCCTTTAACGGCTCCAATGGTGATGCCTTGCAGGAAATAGCGCTGAAGCGAGAAGAACAGGATCATCATCGGCAGTGCCGCGACGGTTGCTCCAGCCATAAGTGCGCCGAAATCGGTCGTGTCCGCATAGACGAAGGAAGCAAGACCGACCTGAATCGTCCTCATTTCCGTCGAGTTGGTCACGAGGAAGGGCCAGAAGAAATCGTTCCATGATGCAACGAACGTGAATATCGCAAGCACGGCAAGACCCGGCTTCGCCATCGGAAGAATGACCTTCCAGAAGATGCCGAATTCGCCGCAAGCGTCGATGCGCGCCGCATGTATCAAAGAGGTAGGCAGCGATGACATGTACTGCTTCATCAAGAAAATGTTGCCCACGCTTACGATTCCGGGAAGAAGAATCGCCGTGTATGTATTCCCGAGATCAAATACGTCGATCATCAAAATGTAAAGCGGAATCAGCGTCACCTGCGCCGGGATCATCATCGTGCTGAGCAAAATCCAGAATACCGCTTTGTTCCCCGGGAACTTCAGCTTCGCAAAAGCATACCCTGCGAGCGAAGCCAGGAATACGTTGGTCACCGTCAGGATGGATGAGATCAATAAGGAGTTAAAGAGCCACCTCATGACGTCGGTTTTGCCAAAAAAACGCTCGTACGGGGCTACGGAGAATACCTCCGGTATCATTTTCGGGATAAACGATGCCGCTGACTTGGTGTCCTGCACAGAGCCGATCAGCATCCAGTACATCGGAATGATCGTCAGAACGCTCCATACCATCAGAATGACCGAGGCCACAATCAGCATGATCACTTTTGATCTTGATTTCATAGGTGCACCCCCTTAGCTTCAAAAATAGGCCTTAGTACTCCACGTCGGACGAGAAGTATTTGAATTGAATGATGGAAATGACAATAATCAAGGCAGCCAGGACAAAAGATTGCGCCGCCGCAAGTCCGAATTCGTAGAAATTGAACGCCGTGCTGTAAATCAGATAGGCGATGGTTGTCGTCGCGAAGTTCGGTCCGCCCTGCGTCATCAGATACACCGAGATGAACACCTGGAAGGACGTAATGACGCCCGTCACCAGCAGGTACAGGGTGGTCGGCTTCATCAGCGGCCACGTAATGCGCCAAAATTTGGACCAACCGCTGGCATGGTCGATGTCCGCGGCTTCATACAGCGATTTCGGAATCCCGCCCATGGCGGCTAAATAGAGAATAATGCCCGCGCCATGCGAACCGAGCCAGTTCATCAGAATGAGCGAAAAGAGCGCCGTGTTCGATTTGCCGAGCCATATGACCGGGTCGAATCCGAACAATCCGATGAAACGGTTCAGCAGCCCGGCTTGGGTCGGATCGTAGATCGCGAGCCATACCACCGAAATGGTGACGCCGGAGGCAACGGCCGGCAAATACATCGTAGCCTTGAAGAACGTCTGCCATTTATTTTTCATCTGAAAAATAAAAAAGGATAATGCATACGTAATGACAATGTTGACCGGAACGGTACCGATCGTGAAGATGACCGTATTCCTCATGGATTTCCAGAACACTTCATCCTGTACCATCCGTGTATAGTTGTCTGCTCCAATCCATTCGGAGCCCATCACGCTGTATTCCTGAAAGCTCATCAGAAAAGCGGAGGCGACAGGGTAGAGCGTGAATATCAAAAACAACAGTACGGGAGCCAGAATGAATAAATACGCCCATCCATATTCTCGTATGTACCCCTTCTTAGGGGGACGTGAGGGCCGGGCTTGCGCCGGGGCAGTCTGCATTTGATTTCCTCCTTTGCGCACAGGTGAAGTATTTTCATGAAGCCTTTTTGAGCCTGGAGCGATTGGTTTAAAAAGGGAGTGCCCCGATCGTTCCTGCTAAGGACAACGGGACACCCCCTTATAACTTCAATTACTGTCCTAAAATTTGTTTGCCTTTGTCCTTGAAGTCTTGTGCGATCTGCTCCGGCGTCTTCTCACCCGAGAACAGCGCTTGAATGTTCGGCTTCACCACTTGCTCCTTGAATTTCTTCTGGTTGCCCGAAGCATCCGCATCGAGATTCAAAGTCACCGGAATTTCCTTGAAGTTCGCGAAAATTTCCGCAGCTTTAATAGTAGATTCCGTCCCGAGCCCTTTGCCTTCATAAAACTCCGCTTGGGATTTACGTACGAAAGGCAGTACCAGTTCATTCGCGGAATTACCGGCTTTCGCGCCGCTCAGTCCTTCCATGATCAGGAACGTATTCTTTGCATGCTCTTCGCCTTTATCCTTCTTCTGTTTAAACGCTACGTAGCCTTCGCCAAACATGGAGGTCTTGCGCTCAGCCCCGTCATTATGCGGAACCGGCAGCAGGACGAAGTCGATTTTCGCGCCTTGGACCGTACCGCTGTCAATATCCTTCGCGCGGTTCTGCAGCATCACATCATAGTAAGGGATCGCCTTGGACACGATCGCGGCTTCCTCGGCATAGAACAGGTCCATCCGTTTCGCCGGCGTAATCGCGGCAGTCTCGGCAGGCAGATGTCCGGCTTTCATCAGATCGGACACGAACGTCATCGTATCCAGAATCCGCTCGTCATTCCATTGGAACTCGCCCTTGTCGTTCAGAACGTCAGGCATGCCGTTGCTGCGCGTCAGCATTTCCATGAAGTCCAAGGAAGTACCGTCCGTCACCAGCGCATACTGCGTATTGCCGTTCGGAAGTTTCTTGGTCAGCTTCTCGGCAGCAGCCTTAAATTCTGTCCAAGTCCAGCCGTTCTCTTGAATAGCCTTCCAGTCGATGCCTGCTTCTTCGAGAATCTTTTTGTTGCCGCCCCAAGCCCAGAGGGATTGGTACAGCGGGAGACCATACTGCTTGCCCTGGATTTGGCCCAGCTCAAGCGTCCCTGGCAGGTAGTCGTTCTTGATTTCATCCGTAATATAAGGGGTTAGTTCCAGTGCCAGGCCCGTATCCACATAAGCTCCATCCACCGCGTGGAAGTATAGGTCAGGCGGGTTGCCGGCATTCAAGGCGACGTCGAACTTCTTCGGGCCTTCCGCCCAGGAGAGCACTTCGGTTTGTACGGTAATATGCGGATATTTCTCCTTCAAATCCGCCACATGCTCTTTCAATTCATCTTCGTATTTACCATGTACCGGATAAGTCCAGACAACGACCGTGTCCTGCTTCGGCGCAGCTTCGCCATTTCCTTCCGAAGCCGTTCCGCTTCCGCCTTCCGGTGCCTTCGCTCCGCCGGAACCGCCACAAGCCGCGGTAAACACGAGCATCAAAGAAGCCAACAATGTAAGCCAACCTTTTTTCTTCATGTACTACTCCCCTTATCATTTATATATTTGTGGTTTCGCTATGAACTACAACCGCTTGATCGCTCGCCGGCTTTCATCCAGGTATTTCACTGAATTCTCGTAATTCCGGCTGGCGACGCCAAGATATAAAATATCGATAAGATTAAGCTGCGTAATACGAGAGGACATCGCGCCACTGCGAATCTCGTTCTCCGTCGAGGAGGTGTACAAAGGGATGTCGACCGATCGGCTCAAGGTTGAATCGCCGTATTTGGTAATGCCAATCGTCTTGCATCCCTTCTCCTTGGCAATGGCTGCTGCGCGGATCACCTCGTCCGTTTCACCGGAATAGGAAATGCATACGGCCGCATCATCCGGAGTCAGCAGCACCGCCGAGGTGAGCTGAACATGAGGGTCCGGAAAAGATATGCATACCTTATTGATCCGCAAAAATTTCTGTTGGGCATCCATCCCGATCAGATTGGAAGCCCCTACCCCAAACATGAAAATGCGCTTCGACTGATCGAGGGCCAGAACGGCCTCTTCCACCATCCCTTCCTCCATAATCTTCATCGTATCCCGAATCGATTGAATGTTATTGTTCGAGACGTTCTGTATAATTGCAGAAATGCTGTCATTGGGCCGGATATCCTGATATCCGGTGGCTAATGGCTCCTGCAAGTCTCCGGCTACCTTCAGTTTCAGATCCTGATAGCCTTTGAATCCCATCGTTTTGCACAGGCGCACAATCGCTGCCTGACTGGAGCCGCTTCGGACAGCAAGATCCGCCACCGACATTTGTATCATCTCTGCCGGCTCCTGCAAAATGAAGGCTGCAACCTTGCGCTCGGACGGATTTAATGAATCATACACCTCGCGCAATCGAACCAATCCGCCGTTCATTTCTTGCCCCCCTTTTCAAATCATCCTCTGACGGTCACTATTATGTAACATTACTTTACACATCTTGAACGAAAGCATGACTGGTATCGCTTTCACTATCAGTGGATTGAGTTTATTATAAATTGTATGAAATTATATTTCAATACATAATTCATGATTTAAAATTTTATTTTACAACACTTGGTTTTTCTCCTATACTGGATATAGAAAGCGAAGTGGTTCAATATGGAAATTTTTATCGGTGTCGATGGCGGCGGTACGAAGACCGAAGCAACCGCTATCAATAGCGCTGGAGAAGTGTTGTCCTGTTTTACCGGAGGTTCCACCAATCCTTACATTGTAACATTCGATAAAGCGATGGAGGAACTCCAAACCGTGTTGGATGAGCTCCTGTCCCCCCTTTTTAATAAGTCGTTTTTATTAACATCAATATGTCTTGGTATGTCAGGTATAAGTTCGGTTGAGGAGCGGCAGCGTGTACAATCTCACCTGCGTTCCTACTTCCGGCAGCGGCAGTTCTCGTTGCGTATTTACATGCGTTCGGAAGCCGAAATTTCATTGATGGCGGTACTGGGGCGTCAGCATGGAATACTCGCAATCTCAGGAACAGGCTCCAATACCTACGGCATCACCCAATCGGGAGACATCCACCGCGTCGGTGGTTGGGGACATCTTCTCGGAGATGAAGGCAGCGGTTATCAGATCGGACTTCAGACTCTGAAATCCGTGATCAAGAGCCATGAAGGCATAACGCCCCCCACCCTCATGAGCAGCCTGATCGTTGCAGCCTACCCGATCCGGCATATTACCGACCTCAAATCTTACATTTACCAGCCCGCTATAACGAAACAGGATATCGCCTCCTTCGCCCGCTGCTGCATCGAGGCAGCCGACGCCGGCGATGAAACGGCACTCCGCATTATCAGGCAGCAGGCCGAAGAGCTGGCCGATACCACTTGCGCGCTCATTCGCCAGAACGCCGAATTCACCAAGAGCGAGCTTGTGGGCATCGGCTCGATTTTCAAACATTCACGATGGTTCCGGGAGACGTACACCAGCCTTATGCTTACACGTTACCCCCTGCTCCGTTTCCCTGAAGGAAACCGTGAGCGAACGCCCGCGCAGGGCGGGGCCCTGTTGGCCTGCAAGCTATTTACTGACGGCGTCTCTGACTTGCTGTAGCTTCCACATCATCAGTGCCCGTCCATATTCCAAGGCAAAAAAGGAGACCTGTCTGATGACGAATATGCTAAGTCAATTGACAACCGAACAGCCTCATGAAAATACCCAGAACATTGATCAGTTGAGCTCGGAACAAATCATGATCCTCATCAACAATGAGGATAGCCTGATCACCGATGCGATTCGCGAACTCATTCCTCTGATAGCCAGGGCGGCCGATCACGTCGTCGAAGCTTTCCAGAAAGGCGGCAGACTGTTTTACATCGGTGCGGGGACCAGCGGTCGCATCGGGATTCTGGACGCATCCGAGTGCCCGCCTACCTATGGAACGGACCCGTCCATGGTGCAGGGATTGATTGCCGGCGGCTTCAGGGCCGTCAAAGAGGCTATCGAAGGCGCTGAGGATAGCGAAGAGCTTGGCGAGCAGGATATCAATGAAAACGGTATCAATGAGAAGGACGTGGTCCTTGGCATTGCTGCAAGCGGACGCACGCCGTATGTCCTTGGCGCCATGAGACGCGCCAAGGAAAAAGGGGCTGTTGTTATCGGTCTGTGCAACAATTACGAATCGCCGATGCATCAGTATGCCGATTTCGTGATCGAGGCCGTCGTAGGCCCCGAGGTCATCATGGGCTCCACGCGCATGAAGGCCGGCACCTCTCAGAAGCTGATTCTGAACATGCTGACGACAACCGCCATGATTCGGATCGGAAAAGTGTACAAAAACCTGATGGTTGACCTCAACCCGTCGAACAATAAGCTGGTCCATCGCGCCAAGCGCATCATTACCCTGGCAACGGGAGCATCGGAGGAGGCCGTGGAGAAGGCCTACCATGAAGCCGGCGCCCATGTCAAAACCGCGATCGTGATGCTGCTTGCCAACGTCAGTGCCGCCGAAGCCTCCAAGCTTCTTGATGGTACCAGCGGGTTTGTGCGCAGCGCGATCGATATGAAAACAACGAAATAATATAACGTGTGTTTATATGCGATGTTTACGTCGAGAAATGTTAAACGGGATATCCCAGGTCCGGTCGATCTGGAGGATATCCCGTTTATTTGTTTGCCAGCCTTGGACCTTTATGTACGGTTAGACGTCATCTTATTGATGGGCCGACGGGTTTCATCGTTCATGGATGCCTGCATCGGATCGTTCGGCTTCAGCCCCTCGCGAAACCTGGACTTCTTGTAAAAAACCGTGGGTTCATCACTCCTTGTCCGATGCCAAGCCGACCTGTTGTTCGCTCCATTCCCACAGGCGCGCAGCCAGCTTCGGATCCCTTGCCTTCTCGGTCGTTTTGGCCGGTTTGCATTTGACGTAGTATTCCCCTGTCACATGCTCCACTTCTGGGCTTGATGCCAGGTAAATCGCTGTCCGGGCTCCTTCGAGCGGGGTTAAGAAGAATGGACGAAGCAGCTTATGGACGGCTTTGCCGAAGCCTGTATCCCGGTTCACGCCGATGCTGGTGCTGACGGCGCCCGGATGAAGCGCATTAACCGTTATCCTTGTCGGCTGCAGCCTGCGGGCCAGCTCTTTGGTGAATAAGATGTTAGCCAGTTTGGACTGCGCGTAACCCTTGGCCACATTGAATCCCTTCCCAAGATTCGGATCATCGAAGTGGATGCTGCCCATCTTGTGCGCTCCGGAGGAAACGTTCACGACCCTCCCCTGCCTGGCACGCTGAAGGGGCTCCATCAGCTCGTTCGTTAGCAAAAAATGCCCCAGATGGTTGACTCCGATCATCGCTTCGAATCCGTCCTTCGTCAGTTCCCGCTGAATGGTGACCACGCCGGCGTTATTCACAAGAACATCAAGCTGCTCGTATTTGGCCTTATATTCGGAAGCAAATGCCCTAATGCTGTCAAAAGATCCCAAATCCAGGGACATCAGCTCAATGTTAGAGCTGCCGCTCTCCTGCTGCGCCTGCCGAAGAGCCGCTTCGCCCCTGGCTTGACTACGGCAGGCCATAATCACGTGCGCTCCGCCTTTTGCCAGCTCCGACGTCGTTGCCAGGCCCATGCCGGAGTTGGCTCCTGTTACGATGACGATCTTTCCTGTCATGTCATTCATCCCGCTGACCTCCTGTTCGTATTCCTTGCTACTAAAAAAGTCCCGCCACCAACATCGATCTGGAGACGAGACTTCAATTACGTACTGAAGAAAGCTTATGCCAGGCCTATACTCCTTAAGCGCCGCCATTCATGGCGAGTATGATCGCAGCCAGTCCGAAGCACAGGTTCAGCAGGCACAGGAATACCAGCGTCTGCTTCTGGTTGAGCCCCGTTGCCAGCAAACGATAATGGGCCTGGGAAGCATCGGCCTGATAGATCGGCTTGGATTGAAGCATTCTGCGGATGACCACGATGATATTATCGAAGATCGGCACGCCCAGCGCAAAGATGGGAACGAACAAGGACGCGAGGGTCGCACCCTTAAACGCGCCGTCCAGAGCAATGATCCCGAGGATGAACCCGAGGAAGGTAGCGCCGGCATCCCCCATGAACACTCTGGCCGGCGGCTTGTTGTACCTTAAATATCCCAGGGCGGCTCCTACGAGTATGACCGCGAGCAAGGCGGATTCGCCTCGGCCCATCGTAATCGCGACAACAAACAGCGTACCTCCGGATATGGCGGAGAGCCCTCCTGCCAGACCATCGATACCGTCCGAGAAGTTAATCACCGTCGTAACGCCGAAGATCCATAGAATCGTTAAGATCAGCTGCAGCCATTCCGGCAAGTTAATATAGTGACCCGTAAACGGATTGTTGAATCCTTCGAACGCGATGCCGTAGCTGTATACAACGACGGCTGCGCTGACCTGTACAATGAGCTTCGGCAGCGAAGCCAGCTCCTTGCCCTGGGACTTATACCAATCGTCCACGAGTCCGATCCCCAGAATCAACGCGCTACCGATAAAGATACCTACGGCTTCCCTTGATATGGTACCTGTAAGCGCAAAATAAGTGATGAAAAATCCGATGAATATGGCGACTCCCGCCGTCAGCGGTATCGGCTCGCGGTGTATTTTCCGCTCGCTGTCCGGCCTTGGCTTGTCCACAAAATCAATCTTGACCGCAAGTTTGCGAAATGGCGGAATCAATACCAACACCAGCACCATGGATATGACAAACGCTGCAAAATAGAGCATGGTTTCCTCCCAATGAATGATGAATAATGGAGAACATTGCAATCTAAGTATATGACTTATAGCGAATCCTATCAACCTATCAAAAAGAAAAAGACTGCCGCATCCGTAGAATTTCTACTTAGCAGCAGCCCTTTTCGGACTCATCGGTTAAGACTCCTTCTTCACCGCAAGCCCAATGATCATAACGATAAGTGCCAGCAAAGCAATCAACTGATCGATGGTCATGTCCAAAAGCCTCCTTGAATGGCAGGATGGCTCTTGCCGGACTACACATCTCCCTCTCCCGTTAAATGCCTTACGTTTTCCCCATTACCATCCTATGAGGGTTCATCCCCCGTTTATGACGATAACCGCCAAAAAACCTGCCCCGTTCAGATAACCTCTGAGGGCAGGTTTGTATCTCGCTTCGGATCGGGATTCACCTTATTCCGTCACGATGTCATAGATCAACACAGGCGCATCCGCATGATCAGCGATTCGAATGCTTTCATACAGCTTCTGCTTCACGTCGTCCACGTTCTCGCGGTTGGCATGGATCGTGATAAGGGAATCGCCCTTCTTCACGGTATCGCCGACCTTCTTGTTCAGCATCAGGCCTACCGCCAAATCAATTTCGGATTCCTTCGTCGAGCGGCCGGCCCCGAGCAGCATCGCCGCCGTACCGATCTCATCCGCTACCAGCTCGGCGACAACGCCGTCCTGCTGTGCGGGAAGCTCAATGAGATACTGCGCCTTCGGCAGACGGTCCGGATGATCCACCACGGATGGATCTCCGCCCTGGTTCTGGATGAATTCCTTAAATTTCTCCAGCGCCTTGCCGTTGCGAATCACCTCTTTTAGCTTCTCTTCGGCATCTTCAAGCGAGTCCGCCTTCTGGGCCAGATACACCATCTGTCTGCCCAGCGCCAGGCACAGCTCTTCCAGATCCTTCGGACCCTGGCCGCGAAGCGCATCGATCGCTTCCTGCACTTCCAGCGAGTTGCCGATCGCGGCCCCAAGCGGTTGGCTCATATCGGAAATGACCGCCATCGTTTTGCGGCCGACGTTGTTGCCGATGCTGACCATGGCGTGTGCCAGTTCCTTGGCATCCTCCACCGTTTTCATGAACGCGCCTGCGCCGGTTTTAACGTCCAGCACAATCGCATCCGAGCCGGCGGCAATCTTCTTGCTCATGATCGAGCTTGCAATCAGCGGAATGGAATTGACGGTGGCCGTCACATCCCGGAGCGCGTACAGTTTTTTGTCCGCCGGCGTGAGGTTTCCGGTTTGGCCGATGACGGCGATTTTATGTTGATTCACAAGGTTCACAAATTCGTCTTTGCTGATCTCCACATGGAAGCCTTCGATGGATTCCAACTTGTCGATCGTTCCTCCAGTATGGCCGAGGCCGCGTCCGGACATCTTCGCTACCGGAATATCCAGAGCCGCTACGAGCGGAGCCAGCACCAGCGTCGTCGTGTCGCCTACGCCCCCGGTGGAATGCTTATCGACCTTGATTCCCTCAATTGCGGACAGATCAATCGTTTCGCCAGAGTTTACCATCGCCATCGTCAAGTCCGCCCGTTCCCGGTCGGACATGTCCTGGAAATAAATCGCCATGTTCATGGCGCTCACCTGATAGTCGGGAATGTCTCCCTTGGTATATCCGTCGATAAAGAAATTGATCTCTTCTGTTGTCAGTTCCTTGCCGTCGCGTTTCTTCGCAATTAAATCAACCATTCTCATCGTACATTCTCCTCACTGTTTGCGATGATTGTATTCCTTCCACGGGAATCACTACAAATGCGGACTGCTCTTCCGATCGCTGCTGCCCCCAGATTCCTTATTGTTGGAATCCGTGGGAAAAGACGATGGCTTCGCTTCTCCAAAACAATTCCGCCTTCTGCGCTCAGGGCAGTTTCCTTACAATGAAATCGCCGTATCCAACGCGACTTCCATCATCTCGTTAAACGTCGTTTGCCGCTCCTCGGAAGAAGTCTCTTCCCCTGTAAGCAAGTGATCGCTCACGGTCAGGATCGTCAGGGCATTCACGCCGAATCGTGCGGCGATCGTGTAGAGCGCCGTCGTCTCCATTTCCACGCCGAGCACGCCATGCTGCATTAGCTTCTCCACAACGGATTTGTCCTCGCGGTAGAACACATCGGACGTGAATACGTTGCCGACATGCATCTTCAGGCCTTTCTCCTTGCCACGCTCATATGCGCCGAGCAGCAGCGGGAAGCTGGCAATCGGGGAGAAATCATAACCGTTGAAGTGGTGACGGTTCATGCCGGAATCCGAGCAAGCCGCCTGGGCCAGAATGACGTCGCGCACCCGGACGTGCTCCTGCATCGCGCCGCAGGTTCCGACGCGGAACAGGTTTTTGACGCCATATTCCCGAATGAGTTCATTGACATAGATCCCGATGGACGGCACGCCCATGCCCGAACCCTGCACGGAAATGCGTTTTCCTTTATAAGTTCCCGTAAATCCGAGCATCCCTCGCACTTCGTTGTAGCAGGTCACGTCCTCCAAATACGTCTCGGCAATGAATTTAGCCCGCAGCGGGTCGCCTGGCAGCAGAATCGACTCCGCGATATCTCCCGGTTTCGCTCCAATATGTGTACTCATGTCCCATTCCTCCACTTGTTCGATTATTTCAAGTCATTCAAAAAGCTGGTTCCGTGCTCCGGCAGCTTCACGCCGAAGTTGTCGGCAACCGTGGCGCCGATGTCGGCAAAGGTCTTGCGAAGCGGCAGTTCCTTGCCTTCCGCAAAGCGAGGGGAATATACAAGCAGCGGCACGTATTCACGCGTATGGTCCGTGCCCTTGTAAGTAGGATCATTCCCGTGGTCGGCCGTGATGATCAGGAGATCGTTCTCCGTCATTTTCTCGAATACCTCCGGCAGGCGCCGATCGTAATCCTCCAGCGCTTGGCCGTATCCTTTCGGGTCGCGGCGGTGTCCGTAGACCGCATCGAAATCCACGAGATTCAAGAAGCTCAGCCCCTTGAAGGATTCATCCAGGGTTTGCACCATTTTGTCCATGCCGTCCATGTTCGATACGGTTCTGACTGCCTTCGTAATGCCTTCCCCGTCGTAAATATCGGAGATTTTACCGAGGGCGATGACGTCAAGGCCGGCATCCTTCATCTCGTTCATCGTCGTACGTCCGAAAGGCTTCAAGGCATAGTCATGCCGATTCGCCGTACGCTTGAAGCTCCCCGCCTCGCCGATAAAAGGACGGGCGATGATCCGGCCGAGCATATACGGATCTTCCAGCGTGATTTCGCGACAGAACTCGCAGATTTCGTACAGCTCCTTGAGAGGAACCACATCTTCATGAGCAGCGATTTGAAGCACGGAATCGGCAGAGGTATAGATGATCAAAGCCCCTGTTTTTACATGCTCTTCGCCAAGCTCTTCGATAATCTCCGTTCCGCTGGCCGGCTTGTTGCCGATGACCTTCCGTCCGGTTTTCTCTTCGATGCGCTGAATCAGCTCGTCCGGGAACCCGTCCGGGAATACGCGAAATGGCGTATCGATATACAAGCCCATGATCTCCCAATGGCCTGTCATGGTGTCTTTGCCATTCGAAGCTTCCTGCATTTTTGTATAGTAAGCCCGAGGTTGATCCGTTATAGGGACGCCCTCGATCTCCCGGATGTTGGACAGCCCGAGCGCTGCCATGTTCGGCATGTTCAGTCCGCCGCATTCGCGGGCGATATGCCCCAGCGTGTCGGAGCCGATGTCGTCGAAATCAGCCGCATCCGGTGCTTCCCCGATGCCAACGGAGTCTAATACGATCAAGTGAATTCGGTCAAAACGTTCCATATCCAAGTGCTCCCCTCATTTATGAGTTGTTAAATCAAACTATCCATAAGGCTCGCTTGTAGTAGCTCGTTTCCTGCCAGGCTTACAGGAACAGTCCGGTAATGGTAGCCGACAGCACGCTCACCAGCGTCGCCCCGTACAGCAGCTTTAGGCCGAAGCGGGCAACCACGTTCCCCTGCTTCTCGTTCA
>Ga0209784_100118_pt1 | contig 83084 bp, 79 predicted proteins | sample AraplaCvi_mLB_r2_2_FD_184284 | JGI IMG/M metagenome (GOLD analysis project Ga0209784, IMG submission 184284) | Arabidopsis root microbial communities from North Carolina, USA - plate scrape CL_Cvi_mLB_r2 (SPAdes) (version 2) | ecosystem: Host-associated > Plants > Roots > Endosphere | place: USA...
GCAATGCGGCTGGGCAGCTAGCCATAGTCTAGAAGGTGCACAAGCGTTAGCCAAAGAATTTTTAGCCAAACGTGATGAATGGCATATTGTTTTTGCTGAATAAAAAATTTAAAAACCTTGCGTGAAGTGCGGCAAGGTTTTTCATAGTGTCAATGAGAGTCACTGCCACTTTGCTTTTCCGCAGATCATTCTGAGGAAGAGCCATACTTTATTTAATATGACACCTTTATTTTATTGCAAATAAAATGGTTTAGTAGGAATTTTTTTGAATTTATGGAGCGTGAATTCCATCCTAGGCTACTCGCTTTCCTTCTTTTACTTATGATACCGCTGACATGTCAGAAGGTACGTGCTATGAGAATTGATTGATTGGAGTGGAGACTGGGCGACTCCTTGGGGATCAGCGTCACAGGTGAGACCCTGGAGCGAGCAGCGCGAGTGAAGCGGCTCATCGGACGCCCCCAGGAAAGCGCCCAGTCGGAACGGAAATCAACTCCTCGTTATGCGAAAGAGCTATATTTTCGTTTGTACTAAAAATGAAATGGAATGACATTAGATGAAGAAGAATCACGATTAATTTTTTGGTAAATGAAATTTTCTAAAAAGTCATGGATTAAATCCTCGTATTCAGCCATATTTTCATTAAAGGATTGTGCATGAGCTCCTTTATCAAATAGCTTCAGTTTTTTAGGACCGGTTTTTTTATTGTATAAATCCAGTGACATTGAAGCTGGGATAAATGTGTCAGGAATACTATGGATAAAGAGCACAGGCTTTTCGATATTTGTCACTGCCTCAGAAGGTGTCACGCTTTTAAAGGAATAACCGTCTCGTAAGCGGACAAAAAAATCAGCAAAACGAATTGGAATAATCGAGCCGTATTTAAATTCTGTCTTCGCAATTTGTTTCAGCAGCATTGAAAAATCAGAAAACGCACAATCAGAAATATAGAAATCCGCACCATCCTCTATAGTTCCTGCATATAGTAACATGGTTGCAGCCCCCATTGATTCACCATGAATACCAAGAATGGCATTTTCGCCAATCATAGCCTTTATCGTTTTGACTACTGCATCAAGGTCATTTTTTTCATAATAGCCGTAGCTAGTCGTTTTTCCACCTGTCTCCCCATGCCTGCGATGGTCAAAAATAACGGAATTGTAGCCAAGGCGTTCAAAAAGTCGAGCATATTTGACGGAGTTGATTTTATTTTCTGTTACGCCATGGCAAATAATGATGGTATTATTTGTTTCCAATGGCTGAAACATAATGCCACGGATTGTATAGCCATTTGGCGAGTCAATATTTAATTCACATTTTAAATTTTTATTGTACCAAGCTTCATCAAAACGTTTAGCAGTGGTTTCACGTTCGCGAACAAATTCGGGATCCTTTTGCTTAATGTACATTAATTTATTGGAAAGCGCGAAGCCGAATAGACCAGTTGCTGCTGCGGCAATCGTCGTTGTTATGCCTGAAAATAACAGCATTTTCTTTTTCATTATTAACACCTCCACGTCCTGTTTCTTTTGTTGTCTTGGCATACAAGCAACGTCACTCGTATGTATGCCCTTTTCTTAATTGTAATGTTCCCAACTGAGATTGTTTAAAACACGTCAACATTTTACATTATCTTTAGCAAAACTGCGATTATTTCTGTTATCGAAAATCGTCAAAATATTTGTTAAAATAGATATATCTGCTAGTAGCATATGCATGCAGTGTTCATTTTTGAACGGGGAAAAGGGGAGAATGTTTATGACGAAAGAGGTAGTCATAGTAAGTGCTGTACGTACAGCTATTGGTGCATTCCAAGGAACATTAAAGGACGTACCAGCAACAAAATTAGGGAGTATTGTTATTAAAGATGCATTAGCACGTGCTGATGTAGCGGGTGAACAAGTTGACGAGGTCATTATGGGGAATGTCTTATCGGCTGGACTCGGGCAAAATCCTGCTCGTCAAGCTGCGATTGCAGCAGGCTTACCACATGAAGTATCTGCATTAACGATTAATAAAGTTTGTGGCTCAGGACTAAAGGCGGTTCATTTAGCGACACAAGCCATTTTAGCAGGTGACGCGGATATTGTCGTTGCAGGTGGCTTTGAAAATATGAGCCAGGCACCATATGTCTTAAAAAATGCACGAGAAGGCTTCCGTATGGGGGATCAAAAAGTAATCGATACGATGATTCATGACGGATTATGGTGTGCCTTCAATGACTATCATATGGGCGTTACCGCTGAAAATTTATGTGATGCCTATGAGATTTCTCGAGAGGAACAAGATGCCTTCGCGGCACGTTCACAACAGCGTGCAGAAGCAGCAATGGCAGCAGGGAAGTTTAACGAAGAAATCGTAGCGGTGGAAATTCCTCAGCGCAAAGGCGATCCTCTTATTTTTGATAAAGATGAATTCCCGCGTCAAGGCGTTACAGCTGAGTCGCTGTCAAAACTACGACCTGCCTTTAAAAAGGATGGCTCTGTAACAGCAGCAAATGCATCGGGCATTAACGATGGTGCAGCTGCGGTCGTTATTATGTCGAAAGAAAAAGCGGACGAATTAGGTATTCGACCAATCGCACTAATTACAGCGAATGCAAGTGCGGGTGTTGATCCAGCTATTATGGGAACTGGCCCTGTAACGGCCGTAAAGAAAGTATTGGCAAAAGCTGATATGACGTTAGACAATATAGATTTAATTGAGGCAAATGAAGCTTTTGCAGCTCAATCTATCGCTGTAGATCGCGAACTAGGCTTTAATCATGATAAACTAAATGTGAACGGGGGCGCAATTGCTCTTGGTCACCCAATTGGTGCAAGTGGAGCACGTATTTTAGTAACGCTTTTACATGAGATGGAAAAGCGAGATGCAAAAACAGGTCTCGCAACACTGTGTATCGGTGGTGGACAAGGCGTGGCAACAGTTGTCAAGCGCCCTTGAAGTGAATGAGAAGGTGAAATGCAATGGGAAAAAAACGAAAACAGCAGCAACGCGTAGATAGTAGTGTAACAGCTAGTCTACCAAAGCAGGAGGCAGTGACATTAGCCGATCAACTAGGCGGTGACGTGCTAGCCAAACTAAAAGCGGCAAAGCAAGATTTAACAGCGAAAGAACAAGCCGCAGAAGAAGAGCGCCAAGCAAAACTAGCCTTTGAGCGCAAACAACGCGAAAAAAACAAATCGTTTGAAGAACTACTAAACGAATACGGCGATAAAGGCTCAAAATTCTAAAGAGAAACAGTGAATCCAAATGCGGATTCACTGTTTTTTATGTTTTATCGGAAAGATTTCGAGATTTATCGGAACAATTTTATATTTTATCGGAAAGATTCTTAGATTTATCGGAACAATAATGTTTCTTACTCTACTTATATTATAACCTCATCTGATAATTATTTATAGACTACTTTTTCACCCTTTCCTTACCTTATACTGTTATACGCAAGTCAAAAAAGTATAAGGGGTGCGTTTAAATGAATGACCAAAAAAATATCTTGGATCCAGGTCCGTTCTTTCATGGTACTAAAGCAGAACTGAAAATCGGAGACCTGCTTGAACCTTTGCACTTATCCAATTATCAGGATAAAAAATCTAACTATATATATTTTACTGCAACATTAGACGCGGCGAAATGGGGTGCTGAATTAGCAAGATCTACATCAAAAGAGAGAATTTATCTTGTAGAGCCATTAGGTGATTTTGAAAATGATCCGAACTTAACTGACAAACGATTTCCTGGAAACCCAACACGTTCTTATAGGTCTAAATCACCTTTGAAAATAATCGCTGAATTAAGTTCGTGGGAAAGACATTCTGATGAAGAAATAAATCATATGCTTACATCTTTAAAAAAATTAAGTGAACAAGGACAAAATGTAATTTACGATTGATTCTTACATTACTACAACTTCCGCCAAAGACCTGAGGTTTGGGGCAATTACAAGAAATTGTAACAAGGATCTTTGCTTGAAGAACGAATGGCGCAGGTGAGTTTTACAAGAGTATCAGTTATACTTAGGTTGAAATTTAAGCTATATTTTCTGTTTAGCAAACAGAAGTGTTGATTATTGAAATAGATGGTTACATTCATCAAGCATTAGTTATAGGTAAAAAGTGTTCTAAACAGCAATTAAATTACAAGTTTCTGCTAGCAAAAGAATTAACTGATGAAATAAGGGACTTTCCTAAATTATTTTGCAGGCTTCATAACTTTGAACTTATTCCTTATGATAGCGAAATTGAAGTTGATTTTGTGATAGACACAGATAGAATTCACAGATCCTCTTATTAAACTAACGAGGTGCAAGCGTTTAACATTAAGCTACCGAAGTCAAGGGAGCTTTTCTTATTGAGCAAACGGGGGATAGAAGCTATGCCGCGTGAATTTGACCGGATGTAACACTAGTTGGTCCACACCAATTGTACAGAGAAACATTTATTATGATGTTTCTCTGTTTTAAATAAACTAATTCTGATTAAATCAGCTTTCCTCTTAGTTTTGTATAAATTTCCATTAATTAATGTGGTCATTTACAAACAAAAAGTACACCACTATATATGTGATGTACTAATTATTTAATAGGACATGATCTATTGATAGTACTGCATTATCATACATTTACTTTTCTTTAATTTTACAATGAATCTTCCTCACCAACACGACAATCCCAACAAAAACAATCGCGCCAGCTGTATCCAACATAACATCCTGTCCGCTCATCATACGTTCTGGTGTAAAGCTTTGACGCATTTCATCAAGCGTTGCTATAAGAGCTGTCCCAGCGATAGCGACACCTGCGGCGAACCGACGTTTTCCCCATGCAAAGTAAATGCCAAGTGCAATGCAGCCGAATCCAACAAAATGTGTTAATTTCCGAATTAAAAATTCTACAAACTTAAAGTAACCACGTTCTTCAACAGAAACAACTGTGTCCCAATAAGGAATTTTTAAAACGGATAATTGCTTTTCGAACGGTTTATTTGCTAATACTTGCTCCAATTCAGGAATAATAGACTGTTGTTCATAGGTCATACTAGAGGAGATCGCAAGTATTACTAAAAACGCTAATAAAATAAGCCATTTTTTCATCGGTGCTCCATATAGTGTTCGGCCTTTGTTAACTCATTTGCCGCTTTAAAATCTGTGATTGAATTCATTTTTTCATAGGCAGCGAGTGTTTGCGCCAGCTGTTCCTGTGAGCTTGCACCAATTACTGTCGAGGCTATTGTAGGTTCCTTTAGATTAAAGGCGATAGCTAGTGCATGTAAATCGTCATAATGTGAAGATAAGCCTGTTAATACTGCTGTTAATTCGTCTGCTGTATATGTGTTAAAGCGGTTGACACGTTGTAAACGTTCTTTCCAGCTATTTGTTAGTAACCCTTTTGCAATAGTCCCGCGTGTTACAACAGAAGCCCCTTCACTTGCGATAAAGTCTAGCCATTCTTCTGGTCGACGGTCTAAAGCGCTGTATTGCATCATGACACTTTTTGCAGAGCTCGCTGGTAAAAAACGCTTTAGTACATTTGGTCGAATAGAGGAAATGCCATATTCTCGAATCAATCCATTCTTTTTCAACTCTTCAAACGTGTCGATAATGCCATCCCAATCGTCCTCAATCGTCCCGCCATGTAATTGATAAACATCAATATAGTCAGTTCCTAGTCGTTTTAAGCTAGCTTGTAGAGCTTCCTTTATATAAGACGGAGAGGCATCCCAATGCCAGCCTTCTACACCTTCTGTCCATCGATTCCCAACTTTCGTAGCGACGATAACATCCTGACGGCGTTTTTCTAAAATAGCGCCAATTATTTCTTCATTTGATCCAAAATCATATAAATCGGCTGTATCGATGTAATTAATGCCAGCATCTAGTGCCATAGCAACGATTTCAGCAGCCTTTTTCTTATCTGTCGAAAGAGACATGCCCCCTAAACTAATTTCTGAAATAAACAATTCACTTGAGCCAAGCTGTCTTTTTTTCATGCCAATGCCCTCCTTCGATTTCTCTACTTGTAATGGTACAATGAACATATCTGAAGAACAAGCGAGGTTATGTCAATGAAAAAGTTTGAGGAAAAAACGACAAAGACTACACCCATTTATGACGGGAAAATTGTGAAACTACAGGTTGATGATGTCACTTTACCGAATGGTAATGTTGCAAAAAGGGAGATTATTAAGCATCCAGGCGCAGTTGCAGTTATAGCTGTTACTGATGAAGGTAAATTAGTATTAGTAGAGCAATATCGCAAAGCTTTAGAGCGTTCCATTATTGAAATTCCAGCTGGTAAGCTAGAACCTGGTGAGGAGCCGATTGTGACCGCGCGCCGCGAATTAGAGGAAGAAACGGGCTACGGTGCACAAAGCTTCACTTATTTACAAGCGTTTGCAACATCCCCAGGCTTCGCAGATGAGATCATCCATCTATTTGTGGCAAAGGATTTATATAAAATTGAAAACAAAGCAGAACTAGATGAGGATGAATTTGTCGAACTATTAGAAGTTTCGTTGGAAGAAGCGTGGCAAATGGTTGCAGATGAGCGTATATACGACGCCAAGACAGCGTTTGCAGTTCTTTGGCTCGCGGCACAATAAGAAAATATCTTTAGCATAATAGAAGCGGACGAGCATAAGCTGTACAAACCTTGATAGAAAAGGAGCATGTTTATGTCTCGTACGGTGTCTATATTTTATCACGCTTCCATTATTGCTGTGAGTTTTGTTTGTGGCGTTATCTTTTTTCATATTATTGGTGGGCCGAATGCAGAGCCTTTTATTTCATTTATAGAGCCTCGATTAACAAATGGGGACAGGCATTCTCTATTTCGTTTAGTGTTGCCTGTTGCTGTTTCAATAGCGTTTGTACTATTGCTTGCAACACATAGTGTCCTGAAGGTATTAGTACGTGTAACAGTGGCGATACGTGCTACCTTTTTTGGCTTTAGCTCCGTTTTTTTATTACAGAAGCTTGAAGCTTTCTGGGTTTATACGATTTGGTGGTTTCCATTTCAGCTCATCTATTGTATATTGTTGCTAAACCTATGCAATTTACTTGTACCAGCATGGTCAAAGAGAAAAATCGGGAAAATGATACATGGTCGGACAATTTTGTTGAATTTTATCGCATTTTTCATCATAATAGTTGCAGAGTTTATTGTTATTTCTTATGTATTAAATTGATAAATACAACATGAAAATGGCTCATCACCAAAGGTTGTGGATGGCATTTGTTAAAACGTTGATTGGAGTGAAGACTGGACGCCCCCAAGAAAGCGCCCAGTCAAAATGGAAATCAACCACATGTTATGGTGATGAGCTATAGAAATTTAGCATTAGGTAAAAACATACAAAAGCATATTCGAAATCTATTCATTATCTTGTAATAGGATTTACTCCTTTGGTATAATGGAATGAGTTTAGGGGGGCGTCACATGGAGAGCCGAATTGATCGTATAAAAAAACAGTTGCATAGTGCTAGTTATAAGCTGACGCCGCAGCGAGAAGCAACAGTTGCTGTACTGCTTGAGCATGAGGAAGATCACCTAAGTGCAGAAGATGTTTACCTTTTAGTAAAAGAAAAGGCACCGGAAATTGGTCTTGCGACTGTCTATAGAACGTTAGAATTACTAACTGAGCTCAAAATTGTCGACAAAATCAACTTTGGCGATGGCGTTTCGCGCTATGATCTACGCCAAGAGGGAGCTGCGCATTTCCACCATCATCTAGTTTGTATCGAATGTGGTGCGGTTGATGAAATTCAGGAAGATTTACTTGAAGATGTGGAAGCCGTTGTTGAAAAACGTTGGAACTTTATTATAAAGGATCACCGACTAACTTTCCACGGCATTTGCTGGCGCTGTCATGATAAAAACGACGAGGTATCAGAAGAAAAGTAAAAAAGATGTTCCAAAAAGATTTATGACTTTTTGGGACATCTTTTTTTATTGTTTTTTGTAATCTGTAATGTATCATTTGATAACTGCACTGGTAGGAACAAGTGCCATCTTCTGTCTGGTGTTTTTGCAACCGTATCAATTGAAAAATAAATAAACTGCCTCCTAATGTTTTGAAGTGAAGGGAGGTTTTTTTTGTAGAGAAAGCATTTAGTTTATTGAACATGTTAATATGAAAGATAATAGATTGTTAAGGGGGCGCTGTGATGAATGAATTTCAATATGCAATAGAGGATTATATCCACTTTATCCAAGTAGAACGACAATTATCTGATAATACATTAGCATCCTATCGCCGAGATTTAGAAAATTACGTGAATTTTTTACGGGAAGTGGAGGGGATGTCTGATTTTCGTAAAGTGGAAAGAACGACCATTTTGCGTCATTTAGAGCAGTTGCGTATGCAAGGAAAGACAAGTCGTACTGTTGCCCGCCATATTTCCTCCATTCGCAGTTTCCATCAATTTTTACTCCGGGAAAAGCGAGCAGAAACAGATCCGACAGTCCATTTAGAAATGCCGACTATTGAGCAAAAGCTACCAAATGTCCTCTCTCTAGAAGAAATAGAAGCGCTATTAATGGCACCAAATCGCAGCAAACCGCAGGGCATTCGCGATGTGGCAATGCTAGAGCTATTATATGGGTCAGGGATGCGTATTAGTGAGCTGATTGCATTGGATTTAGCAGATATTCACTTAACAATGGGCTTCGTGCGCGTTTTTGGTAAGGGAGGCAAGGAGCGTATCATTCCCCTTGGAAAAAGCGCTCTTTCTGCATTAAGTACTTATTTAGATGGTGCACGAAGTCAATTACAAGGGAAATCTCCAAAAACAGAAGCTTTTTTTATTAATCAAAGAGGAAAACGTTTAACAAGGCAAGGTTGTTGGAAATTAATGAAGGAGCATGCTTTAAAAGCAGGCATTCAACATGAATTAACGCCACATACATTACGTCACTCCTTTGCAACACATTTAGTGGAGAATGGTGCGGATTTACGAGCAGTGCAAGAGATGCTTGGACATGCTGATATTTCCACAACACAAATTTATACACATATTAGTAAGTCCCGACTGTCAGAGGTTTATAAACAATTTCATCCACGCGCTTAGTGAGAAATTTATCAGTCGGAGGTCTGACCTTTATTTTTCGCTGTTTTTTGGTAAAATAGAGACATGAGATTAGGAGGCAAAATTATGAATAGACCATTTAAAAAAATCCATGTAGTAGTATTGGACTCAGTTGGAATTGGTGAAGCTCCAGACGCAGCGAATTTTGGAGATGTAGGTTCACATACTCTAGGACATATCGCTGAAAAAATGAATGGGCTTACAATGCCACAGATGGAGTCTTTCGGCTTAGCAAACATTGAACCATTACAAGGTATGCAAGCTACCGACAAACCAAAAGCATATTACGGAAAAATGCAAGAAGCATCTGTTGGTAAAGATACGATGACAGGCCATTGGGAAATCATGGGGTTAAATATCGATAAACCGTTTAAAGTGTATCCAGAGGGATTCCCAGCTGAACTTATTGCAGAGCTAGAAAAACGTACAGGCCGCAAAGTCCTTTGCAATAAACCTGCAAGCGGAACACAAGTAATCGAGGACTTCGGTAAGGAGCATATGGAGACAGGAGCGATTATTGTCTATACATCTGCTGACCCTGTTTTGCAAATTGCTGCACATGAAGAAATTATTCCATTAGAGGAATTATATAAAATTTGTGAAATTGCTCGTGAGTTAACATTACAACCAGAATATTTAGTTGGCCGTGTTATTGCGCGTCCATTTGTTGGTACACCAGGAAACTTCACGCGTACATCTAATCGTCACGACTATGCGTTAAAGCCATTTGGTCGCACAACGATGAATGTCTTAAAGGATGCAGGTTTCGATGTTATAGCCATCGGAAAAATTTCAGATATCTTCAACGGTGAAGGTGTTACCGATGCAGTACGTACGAAAAATAATAAGGATGGTATGGATAAGTTTGCTGAGGTAGTTCGTCGTGATTTCCATGGTATAAGCTTCTTAAACTTAGTAGACTTTGATGCGAATTTTGGACATCGTCGTGACCCACTAGGTTATGGTAACGCACTCCAAGAATTTGATGCACGTATACCTGAAATTACTGAGGCAATGACAGAAGATGATCTACTAATCATTACAGCGGACCACGGTAATGATCCAACATTCCATGGGACAGATCATACACGTGAATATGTACCGTTAATTGTCTATTCTCCACGCTTTAATGGAGGTAGTGAGCTAGCACTACGTGAAACTTTTGCAGATATTGCTGCAACGGTTGCTGAAAACTTCAAAGTAGCAGCACCGGAATTTGGTAAAAGCTTCTTAAATAATCTGAAGTAAGGGGGATTTTCGATATGAATATGGCGCAACTATTTGAAAAGAAAAAACAAGGCAAGGAGCTATCACAGGCTGAAATTAAATATTTTGTAGAGGGTTACACTACGGGTGTAATTCCTGATTATCAAGCAAGCTCCCTTCTAATGGCAATCCGTTTATTAGGTATGACATATGATGAAACATTTTATTTAACAAAAGCAATGATAGAATCTGGAGACATTATTGATTTATCATCTATTGAAGGTTTTAAAATTGATAAACACTCGACAGGCGGTGTAGGCGATAAAGTCACACTAATTGTTACGCCAATAATTGCTGCATTAGATATTCCAGTGGCGAAATTTAGTGGTAAGGGTCTAGGCATTACAGGTGGTACAATCGATAAATTGGAATCGATTCGAGGCGTTAAAACAGAGCTTTCATCACAAGAATTTATCGACAACGTCAATAAACATAAAATTGCAGTGGCTGGTCAAACAGGTAATCTTGTACCAGCTGACAAAAAATTATATGCATTGCGAGATGTGACGGGTACTGTCGATTCCACTCCACTTATTGCCGCATCTATCATGAGTAAGAAAATAGCAAGCGGTGCAGACGGCATTGTACTCGATGTCAAATGTGGCTCAGGTGCATTTATGAAAACACAAGAAGAAGCACAGGTTTTAGCCGATACGATGATTGCCATCGGTGAAAAGCTAGGCCGTAAAGTAGTTGCACATATTAGTGATATGGATAATCCACTAGGTAAAATGATTGGTAATAAGCTTGAAGTAGTAGAAGCATTTGCTTTATTAAGTGGACGTATGGACGAAACGCATGAGGATCTGCTTGAGGAATGTATTATTATTTCTTCGCTTATGTACCAAGTTGCAGCAGGTGTAAATGAGACTGAAGCAACAGCTGCTGTTAAACGAGTGTTAGAGGATGGTTCAGCAGCTTCAAAATTTGAAGAATTTATCGTAGCACAGGGTGGCGATTTAGCAGATATCGTGCAAAAAGACACAGCAAATAAAGTAGCTATCAAAGCACCTACTGAAGGCACTGTAGGAACGATTAATGCATTATTAATCGGAGAAGCTAGTGTTGGTCTTGGTGCAGGTCGATTAACTAAGGAATCTGAGCTTGATTATGATGCTGGTATTCAATTGATGGCCAAAAAAGGCGACCATGTTCGTACTGGCGAAACGATTGCTTATTTATATTCGAACAGTCAAATCGATGAGGAAACAATCGAAAAAGTACTAAACGCTTATACAATTGCATAAAAAATACGAAGCGAGAACTCCCTTTGATAAAGGGGGTTTTCGCTTTTTTTGTTTTATGGGAAGGCGGAGAGTTGTAGCGGCGGAGGGAAGGATTCTGAGCGATGGAAAGAAGATTCGGAGTGACGGAGTGACGGAAGGAAGGGTCTGAGCGACGGAAAGAAGAGTCGGAGTGATGGAAAGAAGAGTTAGAGTGACGGAAAGAGGAGTCGGAGCGACGGAAAGAAGAGTCAGAGTGACGGAAAGAGGTCATGGCGGCGGAAAGAAGAGTTGGAGTGACGGAAAGAAGGGTCTGAGCGACGGAAAGAGGTCATGGCGGCGGAAAGAAGAGTTGGAGTGACGGAAAGAAGAGTTAGAGTGACGGAAAGAAGAGTCAGAGTGACGGAAAGAGGTCATGGCGCCGGAAAGAAGAGTCGGAGTGACGGAAGGAAGGGTCTGAGCGACGGAAAGAGGAGTCGGAGTGACGGAAAGAAGAGTCAGAGTGACGGAAGGAAGGGTCTGAGCGATGGAAAGAAAATCCAGATAGACGGTAGAACAGCTAAAGTCGTGGATAGAACCGACAAAGCGACGGAACGAAGAGAAAAAGTTTTGTTGCTTTTGACTTCTTTCAGCAGGTGTCCAAACATCCAAGAAGTTAAAGTCTCATGCGAATATCATGGAATCTTAAAGGAGTTAAATAAAGGATGTTAGCCTAAAATCATCGCATCCATGCGATAACAGCTAATTGACCAACATAGTGCCGCTGTCGCACAAAAAACATCTGCCGCTGCGCTGTCGCTCTGCTATCGCGCAAAAAAGATCTGTTGCAGCCGCCACGTTAGCACTGCGCTGCCGCTCCGCTGTCGCGCAAAAAAGATCTGTTGCAGCGGCTCGGTTAGCACTGCACTGTCGTTGCACTTTCGCACAAACACATCAGTTGCCATCGCTGCGCCATCGCTGCGCTGTCGCTCCGCTTCCGCACAAAACCCATCGCTCCGTTAGCACTCCGCCCCGCTCCCGCACAAAAACCATTTGCAGTCATAATCAAAAAGCCGATTCGGGATGCAATTATGCCGAGGCAAAATTGATCATCTTAATAATTCTTGTGAAAAATGGTTGCCACGTTTAAAAAATGTTGATTTATCCCATACTGCATTTAACCTAAAAAGCTATAAGTATGTCGATTTGCCACTATTTCGGAAGACTTTGCACTAGTTCTGTCAGTCGCAAGGAATCACCGCATTGAATGTGGAATTGCACGAGGAGGAGGCGATGTTCATGCATTTTCAATTAGAGATGGTAACAAGAGAGACAGTAGTTATACGTTTATTTGGGGAGCTCGATCACCATGCAGTAGAGCAAATTCGAGCTAAAATTTCTACAGCAATTTTTCAAGGCGCTGTATCGACTATCATTTGGAACTTAGAGGGGCTTTCTTTTATGGATAGTTCAGGAGTAGGTTTAGTGCTTGGTCGAATGCGTGAGTTAGAAGCAGTCGCTGGACGAACAATTTTATTGAATCCATCGCCGACAATGCGAAAAGTGTTTCAATTTTCAGGTTTAGGGCAGTGGATGATGGATGCAACTGAGGAAGAAGCGATTGATCGAGTTAGGGGGATTGTAAATGGATAACGAAATGACATTAACTTTTTTAGCAATTAGTGAAAATGAAGCCTTAGCGCGAGTAGCTGTGACAGGTTTTATCGCACAATTAGATCCAACAATTGATGAGCTATCTGAATTTAAAACGGTTGTCTCAGAGGCTGTTTCTAATGCTATTATTCACGGTTATGATGAGGATGGTAAGGGCGTTGTTACAGTTCATGCAAAACGTGAGGATGATATTGTAACTGTGTCTGTTATGGATAAAGGTATTGGTATTGAGGATGTAAGCCAAGCGATGGAGCCGTTATTTACGACGAAAAGTGCGATGGAACGTTCAGGTATGGGCTTTACTATTATGGATAGTTTTTCAGATCAGTTGACAGTAATGTCTAAGTGGCAACAAGGTACAACTGTCACGTTTACGAAGAAATTTTACTCGGTTCGTACACCGGTAATGTGAGGCTACGATTGTGAAGCCGCTAGAACAGTCGTCCGATAAGCTATTGTCACAGGGAGAAATGCGAGATTTAATTGCACGTGCACAGCAGGGCGATCATGAGGCTCGTAAACGAATGATTGAAGGGAATACGAGGCTTGTGTGGTCTATCGTCCAACGTTTTACAAGCAGGGGCGTGGAGCTCGAGGATTTATTTCAAATTGGCTGCATAGGGCTCATGAAGTCTGTAGATAAATTCGATCTAACGTATGATGTTAAATTTTCGACATATGCTGTTCCAATGATCATCGGAGAAATTCAGCGCTTTTTAAGGGACGATGGTATGGTGAAGGTTAGCCGATCTATTCGTGAGCTTAATTTTAAAATTCGTCATGCAACTGATGAATTCATTAAAAAAAATGAGCATCCACCAACCATTCATGAATTAGCACAGGTTCTTGGCGTCACATCTGAGGAAATTGTAACAGCTTCCGATGCATTAAGAGATCCCGCTTCCTTGCATGAACAATTGTATGAGAGCGAAGGGGATTCTATTACATTAATGGATCAGATGAAGGACGAAAAATCTGAGCAGCCATTTGACTATATACCACTAAAAGAGGTACTCACAAGACTTGAGCCTAGAGAGCAGTCCATTATTTATTTACGGTATTTCTCAGATTGTACCCAAACTGAAATTGCTAATAGGCTCGGCATATCTCAAGTTCAGGTATCGCGATTAGAGAAAAAAATTCTTGCCCAATTAAAAAATTGGATGGCTACAAGTGCCACAGTTGAAGAGGAAGAAGTAAAAAAAGACATCTAAGAAAATGGTGACAGCATGACAGAAAAAGATAAACTTTTTAACAGCTTAGAAGAAGCCGAAAATTTCCTTAAAGAACAATTTGGTGACGGCGAATCATTTGACATTAGTATTAAGCATGTATTTGTCAAAGATTTGCCGGTTCTTTGTGCATATATAAGCGGACTTGTGGATGGCATAGTGTTAACACAATTACTCTCCAATATGTTACCTGATGAGGACATTGATATTGAGGATGAAAAGGAGTATTTTGAAGCCTATTTCAATTACCAAGGCCGTTCAGAGGAAACCAAGCGTGAAGCCATTTTATTATCAATATTAAGTGGACAAGTAGCCTTTATAACGAAAAGTGGTTATGGCTATGTTGCTGAGATTCGAAGTTATCCTGGACGTACCCCTGCGGAGCCTGACAATGAAAAGGTTATTCGTGGATCTAGGGACGGCTTTATAGAAGGTATTTCACAAAATGTTGCTTTGATTCGTCGGCGAATTCGCAATAGTAATTTACGTTTCGAGCTACATAAAATATCCGAAATCGGTCAAACCGATGTCGCGCTAGCGTTTATAAAGGGTATTGCGAGTGATGAAACGCTCGATAAATTGCGGCAGCGTATTAAAGAAATTAAACATGATGGCTTGACGATGACTGATAAATCACTAGAAGAATGGCTGTTTAAACAAAAGTTTCACCCAGTTCCTTTTGTTCGTTATACGGAACGACCAGATATTACTGCAGCACATTTACTTGAGGGACATATAGCCATCGTTGTCGATACATCTCCTTCTGTCATTATCGTGCCAGCAACGGCTTTTCATTTACTGCAGCATGCTGAGGAGTACAGGCAGGCACCATCAGTTGGAACCTTCGTCCGTTTTATGCGCTATTTTGGAGCAATTATGGGTTTATTATTATTGCCTTTGTGGTATTTATGTGCAACGCACGGGATACATTTACCGGATGAGCTATCCTTTTTAGAGGCAAAGAAAAAATCACATATTCCCGTTTTACTACAAGTACTTATTGGCGATATTGGGATAGAGTTTTTAAGGATGGCCGCCATTCATACCCCATCACCTTTATCCACTGCGATGGGGTTAGTTGCCGGTGTAATCATTGGTCAAATTGCTATTGATGTTGGGGTATTTTCGCCAGAAGTAGTGTTGTATACAGCCGTTTCAGCTATTCTGACCTTTATTATTCCGTCGTATGAGCTCGGTATCTCCATTAAACTCTTTAGACTAGTTTTGTTAATAATGACTGGAATATGGGGAGTTAATGGGTTATTTATCGGGATCTTTCTATTATTTACGTATTTATGTTCATTACGTCCGATGCAAGCACCATATTTGTGGCCGCTTATTCCGTTCTTTCCAAAAGCGATGCTTCGGGTACTTATCCGTTTCCCAATGACAGCAGATGCATTAAGGCCTTATGTCGTCGATTCCGAACATCGAAAAAGATCATAGGAGCCGTTGCACTCGTTTTTTTCATATGATAAAGTTCAATATAGTATTTTGTGATTTTTGCGAAAATTGTCTTCGTTCATCAAAAGGTTCACCACGACAAGGTGTAGGCATATGTGATATTAGCTCCCGTGTACTGTTCGAACCCTTCTTGAATGAAGCAATACATCTGTAAATAAGGATTGTAGGCTAAGATTATCCTTACTAAAAATCACAAGATGGAACGATGTGAAAAGGGAGAGATGCACATGCATTTTTATGGAACACAAGCGATTTCTGAAGATGGTCATTTAACGATTGGACAGGTAGATACATTAGAGCTTGCAAAAGAGTATGGTACACCTTTATTTGTGTATGATACAGCGCTTATTCGGAAGCGTGCACGCGGCTTTATTGATACGTTTAAAAAACTAGGTGTAAAAGCAGAAGTAGCTTATGCTTCAAAAGCATTTGCATGTGTAGCTGTGTACCAATTAGCGGCAGAAGAAAGTCTATCTTTAGATGTGGTCTCTGGTGGAGAATTATTTACAGCTTTAAAAGCTGGTTTCCCTGCAGAGCGCATTCATTTCCATGGTAATAATAAGAGCATTGCGGAATTAGAATTAGCCTTTGACTCGAAAATCGGTTGTATAGTCGTGGATAATTTCTATGAAATTCAACTTTTACAAGAAATCTCAGAGCGCCGTCAACAAAAAATGCGTATTTTACTACGTGTCACACCAGGTGTTGAGGCACATACGCATGATTTTATTACGACAGGTCAAGCGGATTCTAAATTTGGCTTCGACTTAAATAATGGTCAAGCAGATGAAGCTTTCCAACAAACTTTTAACCATGAATACTTAGAGCTTCTAGGATTACACTGCCATATCGGCTCACAAATTTTTGATACAGCGGGCTTTGGCTTAGCAGGAGAAAAACTAATTGATAAGATTTCTGATTGGAAGAAAACTCACGATTTTACATGTACTGTGTTAAACTTAGGAGGGGGCTTCGGAATTCGTTATACTGAGGAAGATGCACCGCTTGAGCCACAAGTATATGTAGAGGATATGATTACAGTTGTAAAAAACAAAGCGACTGTACTTGGTCTAACTATGCCGGAAATTTGGATTGAACCAGGGCGTTCACTTGTAGGCGATGCAGGAACATCACTTTATACAATTGGTTCACAAAAAACAGTACCTAATGTTCGTAAGTATATTGCTGTTGATGGTGGTATGAGTGATAATATCCGTCCAGCATTATATGATGCGAAGTACGAGGCGGTCATTGCAAGTAAAGCAAATGAATCGAAAAGTGAAACATATACAGTGGCTGGTAAACTTTGTGAATCTGGCGATAAATTAATTATTGATGCTAAGCTTCAGGAAGCAGCTTCTGGTGATGTGCTAGCAATCTTCTGTACTGGTGCGTATGGATATTCTATGGCGAGTAACTATAATCGTGTGCCACGACCAGCAGTTGTATTTGTAGAAAATGGCAAGCATCAATTAGCAATTCGACGCGAAAGTTATGAAGATATTGTTCAAAACGATCTCCCGCTAACGTTAAAAAAGGGTGAGTAATTATGAGAAAAAACAAATGGGTATTACTAGCGTCCATTTCAACTTTTATTTTGTTGTGGGGCGTTGTCTATTGGGTATTGGCGTCTAAAGGTATTCTCGGACCTGGTTCGTAAGACAGAAATTGACTTGCGGTAAAAGTACAAATCGTGTAGGATAGTCAAAGATTATGTACAGCTAGAAAATGAGGGAATAGACAAATATGTTAATTCGATATAAAAAAGCTTTCGAGAAAATAGCAATGGGGCTACTCTCGTTTATGCCTAACGAAAAAGACATAAAAAAGCTCAAAGAGACAATCCACTCCTATGAAAATGATGATAATTGGGTTTTATATTTATGGAAAAAGAACGATGAGTATGTAGGCATTGTTGGACTTGTAACAGACAGTAATAATATAGCTATGATTCAACATGTTTCCGTTGTCCCTTCTTATAGAGGTGAAGGTGTTGCAAAGGAAATGCTACAGGAAGTGGCAGACCTTGGCCAGTATGAAAGTGTGCGTGCAACAGAGGAAACGCGTAATATTGTTCAAAAATGTATACATTGTATCGATGAAGAAGCAGACGATCATTGACGTCTGCTTTTTCTTTGTTTGCTTTCTTGACGCTCTGCAAGAATATGTGAGCGATCTCGAAGCATATGTTTATGAAGAAGATAGTTAGTATTACTTGGTGGTAAAATCTGTATGCGAGTAAAAACTAATTCCTCTAGTATGGCTGAAAGAGGAAGTTGAAATGCTTGAAAGGACTTGCCCTTTTGGGTAGCAGAAAGTGAATCTGTTAGTTGTGTTAATAGTATTTCGTAATCAATTTCGTCAAAAAAGATGTGGCCTTTATTATGTTGAAAATTATGAAGTGCTTTTTCTAAAATTCGCGCAGCACCAATAAAATTATCTCGTCGCCAATGATATAAACCTGTTGCGAGTTGTACGTATCCAACGAGAGGATGCTTTTTATCACCTGGAGCAATATCCTTCCAGTATTCCTCAAGGACTTCATGGCATTCAAAAAAATCTTGATTTCCATTGAAAAAAGCACAATAGTCGATAAATAAAGTGTGATGCTGTGGATGCATTTTGGACTCCTTTCTACTATACTAAAAGAACATAGAATCTCAGGGTGGTAAAACAATGTCTTATGAAGTAAAATTAGAAGCCTTTTCAGGGCCTCTTGATTTATTATTGCATTTAATTCACAGATTGGAAATTGATATTTATGATATCCCAATGGCTGAAATTACTCAACAATATATCGACCATATACATGCTATGCAGGTACTTGAGTTAAATGAGGCTAGTGAATATTTAGTGATGGCTGCAACATTATTAGCTATTAAAAGTCGTATGCTCTTGCCAATTCATGAAGGTGAGCTTGAAGATGCCGAATTAGAAGTCGACGGCCCAGACCCACGTGAAGAACTGGTGCAACGTTTAATAGAGTATAAGAAATATAAAGAAGCAGCGAGTAGCCTGCAAGAGCTTGAAACAGATCGTGCACAGGTATTTACACGGCCTCCAGCAGATTTATCAGAGTTAGCATCAGATGAGCAAATGGCGTTATTTGATCTGAACGTCAACATCTATGATATGCTTGGAGCCTTTCAAAAACTAATGCGTCGAAAAAAATTAAAGAAACCACTAAAAACAACTGTAGCGAGGCAAGAACGCTCAGTGAAAGACCAAATGCGTTCAGTTGTCGATTCATTACGAACTACAGGTGGACGTGCATCATTTTTCGAGCTTTTTCCCTATGAAGATAAGCCAACGCTTATTCTGACGTTTTTATCTATTCTCGAACTGATGAAACGTCAGGTCGTCATCGTAGAGCAAGACGGTAACTTTGAAGAATTAACAGTTACATTACAGAAGGAGGAATGGGATGATGACGAAAACAATGATGCTACAGAGTAGAATAGAAGCCTTATTATTTGTTGTTGGAGACGACGGCTTAACTATCAAACAATTGTCACAACTTTTAGGCGAACCGGAAGAGTTAGTCGTACAAACAATGGAAGTATTGAAAACAACCTATGAAGAAGATTTAGCAAGAGGCGTTACTATAAAAGAAATGGCTGGAGTTTATCAACTAATAACAAAATCTGATTTAGCAGATACCATTCAAAGATTAGTAGAAAATCCAACTGCTCAATCATTATCGCAAGCCTCACTTGAGGTATTGGCTATTGTAGCCTATAAACAACCAATTACACGTGTAGCGATTGAAGATTTACGTGGTGTGAAATGTGAAAGACCAATTCAAACGCTCGTTTCTAGAGGGCTAATTAAGGAAGTCGGTCGCTCGGAAGGGACAGGACGGGCAATCTTATATGGTACTACAAAAGAATTTTTAAACTACTTTGGATTAAATAGTATGGATGAAATGCCGCCTTTACCTGAAGAAGAGTTAGTTGAACAAGAGCAAGAAACAGATCTATTTATGACGAAATTCCAAGAAACCTTTAGTGGGGTAAAGTAAATGAAGGCATAATTGAACTTCTTGCAGCAAATATCTTGTACCGGAAGAGTAGCAACAGGTACATATGTCCAAATATTAGCAGAAGAACTAAGTCTAAGAGCGCCACGTCATGTGGCAACGACTGAGTGATCAACTTCGTGCTATGTTACGGCTGCTGCTTCGCTTTCGCACAAAAAACATTTGCTGGTCTTAGTACAAAGGCCGATTCAGGACGCATTGTTAATCTGCGCGACAGCGGCAATTATGTCGGGGCATAATTGATTGGTATAATACTTAGCTTGAAACATAAATTTAATCTATATTTTCCTATTACTTTTAATAAGGAGTGGCTCGTTGCTTCGGTTAGTACGTTTAATATTGTTCATGATAGTCGTGGTAATGTTAATGGTTCCAGAAACCAGTTTAGCACGGGGGGGTAGCGGATATGCTGTTTTAGATGGTGATACGGGCCGTGTTTTATTTGAATCAAATAGTGATGCACGGTTACCAATCGCTAGCTTAACAAAAATTTGGACAGCACTTGTTGCTATTGAAAATAGCAATCTTCAAGATGAAGTAGTTATTTCACCGAGGGCTGCAACGGCTGAGGGCTCGTCCATTTACTTGCAAGCAGGTGAAAAGGTTACGGTAGAAACATTGTTATATGGTTTGATGCTTCGCTCAGGAAATGACGCAGCAACAGCTTTAGCAGAGCATGCCGGCGGATCGGTAGAAGGATTTGTAAAGTTAATGAATGAGCGGGCTGTTGTTGCTGGTCTCACAAATACAGTATTTATGAACCCGTCTGGTTTGCACCATGATGAGCACTTATCGTCAGCTAGAGATACTGCTGAAATGTTGAGAATTGCTCTCCAAAATAAAACGTTCAAGAAGATTGCCTCCACAGTTCTATATCGTGCCAATACTGAAAACGGGATGTTATGGGAAAATAAGCACCGTTTATTACGAGAAGGGTCAGGGGTTGCCGTTGAAATAGGCGATGAGACACAACAACCTGTTAATGCATTAAAATCAGCTAAAGGTTCAGCATTTGCCGGAAAAACAGGCTTTACAAAGGTAGCTGGTCGAACCCTTGCAACTGCCTTCCAAAAGGACGGGCAAACATGTATTGTCGTTACTTTGAATGAATCCGATGACTGGAATGTACATCGAGGTTTAGCCAGCAAGGTTTGGCAAGATTACAGCCTTGAAACAGTGGTGAAAAAAGGTAAATATAAAGTCAATAAAAACCTCTCTATTCGTTTAGAGGAACCAATTCTTTTACAGCTAAATAAAGAAGAAAAAGATAGTGTAAGGCAAGTTTTGCATGTTTCTAGAAAACGTAAGGAAGGTGTACTGTCCATCTTTCTAGGTGAAGAGCGTATCTATGCAGTACCAGTAAAAGTTGAATCAGTGGATCGTTAAAAGCGATTCGCTGTTTTTTTGTTTATGACCCACATTCAGGATAACGTTTGTGGGCAACAGTGTACGAATGTATTCAGAATTATTTAACAATATGTAGGCAGTTTAGTAAAATTAAGGTTCATCACCAAAAGTTATGGATGACTTTTGTTAAAACGTCTACTATGTAAATAAGTTGATTGAATTGGAGACTAGACGCTCCAGGAAGCTTTGCTCTGTGCGAAAGCGGAGCGTCAGCAACAAATGTTTTCTATGCGAAAGCGAAGCGACAGCAACAAATGTTTTCTGTAGCGAAAGCGAAGCGTCAGCTAAAAAGCAGCCAGTCGGAACGGAAATCAACCACACGTTTTGGTGATGATCAAAATTAATTAGAATAGTAATTAATTAGATTTTTGGATATTGATAGAGGGGAGAAATTGTTTATGACCAGTGAATCACACAATAAGCAATATCAAATAGGGGTAATAATTATTTTATTCTTGTCAAGCTTTATCGCTCCTTTTATTTTTTTATATCCTATTCAAGAGTTGTTCTATCGACCTAAGGAATATTATTTTTTTGACCCTTTTTTTACAGCCTATATTGTATTAATGGTAGTATTAATCATGTTAGCGGTCATGTTATTCATCAATTTTTTAGTGACGCCTAAAACAAAAAAAGGGCGGAATATTCTACGAGGGATTGTGGGGTCATCGTTTGTACTTGCTAGCGCATTGATATTTTTATGTATTAATAACTATCAATATATTGATACAAAAGGAATTCATATGAATCAATTTTTTAGTTTACAAGAAGATTATACAAGTTGGGAAGATATTGTGAAGGTTGAGCAGACTATTGTGGCAAAAAACGGTGTCAGTATACCAGAAAAATTGATTTTCACCTTACAGGATGGTTCAATAATTGAACAATCATTAACCGAAAAGTTATCAAGCGCGAAGCAATTTATTAATATAGAATTAAGTAACTATGGACGTAAAATCGAAAACAAATATAGTGAAAATGAATAGTTTTGACATGCTGCCTAAAATGGTGGCTTTTTTGTTTTTTCTTTCAGCAAGTGTTTTGAAAGCGAATGCAAAGCGTCAACTACAGAAGTATCTCCCATCTCTTTAGGTGGTGGGATGATGCTGTTTTAAGTCACTTTTTAGCGGGGTCATTGGCTGAAATAGAGGACTCAGTCTAAGAACGCCACGTCCTGTGGCAATTTTTCTGTGACGAAAGCAAGAAACATCTGCTGGCCCAAGCGGCTCATCGTACGCCCGCCAGAAAAGCGCCAAACCAAAACGGAAAACAACTCAAGCTATGTACAAATTATCCAGAAACTAGTTGATAAAAACTATTTCAAATCATTTAATTATTTATCCATAATTAGTTTTTCTTTAATAATGTATAAAAGTATGACATAATTTTCACAGATTAGCGGGAAAAATAACCTTATTCAAATGCGAATGAGGTTTAGTGCTTGGTATCAAACCAAGGTGAAAGAAAATTAGAGGTGAAAGAATGGAAAGATTACAAAAGGTCATTGCATATGCTGGTGTGGCGTCTAGACGTAAGGCAGAACAATTGATTGTAGAAGGTAAAGTTAAGGTGAACGGAGTCGTAGTGCGTGAGTTAGGTACAAAGGTATCCAACTCAGATACGATAGAAGTAGAAGGCGTGAAGCTTGAGAAAGAGGATAAGGTTTATTATTTACTATATAAACCACGTGGAACGATTTCAGCTGTAACAGACGACAAAGGACGCAAAACTGTCACAGATTTGTTTAAGCATATTCCGCAACGAATTTTCCCAGTTGGCCGTCTCGACTATGATACATCTGGCTTATTGTTATTGACAAATGATGGTGAATTTTCTTATATGCTGACGCATCCGAAATTTAAAATCGACAAAACATATATTGCTCGTGTTAAAGGTGTTCCAACGATTGAAGGTTTAAAAAAGCTTCAACGAGGAATTAAGTTAGAAGATGGCAAAACAGCTCCTGCAATGGTTAGTATGACTTCATTTGATGAAAAAGCAGGTAAGGCAATCTGTGAAATTACGATCCACGAAGGGCGAAATCGTCAAGTGCGTCGCATGTTCGAGGCGATCGGTACTCCAGTAGTTAAACTAAAACGTGAACGCTTTGCCTTTTTAGATTTATTTGGGCTAGCTCCGGGGGAATATCGTGAATTAACAAAGCATGAAGTGAAGCAATTGCGTGTGTTAGCGGAGACAGGAAAAATCGGATAAATCCGCATTTTCTATGAGAAAGTGATACTTCTATGTGTAATAGCAATGTATTCACTTTCTTATTAGTGAAATCGTTCATAAATCATTCATAATTATTAGCTAAGCGTTTCTGCTTCATTTTGCTATAATAGGTGAGAATAGCTAACCTAGATTAGTTGCATCCTGATGAAATCGTTTCCACTTTTTGTGAGGTGGCGTTTGACGCACGAGTGAACATGTAAATGCTGAAAATTAGACGGTAAAATCTATACATGGATGTTTGTATGTAAAGCTTAGCTTTAGTTGTAGTTACTCTAAGCCGCAAATTGATAGGGGGTTTATTAACTTGGAGAAAAAGAAAAAACGTCTCGTCATTCGTACCATTATTTTGGCAGTCTTAGTCTTAGCAATTGGTTACACGGTATACGGAACAGCAACAAAGGATAAAGTAGAGTTAATAGCAGTGGGCTCTAAAGCACCAGACTTCACGTTAGTAGATTTAAACGGTGAAAAACATAAGCTGTCTGATTATAAAGGGCAGGGAGTATTTTTGAACTTCTGGGCAACTTTTTGTGGGCCGTGTGAGAGAGAAATGCCTGCAATAAATCGTCAGTATCAAGTCTTTAAAGATCAGGGTGTACAAACATTGTCGGTCAATCTTGCGCAAACAGATTTTGAAGTACAGAATTTTGTCGATAGACATGAATTAACGTTCCCAGTAGTTATTGACAAAACGAAAAGCGTTAGTACTACCTACAATGTAGGTAATTTACCTGCAACTCTTGTCATTGATCCAGATGGTAAAGTGGCCAAAATTATTACTGGTGAATTAGAGGAAGGAAAAATTGCTTCGTACATGGAATTAGTGAAGCCAAAATAAGGAGTAAATGACTATGGAAAACATTATTTGTGCTTGTGGTCATAGTAACCCATATGGCACGAAGCTTTGTGAGAAATGTGGTCGTCCTTTAACTGAGGAAGGTAAACAAACAAAAGTTGTTGATATGCGCTACGACGGAATGGCGATTCGCTCAAAAACGTATAACACAACAATTGTCGATAAAATTTGGAATTTCTTCTCGAATGTAAAAGTCGGGATTGCCCTTATTATTATAACGTTAGTCGCAGCGTCAATTGGAACAATACTACCGCAAGCGATTTATGTTAATGTCCCTGAACCTAGTAAAGCAGAGTATTATGAGAAAGTGTATGGTTTGTTGGGCAAACTCTATAATAATTTAGGACTTTCTAATTTGTATAGCACTTGGTGGTTCCAAATTTTAGTGGGCATGCTTGCGATTTCTATTATTGTTGCGAGTTTAGACCGTGGTTTACCATTACACAAGTCTCTAAAAAATCAACGCGTTAAACGTCATGAAAGTTTCATGAAGCGCCAACGTATCGTTGCGGAAGGACAAGTGCCAAACCCTGAAGAAACGCTAGATAAAGTTGAGCAAAAAATGACTGACTTAAAATATCGCGTTCGTCGTGATGGAAGTGCATTGCTAGCAGAGCGCGGCCGTTTTGCTCGATATGGCCCATACATAAATCATGTCGGTCTCATTATCTTTTTAGCAGGTGTTATGCTGCGCTTAGTACCTGGTTTTTATGTGGATGAGACGATTTGGATCCGTGAAGGTGAGACACGAGCTATACCAGGGATGGACGGCTATTTTATTAAAAATAATAAATTTATTTTGGAAACCCATGACAATAAGCCACAGGACGAGCAATCAAACCAAGGTGTCAATGCTATGGCGAAAAACTATCAAACAGACATCACATTGTACAAACAACCTGACGGAGCTCTTCCTGGAGATACAGACAATCTTAAAAAATTGAGAGATTACTCTATTCGTGTCAATCATCCGTTAAAAGAAAACAGTTTTGCACTGTATCAAATGAATTATCGCCTCAATGAGTTGAGACAGATGAATTTTAAATTAGTGAATAAAGCAAATGAAGAAGAGTCACTAGGACAAATTGAAATTGATTTAACGAATCCTAAAAAGGAATATGATTTAGGAAATGGTTCTTCAGTACAGATTCTTGTGTATACACCAGATTTTTCTGGTTTTAAAGATGGTGAACCACAAACACAAACATCAATACCAAATAATCCAGCATTTATATTTAAAATGACAACACCAGAAACGCCAAAAGGTGAAGTAAGCTTTGTAGAAATTAGGAAGCCACCTTTTGAACCACTTGGTGAAAACAAATATAGAATGAAATTCACAGGAGTAGAGACGCGTAATTCATCAAACTTTACAATTCGTAAGGATAGTACGATACCAATGTTATTTGTCGGCGGTATTATTTTTATGATTGGTGTAGTAATTGGCTCGTATTGGAACCACCGACGTTTATGGTTACAGGTGGAGCCTGATGGCCGAGTATTGATGGCTGCCCATGTGAATAAAAATATGTTCAGTATGAAAAAGGATTTAGATACAGTCACTACATTTGCTGGTCTACCACCATATGAAGATCAGTTAGATGCGTCAGAAGATGTCAAGAAATCCACAAAGGAAAAGGAAGGTGACAACAACTTATGAGTTTGATTGACATAAGTAGAAACCTATTATTTGTAGCATTCATAGCCTACCTAGTTGCCACTTTTTTATTTGGTGGTTCGATAAAACAATCGAATGCAACAGGCAAAAATACTGAAAAATGGGGTAAGGTTGCAATTGTTGTCACGATTATAGGTCTACTTTCGCAGCTTGGTTATTTTATCACTCGTTGGATTTATGCAGGGCATGCACCTGTTAGTAATATGTTTGAATTTACGACTGCGTTTGGCATGTTCATTGTTGGGGCATTCGTTTTGATTTATTTTATTTATCGCGTGACGGCCCTAGGCTTAGTAGCATTACCTGTGGCGTTATTAATAATTGCTTATGCGGCGATGTTCCCGAAAGAGGTAACTCCTTTAATGCCGTCTTTACAAAGTCACTGGTTAACCATTCATGTTATTACAGCTGCTTTAGGGCAATCACTTTTAGCAATTAGTGCGGTAGCAGGACTAATTTATTTATTGAAAGTAGTTGATTTAAAGAAACCTTCTAAACAACGTTTCTGGTTAGAATCGGTAATGTTCTTCCTTGTTGTAGTCCTTGGTTTCGTAATTGCTACATGCTTTTTTAGTTTGTTGGGTTACGATTCAACATATACTTATGTTGATAAAGAGGGTAATGGACGTCAAATTGAATACAAAATGCCGCCACTATTTGGTATGAATGAATATAAGGCAATTGAAGAACATGGCATGTCTCCGTTAGTAGAAATGCCTCCGCTCATTAATGCGAAGAAATTAACAACAGTTGTGTGGTCATTATTAGTAGGATCTGTTTTATATTTATTGATTCGATTAATTGCACGACGTCGAATTAGTGCGATTTTCCAACCTTTTGTCAAACGAGTAAATTTACAATTAGTTGATGAAATTGGTTATCGTTCCGTGTTAATTGGTTTCCCAGTATTTACGTTAGGTGCTTTAATCTTTGCAATGATTTGGGCACAACTTTCGTGGAGTCGTTTTTGGGGATGGGATCCGAAAGAAGTGTGGGCACTTATTACATGGTTATTCTATGCAGCATTCCTACACTTACGTTTATCAAAAGGTTGGGAAGGTCAAAAATCTGCATGGTTAGCATTAATTGGTTTCGCAATAATATTATTTAACTTAATTGCTGTTAACTTGATTCTTGCAGGTTTACACTCATACGCTTCGGCTTAAACCAATTAACTTCTTTCAGCAAAAGTCTTTTGTATCGAAAGTGAGAGACAGGTACAGAAGTCTCCTACCTTTATAGGTGGTAGATAAAGGTGAATTTAAGTGGTACAAAAAACCTGCTGAAATAGAGGAACTTAGGCTAAAAACTTCACATTCAGTGAAAACGCCTGAGTGACCAACCTCGTGTCGGCCCAAAGCCTCCGGCGGATGTCACGGAATCATCGCATCCGGCTAACTGACATGCAGCCAGCAGGCCTAAGCGTAAAACCGATTCCGGATGCAATTATGCCGAGATATAATTGATTTTGAGCACATATGAGATTTTTTACGTCGCTAGTATTGGAAAGAAGAGGCCTTCTTGCTGTGGCAAGAAGGCTTTCTTTTCTTTTCTTTTCAATATGTGCTGTACCATGTACAATAGAAGGTAGAGAAAGATTAGAAGAGAGGGATCGTGAAAGTGTCAGAAAATATTTCAGTATTAGTAGTAGATGACGAGGATCGTATTCGACGCTTATTAAAAATGTATTTAGAGCGAGAAGGGTACCTTGTTGACGAGGCAGAAAATGGTGAACAAGCGATCGAAAAATCTTTGGAAAAAGAGTATCATTGTATTTTATTAGATATTATGATGCCTGAAAAAGACGGACTTGAAGTTTGTGCGGAAATCCGTGAACGAGCAGCAACACCAATTATTTTATTAACTGCAAAAGGCGAGGAAGCGAATCGTGTACAAGGCTTTGAGCTAGGAGCAGATGATTATATTGTAAAACCATTTAGTCCTCGTGAGGTTGTGTTACGTGTGAAGGCTATATTACGTCGTTCACAAGCATTCTCACCTTCGACAAATGCTTCTTCTTCAAAAGATTTAGTTGTGTTCCAACATTTAATGATCGATCATGATGCTCACCGTGTAACAGCAGAAGGTATAGAAGTAAATTTAACGCCTAAAGAGTATGAATTGCTTTATTTCCTAGCTAAATCACCAGACAAAGTATTTGACCGTGAACAATTACTAAAAGAAGTTTGGCATTATGATTTCTTTGGCGACTTACGTACAGTTGACACACATGTAAAACGTTTACGCGAAAAGCTCAACCGTGTATCTGAAAACGCTGCAAAAATGATTGTTACTGTATGGGGCGTTGGTTACAAATTTGAGGTTGTCAATGAATAGAATATGGAATAGTGTTGTCGGGAAGCTATGGGTAACCATATTGCTTCTCGTTTCATTTGTATTGTTTGTTTTCACGGTTTTAATGCTTGAGTTTCTTCAGAATTACCATATGCAACAAGCAGAAAGCTCCTTGCGTCAAACTGCAGCAACAGTTGCAAGTATAGTAGATGATAATGAAACAGCAGAGTCGACTTCGGAATTATTAAAAGATATTTTACCTGAAAGTACAAATGCGCTTATTGCTATTAACCATGATAGAGTTTCTTTCGCTATGCAGGAAGGTGTCAATAAAAAAGAAATACAGGATATGATTTTAGCCAATAAATCGTTTCAAGAAGTTTTTCAATCAGATAAACCGATTATTAAGGAAATGATGATGCCATCTTCCACGGACGAAGAAAAATTGGAATCGTATGTTGTGCTCGGTTTCCCGCTAAATGTGGAAAATGCTGTACACGGAGCTGTCTTTATTTATCAAAGTCCGGATGCGCTGCATAAAACATCGAAAGAGACGACGAAAATTGTCTTTCTATCAGCTTTCATAGCCTTTGTGTTGACGACATTTTTTGCGTTTTTCCTTTCATCACGTATTACGTCACCATTACGTAAAATGCGTGAGCTGGCGTTTGAAATTTCTAAAGGGAATTTTGAAGCGAAAATGCCGACTACACAAAATGATGAAATTGGCCAGCTTGCAGTTGCCTTTAATCAAATGGGCCGTCAATTGAAACACAATTTAGAAGTGATCAACCAAGAAAATGAACAGCTTTCCAATATATTAACATCGATGACAGACGCAGTTATTACCTTTAATCGTGATCGTACAATATTATTAAGTAATCCACCAGCGGACCGTTTAATGCAAAAGTGGTTTGTCAATAAGGGGTCACAAAGTGCGAAGCCAATTCCGCCTGAGCTTTATCATATGCTCGATCATGTACTGATGTTTGAGGATAAGCTTGAAGAAGAAATAGAAATGGATGGCAGTTACTATACGTTTACGATTAGCCCACTTTATAGTGAGGAATCGATACGTGGAGCGGTTGCGGTTATTCGTGATATGACGGAGCAGCATCGTTTAGAAAAACTGCGTTCAGACTTTATTGCCAATGTGTCTCATGAGCTACGGACGCCAATTTCAATGCTCCAAGGTTATTCAGAGGCTTTAATGGATGATGATTTTATACAGGATCAAGAAGAACGTAATGAGATTACAAAAATTATTTATGATGAATCGAAACGTATGGGACGTCTCGTAACAGATTTATTAGATCTTGCGCGTATGGAATCGGGGCATATGACGCTGTACAAGGATGAGCTTCCAATTAATTCGACATTTGAACGTATTACTCAAAAATTTGCACAGGTTGCAAAAGAGAAAAATGTTCGCCTAATATTTGACAGTGAATTTAATGACGAAGCTTCGATTAGTATAGATGAGGATCGAATTGAACAAGTATTAACGAATTTAGTGGATAATGCTCTCCGTCATACTGATGAAGGGTCAGTAACAGTGAAGGTTGAGCAGGAGCCAACCTTTGCCAAAATATCTGTCCAGGATACAGGGCATGGTATTCCTCAAGAGGACTTACCATATGTCTTTGAACGTTTCTATAAAGCAGACAAGGCGCGTACACGTTCTAAAGGCGGAACTGGCCTAGGTTTAGCTATTGCTAGAAATATTGTCAAGGCACATTCGGGCAATATTATGGTAGATAGTGTGCTAAAAGAGGGGACTACCTTCACCTTTTATTTACCTTTTGATTCATATTAATAAAGAGTGGTATTAATTGGATGTAACTTCTGTGGACATTTAGACGACAAATATAAAGAGAACGGGGGTGGAGTGCTTTGAATGACTCCGTGTTCCATCGATTATACGATGCATATCATCAAGATGTGTTCCAGTTTCTTATTTATTTAGTAAAAAACCGTACACTTGCTGAGGATTTAGCGCATGAGGTTTATGTTCGCGTTTTGCGCTCATATGATCAGTTCGCAGGAAATAGTAGCGAAAAGACTTGGCTTTTTGCTATTGCTAAAAATGTCGCTATTGATCATTTTAGAAAGCAGGCTGTACGCCAAAAACATTCACTTGATTTTTTTGATTGGGAAACGGAACAGCTACATTCAACCACACCATCACCGGAAGACGTGCTGCAGGCCAGTGATGAATTTATGCAGGTACAATCAGCACTTGAACACTGTACTGGTGACCAAAAAATGGTCATTATTATGCGCTACTTTCAAGATTTATCGATTGCAGAAACTGCACAAATACTAGATTGGACAGAAGCGAAGGTAAAAACCACTCAGCATCGTGCTATTAAATTTTTAAGACAACAGCTACAACAGGTTAGAGAACAGGAGGCGAAATGGCAATGACACATAACCAATTTGATGATGACCAACTTGAGCATCTATTAAATAATGCCCCTAAGCTTTCTGACCGCCGTTCAAAAGAAGAAATATTAAATCGATTATTGACAGATGCTCGCTTGCAGGATAATGCTCATCTTCAAGGAGCTATACAACAACCAATAGATGATGAAATAACAGCACAAGAGCAACAACACGGTAATCCTCCACAACAAGAAAGTACAGAGACAGCAACAAAGAAGAAAGTTCATAAATGGCCAATTTTTATGAGTGTTGCAGCAGTTTTCGCTTTAACAGTATTTACAGGCTCGACGTTGCTAAATCATAATGATACAAAAATAGACCAGGCTAATGCGCCTGAAACCTCTCAATATTCAATATCGCCAGACGATCATGTAGCGAAAAGCTCTATCAACCATGATAAGATGATGGAATCCAACAACATCGTAGCAGAACATTCAAGGATCATGTCTCTACGATCATCTGTTTATGAGGAAGATTTAACAGATGCAGTTGTATTTCATATTGGTTTGGCCAATCGTGATAAGAAAAGCGTGCCGATGACGTATATCATTCCAAATGAACGAGTAGCTACTGATTTTCCGAAGAAAAAGCCTACAACATTACAAATGTATGAAAAGTATGCGCCGCAAATTGATGAAAAAGCAAATGGTTTTACTAACTATCATCCATATAAAGGAGAATTGAAGGAGAAGGGCGATAAACTCGTTCATGTTTTGCCGAAGAAAAATGATTATGATGTTGCTTCAGCAGATACGAAAGAATATTTAGATACTTTACAGGATACATTCTCAGATTCAGAGTATAAAGATGTTGAGTTTGAAAATTCTGATGGTACAGCCTACAAATTTTCTAAGGATGAAGAGCCAAGTAAGTCTATGACCTTAACAAGCGCAAATCATTTTAATTATTATTTATATAAAGATGAAAATGGAGCTGAATATTTATCACCCGATACTCGTAAAACTTTTTCCACTGTTACAGAAGCGCTTACCGTTATGCGAAATAAAAATGATGATGTATACGTTCCAGTTGTACCGGAAAATATAACATACAGTGTGAAAGAAGTAGCAGAAGGTGTTATTGTTACATTTGATGAGCCGCTTGATTTAACGACCATGGATACTGTTCGTGCAACTCAAATGATAGAAGCTATGATGCTTACTGCTGCAAGTTTTGAACAACAAATACGTCTAGACAATGTTGTACAGGAAAGCTGGGAAGGATTTGATTTAAAAAACTTCTTGCCAAAGCCTGTAGGAGCCAATAAACGATATATGCCATAAACAGCCTAACAACAAAAATAGAATTAAAGAAATTTTTTGGAGCATTCTCGCCACTATATGTGCGTGAATGCTCTTATTATTGCAGCGAAAGCAAAGCATCCTGCATCCTGTACAGAAATGTCTCTCACCTCAATAGGTGGTGAGATGGATATGGACTTAAGCTCTTTTCATGCGCTTAAAGCATACAAGTTTAATCGGAATTTTTTAAGCAAAGCTATTTACTTTTCTCTAATAATTCATTATAGTAAGGCTATGAAACAAAAAAATAATGATTCATCTTCGGGGCAGGGTGAAAATCCCGACCGGCGGTAATAGAGTTGTAAATCGCTAATGTTTCCTTTAAGACATATTAGCTCGCATATTTACGAAAGGCTCTTCAGCCCGCGACCTGTGCAAATATTTTTTTGCATGGCTGACTTGGTGCGATTCCAAGGCCGACAGTTAAAGTCTGGATGGGAGAAGATGGAGGTACGATCGTCATTCATTGTTATGAATTTAACTATGTACGAGCGTTTTTTCGATGTGATTTCACACAGCGTATGCTCAGAAAATAGTTAATTAATGGCGTTTTTTAATCTTGCCTATTCTCCCTTATGCTCTTTGCATAAGGGTTTTTTCATGATGATGATCGATTAGGTCGTAACCTTTCTTCTTGCGAGATTGAATCAGCAAAGAGGAGAGAGTTTTCAATGAAGAAAAATGTTAAACTTCAATCGTATATTACGATTGGCATGCTGAGCAGTATTTCGTTTTTATTAATGCTTTTTAATTTCCCGATTCCGCCGTTTCCAGCGTTTTTGGAAGTGGACTTCAGTGATATGCCAGCATTATTAGCGGCGATTACTATGGGACCTGTAGCCGGTATTTTAGTAGAATTATTTAAAAATGTGTTGGACTGGGTTTTCTCAGGCACGCCAACGGGAGTACCGGTAGGACATATCGCGAACTTTGCAACAGGTATTTTATTTATTCTACCAGTGAGCTTTGTATTTAATCGCTCCAAAACAGTTAAAGGCCTTGTCGGAGGTTTAGCTGCTGGAACAATTGTAATGGCAGTAGGAATGAGCATTCTTAACTATGTTGTATTTTTACCTATGTACACTTACTTTTTAGGTATGGAGCCTGTTGTAGGTGATTCACTATATAAAATGATCGTAGCTGGTATTTTGCCATTTAACATTGTGAAAGGTATTTTAATTACTATTCTCATGGCATTACTATTCACAACAATGCGTAAATGGATTCATCATCAGCGTTCTATGTATATGAGTTAATTTCTAGAATAAAGTTTGATTTAGGATAGTGTTCAAGTAATGACACCTCATTGGACTGTTAAAGTCTAGGAGGTGTTTTTTGTTGCTTAAATTTGCAATTGCAGATTTTTTAGATGAGAAAGAGTTACAGAATTTAAGCAATATACACTGACCTAACAAGATGGTATTAAGGTAACACAATTACTAGATATTGACGAATCTCAATCGAAGGAATTTCTTAAAAGATATTGTGGGCGATATACATGTAAGAAACCACTTCTACAATACAATCGAGAGGGAGAAGAAGGTCTAATTTTTCTCAACGGATGATACATTACCTATAAGTGTATTTGAATTTGCTCGTTGTGTATCTGAAATATCGTAGGCAAGATGTTTGGTTATGCTCCTGCAACTGTATTCAACAATGAGATAATTGACGTTGTTTGTGAAATGAGAGAAGAATTCGTGCATTGATTCAGAATTTAGAACTAGCAGGTTTGATTGAGGTTGATAGAATGTTTCGAAGAAAGATGGTTCTTTTGCTAAGAGCAATACCTATAACATCATACATAAGGGGAGGCAATTCCTCCCTCTTTTTATATACCACTAAAGTACGAAGGTGACATTTTGGTATGTTGCTTTTAGATTCCAAAAGTAACTCAATTGTTTCAACTTTGAGTCAGCTTACAACAACAATCGTAGCAAGCTTACAGAGCGTGATAGATTTTGCTTGGGCTTGTTTCAATGGACTTTAGGAAGCTTACTTATTTCACAAAAAAGTAAAAATCCAACAATCGCTATTTACACCGAATTAAAATTAAACAATATATGTCTGAGATATCATTTATCACTTGAAAATGTTAAATAAAGGGAATGTTGACTATTACCCCTATCTCAAATATTGGGTTTATGATAATATATATCTGAATCTTTTATCTTTAAAAAATATGAAAGGAAGTGTAATAATCACATATGAAAAAGATATTGAAACCTTTGATTAGTGTGATTGCCATTGGTACCCTCTCTCTATCTATAAACATAGATAAAAATGTATTAGCTAATAATATTGCAAATACATGTAAGTATGATTCGGCATCGAATGTAAACCCTGATTATTCCACAATGAACTGTTTGTTAACCGAAACAGCACTGAGTTATGATGTTCCACCTGAAATTGTGAAGGCAATAGCGGAAGGTGAAAGTGGAAATTGGCGTCATTTCGATAGTAAAGGTGAAGCGATTGTGACAGCAGATAATGGAATTGGCATTATGCAAATTACAAATCAAGCTGGCTACGATCAAGATAGACTAAAAAGCGATATTGTCTATAATATTCAAGCTGGTGTAAAGACTCTAGATGATATGTTTAAGCGGAAGGATTTGCCTAGCATCAACGGTGGGGAAAGAGATGTATTGGAACATTGGTACTTCGCTATCATGGCTTATAACGGTACTAAACCAGTAAATAGTCCAATTGTCCAAGCAACTAATGAAAGAAATGCAAATGCCTATCAAGAAAGAATTCTCCGAATTATTGAGAAATTGGAATTAATAGACTTAACAGAGCTGCCTTTTAAACGCGAACATTTTCAATATGATTCTAACAGCAGGGAAAATATTAAATTTTCAGCGATGAACTATAAATTTGATGTACCATTAACAAAATCAAAGTATTTTTTTAAAACAAATCAGAAAGTTAGTGCAACAACAACTAATGTAACATTAAGGACAAGACCTACTAAGGATAGTCCTGCTATGGGTACTTTACGTGAAGGCGAAATTGTTACCATTACGGGTCCTTTTGAATATGAAGAAGTATCAACGAAGAAAAACCATTTTGTTTGGTATCCTGTGAAAAGAAATGACGGGACAAAGGGGTATGTAGCATCAAGTTATTTAAACTACTCAGCTTCAACACCAACACCAACGCCAACACCTCCAGTAACACCGCCAACAACGGGAAACGTTGATGTATCAAAGTTTGCTGATTACAATGCAAACCAATACTGGGCTGAGGATTTTAAGTGGGCAGTCAACATCGGTATCATTAGTGGATACCTAAACGTGAAAAACCCATCAACAGGCAAGTACGAAAACTTACTTAAACCGTACACTAACTTAACGGAAAACCAAATGTTAACTATCCTATTCCGTTACTTCAAACCATCAGAACTAGCTTCAACGAAAGCTAATACTACATGGTATGGTGACAAAAACTACCAACTGGCTACAAAATACTCTCTACCAGTTCTAGGTGCAAACACAGCATCCAAACAAGCCATTGCAGGTAAGGATATCACACGGGGTAACTTCGCTCGTATCTTAGCTTCAATGCATTATGGTAAGACTTTATCTCAGTCAGAAGCTATTAAATTCCTTCGTGATAATGGTTTAACAACTACTAAAACAAATGAAGAGTTTAAACCAAATGATTCTCTAACAAGAGCGCACGCAGTGGCATTCTTCCACCGTTACGAGCAAATATTCAATAACTAAATTCTGCTTACAAGTGAAAAGGTGACTATAAAAGTCATCTTTTCTTTTTTATGTTTAATAAATCCTTTCTTGACACTCCTCGAACCTTTCATAACTTAATTCATTGACACAGATTGCTTGATGGGAGCTACAACGTCTTTTGTTAAGTTACTGGAGTGATTGAGAAAGTATAACAAAAGGACTTGTGTGTAATTTTACGCACAAGCCCACAGATTGATGTGTGATTTCATTCATTGTTTATCCTCAGAGGTTCTTCTATCCCCCAGCCTACAAACGCACCCATTACACGATATCGCATGATAGAAACTATGTAATCATATACAGATACATAGGTTGGTAATACTAGTATCAGAATTTCGAGGTTTTTTATGTAGAATGGTAGAGGTGTTGGATAATATTACGCAAAAGTAACATATAGAATTAATCTAGTCGAGTGTATTATTTTATTGTAGAATAAGGAAGAGTTGAGTAAGTTAGAGGAGTTTGAAGAGATGAGTGGAAAAAAGAGTCAATGGTCTAGTAAACTAGGCTTTATTTTAGCATCGGCTGGAGCTGCAATCGGACTGGGGGCAATTTGGAAGCTTCCATATGTTACTGGACAAAGTGGCGGGGGAGCGTTTTTCCTGATTTTTGTTCTATTTACATTGTTGATTGGTTTACCGATGTTATTATCAGAATATATTTTAGGTCGTGGTACACAGTCTGAGGCTGTAACTGCCTATAAAAAAATTGCACCTACGAAAACAGGTTGGGCTTGGGTTGGGCGCATGGGTGTGCTCGGCTGTTTTTTATTATTAAGTTTTTACAGTGTTGTAGGGGGTTGGATCTTTATATACAGTGGCCTTGGTGTGACTGGGGCTGTTATTGATTCTTCCGTTGATCCTAGTGAACTATTTGCAAAGATTGTAGGAACACCTTGGATTACATTACTAGGTTTAGGGCTGTTTACGCTAGTAAATGTAATAGTTATTTCACTTGGTGTGCAAAATGGTATAGAAAAAGCCAATAAGTGGATGATGCCTTTATTATTCCTTATGTTTATTGTGCTTGTTATGAGGGCTTTAACATTAGATGGAGCAATGGAGGGGGTTAAATTCTTCTTATGGCCTGACTTTTCCAATATCACTGGAAAGGCTATATTAGAAGCGTTAGGACAATCCTTCTTTGGCTTAGCGGTAGGGTTTTCTTGTCTTGTGACGTACAGCTCCTATTTAAAGAAAGATGTGAGCTTACCTAATTCCGCAGGCTCCGTTGTTCTTCTCACTGTGCTTGTATCGTTTTTAGCAGGATTAGCGATTTTCCCTGTTGTATTTGCTTTTGATTTAGAACCAGCATCTGGACCCGGCTTACTGTTTATGGTTCTGCCAACAGCATTTAGTCAAATGCCATTTGGTGAAATATTTTTAGCGATGTTTTTATTATTATTTTTATTCGCAACGTTAACTTCTTCATTCAGTTTGTATGAAATTATCGTAGCGGCATTTATGGAGAAGGGACGTATGTCTCGTTCTGCATTGACGATGCTGCTAGGTGTAGTAGTCTTTATTGCGGCGATTCCTGCAGCGCTTTCATCAAGTACATTAGCTGATGTATCAATTTTTGGAAAAACGATTTTTGATGCAACTGACTTCTTAGTTTCTAATTTAATGCTTCCGTTAGGTAACTTATTGATTGCTATCTTTATTGCGTATGTAGTTGATAAAGAATTTGTGAAGAAGGAATTATTAATAGGAAGTCAAATGGGGCAGGGGTTCTATTCAACGTATCGATTACTGATGTTAATAGTAGTACCTTTTGTGATTATCGTTGTGTTTGTCAATATGCTTTTACAATATTAAAGTGAGTAGGTTGCATTCCGTTTGAAGGGATGCAACCTATTTTAATATCGTTTAGTGACCCGAAAGCGAGCGATAGGTACAGAAGTGGTGGGGATGTATACGCATACTGCAGGGCGTCTCCTGCTTTTGGATAGAATCTGTCAAAGGGGCTCTATTTATCTGAAAAAAAGATACATATATTCGATAAAATGCATGTAATAAAACCTTACATTAATATTGTGTTTTTCATCCTTTTAATGTATTTTAAAAACAGTTATAAAAGAATTGTGTTAATTAAAATTACATTGGAGTGGTGAAGAATGAAACGTTATACAAAAGAAGATATTAAATGCCGCGTCAAGGAAGAAAATGTGAAATTTATTCGCCTACAATTTACTGATATTTTGGGAACAATAAAAAACGTTGAAGTACCAGTTAGCCAATTAGAAAAAGCATTAGATAATAAAATTATGTTCGATGGTTCATCAATTGAAGGCTTTGTACGCATTGAGGAATCAGATATGTACTTGAGCCCTGACCGTGATACTTTTGTAGTTTTTCCTTGGACGGCTGAAAAAGGTAAGGTGGCTCGTTTTATTTGTGATATTGTTAGACCAGATGGTACACCATTTGAAGGTGATCCACGCTCCAATTTGAAGAGAGTTTTAAAGGAGATGGAGGAATTAGGTTTTAGCTCATTTAATTTAGGGCCAGAGCCAGAATTTTTCTTATTTAAGGTAGATGAAAAGGGGCATCCAACACTTGAGTTAAATGATAGTGGCGGGTACTTCGACTTAGCCCCGACTGACTTAGGGGAGAACTGTCGGCGTGATATCGTATTAGAGTTAGAAGAAATGGGCTTTGAAATTGAAGCATCGCACCATGAGGTTGCACCTGGTCAACATGAAATTGACTTTAAATATGCAAGTGCAATCGAAGCATGTGACAATATTCAAACGTTTAAACTTGTTGTAAAAACGATAGCTGCACAGCATGGACTGCATGCAACCTTTATGCCAAAGCCACTATTCGGTGTTAACGGTTCTGGCATGCATTTCAACTTATCATTATTTGAAGGGGATAAAAATGCGTTTTATGATGAACGTGCACAATTGCAATTAAGCCAAACTGCGCGTAGCTTTATGGCAGGGATACTAAAACATGTACACAGCTTTACAGCTATAACAAACCCACTTGTAAATTCCTATAAACGATTAGTGCCGGGCTATGAGGCTCCTTGCTATGTAGCATGGTCTGCACAAAACCGATCACCACTTATACGAATTCCGGCTTCACGAGGGCTATCAACACGTATCGAGCTGCGTTCTGTCGATCCAGCAGCGAATCCTTATTTAGCAATGGCTGTTATTTTAGCATCTGGGCTCGATGGTATTCGCAAAGATCTTACACCACCAGATGCTGTAGATCGCAATATTTATAAAATGTCACGAGCAGAACGTGAATTGAATAATATCGACAGCCTCCCATCGTCATTGGAATATGCACTCCTTGAACTAGAAATGGATCATACCGTACGTAAAGCACTCGGAGATCATATCTTTGAAAAATTCACGGCTGCTAAAGAAATAGAATGGAATAAATACCGTACGCGTGTTCATAATTGGGAGCGGGAAGAATATTTGAAAATGTATTAAAGGGAAGTGTTGGGGCTTTGGGGCTCCGACACTTTTTTGGAAAATTCGAAGACTTGTGTATCAAAGAAGAAGGCTATCCCAATTTTTCATTGATTGGGATAGCCATTTTTAGTTATGGAGTTCACTTTGGATTATTAATTTGTATTTTTCATTTGGGAGTTCTTGGTCGTAGATATAAATACCATTTTCAGCTGAAAATCTTAAAAAATAATGTGTTTTTAACAAACCATCCTCAACTAACTGATGATCCTTTATCTTAAATTTTTTATAGAATCCATTATTATTGAAATATAAAAATACATTATTATTAAAATCAGTGTTAAGTTCACTTACCGAATCAATATCCGACACAACTTCTTGCGAATGATTGGTCTCAGCATCATAAAAAATTAGCTTACCATCACCAGTTGAAGGTTCAGATGGGTCGCTAAATGTTAGATAAACCCATTGTTGATCATTCAGAAGTCTTGCCCAACCAATAAATTCGTATGAACTCTTAAATTCTTTTATTTCTTTACTTTTCAGATCATACAAATAGATATATCCAAAATGATCTTTTTTATCAGTAAATAATAATTTTCCATCCTTTGCAGATAAAGATGTAAAGCTATTTAAATGAAATATACTTGTTGTTTCGTCTGTTTTGAGATTTTTAAGCATAACTTCCGCTTTTTCATTTTTTCTGTCCATTTTCATCCAAGCCGCATAGTCCCCAATTAGGACAGGGAAATCATTAAAAACATTTTCTTCATTTTCTTTCGTCAATGGGTGAATTTCTTGCGTCTTTAAATTCATAAAATATGGATTTAGCTGCCACCCGCTTTCATCGGCATCTACCCACAATAACCAATTATCATTTAATTCAACCCCTTGAACTGATGGCATTTTGAATTTAGTGTTGAATATAGTTTTGTATTTTTGAGTCTTGCGATTATATTGAACAATTTTATTATCAAGTGAAGGACTCTCTTGATCTACACTCATATAAATATAGTTATCATTCCCCCTATATGAGGTGATATCAGTAAAAGGTACGTCTACTGTTTTATTAAAATCTTTATCGATTATTTGATAATAATTTGAACTTTGAGGTTTCAATAAAGATCTATTTGACAGTACACCATTATATACGGCTTTAAAAACAATGAATAGGAATATAGCTGCACATGATAGTATTATTGTTCTCTCTATTATTTTCAAAGTTGAATCCCTCCATTTGAACTACGAAAGGGTTTCCCAATCATATTTCAACTTAATGGTTCATAAATTCTGCTATATGGCTAAATATTTTACATAATCTCCGAATTGAGATAAATAATTTTTTAAATTGGTATTCACTTCATTCAAATCACCATATATTTTTTGGTCTGCTAAATAAAAAGCATCCGATAAGTACTTCATTTTAACCTCTATTCACTCATTACTGTCTTCTAACTGTAAATATTCGTTCAGCAGTCCGATTAATATCTTAGAAGGAAGGTCGTCATTAGTTAAGCCTCCATTGAATAATTTTAATTTCGCACAGACATCAATGGGCTTTTCCTGTGAAGAACATGATCAGCCCATTTAATTACATCCGGAACAGTATAAAAACCTATCATAATCCCTAACCTATATACTTCCGCAGTTACTTTTATATTCATACTAAAACGCCTTCTTTAGAGAACCAGCTAAACATTAAATTTAGACAGACGAAAAGTTTCAAAGATCTGTCATTTAAAACACAAAAGTTGTAAGCAAGAACTAATATTTTGTTTTGTACTGTCGTTACTACAATATCGACAAATAATAACCAAGTAAGATAAATGGTTATAACACCTCTAAAACGAAATCTAGGGATTCATCTTAATGCTCTAATCATCTCATGGTTATAATGGAATTTAAAGTATGTATTACCGAATATTCCATATATTAATCTACCTACTCCTTTTACGTTCCCGACTACTACCGAAAATAGTTTGTGACAAATACTTCCTTTTAATCTATGATTAGAAGAAAAGGGTGAAACTGTATGACGCAAGCAACTCAAGTAGTGACGATCCAAAATAATGATATTGTACAATTTGAACATGATATTAATAATGCTCTATTTGATTTAAGCGAGTATTTAATAGTTGATATTAAATACAATACGTTATATATAGGGGAACATACAGTTATACATTCAGCTTTAATTATTTATAAATGAGATCCAGAGGGGGGAAATAACTTGTCAAAAATATATTGGGTATCAATTGCTACAAGAACAGGTGATGAATCTGGAATGGGGAAGAATGTTATTGAAAAAATATTTGCGAAGAAATCTAAACTCAAGCATTTTTTAGAACAAGAAGGCTATTGTAAGGCAGCGAAAAATCAATATATTAAAATTGATGATGAATTGATATATGAAGCGGCCGTTGAAAAAGTAAAAATGAAATAATCATAATATAAGAGTTATCCGAGGGTGAAAGGGAAATACCCGCGGTTGTAGATATGCGAGAGGGAATGCCAGGTAATAAGATTCCGATAGGGTCTTCCTACCACCATCCATCCTAAGTCATGATAATTCTATTATTGAAACAAAGATAATAGAAATTGTCTATCTTCAGGGAAGGTTAATGTTAAATCTAGTAATTCATCTTTTGATTTCCATGCTATTTCATAAATCAATTCGTCGGGATCATGTAGCATCATTTGTCCACCCTTAACGATTGTTTCGAAATAGCGAACTTCTACTACATCATTATTTTTATGTAACACTTCTCTGATGATGTCTACTATAAATCCGGTTTCTTCATACACTTCGCGGATACAACATGTCTCAAAATTTTCAGTAGCTTCTTTGCCGCCTGATGGTACTGCCCATGTTTTTTCTTCTTCTTTAGTTCCTTGCAAAACCATTAATAATTCATTGTCTTTATTTAAGCAAATTCCTGCAGCCCCTTGCCATTTAACCAATAGTAATACCTCCAATCTAACTTTTTATTAATATCTTAACCTATAATATCTAAAAATGGGTATTGTATTTGTTAATTATTTACATATAGGTTGATTTCCGTCGTTTCGATGATTCCATCCATCGCTCTGACGATTTTTAGCGGCGGAATAACAGGATTTAGCGGCGTTCTTCCCTTGGTTGGCGGCGCAACTGACACATTTAGCAGCGAAATCAAACACATAAGCTGGACAATTTGACAAAACTAAAGTTAGCATTGCAAAACTCTTTATAGAATTTTACACAATATTAAGGACTTTCTTTGCGTCACTTCGGCGAGTTCTTCCTTAGGCTTGGCGTTTCTTACTGAGTGGAGATTGGGCGACTCCTTGGGCTCAGATTACAGCGATACAATGGACGCCCCCCAGAAAGCTTTGCTTGTGCGAAAGCGTAGCGACACAAACAAATGTTTATCTGTGCGAAAGCGCAGTGTAACGAAGCGACAGCAACAACAAAGCGCCCAGTGGAAACAGAAATCAACCACACGTTATGGTGATAAGAAAATAATAAAGCTTTCATTTTTACCTGTCCAAAGTTAGCATAAAAAGACAGGAATAACTAATTTTGATGTTTTAAGCTATAACCAAGGAGTGAGAGCAATTGAGTTGGATTGAGTCGATTCAAAAAGCAATAAATTATATCGAAGAGCATTTATTAGATGACATTACAATAGAGCAAATTGCACGAGAGGTAAATTCTTCGGTCTTTCATTTTCAACGGACTTTCTCAATTTTAACCGATATGTCTATTGCAGATTATATAAGACGTAGAAGGCTAACATTAGCTGCACAGGAGTTAATAAACACAGAGCAAAAAGTAATCGATCTCGCCTACAAATATGGCTACGACTCTCCTGAAGCTTTCACAAAGGCGTTTCGGAAGCAGCATAACTTGACGCCTAGTGAAGCAAGAAAGAAGCAAGGACAGCTACAATCATACAATCGCCTGGTCATCCAGGTAAGCCTGAAGGGAGCAGAACCAATGAAGTATAAAATCGTAGAAAAAGAAAAGTTTCAAGTGGTCGGAGTAAAAAGAACGTATAATTGTCAAAATGGTGAGAACTTGCAAGGCATTCCTCACTTTTGGAATGAGATGAATTCAAAAAACTTCGATCATCAACTTATCCAATTAAATAACGGAAGCATCAAAGGGACGCTAGGTGTTTGTGTACCAAATACAGAACAAGGACAAAAGGGTTTCATTGATTACTGGATTGCTACGGATCATGTAGGGGAAGTGGGAGAAAATCTGTTAGCGTTGGAGATACCTGCATCGAAGTGGGTTGTCTTTGAGGTGCATGGTCCTATGCCAGATGCGATGCAAAATACTTGGAAACAAATTTATTCAGAGTGGTTCCCATCCAATCCATATAAACCAGCAGGTACGGCTGAACTTGAAGTTTACCCTGATGAAGATGCATATAGCCCTGATGCATACTCTGAAATTTGGATTCCGATTCAATAATGATAAAATGGATTTGGTAAACAAGTAGTTGCCAAATCCTTTTTTGTTGTGAGGATGTTCACTTTAATCACCTTAAGAGAAACTTTCGCTTTTTAAACAACTATATTTTGATGAAGGAGGATGGATATGGACATAGATAGCATTATTTTCGATTTAGACGGGACACTGTGGGATTCAAGCAAAACAGTAGCGCAATCGTGGACGCAAGTAGTTCAGGAGTCTCCTTACGGTAAAGGAAAGATAACCGAAGAGGATTTATCTAAAACGATGGGTTTACAAACTCAAGAAATAGCCGCTATATTATTTGATTATCTTGATGAAGAAAAGCAGATGGAGCTTATATTAGCATGCTGTCAGCAAGAGCAAGATGATTTACTACGCAAAGGTGGTATTTTATATCCGCAGTTAGAAGAAACTTTACTAGCTCTTTCAAAAAAATTTCGCTTATTCATTGTAAGCAATTGTCAAGAAGGCTACATAGAAACATTTTATGCCTTTCATAAGCTAGAGAAATATTTTCTTGACTTTGAAAATCCGGGGCGTACAGGCTTGTCAAAAGGAGAAAATATTCAATTAGTTATGGAAAGAAACCACATAAAAAAAGCTGTATATGTAGGAGATACACAGGGAGATATGCTTTCGGCAAAGTTTGCAGGGATTCCTTTTGTTTTTGCTTCATATGGTTTTGGTAAGCCAGAGGCGTATGACTATATTATCGAAAAGCCAATAGATTTATTAAATATATTTTAAACAGAGTATAGAGTCTGTCTTTTCTGACGGTCTCTATACTCTGTTTTGGCTAAGAAGTACAAATAATAGAAATTTATTTTAATAAAGAATAAACATTAATGTCATAAAAAGATTCATTTGAATCTTCTTTTTCCTGAAATGTTCCTTCAAAAGTAAAATTCAATTTCTCTACTACCTTTATCGAATTTATATTACCAGGCTCAATTTTTGCTTCAATTCTATTTATGTTTAAAGTGGTGAAAGCATAATCAATTAAAGCCGAAATGCTTTCTGGCGCATAGCCTTTACCCCAATAAGCTTTAGCAAGATCATAGCCGATTTCTGCTGAGGCGTTAGCTTCGTCAAATGCATTAAAACCACAAGAGCCGATTATCTCATTTGATTCCTTCTCAATAATGGTTAAGCGAGTAGCTTTGCGCTCTTCAGCTAATTTATCAAAAAGCTTAATCATGTCATTCGCTTGTTCTTCATGCGTAAAATTAGTGATATTCATAAATTTTGTAACTTCCGGGTCTGACCAAATTTTAAATAAACGATGAGCATCAGCCATTTTCATTTTTCTTAAATATAATCTTTTTGTGTAAATTTGTTCTATCAATACTTTTACCTCCAAGTTATTAATGAAGTCTGGATGAAAAATATTGCTATCTGCGCATAATTCAGTCCCTTCAAATTTTATGTACCCATTATACAATAACAATAATATTTACCCCAATAATTTCCTTAAACGATATAATGTATGTAGATCTATCAAAAGAATAGGGGAAATGATAATGATCAAGGTTACAGCCGAGAATTATTCGATTATTAAAGAAACAATAAAAAAGGCACCAACGTTTGTCTATAGCATACTAGATCAGGTAATAGAAGGCTCTGTCTATACCGACAATGATAGCTTCCGTTCACTACTATTTCAAACCAAATCAGGAATATGCTGTGTTTATGGCGATTTGTCCAGCGAGCAAATCGTCAATAAACTTGAATGTTTACTAGAAAAATCTATTGAACAAAGTAAACGTTTCACATTATTTTCTTACGCAGACGATTGGAACACGAAAATTGAACAACGTTTAAATGGTCATGTGAAAAAGCTAGAAAGATACACGTTTACCTTTGCTAGAAATGCTTATAATGATAGAGAAAAACGAGAGCTGCCTGACTACGAATTTATGAAAATCAAGCAACCTCAAATTGAGTATTGTTTAGAATTCGACAATCAATATTATGAGGAATACTGGGATTCTACTAATAATTTTCTTGAAAACGGCATTGGTTTTTGTCTGCAGCATGGGGATAAGATTATTAGTGAAGCGGTCTCTATTTTTAAATCGCAGCAATTTGCAGAGATTGATATAGTTACTGATTCGAATTATAGAGGTAATGGATTAGCAAGCGTCATTGCAGAGAAATTTATTGATTATTGTATTTTCAATGATATACAGCCTTGTTGGGATTGCGATATTCATAACCAAGCTTCTTATCATTTAGGAACTAAGCTTGGCTTTAGTAATCCGCAAAAATATGTAATTTATATAAAGTCTTAATACATAAAAAATGCTTACAGTGAAAAAATATTTTATAAAAGCCAAGGCTAAAGCTATTTTAAATAGTGAATTCATTATATGTATTGATTGTTACTTCTAGTATGGTTATCTTCCTCAACTAAAGCAGTTTGTTTAAGTGTGAAAATGAAAAAGCTTCTTAACATATTTTCAAACTAAAATAAATCAACTATAATGATATACAAATGGTAGAAATTCTAAATTAAACCCATTTATCTTTTTTTATACAAATCTACTCTAGAGGAGCACGAAGATGAAAAAGAAGGCTTTATCCTTACTCATGGCCATAATAATGGTCCTATCTGTTAGCGTATCGGCGTTTGCCGATGAAACATCGCCACCAGCGACAAGAGGAGAAATCGTTAAAACCTTGTTGATGGCAGCAGACGCTTATCAACCAGGAATTAATAAAGCAGACATTATGCAAGGTTCTAAAAACGAAGATTTAAAATCGAATGAGCCTGTTAAGAAGGTTGAAGCTTTAGTCATGTTGAGTAAGGCATTCGGCGAATTGCCAGAACCTGTCGGCAATGATCTGCGCAGCGGAACATTTGGTGTCGAGTTCACCGATGTACCCGCTTGGGCTAAAAAAGATATCGATAAACTGGCAAAAGCAGGCGTACTGACGGGCAAACCTGACGGCACATTAGGTGCAAATGACAATATTACGATCAATGAGTTCAAAAAAATTATTGCCAGAGTGTGGACGCTTAAAGGCTCCCATTTAAATGACGATTTTTATGAAGTAATCAATAAGGAATGGTTAAATAAATCGACAATTCCGACAGGCGAAATCATGGGTGGTGGATTTCCTGAGCTACAAAAGCAAAATACCGATAAAATAGAAAAAATAATAAATGGGCTCGTTGGCAATCAATTCGAAGAAGGTACAAAAGAACAGAAAATTGCCGACTTTTATTCGACGGCGTTGGATACAAAAAATAGAAACAAACAAGGGATTGAGCCCATTCAAAAATATGTAAAGGCAATTGACGGGGCTAACACGCTTGATGAACTCATTCAAGTAGATCTTACCCTGGAAAAAGAATTAGGTCTAGGCTCATTATTCAGCTTTGCAATCATGAACGATGCAAAGAACAGCAGTGAAAATGCTTTATATTATACCGGATTAGCTACTGGTCTGGATAAGAGCAACTTTGAAACGGAAGACGAGAAAGTGAAAAAAGCCTATCTTCAATATATGACCAAGCTTCTCGTGTCATCTGGTGAGGAAGAGTCTGCAGCCAAAGACCACGCCGAGAAAATTTACGAAATGGAGAAAAGCTTAGCTTCCGTATCACTTGAACCCTATGAACAAGGCGACGTCAATAAATACTATAATCCGTATACAATCGAACAATTCGATGACATGTTCAAAACAGTAGATATGAAACTAGTCATGAAATCGATGAAGGTCGACCGTGCCGATAAAGTGATCGTATTCGATGTGAAGCTGGCGCAAAAAGGCGCAGAACTCTTGACTGAAACTAATCTTAACGTGCTTAAAGCTTACTCCAAATTGCAACTGCTTAAGGAAACGGGCAATTTGTTGTCAACTGAATTCAGAGATGCTGCTATTGAGTTTTCCGCAACGTTATACGGCGTTACAGGAGAAAAAACAGATCAGGAAATCGCAGTAGCTATGACAACTGACACAATGGGTGGATATTTGGAGCAAATGTTTGCCGAGAAACATTTTTCACCAGAAGCTAAAAAAGATGTTGAGCAAATGGTAGAGAAGTTAATTACTACGTATGAGGAAAGAATCAAATCTCTTGATTGGATGTCAGAAACAACTAAAGATAAAGCCATTAAAAAGCTGCATACGATGATTGTTAAAATCGGGTACCCAGATAAGTGGGATACGACATTAGATAAAGTAGCTATCAAGACATATGACGAAGGCGGTTCGCTGTTCTCTAATACCATCACAGTAAATAAAGCATACAGTGATAACACGAAAGCCAAGCTAGGAAAACCGGTGGATAGAACGGAATGGTTAACAAGCGTATATACCGTAAATGCTTTCTACAATACTTTTAATAACGAAATTACGTTCCCAGCCGGTATTCTCCAAGCGCCTTTCTATGATATTAACGCTAAACCTGAAGCAAACTATGGTGCCATTGGCATGGTCATTGGCCATGAAATCAGCCATGCATTTGATAACAACGGATCTGCATATGACGAAAATGGCAATGCAAATAACTGGTGGACAGAAGAGGACTTTAAGAAATTCGAAGAGAAAAACCAGGAACTGATTAAGTTCTATAATGACATTGAGATTATTCCGGGTGTGTTAAATGATGGTCAGCTTACACTAAGTGAGAATGTCGCTGATTTAGGTGGAATGGCGGCTTCACTGCAAGCTGTATCCAAAATGAGTAATCCGGATTATAAAGCATATTTCGAAAGCAATGCAGAAATATGGAGATCCACAACCACAAAAGAATTTGCAGCATATCTGAGCAAAAACGATGTACATTCAGCCGCTAAAGTTCGGGTAAACCGCACGATTGTGAACTTCCAGCAATTCTATGATACCTATGGAATTAAGCCTGGAGATGGCATGTATGTAGCTCCAGAGGAACGAGTTTCTATCTGGTAAAAATTAGAGTAGATAAAGCTAATTCCAATAGTTTTTACATCCCTGTATAACCTGGTGAGTTGAATTAACGTACAAATTAGTTGTTGTAGTCAATATGTTTATAAAAATGAGGATAGAAAGAGCGATTTTATTTAGCTCTTCTATCCTCCTTTTTATTTCAATCCATATAATGTGTGAAAATAGTTTCAGCTATGAGCATTCTATATTGTTTAAAAGAACCGATTACGCGCTTCGAAGATATTGTAAAACAATTTAGCATCTCTAGCCATTTTAGTATTGGCGTTCATTTGTGGTCGTAAGCAATTTTGGAACATTTCATCGCAATATTTTGATCTACCATATCGAGCATAACATTCGTCGTGTAATTTGCAGCATGAATCTACGGCATTGATAGGTCTACCTGGTCCTGAACACCCAGGTCCACAGTATTTATAACCCGGGTAGCAAAAACCAAATGTGCGGTGTCTGTACATCAGCTATTCTCCTTTATTAAAAAAATAATGATTACTATAAAATATGAAATTTTTGCTTGTAGGGGGGGATTAAAAACTAATGTAAGTGAAAAAAGCATTAACTGATGAGATAAATCTATAAATGTAAGGTTCCTGTAAGCTTTTCAAAAAACTACTGTAAGGATGAGAGGTTATGATAGCCATAGTTCAGTAAAGTATGAAAGAGAAGGAGTTTTAAGCATGAATTCATCCGTTACTCAAAAAGAAAGAATCGTTTCCTTAGATATTATTCGGGGGCTAGCGTTATTTGGCATCCTATTTATAAATGTAGCGGCCTACCAGATGCTAGTAGAGGGAGGACCGATGCCTGACTATAGTGGAATTAACGGCATTATTAATACGCTCATTGATATTTTTATTGAGAAGAAATTCTTTTCCATCTTTTCATTCCTCTTTGGTGTAGGTTTTTACATTTTCACTTCACGTGCCGAAGCGCGAGGTGATAAGCCAAGATGGCGTTTTGCCAGACGTTTACTAGCTTTATTATTAATTGGTATTGTCCATGTGTTTATTTTTTGGGGTTCAATCCTGGCTATCTATGCAGTAATAGGTTTTTTACTCATACCTTTCTATAATGCAAAGGTTTCCACAATTAGTAAATGGCTATTTGCTATCGTTACCGTTCATGTTCTTAGCATTCTTGGACAACTATTTATGCCAAATCAAGGAGCATTATCAACTGTTTTTGGGATATTAGGAAATGATGCCGTTACTATTTTTATCATGTTTTTAACTGGTTTTTTAGCAGCGAAAGCTGATTGGATTAGTCATATTAGTGAATACTCAAAACAAATAAAGTGGCTACAATTTGTGACATTCCCACTCTTTGTTGGCATCTCCCTTTGGATTTGGTTTGCTGCTCAAGGTGGATACGAAAATCTAAATTCCGTTATTAGTTTAGGGGTAATTCCGACAACGTATTTTTACTTAGCTTGTCTATTTGTTTTGTTAGAAAATAAGAAAATTGCGAAGCTGCTTAAGCCAATTGGACGAGTTGGGCAAATGGCATTTACAAACTATTTAGCTCAAAGCTTTATTGGTTTAGCTATTATGTCATTAATGGGGCTTGAAGTTGTTTCACCTTCTGATGTAGTAATCATTGCAATCTTAATTTTTATCATTCAAATTATCTTCAGTGTCATCTGGTTCAAATTCTTTAAAATGGGGCCATTTGAGAAGGTATGGCGCTTTATGACATATGGTAGAAAAAAAGTGGCGAAAAAGTAAACGATTTATGCGAAACTCCCTTGCGGTAAATGATTCCAATCCGCCAGGGAGTTTTTAGTGCTATGATAATGTATGAATTTGTAAAAATGAAACCTAAAGCAGTAGCCATCCGTAAAATAGGTATCGACATAAAGGAGAAATAGGATATGGCAAAACAAATGAAAAAATACATAACAGTCACAACAGCGTCATTTATGGCTATGCAATTAGCCGCGTGCGGGAATACAGAAACTCAGACCGTCAAAGAGTCTACTGCCACTACAGATAATACAACGGAAGAAACTAATCCTTCAACAGCAGGGAATGGTTTACAAAGTGTTTATGACAGTGATATGGCAAATTCATGTAAGAAATGGAAAGAAAGTGATGATGGTTCGTTCGAATGTTTAGATGAAAATTCGCCGCATTATGCACATCATTTCTTCAATGGACTTATGTATGCAACTGCCGGAGCTATGATAGGAAGTGCTATTTATAAAAGTCGCAATTTAAGAAATGGGACAGACAGAGAGGATAAAGGTGGTGGTTCAGCAGTACCACGAACGAATTATAGCAATACGAGCGAAAGTAAAAATGCGAATTCTAATGGAATTACGACGAATGGCTCTCAAAATCCGTCTGGTACAACATCTAGTAGCTCAAATAACTCAACAACAAATAGCTCAAATTCAAATACAAGCGATTCCAAGTCTTATTCGAGTGGCAAGCGTTCATACTCAAATAGTTCAAGTTCATCGACGAATAGTTCTAATTCTTATTCAAATCACTCATCATCTAGCACAGGGAAATCAGGCTTTGGCTCAGGTGGTGCCTCTCGAGGTGGCTCTTCATCTTCTTAAAAGGAGCAATTAATATGGACAACTATTTTCAACAACGCCAAGCATTTTATTCGCAATTTCCTAATTTCTTTCCTGACTTTGAGGATCTTGAGTATGCCTTGTACGATGTACTAGATTTACCCAAAGAGAAAATCGATGAAATTAACTATGCATCTACTATACTTTGGAAAATATTTTTAAAGGTTGGGAAACAATTTAAGCATTTATCGGATGAACAACTTTTAGCACTAGGCATTCGTTCTGAAATGCTACCATATATTCAATTAGATTATTTACAGCAACAATCGATACTGGCTCGCTTCGATTTTATTTGTACAGAGGACGGACAAATAAAATGTCTTGAATTAAATGGTGAAACGCCATTTCTTGTCCAAGAAACCTTTGAGATCAATGAAGCGCTTTGTCAGCATTTAGGATTTGATAGTCCGAATGATGTTTCAGCATTACATAAAACCTTGTCTGGTGCACTCTTTGCGGCTATGCATTATTTAAATGATGTGAAAAAACCTAAAATCGTCATTACAGGGAAAACGGCCGCGGAAGATTATGAGGAATATTGTCAGGTACAGTTTTTAAAGAAATGTATACCTTTTGATGTGGAGTATGTTCCTATTCAAGAGCTAATCATTTTTTCTAGTAACACTGCTCATATAGCTCGAGGCCTTTATACACCTGCCATGGAGAAAATTGATATTTTATATCGTCCTGCACACCCAGTAGAGTTTTTAATAGATGATATGTCTTGCGATGGTGATCGTATTGGTCTACATTTACTGGAACTCGTAAAAGATGGACAGCTTGCTATTATCAATGCACCCGCTGCATATGTACTACAATCGAAAATTTTATTATGGTTAATTTGGGAACGCAAAAATGATCCGCTTCTTTTTAATGCAGAAGAACGAGCTGCTATTCAGAAATATATGTTGCCAACGTACCTTTCGGCAGAACTATTTGTACAGGAAAACTTACCGTTTGTAAAGAAACCTGTCTATTCTCGGGAAGGGAATACTGTAGAAATCTATGCAGGGGATGGTACGAAAACAAATGCTTCTGCGTATACCCATTATGATGATAATTTGTTTATTTATCAGCAGTATGTGGAAATGCCCTCTATAACGATAAACCTAAAGGATGGATTACAAACAAAGAAATGGTTAATCGGCTCATTTATCGCTGATAATCGTGCATGTGGCTTATCTTGTAGAGTAGGTAATCAAATTACAGAATGGGATTCTCACTGGTTAGCTGTTGGATATAAGAAAGAAATTTAACTAAAAAGCGGCGAGACTTTTAATAAAGTTTCGCCGTTTTTTCTGCCCTGTTACTCATTCCAGCCTTTGCAGACGTTAATCCATTCTTGATATGGTGTATAGGTTTCTAATTCAGAAATTGTAAGCTCAATGGCGGAGTTGCTACTACCACACGCAGGGAATACCGTTGTGAAGCGTTTGAGTGATTCATCTAAATAAATAGTAACGCCCTCATTCACACCGAAAGGACAAACACCACCTACATCGTGCCCGATCTTTTCAAGAACTTCATCTTTCCCAAGCATCTTTGCTTTTGTACCAAAGGCAGCTTTAAATTTTGCATTATCGACTTTGGCATCGCCTGCTGCAACAATTAGTATTGCGCCATCGTTCACGAGAAACGATAAGGATTTCGCAATGCGTTCAGGCTCGCAGCCGAGTGCCTGTGCTGCTAGTTCAACGGTCGCCGAGCTTTCGTTTAGCTCCTGTATTTTGTGCTGCACATTCCATTGTGCTAAATGTTCACGTACTTTTTCAATTGCCATATGTAATACCTCCTTACAATACTTCATTTTATTTTAACATAATTTTCAGAATATATAGTTGTGTTATTTTTCAGAAATAACCTATTATATAAATATGGTTTAAAATTACTCTTTGGGAGGTGGAGCCGTTGATTATGAAAGTGCTACAGTCTCTTTTTGTCCTAATAGGGTTATTATTTTTCACAGGAGTAGTTACGCTGTATTTAATTATTAGTGGTGGGCTACATTTTAGTGGACTACTCTTAACCGTACCGATATGTTTATTTGTCCTATTTATTTGTTTAATTTTTGATTGGTTGACAACGACAAAACGGAAAATATGGTTAGCGGGGCTAATGGGCATTGCGTTGTTAATTGCCTCGATTAAGCCCATTCAACATTACTACAAAATGAGTATTCCAACCGTTGATGCAGAAATTGATGTGTCTGTCTATCAACCATTTATAGAACAAAATAAAGTAGTAAAGTCAGATACTAAGGCTTCATTGCAATTAGTTGATGCACTACCTCGCTTAGATGGGGCGACGGCGATGTATCCACTGTATGCTGCCTTTGTAGAAGCGACCTATCCAAAGGGTTATTATCCATATGATAATAGTAGAGTAATGGTGAGTCGTACACCTGAAGCTTATCAAAATTTGATTTCAGGAGATGTTGATCTGATTTTTGTAGCGGCGCCATCTGAATCACAAAAGAGGCAAGCTGAGATGGAAGGTCTTACATTTGACATGACCCCCATTGGACGAGAGGCATTTGTCTTTTTCGTCAATCATAAGAACAGCGTAGAAAATTTATCATTGGAGCAGTTAAAACAAATTTACGCTGGGGAAATTATGAATTGGCATGAAGTCGGTGGTGAAAATGCTGCGATTCGTGCTTTTCAGCGCCCAGCAGATAGCGGAAGCCAAACAGCACTTGAAAGAATGATGGGAGATACACCAATCATGGAAGCACCTAGTGAAAATGTTGCAACAGGTATGGGTGGTATTATTCATGAGGTATCACAATATCGTAATTATAAAAATGCCATTGGCTACACGTTTAGATTTTACTCAACAGAAATGGTAAATAATCACGAAATTAAATTATTGTCCATTGATGGGATTGCGCCCACAAAGGAAAATATTCGTAAAGGCACATACCCACTCGTATCTGAATTTTATGCTGTAACAGCAGGAACAGCTAATCCTAATGTCAAGAAGTTTATCGACTGGATTGTATCAGATGAGGGGCAAGCACTAGTTGAAAAAGTCGGTTATGTACGAGTAGAAAATGATTGAATAGTTTGCTATACTAGTAGCACAATCAAATATGTTAGTTTTCTAGGGTTCCGTAGCAAAGCTAGTCTGGTCCGAGAGAAAACCACAAATTGATTTTGTGACACGGAAGGATAAAAGCCTGGGAGATACTGTTTACAGCAGTGTTCCTTAGGCTTTTTTTATTTGGCTACTGTGAAGGGACGTTGTAATTTGATCGCCGAACTGCACGGGTAGGTCAGAATACCGTTTTTAAAGAACTGCCCAATAATAGTATCCATTTGTGTTTAACAATAAAATGGAGGAATTTACAATGAACAAACAATGGTTTAGTGTCGTAATTGCTGCTTTTTTTGAAGTCGGCTGGGTTATTGGCTTAAAGCATGCAGAGAATGCACTCGAATGGATTGGTACCGCGATTGCAATTTTTATTAGCTTTTATTTACTAATTAAGGCTGGGGAAAACTTACCAGTTGGCACTGTTTATGCAGTATTCGTAGGCTTGGGGACAGCGGGTACTGTGTGTGCTGATAGCTTACTGTTCGGAGAGCCATGGAAATTAGCCAAAATTTTATGTATTGTCGTTTTACTTGCAGGGGTCGTTGGTTTAAAGCTAGTGACCGGGGAGCCTAAAGAGAAAGTGGTGAATGAATAATGGCATGGGTTGCATTAGTAGTAGCGGGGCTATGTGAGATGATGGGTGTATATATGATTAGTAAATATAATGATACAAAAAGTATAAAAAACTTAGTGTTATTGATTTTTGTATTTACCTTGAGCTTTGCTGGCCTTGCATATGCCATGGAAACATTGCCGATGGGTACAGCATATGCCATTTGGACTGGCATTGGAGCGGCGGGTGGTGCATTACTCGGTATGTTTTTTTTCAATGAATCCAAAGATTGGAAACGTATTGTTTGCATTACTCTTGTTTTAGGAGCTGCGATATTTTTGAAGTTATTATCCTAACTAACAACATAAATAGTCATCTTGCACAGTTTAATCGTTGCGGGGTGACTTTTTGTTTATGATCGCAAAAGAACGTTAATTATTTCTTATAAAAAACCATTGCGGCAATGTTAGCAAGATGGAGCTGAATTTCAAATAAGACGGGAAGAGCCTAGAAAAAAGACAGACAACCACTCCGGTTGTCCGTCACTTTTTGAAAATTATTTTTTTACATCCTTCGTCCATTCAGCAACTTTGTCTGCATTTGCTTCTACCCAATCTTTAGCAGCTTGTTTTGGGTTTTTGCCATCCATAATTTCTAGCATAACGCTCTCTAAGTCTTCTGATGTCCAGTGGAAGTTATCTAGTACAGAATAGACATCTGGTTGATCTTCTTTTAAACCTTTACGAGCGAATGTGTTAATCGTTTCTTCGCCACCATAAACGCCTTTTGGATCATCTAAATATTTCAGATCATATTTAGCGAATTTCCAGTGAGGAGACCAGCCTGTCACGATAATGTCTTCTTTATTTTTAATTGCTTTAGCAAGAGAAGTGGTCATAGCTCCAGATGAAGAAGTTAATAGCTGCCAACCTGCTAAGTTATCATATTCATCTAAGGCCTTTTCAGTAGCAGCTGTAATCCCAGCACCAGGTTCTATACCCGTAATTGTTTGATCTGCTTGATTTTTTAAATCTTCAATCGAGTTAACATTCATATAGCTTGGTACTACTAGACCTATTTTGGCACCAGTAAGGTTTTCACCTAGCTCATCAAGGTCATTCTTATATTTTTCGTACTGTGGGGCATGAGTATTTGGTAACCATGCAGCGACCATCCCATCTGCTTCACCTTTTGAAACAGCCTCCCACATAATTGCATTATCAAGTGGTGTTAATGTTACATTGTAGCCTAAATCCTCTAGTACCTGACCAACTACATTCGTTGAAGCAATTTCAGTATCCCATTCAACGTAGGCTAGATTGACGTCCTTTGCGTTACCACTACTTTTACTTGAATCATCAGCATTACATGCGGCTAGCAAAAAGCCAAGCCCTAAAGCCATTCCTAATTTAGTTAATGTTTTTAGTTTCATCAAATCTTCCTTTCCTATATTAATAGTTTTGTAGCATACTACTACAAATCGTAAATCTCAGCGGTGAAAGTGAAGAACTAAGATTTTCGTCAATAAATTGCCTTTTGCTATACGGCTTTCTTCTTATTAAAACTTTGCGTTAGGCGGTCTATAACAATGGCGAAAATGACAAGACCTAAACCTGCAACAAAGCCATTACCAACCTGTGTACGTTGTAGTGCAGTTAATACTTCACGTCCTAGACCAGGTGCGCCAATCATTGAGGCAGTTACAACCATTGACAGTGATAGCATAACTGTTTGGTTAATCCCTGCCATTATCGTTGATTTGGCAAGAGGAATTTCTACTTTAAATAGTTTTTGCTTTGAGGTACTTCCATATGAATCAGCAGCTTCTACTAATTCTTTTGGTACTTGGCGAATTCCTAGGTTCGTCATACGTACAGTTGGTGGTAAGGCAAAAATAACGGATGCAAATACACCAGGGACTATCCCGATACCAAAGAAGGCAACGGCAGGAATCAAGTATACGAAGCCAGGCATTGTTTGCATGAAATCGAGTATCGGCTTAATCACATTTTCTGCTACAGTTGACTTAGACATAAGAATGCCAAGAGGTATACCTAATATGATTGAGATAATACTTGAAAAGAGCACGAGCGTGGTTGTTTCCATAAGATGCGTCCATAAGCCTTGATTGTAAATAAATAACAAACCAATTAATGAAAACGTTGCGAGCCCAAATTTTTTACCGGTAACGAAAAAGGCAAAAATGACAATAAGTAAAATAAGAATAATCGGGGGAATGCTCACTAATAAATCAGTGACCTGATTCATGAGTAGTTTTCCATTTTTTTGAATCAAGTTAAAAAACATTGAAAAATTACTCGTCAACCAGTCCATAACTGATTCTACCCATGGTCCCACTGGTATTGCTGGAATATTGTCTAATAAATTATTCATTTGCAATTGCCTCCTCATCGCTAGTTGAAAGTGCTTCGATGACAACGCCCCGGATAAGAACACCAAGCAAGCGCTCATCTTTTACAACCGCAATAGGAGTAGGACTATTATGAATCAAACCTAATATATCTTGTAAAAGCATATCTGGTGGAACGGTTAACATATCTGATTGAACAATCGAATGTACCGTTTGTTCTTGTCTTTTAGCTGCAGCCCGTGCGTCGTCAGCAGTAATATAGCCTTTTAAATGTCGATTTTTGTCAACGGCCATTAATAAACTAACCGTTTCTTCACGCATTCTTTTAAGTGCTACGGTCGGTCCATCTACATCTACATTGACAGATACAGGTCGAACCATGGCATTTTCGGCAGTTAATACTTTAGAACGATCGACGTCTTCTACGAATGTTTTAACATAATCATTTGCAGGATTTGTTAAAATTTCTTCCCCAGTACCAATTTGGATGATTGAGCCATCTTTCATAATGGCGATACGATCACCAATACGTAATGCTTCATTCAAATCGTGGGTGATAAATAAAATAGTTTTTTTCAATGTGCTTTGTAAATCGAGTAGCTCATCTTGCATTTCTTTTCGAATTAATGGATCGAGTGCAGAAAAAGCCTCATCCATTAGTAATATTTCAGGGTCATTTGCAAGTGCCCGTGCTAATCCAACACGCTGCTGCATACCGCCTGATAATTGACTAGGATATTGGTCCTTATAAGCAAGTAAGCCTGCATTGTCGAGAGCTTGCTCTGCTTTTGCTTGCCGTTCTTCCTTTGAGATGCCTCTGATTTCAAGGCCGTATTCTGTGTTTTGAAGAAGTGTACGATGGGGGAATAAACCGAAGTTTTGAAAGACCATACTCATTTTGTTTCTTCTTACTTTACGTAAACTCTCTTTGCCCATTTTAGAAATATTTTCTCCATCGATGTAAATATTTCCACTTGTAGGTTCTATGAGACGGTTTAAAAGTCGAATCAGTGTCGACTTTCCACTCCCTGATAATCCCATGATAACGAAGATTTCACCTTCATTTACGGTAAAACTTGCATCGTATACACCGACTGTTGCACCTGTTTCTTTTAAGATATCAGTCTTGCTTTTTTGTTGCTTGACGAGTTCTAAGGCTTGGGGAATATGTTTCCCGAAAACTTTAGAAACATGTTCCACTTTTATTTTTTCCACTAGAACCACTCCTTTCGTAGATCAATTTCGCCTTGGCGTAATAGTTGTTACTTCATTACGCACATATGAATTGCCACTAGATGAGGCATTTTAGGCTGAGTCCCTCTATTTTAGTAGGCGTTTAGACACTCACTAAATAAAGATAAATACTATTTGAGGATAATGATACCCAAATATAAACAAGTAACAACTTAACCCTAACAAAAAGTTGTTACTTCTGTCAAATCGACAAAATAGAAAAAATCCGCTTAAACGCTGCTATATCAGCGTTTAAGCGGATTTTAATTTGGGTATAAAAAGCTCTGAACTCGAGCGAAACTTTCATCATTCCCGATAAAGTAAATAATATCTTCTTCTTCTAAGGATACATATGGGCCAGGTGATAGTAATAATTCATTTTTACGACGAATTCCGACAATTGTGCTAGATGTATTTTGCCAAAAATTCAATTCCTGTACTGTTTGGTGGATACAAGGGCTTTCAGCTGTCATCTCTAATTGGTAAGGAATAAACGGATTGACGGAACGGAAATGTTCAGTTCGACTAATCAGTTGTTTGGTCTTTTCCTGTAGATTTATTAATTCTTGGTGCTGCTTCTGAATGCTAGACATAAGCTCATGTTGTAGCTCATGGACTGATTGAACATCATGGAATTGGCGAACAAACTGTGCAGCCTTTTCATATGAGATGATGATAACTCCACTCCCTTTGGTGGCCTCCACAATTTCCAAGTCTTGCAAAACAGCAATTGCTCTTCTAGCAGTTTCCGCAGAGACATTGTATTGACTAGCTAGGGATGATCTTGCGTAAATTTTATCGCCAATTCGATACTTTCTTTCCACGATTTTTGAGGCTAGGTCGACAGCTATTTGTTGATATTTTGGCTGCTTCACTTGCACATTTTTTTCTAATTGCATTCTTAACTTCCTTTCGTCATTACAGTTCCCTCAGCTTATTATAGACTAGCCTGCACAGAAAAAATAGCATCTCCATAAGCTAGTAGTATATGATAAAAACGTAATATAGCAGTTTTTTGTTTTTTAATAGAGTAAGAGCTGGAGTTTGACAGCTGTTAGTTATTATTATAAACTAAGTTACGTTATGTAAGTTATATAAAAATACAAGTGCTCAGTTAGTTTGTTTTGCTAGCTGTTAACATTAGAAGGTTGGAGAAAATATGACAATTACTACTAAAGTTTTAGATATAGTGAAAGACAAAATGACGATCGTAAAGCAATCAGAAACTGAAAGTATTTGCCTAGTTGGTCCAGTAAAATTGCCGGTAAAACAGGGTGAATTTTCAGCGACATTTCAATGGTATAACTGGTTAAAAGTAGGAGCTAATCAGTCAAAAGAGGAAATTATTGATGGGTTAGCATCTGCAAATTTAGCTTTTTTACAACAGTCATCAGTGCTTGTTTATGGAGATTTTACACATGCTGAAGATGCTTTAATTCGCATGCATAGCATTTGTCATACAGGTGATATTTTTGGAAGCCAACGCTGTGACTGTGGTTATCAATTACATGAATCGATGAAAATGATTGTGGAGCATGGTTGTGGGGCTATTTTCTACTTAGCTGATCATGAGGGTCGTGGCATCGGATTGTTCTCGAAATCGCTTGCTTATTTATTACAAGAAGAGGGGTTAGATACGGTTGAAGCAAACCATGCTCTTGGCTTCCCAGATGATACTCGTTCTTACGAAGATGCCATTACTGTGTTAGCTGCACTTCGTTCGAAACGAGTTACACTCATTACCAATAATCCGAAGAAGCTTGCCGCATTACAGGCACATGGTTTAGCAGCAGAAGGACATGTCCCATTATGGGGAGGATTAACGGAGACAAATCGTTTTTATTTAGACACGAAAGTAGAGAAATCTGGACATTTGCGCGAAGAGAAGTGAGTGGAGGAACGAAGATGACAATAGATGAAAAATATATGCAGTTAGCACTTGATTTAGCCGCTAGTGCAAAAGGAAATACAAACCCTAATCCACTAGTAGGAGCTGTAATCGTCAAAGACGGTGTAATTGTTGGAACAGGTTTACACAGAAAAGCAGGGGAACCACATGCAGAGGTGCATGCATTCCGTATGGCTGGAGAACATGCTAAAGGTGCGACACTTTATGTAACACTTGAGCCATGCTCGCATTACGGAAAAACACCTCCTTGTGCAAATTTAGTGAAGGAATCCGCAGTAAGTCGAGTGGTTGTAGCTATGCAAGATCCAAATCCTGCTGTTGCTGGACGTGGTATTCAGCTGTTACGAGATGCGGGTATTGAGGTAGAGGTGGGGGTTTTAGAAGCTCAAGCTCGCCGTTTAAATGAACGTTTTATTCACAATATGCTAACAAAACGACCATTTATTATTTCAAAATATGCGATGACTTTAGATGGAAAAATAGCTGCTCATACAGGACATTCCAAGTGGGTAACTGGTGAGGCAGCGCGTGAGGATGTTCACCGTATTCGACATGAGGTGGATGGTATTTTAGTTGGTGTTGGGACTGTTTTAGCTGACAATCCATCCTTAACAACAAGATTAAAAGAAGCTTACGGAAAAAATCCAGTACGCATTATTATGGATAGCTCCCTTCGTACACCAGCTCATGCCAATGTTTTGAATGTAGAAGAAGCGAAAACAATTATTGTATGTAGTGAGAATGTCGACCAAGAAAAAATAACAGTATTTGAGGACAAAGGCGTGACTGTATTGCCAGTTCGACATGACTCTGAGGGACTTGTTGTTGACGATATGCTTGAAAAACTATATCAATATGGCATTACGGATATTTTAGTAGAGGGTGGAAGTACGATCAACTCTTCCTTTTTACAGCAAGGTGCTATTAATAAATATGTGATTTATATAGCGCCAAAAATTCTCGGTGGTCGCTTATCATTGACACCGATTGCCGGTCCAAATCCATCTACTATGGATGAAGCATGGGATGTAGAGTTTGCTTCGTTTGAGCAGGTTGGGCAAGATTTACGTATTATTGCTTATCCAAAGATAGGTGAAGGAAAGTGAATTATCAAGCAGATGTTTGTATCGTAGGGGCTGGGCCAGGTGGAGCACTTCTTTCGCACTTACTAGCGAAAAAAGGTCTTTCCGTAATTCTACTGGAACAAAGCGCAGCACTTGGGCAGGCATTTCGCGGCGAGCATTTAAATGAGGAGGGTGAGGCTGTTTTAAAAAGTCATCAGCTTTTTGAAGCAGTCGAAGCGCTCGGTTTATTACGTATGGAAAAACTTGAATATTACGCAGACGGTAGAGCAATCAAAACTATTTTCCCTGTTGAAGCTGTTGGACATTTAGGAATTCATGTACCGCAAGCAAATCTATTAAAGGGAATTTTACAAGAAACACAGCATTTTCCTCATTTTTCTTGTTTCTTGAATACGAAGGTAATGAAGCTCTTAGTTGATTCTTTGGGCAGATATACGGGTGTCGTTGCATCAAGAAATGGGGAAAAGATTGAAATTAGTAGTCAGTTAATTATCGGTGCTGACGGCCGTTACTCTACTATTCGCAAGCAAGCGCACATTGAGATTCAAAAGCATAAGCATGGCTTTGATTTATTGTGGGCAAAAATTCCTGCCCCTCATGGATGGGAACCATCGATTAAAATGGCATTAATAGGTGGAAAACAGCTATCCTTATTTACGCAGGTAGGTGGGTTCATTCAAATCGGCTGGAATATTGAACAAGGGAGTTTTCCTCAGCTCAGAAAAAAAGCATTTACACCATTTATCCAACGGCTTTTAGAACAATTCCCAGAGCTATCTGATACTGTAAACGAACATATTAAATCTTGGCAAGATTTTGTCTTGCTTGATGTATTCAGTAGTCATTGTGACTGCTGGGGGACAGAGGGGCTTGCACTATTAGGCGATGCTGTTCACACGATGACACCAACTGGAGCATTCGGGCTCAATAGTGCACTCAAGGATGCAGATTGTCTTGCGTCATTATTAAATAAAAATACGCTTGTTCATTTTAACGTACACGATTTTCAACAAATGCGCGAGCGAGCCATTGAAGAAGTATTAGCGATGCAAATTGAAAAAGAGCAAACATTCGCAACTAACTTCATCAATAAGGCTTCTTGAAGGGAAGAAAAACAACATGAAATTTGGCTTTGATATAGATGACACACTCATAGATTTACGAGCACATGCCTTTAAGCTCTATAATAAAAAACTTGATAAAAATGTTGCGCTAGAAGTATTTCAAGCTTTGCAAAGAGTTGAAATTCACGAACCTTTTGGATTAACAGATGCTGAAGGAGCGGCGATGTGGAATAGCTCATTAGAGGAAATTTATTTTACGGATTGTCCTTCTTTTGAGGGGGCACTAGAAACGCTTCAAGCTTTGGCACAGCAGGGGCATGACATTTATTATATTACTTCCCGTCCTAAGCAATATTGTGAGCAAACACAAGCATGGATGGAAGCACAAGGATTTCCAATGACAGAAGGTCATTTTTTCTGCGGAATGCAAGATACTGAGAAAGTGGCGATCATCAAAGAGCTAGCTTTAGATGTTTATGTAGATGATAAACCAGCTGTATTAGAAACACTGCAAGATGTGAAGACAAAAGTAATTTTAAAAAATCAATCCTATAACAAGCATGTTGAACTACCACGCTTAAATTATTGGGATGATTTCTTAAGATTAGTAAATAATTAGTTCTTCACCATAATGTAGGGATGACTTCCGTTCTGACTGGGCGCTTAGATGTTGATGCCGCTACGTTACACTGCGCTTTCGCACAGAAAACACTTGTTGCTGTCGCTACGCTTTCGCACAGAAAACACTTGTTGCTGTCGCTACGCTTTCGCACAGAAAACACTTGCTCCGCTGCAAGGTCTCGGGCCGATGTTGGTCGAAGGCGTTATCACAGATGTGATGTTTTTAGCCTGCGTTCCTCTATGGCTATTCACCGGGGGTCGCCCAGTCTCCACTACGTATATTTAAGGCATATTTTTACAAATGTCGTCCGCGATTTTTGTGAAAAGTCAAATAAAGCACTAAACCCGAATAGAGGACACTTAAAAAGTGAACCTATTCGGGTTTATTCTTTGTTTCGATCAATACAATTGTTTTTCGATTTCTAATGCAATGCTTTGAATAGTGTCAATTAATAAATTTTCATCATAGTCACTATAGCGTACTTCTGGTATAACAAGTGACACGGATGCAATGATTTGGTTGGAAGCATTTAAAATCGGTGCAGATACAGAGCATGCCCCGCGCACACGTTCGCTATTACTTTTCGCAAACCGTTGTAAACGGATCTGCTTTAATTCCGTGAACAGCTGCTCTTTTGAAAGTATAGTATTATCAGTGATACATTCAAGACTTATATTCTCTATATATTCTTCAACATTCGGCATAAATGCGAGCAATATTTTAGAGGATGCACCTGCATAAAGGGGAGAGGTGTCACCTACAAACATTTTCGTTGAAAGCGGATATGTTGAATCAAAGTTTAAAATACATCGTCTTTCCAATCCATCAATAATATTCATGGAAACACTTTCGCCGATTTCTTCGTTTAGTTTTTTTAAAATAGGTTCTGCGACAATAATAAGACTTGATTCTTCTTTTACTAAATTGCCTAAATACAGAAGTGAATGACCTAATTGATAGCGCTTTGTACGTTCATCTTTGTGAAGAAAGCCTTCGTACACAAAGGTAGAAACGAAGCGCTGTAAACTCGAAATGCTGATCCCTGTTTTTTTACTTAGCTCAGTTAGGGAAAGGCTCGGTTCATCTTTTGAGAAAGCTTTTAACACTTTAATAGCTTTGTGCAGCGATGACATTGTATAGTTTTTTTCGAAAATCTCCTGATTCATCCCGTCACCTACGTAATAAAATTTTCTTCGACATCCGCCGGAGGATTTATCTTCAGATATACATGCAGCTATGCTTTTGCCCATAAAAACATTTATTAATGAAGATAAAACTGGCCCATCACCATAACGTGGGGTTGATTTCCGTTTCGACTGGGCGCTTTGTTGCTGTCGCTTCGCTTTCGCACAGAGCAAAGCTTCCTGGGGGCGTCCGATGAGCCGCTTCGCTTCGCTGCAGGGTCTCGGGCCAACAGATGTTTTTTGCGCGAAAGCGTGAGTGCAACGTAGCGACAGCAGCACGATGTTGGTCACGAAGGCGTTATCACAGGATGTGATGCTTTTAGCCTTCGTTCCTCTATTGCTGATCCCCGAGGAGTCACCCAGCCTCCACTCCAATCAACTATTTACATAGTAGACGTTTTAACAAAAGTCATCCAACTTTTGGTGATGAACCAAATTACGAGTTTATAGCCAAAATTTACTGCATAAATTTCCCCAACTGTTGTTCCTCTTCGCTCTGACAACATTAATCGACAATCTATGTCAAATCACCATGCAAAAACCAACTTTTAATGTTTTATCCATTATTTAGTTGTATGATAACTAAGTAGTGCAAATTTCAGGGCTTAAGCACAATTCAAAATTAGCACGCAATTGAAGAAAAAATATACAAAAATAAGGATGTGGATTTAATGAAGAAATTATTCGTTTCACTACTCATAGCATGCTCTTTTATGCTCGTAGTTTTTTTAGCACCAACACAAGCTAAAGCAGCACAAAAAATCGGTGTCGTTTTCTCTGAAAGTAGTGAAAAATATGCCAATACTACACACCCTAGTGGAACATTTAATGGCCAACGTGTTTCTGAAAAGGTTGACTATAGCTCCACATATAATAAGGAACTAAAAGCTTTTCTTCTCTATCAGCAACAAGGCTTCCAAGTAGAGAAAATTTATGAGAAAGACTTAAATAATTTAGAAAGTTTAAGTCAATATGATGCAATCGTCTTTGCCTATACAGTCATGATGAATCATCAGCAACGCGAAAATGTTAAAATGTACGTTCGAAATGGCGGTGGTGCAATTTTTGCCTTCCAGACAGCTCGAAATGAATCTACAAAATTCCCTAAACTCGGTCAAATGGATCTCTCTCCATTGATTTACGATGTCGATTCTTGGGTGATGGAGTGGGATAATTTAACTGAAGTCTTCAATTCTCGTTTTATTGACGATATTGTGTTAGGAAATTCTACAATAAGCAATATCAATACTGTTCATCCTATTATGCAAAATACAACAAAAGAGCTTGGCAAAAGCAAGCTTAATCTAACAAAAATAGATCGTGATTGGGTAGAAGTCATAAAGCCTTGGCAAGGTGGATCTGCAACACCTATTTTATATTTCTCAGATTACAATTATACAGACAAACCTAAAACAATGAAAAAAAATGAATTTGGCGCAGCCCATGCGATTGAATACGGAAAAGGCAGAGTTGTTCAAATTGGATTCAAAATCTATGATTATATAAATATTAATGATCAAGCGGATTGGCAGGATAACGAAAATGGTGCTGCTTATATAACAACTAATGGTGACAAGGATGCACAAGTATTTATGAAGCATGCTTTAAATTGGGTAGCCGAAAAACATAATGGCTATGTGCCCCGCCGTTATAACCTTTCGCTTTACTCTGACGGGGTGCAAAGTTATGTAGCACCGTCTGGTAAATTTGTTTTCTACTCCACTGTAACGGTTAAAAACAATGGTAATGTGCCTGCACGCGGTACATTGAAAGTAGAAATTTTAGACGCAAACGATAAAGTTGTTGGTATTGGACATGAACGTTATATTCCAGGACTTGCTGCTGATTCCACAACAGTCAATGCCGATCAAAAAGATATTAGTACCCATGTGGAAAAATATCAGATTACTATGCCTGGTAATTTAGCTGCCGGAACATATACGATACGTACATCCTTTATAGAGGGGCGCGATGATCGCAAAAATGCTGATGAAAAATTTGCAACGATTGCAGAAATTAAAACGCTCACGCGCGTAAAAGGTTCCAACAAAGCGACAATTGCTTCCGCTCCGTTCTTCCCAGATGTATCTTCGTCGAATGGTGCCTATTTTGATATTAAAAACTTATATGCATTAGGCATTGTGAAAGGAACTAATGGAAAATTTAATCCACAGGGGACATTAACTCGCCTACAAGCAACAGAAATGATTTTACGAGCATTAGGGATTCCAGCATCAAGCTCAGCTACCTTAAATGCAAGTGACATCAAAGCAGGTGATTATGGCTATGCTATTTTAGCAACAGGCTTACGCTACGGTATTATTGCAGTAGAAAATGGCAAAATCAATGCCCACCAGCCAATGACCCGCGCAGCCATGGCACGAGCACTTGTCAACGGCTTCAAGCTACAAGGTTACACAAATAATACTTTCTTAGATGTGCCGACATCTCATGCTTATTATAAAGATGTCCAAGCCTTATATTCACTTGGCATCACTACAGGCTATGCCGACAATACATTTAAACCAAATGGTACAGTAACACGTCAAAACTTTGCTCAATTCGTAAATAGAACACTTCATGCAAATTCAAAATAGCTACTAAGGGATAGGTATCGCCGGTTGAAGTTCGTTGCGCCACTAAACTCAGGTTTTCCATCGCTAAAAGTGTTCATTTCACTGCTAAACTTGAGTTTTCCGCCGCTAAAAGTGCTCGCTTCGCCGCTAAACCTGTGTGTTGCGCCGCTAAAGGTGTTCATTTCGCCGCTAATCTCGTGCGTTGCGCCGCTAAAGTGCTCACTTCGCTTTTTCGTGATTCTATCAGCGATGTTCGCGGTTCTATCAGCGATGTTCGCCGGGTCTATCAGCGATGTTTGCGATTCTATCAGCGATGTTCGCGGGTCTATCAGCGATGTTCGCGATTCTATCAGCGATGTTTGCGGTTCTATCAGCGATGTCTGCGGTTCTATCAGCGATGTTTGCGGTTCTAAAACTGTGTGTTCCGCCGCTAAAAGTGTTCATTTCGCCGCTAAACTCAGGTTTTCCGCCGCCAAAAATGCTCGTTGCGCCGCTAAAATACCAAACCCATTAAACAAAAAGAGCTACAGCGTTTACTTTTGATCGCTGTAGCTCTTCGTTATTATTGTTTTGAGTAATATTCTAAAATTCCTTTGTAGATGGATTCCGCAAATAACTCAAGATATTTATCATCTGTCAACTTAGCACGGTCTTCACTATTTGTGAGGAAGCCTAGCTCAACTAGAATGGATGGAATAATCGTATTTGCAACTACAATGTAATTAAATTTTCTGACCTTACGATTTTCCATATTTACGTTTTTAACAATTTGGTTGTTTACAAATGTCGCAAGTTCAATATCTTCTTGATACATATCACCTGGTGTTTTAGCGTAATACGTTTCGGTACCTTTTGCTTTAGTACTATCTGCAGAGTTAACATGGATACTAACGAAGATTTCGCCGTAATTATCATGTGCAAAGTCAATATGTTTTTGTGGCGGAAGGAACGTATCTCCAGTACGAGGCATCAATACCTTTGCCCCTGCAGCCTCCAATTTTCCCTTGACAAGAGTACCAACCTTTAATGTAATGTCTTTTTCTGTAATAGAACCATAAGAAGTTCCTGGGTCACTACCACCATGCCCTGGATCAATAATGATAATTCGATCTTTTAGCGGATTACCACTTTGATTTAATAGCTTTAAATAGGATTTATGGACATACCCTGTTTGACCTTGATAAGTAACTTGTGCCCAATAACCGTTAATACTATTCACTTGAACATATTCGCCCTTTTTCAGCTTACTTACTACCGCAGATGTAGCATTAGCTTCTTGGCGAATATTTAAATTATCAACCGTCACCCGACCTAATAGATCCCCAGAAACTATAGGTGGTGTTGGATCTGGAGTAGAAGGCTTTTCCGCCTCAACGTCCGCTGTACTATTCGCCACGATATAACCAGGTACACCGTTCACTACAGTTAGATGGTAACCACTTACTGTCTTATAAACAGGTAAATTCATTTTACTATTCACAGTTGAAATAACCTTTGATGAAGAGGTTGGTTTTGCGTAAAGATTAATATTTTGTGTTGTTGCTACTTGCTTTTGGACATTCCCTAATGCGTTACCATCTGCATCTAGAAACTGTGTATATGTTTTATAAATATAAGCAAAGGTATCTTTATAGGAAACTTTCAACCAATCCCCCTCAACGGCATAGACTGATAGTTTACCACCTTTGTTTACTGTACCTACTATATTAGTAGTAGATGAAGAATCTTTGGATTTACGAATATTTAATCCGTCAGTAGTTGCAGAAACTAAGCCAATGACCTGTGATGAATCAGGTACAGCTACAACTTTAGCAGGGATAGCTAAACGATATTTTTCTTCTTTCGCACGCGCTACAAATAACGCAAACTGTTTACGTGTCACTTGTTCATTTGGATTGTAATTTTGATTACTTCCCTTGGTAATACCATTATAGTAAATCGTATTCACATATGAAACGTATGGATGATTAATGCCTACGTCTACAAAAGGAGAATCGATATTTTCATGCTCACTTATATCGAGCTTAAACGCGTTTGTTAATACATAACTCATTTCATCACGAGTTAACGGTTTGTTTGGTAAAAATTGCCCCTTTGTATTTGTTTTAAAGAGACCAGACTGTATAGCGCGTTCTACATAGCCTGAGAGCTCCGTGCCGGCCTTTACATCCGTGAAGCTTGATTTATTTACAACTAGTGGCTTTTTGCCTGATGCCACAACAACCATCTTGGCAACTTGTCCACGCGTTACGGTGTTGTTAGGTTTATAATACGTTTTGCCCTTTTCTTTATACCCTTTAATAACACCTAAATTTACTAAATAATTGATTTCTTCATATGCGTCATCCTTGTTCGTAACATCTACAAAACTGCCACTTGCTTGTGCACTATTTATTGTAAACATTGAAGCAGAAACGAAAAGGACGCATAATATAAGACTAATTTTCTTGAGATACAATGTCTTATTTCCTCCCTTCTTGTTCTATTATTAATATTAACAAAATTTCCTAGACAAAACTATTACACATATGGAATTATTATACCAAAATTTTAAATTATTGAATTAAACTCTATAATAATCATCGCAAGGTGCTAAATGTAAACAAAAAGCGCTACATCGTCTACTATTGAACGATGTAGCGCTTCATTTTATTGTTTTGAGTAATATTCTAAAATTCCTTTGTAAATAGATTCAGCGAATAACTCAACATATTGATCATCCGTCATTTTAGCTCGGTCTTCGTTATTTGTTAGGAAGCCTAGTTCGACTAAGATAGCTGGAATAATCGTGTTACGAATAACATAATATTGTTCTTTTTTAACACCACGATTTTTCATATTTAAGTTATTAACAATTTGATTATTTACAAATGTCGCTAAATCAATATCTTCATTAACCATATCACCTGTTGACACTGCATAGTATGTTTCGGTACCTAGTGCAGCAGTATTTCCTGCTGAGTTTACATGGATGCTTACGAAGATTTCACCGTAATTAGCATTTGTAAAGTCAACACGGTCTTGTAATGAAGGATACGTATCTCCTGTACGAGTGATAGATACCTTCGCGCCTGCAGCCTCTAGCTTTTGCTTCACAAGTGTGCCAACCTTTAATGTAATAGCTTTTTCGGAATTAGAACCTACAACAGTTCCAGGATCCTTACCACCATGACCTGGATCAATAATGATAATTCGATCTTTCAACGGATTACCACTTTGATTTAGTAGCTTTATATAAGATTTATGGACATACCCTGTTTGACCTTGATAAGTCACTTGTGCCCAATAACCGTTAATATTGTTCACTTGAACATATTCACCTTTTTTTAGCTTACTTACTACTGCAGAAGTAGCGTTAGCTTCCTTACGAATATTTAAATTGTCAACTGTCACTCTACCTAATAGATCCCCAGAAATTGTTGGTGGAGTTGGATCTGGTTTTGGATCTGGTTTTGGATCTGGTTTTGGATCTGGTTTTGGATCTGGTTTTGGATCTGGTTTTGGATCTGGTTTTGGATCTGGTTTTGGAGTAGAAGGTTTTTCTACCTCAACGTCCGCTGTACTATTAGCCACGATATAGCCTGGTACACCATTTACTACAGTTAGATGGTAACCACTTATCGTCTTATAAACAGGTAACTTCACTTTACTATTCACAGTTGAAATTACCTTTGATGAAGAGGTTGGTTTTACGTAAAGATTAATATTTTGTGTTGTCGTAACTTGCTTTTGCACATTTCCTAATGCGTTACCATCTGCATCTAAAAACTGTGCATATGTTTTATAAATATAAGCAAAGGTATCTTTATAAGAAACTTTTAACCAATCTCCTTCAACTGCATAGACTGATAGTTTACCACCTTTGTTTACTGTACCTACTATATTTGCAGTAGATGAAGAATCTTTGGATTTACGAATATTTAATCCGTCAGTTGTTGAAGAAACTAAGCCAATGACCTGTGATGAATCAGGTGTAGCTACACCTTTAACAGGGATATCTAAACGATATTTTTCTTCCTTCGCACGTGCTACAAATAACGCAAACTGTTTACGCGTCACTTGTTCATTTGGATTATATTTTTGATTACTTCCCTTGGTAATACCATTATAGTAAATCGTATTCACATATGAAACATACGGATGAGTAATGCCTACGTCTACAAAAGGAGAATCGATGTTTTCATATTCGCTTGTATCGAGCTTAAACGCTTTTGTTAATACATAACTCATTTCATCACGAGTTAAAGGTTTGTTTGGCAAAAATTGTCCCTTTGTATTTGTTTTAAAGAAACCAGACTGTATAGCGCGTTCTACATAGCCTGAAAGCTCTGTACCGGCCGTTACATCCGTGAAGCTTGATTTATTCACAACTAGTGGCTTTTTGCCTGATGCCACAACAACCATCTTGGCAACTTGTCCACGCGTTACGGTGTTGTTAGGTTTATAATACGTTTTGCCCTTTTCTGTATACCCTTTAATAACACCTAAATTTACTAAAAAATTGATTTCTTCATATGCGTCATCCTTGTTCGTAACATCTACAAAACCGCCGCTTGCTTGTGCACTATTTATTGTAAACATTGAAGCAGAAACGAAAAGGACGCATAATATAAGACAAATTTTCTTAAGATACAATGTCTTATTTCCTCCCTTCTTGTTCTACCATTAATATTAGCAAAATTTCTCTGGTAAAACTATCATATAGATGCAAGTGTTACAACTTAAATCCTAAATAATAGAATTTAAGTCTACCGATGATCATAGTATTTAAAGTGTCAAACAAAAAGAGCTACATCGCTCATATTGAACAATGTAGCCCGTTTTATTATTTTTTCGCGTAGTATTGTGAAATTCCTTTGTAGATAGAATCAGCAAATAACTCAGCATATTTATCATTCGTCAATTTCCCGCGGTCTTCGCTATTTGTTAGGAAGCCTAGCTCAACTAAGATGGCTGGGATAATCGTGTTGCGAATAACATAATATTGCTGTTCTTTAACACCACGATTTTTCATATTTAAGTTATTAACAATTTGATTATTTACAAATGTCGCTAAATCAATGTCTTCCTGATACATATCACCCGTTGAAATTGCATAATATGTTTCAGTACCTAGTGCAGCAGTATTTGCTGCTGAGTTAACATGGATACTTACGAAGATTTCACCGTAATTATTATTTGTAAAGTCAACACGGTCTTGTAACGAAGGATACGTATCTCCTGTACGAGTCATATATACCTTCGCACCTGCAGCCTCTAGCTTTTGCTTCACAAGTGTGCCGACTTTTAATGTGATAGCTTTTTCGGAATAAGAACCTACAACAGTTCCAGGGTCCTTACCACCATGACCGGGATCAAGAATGATAATTCGATTTTTCAATGGATTACCACTTTGATTTAGTAGCTTTAAGTATGATTTATGGACATACCCTTTTTGACCTTGATAAGTAACTTGTGCCCAATAACCGTTAATACTGTTTACTTGAATAGTTTCGCCCTTCTTCAGTTTACCTAATACCGTAGAAGTAGAGTTAGCTTCTTTGCGAATATTTAAACTATCAACCGTCACTCGACCTAATAGATCACCAGAAACTGTAGGTGGATCTGGAGTAGAAGGATTTTCTACTTCAACATCCTCTGTACTATTAGCCACGACGTAGCCTGGTATACCGTTTACTACAGTTAGATGGTAGCCACTGACTGTCTTATAAACTGGTAATTTCGTTTTGCTATTAACTGTTGTAATAACTTTTGATGAAGAAGTTGGTTTTACGTAAACATTTAAATTTTGTGTTGCAGTAACTTGCTTTTGGACATTCCCTAATGCGTTACCATCAGCATCTAAAAACTGTGCATATGCTTTATGAATATAAGCAAATGCACCTTTATAAGTAACCTTTAACCAGTCCCCTTCAACTGCATAGACTGATAATTTACCGCCTTTGTTTACTGTACCTACTATATTAGCAGTAGATGAAGTATCTTTTGATTTACGAATATTTAATCCGTCAGTTGTGACAGAAACTAAGCCAATGACCTGTGTTGTATCCGGTACACCTACACCTTTAACTGGTAGCTCTAAACGATACTTTTCACTTTTTGCACGCGCTATAAATAATGCAAACTGCGCACGTGTCACTTTGTTATTTGGATAATAATTTTGACCCGTTCCCTTTGTAATACCGTTATAGTATATCGTATTCACAAATGTAACGTATGGATGAGTAATACCTACATCTACAAAAGGAGAATCGATATTTTGATATTCACTTGTATCAAGTTTAAAGGCTTTTGTTAATACATAACTCATTTCATCGCGAGTTAAAGGCTTATCCGGTAAAAATTGCCCCTGCGTATTTGTTTTAAATAGTCCAAGCTGTATAGCGCGTTCTACATAGCCTGAAAGCTCTGTGCCTACTTTTACATCAGAGAAGCTTGATTTATTGACAACTAGTGGTTTGTTACCTGAAGCAATTACAGCCATCTTGGCAACTTGTCCACGCGTTACGTTATTATAAGGTTTATAATACGCTTTGCCGTTTTCCGTATATCCTTTAATAACACCTAAACTAACTAAATAATTGATCTCTTCATAAGCTTCTTGATCTTTAGGAACATCTACAAATCCACCACTTGCTTGGGCACTATGTATTGTAAACATAGAAGCTGAAATGAATAAGACGCATAATATAAGACTGACTTTCTTGAGGTTCAATGTCTTATTTCCTCCCTTCCTGTTCTCGTGTTCATTTTAGCAAAATTGCACCGACAAAACTATCATACCAACGTAACTATTAACTGTTTTCTAGGCACCACTCCTATTTTTGGTAAATTTCATAAAAAGAAGAGAGTCTGCAAGTGCAAACTCTCCTCAATCTATACATTATATAAAAGAACTTCCTTGCAATATATTACTTTAAACGTAGCCCTTGTCTAAGTAATACGGAATTTGATTATTATTGTTATTTTTGTGCGCGTTCAATAAACGTTTGTAGTTGAGAAATTTTTAACATCTCATCGTAACCGAAGTTACCATTTCCGTTACCTTCTGTAATACCACTTGAAGCAAGAATTGAAATAAATTCATTTGCCCAATGATTTGCAGGAGCATCAGCAAATGTTACAACATTGCCTTGTTGCTTTAATCCGAAGGCCTGTACTAAAACTTTCGAGATTTGAGCACGTGTTATCGGTGAAGATGGATTAAATTTGCCACTACCATCACCAGCAAAGATACCTAACTTCGATACAGCAGCAATTGCACCAGCATGTTCATTTGTTGGCTTTACGTCTGTAAAATTCGTATTTTTATCGGATGTATCCAAGTTAAGTGCTTTAGCAATTTGCACTGCCACTTCAGCACGAGAAGCATAAACTGTAAAATCAATCGCAGCTTCCTTTACTTCTTCTTTAACAGCTTCTGCTTGTTCACTATCAAATGTTGCTACACGCTTAGCACCAATGTAACGAGAACCCCAATAATAAGGATCATCTACATTTGAGTAACTAACACCTTTACCTGTTTGTGAATGGATCATTTTCCCTTCACCCATGTAAATAGCTACATGCGAAACACCTTTACCACTAGTATTGAAGAATAGTAAATCGCCAATTTCAAGATCCTTCTTTGCTACAGCAGTACCTTGTTGATATTGCGAACCTGAAGTACGGTTTAATTCAATACCTAAATCTGCAAAGACTTTAGATGTATATCCTGAGCAATCGAGCCCTTTAGTAGTTGTACCTCCATAAAGATATGGAACACCTAAATATTTTGACGCTGAATCAGTTACATCAGATGTTGTGGCTGCTTCAGCTTTATCTATTTGAGTTGTTGTAAATAACATGAAAGATGCAAAAACCGGTAATAACCATTTCTTTTTCATATATTCGGTATACCCCTCTCAGAACTTTTTTGCCTATAAATAGACTATCATAAAAGATGCTATTTTAACTTTTCAATTGTGTAACGGTTTTTAAAGCACAAAAAAACACTGATATACCAACGTTTCGTGGTTTATCAGCGCTAAAATATGGGTATTAAATAATGGATAATCGGGATTTTTGTAACATTCCTGTAATATTCGCTACGCTTTGTCACAATAGATTGCAAATTTTAGTGGAATTCCAATTTTCAGTTGTTAAATATGCGCATTTCCGATTCGATTTTTCGTTTTTTTAAGATAGGGCCCGTGTGGTTTAATTACCTTTCGAAGGTAATTCTTTTGCTTTGCGCGGCGATTTTCCTCTGCTTTGTGACGGTTCTCCTGCTCTACGGGGATTCGCCTTTGCTCCGCGAGTATTGGCTTATGTTGGAATTAGCCGCTAATAGTGTGAGTTGCGCCGCTAAAACCTGAAATTCCGCCGCTAATTGGCCTTTGCCCCGAGGGTATTCTCATGCTTCACGCAGGTCCCTTCTTCACTCCACGGGTATTTTCTCATCCCGCCGCACATTCTATTGACTAGAAAATAACTGCACCCAATAGTAATATCCATTGCTATCAACTGCAATTGCGACCCCGGTATTTGTGTAATTTTCTCGTAAAATATTTTCACGATGTGCTGGTGAAGCCATCCATGCTTTGACGGCAGCTTCGGATGTTGGAATTTTTCTTCCTATATTCTCTCCTAAGCTCGTGTATGGATAATCGAATAATGTTGCTAAATCCCAGGGCATTCCGTAGTAAGGGGATTCGTGCTCAAAATAATGTCGATTCACCATATCCTGAGCCTTAATAACGGCAATTTGTGTTAAAGCTGCATCATAGTTAAGGGGGTGTAGCTTTCTTTTTTGTCGTTCGACATTGACTAAACGTATTACATCATTAGCCATGGTTGGTGAAAAACATTTTGTCGGAATATAAGACTTGGATAAATAATCGTAGGCTACCTCAAGATTTGTTACCTTCGTTGAAAAGTCGAGACTTCTTTCAACCAAAGAAGCAAATTGCGCACGTGTTACCATTCGATTTGGTGCAAATTGCTGTGCGTTAATCCCCTTAATAACACCAACATCTGCAAGCGATTCAATATAGTCTTTTGCCCAATGTCCCTGCTTAACATCGCTAAACTTACTTTGATTTTGAGAATCGACTTCAATTTGATACGCGAGTGTTAACATTTTGGCAATTTGTGCACGTTGTAAAGGTGCATCAGGGTTGAAGCAATCACCATTTTGTAATATCTTTAATTCCACTAAGGCACAAATTTCTTTGTAGTACGGATGATTATCCGCTAAGTCCGTAAAATTAGGCGTGTAATCGGTATCCAGTTTTAGCTTCATGGAACGAGCAATTGCAGCGGCAGCCTCTGCCCTAGTAATCGGTTGTTCGGGTCTAAAGGAGCCATCCTGATAGTTTGTCATATAATGCTTTTCTAGCATATGTTCTATTGAGCTTTTTGCCCAATGTGATTGTGAAACATCTTTTGCAATATTAGCTGCCAATACTTCTTCAGATGTGATTGTCAGAGGCACAGCATATGATGTAGTTAGCAAAATAAGAGACATACCAACAACACTAGATACTTTTTTTAACATAGCTATCTCCTCCTTCGTTTAATTATGTATAGTAATTTAATGGCACAAATCCCCCACCACATGTTTTCCTAACGACCAAATTAGGGATCGTATCCATACTCATGTTTGTTTTCCCTCATTGCCCTCACGATGCGGGAAAAAAAGTACTGTTACCATTATAATTCGCGATTTAAAGGTCCTCACACCCAACTTTGGTTGGTGAAACATTCATATTCCATTATTACCTAATTTTACCTTCAGTATTTCAAAAAAACCACTCTAAGATTGAAAGCACCTTCAGAGTGAGTCTTCCCATTTATTCAACGCTAATTATATAGAAATTGTCTTCAGTTTTTTGTAAAGTGCGGTATAGGAATAAAGCCATTTGACCGCGACGAACATCTGTATAGGGTGAAAATGTAGTCGCACTAGTTCCTTGTGTAATCCCATAATTTAATAACGTTTGAATATACATATTAGTTTCATTTTCTTTTGTAAAATCTGAAAAAGGTGCAGATAATGTTGTTGCCTGCTGTAAATTAAAGCCGATTGTCAATATCTTTGCCATTTGGCTTCGATTCATAAAATGATCTGGATTATAATTTGTTCCTTTTTGAATAATACCCTTTTCGGCAAGCGCGGCAATATGACCGTAATATTTATGAGAGGTCGGTACATCACTGAAGCCAGGATTTACTACATTTTTTGTCTCCAATTTTAGAGCTTCAGCCAAAAAGTATGCTGCTTCCCCTCGTGTTAAATTTTGATAAGGACTAAACGTAGTCGATGTTGTCCCAAATACAATGCCCTGGCTATATAATTCACTAACTGCCTTGTATAGTTCAACTTCACTTCCGCTATTTTTTATATCTATAAATGGCATTGCAGCTGCTTCCGCAGGCACGGCTGCAACAAAGGGAACAACTGCTGCCGCGGTGGCAAGAGCCCATGCTTTATGTATCTTCTTAGTCGACAAATGAACGCTTCCTTTCCTTATTATAAAGAAAGAAAAGAGGGACTTGCCCTCTCTCCTTATAATAAACCTAATGTTTTTAAGTGCTCTTGTAAAATACGATAATTATATACTAAATCCTGCTGCTCAAGAGTAAGTGCGTCGTATAGTTTTTGTGCAGCCAGTACTTTCTTTTCAAACGTTTTAGCGTCTGGGTCCAGCTCACCAATTGCACTCACCACTTTTAACACTGCTGCTACATCTTTTTCTGCTTTCTTTAAAGCATCGTAGTTAAGAACTTGTCCTTTTACTTTAGAATCTAATGCTTTATATGCAGCAGAAGCATTCGCTACATCTTGAATATATGTGCTAGAAGCCGGATTAAGACCAGCTATAATCGCAACAACTTTCTTTACTTCACTCATATTTTTCTCAGCTTCAAGCAAAATATTGTAATTAGATACTCGTTGCTTATCTGTAGTACTTAAGCTATCGTAATCTTTTCGTACAGATTCTATCATACCAAAATATAATTTGTCGCTTGGCTTTAAGGCTGCAATACTTTGATAAACTTTAATAACATTATCCAATGAAAGAAGTAGCTGCTCGTTATAAACATATTTACGTTGAGTGGCAGTAAGATTATCATATGCTTTTAACACCTTTTGATATTGGCTGTCCATATTTTTCGATGTCATCAATTTATCAATCTCATTGACAACACTAATGACAGGCTTAATAATTTTTTCTTGCTCTTGCAATGTTTTATAGTTTTCAACTGCATATTGTTGATCTTTCGGTAATGCATTATATGCTGCACGTATCTCTTCAATACGTTTAATATATTGATTTGCTGGGACAGTCGGAAGCTCATCAATCATACGCTTTACATTTCCTGCACCTAAGATGCTTGCTTCAGCAGCTTGTAATAAATTGTAGTTTGTCACATATTGCTGCATGTCCTTACTTAGAGCATCGTATAGTGCTCGAGCTTGTACTGTATCCGCGTTGAACGTTTTACTAGAAGGCTTTAACTTGCCTATTAATTCAATCACTTTAGCAGTTGGTTCATAGCCTTGTAAAATAGCAATATTGTTAACATATAGCTTTTGGTCTTTTGTCAGCTTATCGTACGCTTTTCGCGCTGTGTTTACTTGACTGACAAATTTACTTGTGCCCGGCTCTATACCATCGATTTGCACCATAGTATTTAAAATTGCTTTTACTTCTTTTTCACGATCTGTTAACACCTTCACATTAGAGACAAGCTTTTTCTGTCCTGAATTTAGTTTATCGTAAGCAACGCGAGCATTCATAAGCTTCGTTAAATAATCTGGATCATTAGGCACTGCCGCATCTATTAATGCGATAACTGTATGTGCAGATTTCAGCTCAGTCTCAGCTGTGACAAGCTTTTCATAGTTTGTCACAGCTTTTTGCTTTTCTGGTGGTAATGTATCGTAATTTTTGCGTGCAGAATCTAAATCATTTAAAAATGTTTTACTTGTCGGTTTCAATGTTTCAATCAAGCCTATTAATGTAGCAACATCCTCAACTGCTGTTAGCTGATTGTAGTTTGTTACGCGTTTTTGTGAGGCAGAGTCTAATGCATTATATGCCTTACGTGCTGCCAAAACCTTTTTTGTATAATCCTTATTTGCTGGATTTAAAGCTGCAATTGCATTAATAACCTTCACAACATTGGCATTATTTTTTTCATACGTTGTTAATGTCTTGGATTGTGTTACTAATTTTTTCGCATTTTTATCCATCGTTTTATATTCTGCAGACATCGCTGCTACTTTCCCTACAAACGTTGCATCCGGCTCATTAGCTAAAGCGATAACACGATTGTCGAAATCTTTAGCTGTTGTAATATAGCCATTCGCGGTTTGAAGAGCAGGATAATTCGTTACAAGTTGTTGCCCGTTTGATGATAGTTTCCCATAATCTGCAGTTAACTGTGTCACTACTTCCGTATATGTTTTTTGCGATGTATTCAAAGCCATGATACGTGTCACAATATCCATCGCCTCTACTTGATCCTTCAATGATTTATAGTTTTTCACATATTCGCGTTTTGCAGGATCTAGCTTTAAGTAAGCAGTATTAGCAGCCTTCGCTTTTGTAGTATAATCCTTTGCAGTTGGGTCTAACTTTTCCACTAGCGCAATTACTTTATCAGCTGTAGATTGGTTAGCTAGCACTTCTGTATATTTTTTGTACGGTGAAACCGCTGCACTATTTGGATTATGCGCTATAACAATTTTCTTTTGGTCAGCTGTGAGCTTGTTCAGTTCAGTCGTTATACCATCTGTAATTTCCTTAATTTTAGTAGCATCAGAATTTGGATCACTTAGGGTTAATACAAGCGTTTCTAATTGTTTAACTGTTTTGTCTACTACAGTTGCATCATCAACCATTTTTAAAAGTTTTGTAATATCTGCCCCGTTACTTTTGAAATAAGCAATGAGTGCAGCCCCTTCATAATCATATTGGAGGGACTTACCCGTAACATCTTTAACGATAGCTCTAGCCTTATTGTTCGTTGCAGTATTAACAGCACCTTTAAATGTTTGTTGAACATTTAAATAGGTTTTATCAGCATTCGTTGCACCTAAAAATGTCTGATATCTATTCCATGCATCATTAACATCCTTAATGAAAGTTTTACTAGTATACGAGATACCTTTAATACTTGTACCAATGTTCTTAAGTTCGCTTAATAAAATTATTTGATTTTCTATATAGTTGTATTTAGCTGTAATAAATTCAATTTCATCAGTGTCAAAATTATCGCTTAAAAATGCTAAATCTCTTTTGGCAGCAGCCATTTCTAATGTTGTCGATTTTTCAGATAATTTTCCATATTGTGCAATAGTTTGTGATTTAGCGTTTGCATTTGTTGCTGCTATATTCACATTAGCTACGTGATTTTCCTGAGAGATTGTTTGAGGTTGTCCTTCTTGAGCATTGGCAATCGCCGTCGGAGTTAGTAATAGACTTGTTATTACACCAACCTGTATTTGTTTTTTCAAAATGCCCACCCTTTCTTGTATATAGTTAAATAGATATGTATCATTTATTTCTAATTTGCTACCTTTTGTATCGGTGCATTTTATCCTATTTCAAGTTAATCTATTAAAGAAGCCCATCCTCTTCAGTAACAGAAATATTTTTTAGATTGAATAGTCTTTTTATAGGAAGTTATTGTTAGGATACTATATAATTGAATTATGTGCATTGTTCTGGAAGAAATTTTGGCAAAAGATGACTAATTGCGAGTAAAAATACTTTCTACTTAAAAGAATATGTGTTGTTAACGACAGTAAAAAACGAAGCTTAGAGGAAACAGCGCTCGTCTGTTGAAAGCGCTACTTTATCTGTTCTTGCACCTTAAATTTTCCAGGAAATATTTTGTTGAAACATTACTCAAATTAGCGAATAAAAGCTTTGTATATTTATCTGAAATAACGATTAAATTCCCTCTTTTTCGAGGGGAATCCATGAAAAACTTAGCATTTCTACTATATTATTTTCCAGTAATTAGATGTATACTACAACTTTACGATTTAATTTACGAGAAAGGGAGCTATATATGTTTTATCAATATAAATTTTGGCACAGCTTAATGCATCCCACTTATTTTACCCAAGCTGTTGAGCAAGGAGAACTAAGAGGATATAAAAAGCGATCCTTCGCAGTTTTTATACTCTTTTTGCTGCTATTTGCCGTTCGTGAGTTTTGGGGCATGGGTACTGAAAGCTTAACAAGCTTATTTGCATCGAATCATCAAACTGAATACTATACAGCCCGTTTATTATCAATGGTTGGGGTTATTGCCTGGGGAGTTATCTATTATTGCTTCCATTATTATGGCGTTACATACTTGTTACATCTGTTAACAGACATTCCCTACAAGTGGATTCAGAAGGTACAACTTTATGTAATGGTATTTTTACTTATTGAAAAGACAATTTTATTTGCTGTGTTTTATGCAGTTGGTTACACTACTAACTTCTCGTTCTTCTCACTTGCACCTATAGCTCAGCAAGTAATTGACAAGGATTATGTACTATTTGCTATCAACCAACTAACCGTAGCAACTGTATTAACAATTATTGTGCAATACACGTTCCTTTCAAAATGGGAGGAGTGGTCAGATCGAAAGGCATTATTAGCAAAAATAATTGGTCTTTATGTAGTAATGGCTATTTTTATCGGAATGATTAGTGTGTTACCACTACAAGAATGGATTACAAGGGGGTTAGGATGATGCGCTTTATTAAATCCAGACCTTGGACAAGTTTAAGTATTATAGTGATAGCGTTATTAATTGGTGTGAATGCTTATTTTGTATTTAAGGATGATAGTAAAGTAGCAAGATCCTACTTTATCAATGAATTCCAACGAGCTACACCTAGTGATCGTGTAGAAACGGTTGAAAAGGATGCGATTGTTGCACCAGCACAAACCTATACGATTTCAGCAGATGCGAAAAATCTTGCTGCAATAGATGTTACACGTGGACAGGAAGTACATGCCAATGATTTACTAGCTACCTACAAAACAGAGGAAGTTGACGGTGAATTAGCAAAGCTTGAGGCTGAACGCACTGCCTACGAAACTGAATTAAGTGATTTAGAATCTGCTTTAGCGGACATAGAATCTGAATACGGTGGAGGTAATGACCCAAAAAGCTCAATTAATACCGACCAAATTAGTGAGAAATTAAATGTCTCTGTTAAATTTGAATTAGGTCAGCAAGCTTCTCCATCAACTGCAGTAGCAATATTGAACCGTCATATTGCAGAGACCAATCGTCAAATAGCTTTAATGGATGCCCAAATTGGCCAAATTAAAGCGCGCCAAGGTGTTATTTGCCCAGTAGATGGTGTCATCTCAAAAATCACTGAACAAGCTGGTGCGGTCACATTTGAAATCTATTCATCTGAAAAGTCTATGCTTGCCTACTTATCCGAGGATGAATGGCAAAAAGTTGAAGATGGACAAACCGTTAGTTTTAAACTGCCGCATAACGACGACGATCTATCTGGTATTGTCTTCCAAAAACAAATGATACCAGCAAATAAGGAATCCCTTTGGGCAAATCAACTAGCTAAGTCTGCAAAGCTACCAAAGCCTACAAGCTATGAGGTAATACTGCATCAAGATGACATACTAGAAAACATTCCATTTTCAACTGTCGGTAAAGCTTCTATTACCGTAAATCAGGCATCCAACGCGCTTAAAGTGAAATCCGCATGGGTGAAGGCTGGAAAGAATAACAAACATAGCGTTTATACAATTGATGAAAATGGTAAAATACGCCTTGAGGATATCGAGGTTGCCTTTAAAACGGCAGATTCTACGATCTTTACAGGCTATATGGATGCTGGAACACCTATTATCGCAAATGAACAACGCAATATTTTAGCTCGCTCCTTCCGTTCAATTCCTCTTAAAAAAATCGAGTGGCGCAATTTTAAAGAGATCGGTTGGAAAGACTACGTAAAATATATTGTCTTTTAGTATATAAAAGCCTCCCCGCATTGAAGTGTACCCTTTGTAAAGGACATTTTGA
>Ga0209784_100121_pt1 | contig 82273 bp, 95 predicted proteins | sample AraplaCvi_mLB_r2_2_FD_184284 | JGI IMG/M metagenome (GOLD analysis project Ga0209784, IMG submission 184284) | Arabidopsis root microbial communities from North Carolina, USA - plate scrape CL_Cvi_mLB_r2 (SPAdes) (version 2) | ecosystem: Host-associated > Plants > Roots > Endosphere | place: USA...
AGATAATAAACAAGCGCTGCAACGACTAGACAATAAAGATTACCGTACAACAAAAGGCTATGGCTATTTAAAGAAAAAATGGCGTCACTATGAACAAGTTATGCTGGACGAAAAAGAAATTCTATCTTGGGGTGGGGGAGGGAAGAAAGATGACTAACGAAGTAAAACCTGAATATAAAAAGGCCGTCCTTACAGTACTTTACCAATTAGCGGATGATGATTACTTATTTTCGTATCGTGGCTCTGAGTGGCTTGGGTTGGCCCCACATATTGAGGAAGATGTAGCATTCTCATCTATCACACAAGATACAATGGGACACGCTAACTTATATTACACGCTTTTAGAAGAGCTTGGCGAAGGCGCTGCAGATTCATTAGCGCAGCTCCGACCAAAAGAGGAGCGGTTTAACAGTCTTCTTGTAGAACGCCCGAACGGGGAAGGGTACTACAAAGATGCGCCGAATTATGATTGGGGCTACGCTGTAGCACGTAATTTTGTCTATACAACGGTGAAAAAAGCGAAGATTGATGCACTCAAAGCGAGCAGCTATACACCCCTCAAAGAAGTGGCTGTGAAAATTAGTACGGAACTTTATTATCACCAGATGCACTGGACAACGTGGTTTACGCAATTATGTACAGCAACAGAAGAATCACGTTCCCGTATGATGAAAGCATTACAAGAGGTAATAAAAGATAGTGGGGATTTGTTGTCATTGGGCAGCACAGCCGCGCATATAACTGCATATGAATTGATCGAATCAGAAGCGGTCATAAAAGAACGTTGGTTGGCCATTGTAACGCCCACTTTTGAAGCTGTAGAAATCGCAATACCTGTATTACCAGAACCGATTATCAATGGTCGCAACGGACAACATACAGATGATTTAACTTCGGCTATTGAAACAATGTCAGAGGTGTATCGATCTGATTTGGCAGCAAGCTGGTAACGATCTATTGCAAAAAAAAAGGAGGATCACGATGACAACTACGGGTCTGCACGAAGCGCACATCTATGAAGTACTCGAGGCAGTGAAGGACCCTGAAATAGATACGGTCAGTATTATTGACCTTGGCATGATTGAGCGTGTGCAAGTGAATGATGGTCATATCCGTATTGAAGTGCTCCCAACATTTTCAGGATGTCCTGCATTGACAATTATTCAACAAAATATAAAAAAAGCAGTCAAACAATTAGAAGGCGTTCGGGAAGTGAGTGTCGTGTTTATGAATCATCCTACCTGGACTTCTGATCGTGTAACAGAGAAGGGACGTCAAGGACTAAAGAAATTTGGTATTGCGCCACCACCTCGTTTTTTAACAGAAGACGGCTCTTGGCATGTAGATTGCCCGTACTGTGGCTCTACCTATGTCACGCTTGAAAATATTTTTGGCCCAACAGCTTGTCGCAGTATTTTATATTGCAAAAGCTGTAAAAATCCATTTGAAGCAATGAAAATAATTTCTACTTCCATGTAGACAAAGGAGCGTTTTTAAGATGGCAAAATTAATCGCGTTATATAAACATCCTGTTGATAAAGTGGCATTTGATGAGCATTACGAAAAGGTTCATACACCGATTACTGCGAAAATACCAGGTTTACGTGAAATGAAAGTCACAAAATTTAATTCAACGCCGATGGGTACGGAAACACCCTATTACTTAATGTGTGAAATGACATATGATAGCGCAGAAGATTTAAAAAATGGACTACGGTCACCAGAAGGGAAAGCATCTGGCAAAGATTTAATGAGCTTTGCGAGCGATATCGTCACATTAATCATCGGTGAAGATGCATAATGACAGCATTCGAATTTATTGAAGTAACGATTGACAGTGGGATAGGGTTTATTCACTTAAACCGTCCCCGCCAATATAATTCATTAAATCGTGCGATGGTACGAGAAATTGTGCAGGCGATGGAATTGTTCGATCGTGACGAAGGCGTACGGATCATCGTTTTAGCAGGAAATGGGAAAGCTTTTTCATCCGGTGCAGATATTGATGAAATGGCGGCAGACAATACAGTTCGTTTAGAGCTATTAAATCAATTCGCTGATTGGGATCGCTTAGGGCAAATTAAAAAGCCTATTATCGGTAGTGTTAAAGGATTCGTTTTCGGAGGTGGCTTTGAATTAGCCCTTTGTTGTGATGTATTAATCGCCGCAGAGGGCACAGAATTTAGCTTCCCTGAAATAAACCTTGGCGTTATGCCTGGTGCGGGTGGTACACAGCGCTTAACAAAATTAGTAGGGCGAACGAAAGCATTAGAATGGATTTGGAGCGCGGCAAGGATTACTGCTGATGAAGCGCTCACATATGGCATCATCAATAAGGTTGTGCAACCAGAGATATTAATAGAAGAAACACTTAAAACAGCGACGATGCTCGCACAAAAACCTGCCCTCGCTTTACGTCTTATTAAAGAAGCTGTCAACAAAGCTGTGGATTACTCGCTCTACGAAGGGATGCAGTTTGAACGGAAAAATTTCTATTTATTATTCTCTTCAGAAGATCAAAAAGAAGGCATGCAAGCATTTGTTGAAAAACGTCAACCGAACTTTAAGGGGAGATAAATATGTTTGAAACTATACAATACGAACTGAAAGAATCCGTAGCCTATATTTCATTAAATCGTCCCAACACATTAAATGCATTTACTGCACAGATGAATGATGAAATTCGGACGGCCGTAAAACAAGCATCATTAGATGATGAGGTGCGTTGTATTGTACTTCGTGGTGAAGGACGCGCATTTTGTTCAGGTCAAGATCTTTCAGCTATTGGTGAAGATTTGAAGCTTGGTGATATATTAACAGATTACTATGGTCCGATGGTTAAACAGTTACATAACTGTGAAAAACCAATTATTGCAGCTGTCAATGGTGCAGCTGCAGGTGCTGGCTTTAGTTTAGCGCTTGCTGCCGACTTTCGAGTAATGTCGGAAAAGTCTTTCTTTATGAATGCCTTTATCCATGTAGGGTTAATTCCTGATTCTGGTAATTTATACTACTTAAAACGATTAGTTGGCGATGCTAAAGCACTTGAAATTTCTGTGCTCGGTCAACGTATTAAAGCAGAGGAAGCCAAACAATTAGGTTTAACAACTGCTGTCTATAACGATGAAACATTTGAAGATGACGTTCATTCATTTGCGCACCAGATTGTCCAGTTACCGACAAAAGCAATCGGCCTTATTAAACGTAATATTAAGGCAGCAGAACACTTAAAGTTCGAAGACTTCCTAGTTTACGAAGCACAAAGCCAAAGTATTGCGGGAGCGACAGATGATCATCAAGAAGGTATGAAAGCATTTGCAGAAAAAAGACAGCCTCAATTTAATGGACAATAAAAAGGAGTGAATGATAATGACACAACAAGTACAAGAGAAAGTATTAGTGAAACGCGATTTTTATCATTTAATTATTAACGGTGAAAAGGTAGAGAGCAGTAATGGTGAGACATTCCAAACGATTAATCCTGCGACAGGTGAAGTCGTAGCAACTGTTGCAAAAGCTTCACAGGAAGACGCAGAGCGCGCAGTGCAAGCGGCTCGCCAAGCGTTTGATTTCGGAAAGTGGAAGCAATATCCTGTGAATCGTCGCGCACAGGTGCTCCATAAGATTGCTGCTATTATGCGCTCTCGCTTTAATGAAATCGTAGAGCTTGAGATGCTAGATACAGGGAAATCCCTTGGCACTGCGCAGGGCCAAGTAAACCAAGCGATAGAAGATTTCGAATTTTACGCAGGCGCGATCGTTGGCCATCGTGGAGCCGTAAATAATATGCCAGGTCAATTTCATAATTATACTGAAAAAGAGCCTGTTGGAGTATGTGCACAAATTGTTCCTTGGAATTACCCACTCATGATGGCTGCTTGGAAAATTGCCCCAGCCATTGCTGTTGGTTGTTCCGTTATTGTTAAACCAGCTTCTTTAACACCTTTAACAGCGATCGTGTTAGGCGAAATTTGCCTAGAAGCAGGTGTACCAGCTGGAGTTGTGAATATCATTCCTGGTTCAGGTAAAGATGTAGGGAATTACTTAGTGGAGCATCAACAAGTCGATAAAGTGGCCTTCACAGGTTCCACACCAGTCGGTAAAGGAATTATGGAAAAAGCTTCACAAACATTAAAACGCGTTACATTAGAGCTAGGCGGGAAATCACCCAATCTAGTGTTTGAAGATGCTGATATTGATGCGGCGGTAGATGGTTCACTGTATGGCATTTTTTATAACTCAGGACAATCTTGTGAAGCACGTTCACGCTTATACGTGCACAAAGACATTTATGATGAGTTTTTAGAGAAATTTGTTGCTAAAACAACAGCAATTAAACTAGGTGATCCGTTCGATAAAGCTACTCACATGGGGGCAATTATCGATCAAGACCAATTAAATACAATCGATGGCTATGTGAAATCTGCCATTGCAGAGGGCGCAACCATTTTAACAGGTGGCAAAGTGGCGACTGTAGAGGGCTTTGAAAAAGGCTTCTGGTATGAACCAACTATTATTACAGACGTAACTCAATCCATGAAAGTTGTGCGTGAAGAAATATTTGGCCCGGTAGTTGTTGTCATGCCATTTAGCGATGAAAAAGAAGCGATTCGACTAGCAAATGATTCAGAGTTTGGTTTAGGCTCAGCAGTTTGGTCTAAAGATGGGGCACGTGCCACTCGTGTTGCGAATCAAATCCAAGCAGGAATCGTAATGGTCAATTGCCCATTCTCTGCAATGCCAGGTACCCCATTTGGCGGGTATAAACAATCTGGTTTCGGACGTGAGCTATGTATCGAAACGTTAGATTTATATACAGAGACGAAAAGTATCATTTCATATTATGGTAGCCGCCCACTCAATCCACTAGGCGTCTAACCACCACAAAAACCATATGCGATGAGATATCTTCACTCGTCGTATGTGGTTTTCACAATAAGGAGGTTGCTTCATGAAAAAAATTATTGTCATCGGGTCAGGGGTTATGGGTCGTGGAATTGCCTACGTTAGCGCAATCAGTGGCTTTGAAACAGCTCTTATAGACATTAACGAACAAGCGTTACAAAATGCCGAAAATGACATTACAGCCATTTTCGAAAAATCTGTTGTACGAGGAAAGTTAACAGCACAACAAGTACAAGAAGCAACATTACGTCTGACTTATGTGACAGATTTAGCTACTGTCGCAAATAAAGCAGACTTAATCATTGAAGCCGTACCTGAAAAAAGGGACATTAAACGGGCTGTCTTTGAGCAGATGGAACAGTTTGCTTCACCGCACTGTTTATTTGCCACAAATACTTCAACGATGAGCCCAACAGAAATTGCTTCTTATGCAAAACGACCTGAACAAACGATTGCGATGCACTTTTTTAATCCTGTGCACAAAATGGAACTCGTGGAGATTATTAGAGGTTTAGAAACTAGTGATGAAACAGTCCAAACTATTTGCGAAATTGCTGAACAAATGGGCAAACAAACGGTTGTGGTTAATGAATTCCCAGGTTTTGTTACAAGTCGTATTAGTGCACTCGTTGGGAATGAAGCATTTTATATGTTACAGGAAGGCTTAGGTAGTCCTGAAGACATCGATAAAGCCGTTAAGCTAGGCTTAAATTATCCAATGGGACCGTTCGAATTGGTCGATTTAGTCGGTCTTGATGTTCGTCTGAATAATTTGCGATATTTACATGAAAAGCTCGGTGAAAAATACCGGCCAGCACCATTGCTCGAACAATATGTACAAGCTGGACGTTTAGGTCGAAAGAGTGGAAAAGGGGTTTATGACTATAGCGAGCAAAAAGAGGTGGTGAAAAAATGACAGAAGTCGTAATTGTAGATGCTGTTCGTACACCAATTGGTCGTTATAAAGGTGCATTAAAAACTGTTCGGCCGGATGACTTAGCTGCGACGGTCATTAAGGCGCTTATAGAGCGTAACCCAAAAGTGCCAGTCAAACAAATCGAGGATGTCATTTTTGGAAATGCCAATCAAGCGGGAGAAGATAATCGAAACGTCGCCCGTATGGCTGTATTACTTGCTGAGCTACCAATTGAGGTCGGGGGAACTACTATTAATCGCCTTTGTGGTTCAGGCATGGATGCTATCCAATATGCAGCACGTGCTATAAAGAGTGGTGAAGGTGATATTTTTATCGCAGGTGGTACGGAAAGTATGACGCGTGCACCTTTTGTGATGGGGAAACCGGAAGTGGATTATCCGAGAGGCGATCAAAAGATGTTTGATACAACGATCGGCTGGCGTTTTACGAACCCGAAATTGCAAAGCATGTATGGAGCGGATACAATGCCCCAAACTGCTGAGAACGTAGCTAAACGTTTTAATATTAGTCGCGAGGAACAAGATGCTTTTGCATTTGAAAGTCAACAGCGTGCGAAAAAAGCGCTTGCCACAAAGCGTTTCGCTGAAGAAATCGTGCCTGTGTACGTGAAAGATAGAAAAGGACATGAAATTATCGTGGATACTGATGAACATCCACGCCCCGATACAACCTTAGAAGCACTTGCTAAACTAAGACCTATTTTTGAAAATGGGACTGTGACAGCTGGTAATGCTTCTGGTGTGAATGATGGTGCATCGGCATTATTATTAATGAGTGCTAAAAAAGCAAAAGAGTTAGGTATAACACCATTAGCACGATATATAACAGGAGCTGTTATAGGCTTAGAGCCTGCTGTTATGGGTTTAGGTCCTATTTATTCTTCAAAAAAAGCATTACAACGTGCAGGCTTAACAACAAAGGACATTGGTTTATATGAAATAAATGAAGCGTTTGCTGCTCAAGCAATAGAATCCATTAAGCAGCTTGGACTGAATCCAGCACAAGTTAATGTCAACGGAGGCGCTATTGCATTTGGTCATCCATTAGGTGCAAGCGGTGCCCGAATCGTGACAACATTGCTTTACGAAATGAAAAAACAAAACGTACAATACGGCCTTGCTTCCATGTGTATTGGTGTTGGGCAAGGGATTGCCACGATTATTGAAAATATTGAATGATATTAAAGTGTCCAATTAAATGAAATTATGATTTTTTGTGACACGAAGGGGTGATTTCCGTTCCGGCTGGGCGCTTTGTTGCTGCCGCTCCGCTTTCGCACAGATAAAACATTTGCCGCTGACGCTTCGCTTTCGCGCAGAGCAGAGCTTCCTGGGGGCGTCCGATGAGCCGCTTCACTCGCGGTGCTCGCTCCAGGGTCTCATCTGTGACGCTGATCCCCAAGGAGTCGCCCAGCCTCCACTCCAATCACCCATATCACCTTACATGTATATTCTGGCATGTCATAATTTTTAAACGAATATGCAACAACAGGTGTTTTCTGTAGCGAAAGCAAAGCGGCAGCAACAAATGTTTTCTGTAGCGAAAGCAAAGCGGCAGCTACAAAGCGAGTAGCCCGTAGCAGAAAATCAGCCTCTTCGAATTAATGGTTAATCAATACACTTTTTAAAATTAACATAAAAGTTTTCAACAACATGAAACGGCACAATCGATGTGCCGTTTTTTTCGGAAAAAATCGAATAGAAAAGGAGAGTTTGCAAATGAAAAGTATTTCATTTAGAATAGAAAATTATATTGCATATGTAACAATAAATCGCCCAGAGGTGTTAAATTGTTTCAATTATGATACTTTATCTCAACTGCAACAAGTAGTAGATGAATTACATATAGATGAGGATGTCCGTGCTGTCATTTTTACAGGTGCTGGCGAAAAGGCATTTAGTGCGGGTGCTGATTTAAAAGAGCGAAAAACATTAACAACGCAAGAAGTACGTCGAAACGTACGAGCAATTCGAGACGTATTTAATAGTATAGCAAATTTACCACAACCGACTATTGCAGCCGTAAATGGGCATGCATTAGGTGGTGGATTTGAATTGTTATTAGCATGTGATTTTGCGATTGCAGTTAACGAAGCACTACTCGGACTAACTGAAACAAGCTGGGCAATCATTCCTGGTGCAGGTGGTACGCAGCGATTACCACGATTAATCGGTGAAATGAAGGCCAAAGAAATGATTTTAACAGCTGCGAAAATTACCGCTACAGAGGCAGAAGCTCTAGGCATCATTTTAAAAGCAGTGCCACAAGAGGCGTTGTTGGACGAATGTGAATCACTCGCAATGCGAATTATGCAAAATGGCCCTGTCGCTGTTCGTCAAGCAAAATATGCTATTACGCAAGGAATGAATACCGATCTACAAACGGGTCTTGCGATTGAATCGAAGGCATATGAGTTAGTCATTCCGACAGAAGATCGTTTTGAAGCTTTACAGGCGTTCAGTGAGAAACGGCAACCTGTATTTCAAGGAAAATGAGTTAGAAAGTAGAGGGAGAGAATGGGTGCAAATACACAGTCTATGATTTTTACGCTCTATGGCGATTATATTATGCATTACGGTTCGAAAATTTGGATCGGTAGTTTGATTCGTTTATTAAAAGAATTCGGTCACACAGAGCAAAATGTACGCGTATCTGTATCCAGAATGGTTAAACAAGGATGGCTGCAATCAGAAAAACGAGGGAATCGTAGTTATTATTTTTTAACAAAACGCGGTGAAATACGAATGCAAGAGGCAGCAAATCGTATTTTCAAATTAAAACCGACTCAGTGGGATGGAAAATGGAGACTATTAATGTACTCTATTCCAGAAGATAAACGACAAATTCGAGATGAATTACGTAAAGAGCTCTTATGGAGTGGATTTGGGTCCTTTTCGAACGGCTGTTGGATATCCCCGAATAATTTAGAAGAAGAAGTTAAACTCCTCATTCAAAAATATGATATTGCGAATCATGTAGACTTTTTTACAGCTGAATACATTGGCCCTCATGATCATGAAGCACTAATCGAAAAAAGCTGGTCGTTGGCTGAAATTGAGGCACGTTATGAGCAGTTTATGGATCAATATAGTAAGCAATATATTATTCATCAAAGTGCAATCTCAAGACAAGAAATGTCGGATGCCGAGTGCTTTGTAGAGCGTACAAATCTTGTTCATGAATACCGTAAGTTTTTATTTATCGATCCAGGACTGCCACAAGAATTATTACCGCCTATGTGGAGTGGAAATCATGCTGCACTATTATTCCAAGAATATTATAATTTATTGGAAGGTCCATCATGCCGTTTCTTTGAAGAAATATTCCATGCAGATAATTAAGAATGAAAAAAGAGCTTGTCCATATTTATGGATAAGCTCTTTTTATGTTAAAATATGGTTTTTTTAGCAAAGAGGAGAGCTTTTGAATAAAGTTCGATTAAAAGTAAGGTTGCAAACGCTGATTTTATACAGAAAGAAACCAACTGTTTTGAAACAAAATTTGATCAAATTGGATAACCATATCTATCGTAAAAGTTACGGATGTTTATAGAAGGTGGCATATATTGTTCTAGAATGTTCTCAAATACGTTAGCAATCAGCAGCTGGCGGTTCACGGGAATTCTTTGTCCTCTTCTAATGCCAGCTCTGATCAGTTTGACCAGGTTTTTATGCCCTTTAGCAGAGACTGTGCACAAATAATGCCCGTCACCCTCTACGATCACTGGTTTTGGCGCAGGGATAAGGGTTGTTGTCTTTACCCTTTTTGATGGTCGAACTCCGTCAGATTATTTTATTATAGGCAAAGTCACTTGGTTTACCCAATCCTGAATGAATCGCTCTTGATGTGCGTTCAAATGAGGTAGGTTATCGCGAGTAAAGAATCTATGTTCGTGACTTTCTTCTGTTTCATGCATTAATTCTCCTGAAAAACAACTTGAATGGAAAATGATCTGGATACTGAAAACCTTATCTCCGTTTGGATATTCTGTAAATCCTTCTTCTCCTGAATAAAGACCAAACAACTTTAATTGTTCAACTATTAATCCAGTCTCTTCAAATGTTTCACGCACAGCAGTTTCAAGAAAGGTTTCTCCAGGCTCCATAACGCCGCCTGGGATACCCCAAACATCCTGATCTTTTCGATGTTGGAGTAAAATTTGATTCTCTTGTTCAATAATAATTCCACAACCAACAGTCATTAGCACCTCATTTCCAATTAACTTACGAATTGTTTGTATATAGTTCATTCTTTTCCCCTAAAAATATAAATTTTTATTTATTCCTTTATAGTTATTACGATTATTGTTCCTATAAGTTCCGATTTTTGAGTGTTCTTATTAAATTTAACTTCTCTGTTAGTTGAAGTACTTTTCTTCGCAATCTCCAAAGTGATATTATCATAAATTTCCAGTAAAAAAACTCACCTCTAAAAATCTATAGAGGTGAGATGTTATATTCAAACTTCATGTTAATTGATCAGTTGGGCGCTTTGTTGCTGCCGCTTCGCTTTCGCACAGATAAAACATATGTTGCTGCCGCTTCGCTATAAGCCCGGGGCGGAAATTTCTCTTATGAAAGCGCGACAATCTTTATAGAGAACGTATTCATTTATAGGATCATGATAGAAGATGTTATTTTGGCAGCATATTGTCCATTTTGAGAAACGGTTGCTTCCACATAGCATGTTTTTCGGCCTTGCTTGACAATTGTTGATTCAACCGTAGCCGTTCCGGTGTGAAGTGGTCGTAAAAATGTTGTTTGCAAATTGATCGACGCAAATCCTTGATTACTTTCTAATATTGAAGCCATCGAATAGGCCATCGTAATATCTGCTGCAGAAGTGATAAATCCTCCCATGACGACTTGATGCCCATTTAAAAAGCGTTCATCGATATTCCAAGTGCAAACTGCTTTACCGGCAATAGCCGTTTTTACATGAATACCTAATGTTGTATCACATGCTGGTGGTTCAATTTCTCCAGCAATCACTCGTTTTAAGTCGATCATAGTTGTCATAATTGAACACCCCTAACTGAGTCTTGGAATGTATTCAATGTCCGATTTAAACATTGCCGAGCATCATCCATCATAGTCTCGATAAGAGTCGTAACGGTCGGTAAGTCTTGAATAATCCCTGCGATTTGACCGCTATTCATAAAACCGCCTTGTTCATTTCCTTCCATAGCACCTTTTATATGATAGGTTTCGGAAGTACGTTCTTGATAGTCAGCAAGTGTTATACCTCTTGCTTCGTCAGCGAGAAGCGAAGAGGTGAAAGGTGAACATAACACACGGCGAACTTGTCCAACCGAACGTCCTAGAATGACCGTTTCCACGTCAGTTGCATCAATTAGTCTTTGTTTATAGGTCTGATGTACCGGCATTTCCTGTGTAGCAATAAAGCGAGTTCCCATCTGAACACCAGCCGCTCCAAGCATTAACGCAGCTGCTAATCCGCGACCATCGCCAACACCACCTGCTGCTACAACAGGTACAGAAACCGCATCGACTACTTGGGGGATTAACGTAAAGGTTGTCAATTCTAAATCGGAGTTTATTCCTGCAGCTTCATAACCTTCCGCAACAATCACGTCTGCTCCGCCTCGCTCGGCCTTAATAGCATGTTTAACAGAGGCTACAACAGCGATAACTTGAATATGATGTGCATGCAATTTCTCTATATATAAAGTAGGGTTACCTGCCGATAAAGAAACGACCGGTACTTTATGTGTAATAGCTAATTGCAATAATTCCTTTGTATGAGGATTGACATTGATTGGCACATTGAGGGCAAATGGTTTTTGGGATAGTTGCTTCGTTGCAACTATCCGTTCTTCAACTTCTGCCGGTGTCATTGTTCCACAGCCGATTGTCCCTAAGCCACCTGCATTCGATACAGCTGCAACGAGTTTAGGACTACTGATATTACCCATTCCCCCTTGGATAATAGGGTATTTTATTTTTAATACAGAACATAATCGATTCAAAAATAGCACCCCCGTTTAAAATATGTTATACTAAATTTTAGCAAAATATTCCGATGATTGAAAGGGTGATTTTTATGGAGATTACATACGCTTTAAAGAAGCCAAATGTTCATGAATCAGTATTTCAGGCGCCAGGCACGTATATTATTGGAGATGTTACGGTTGGTGAACAATCGTCTATTTGGTTTAACGCTGTACTACGCGGAGATGAAGATCGTATTACCATCGGAAAACGTTGTAGTATCCAAGATAATTCAACCATTCATTTATATGAAGGGGCTCCAGTTATTGTAGAAGATGAAGTAACAGTAGGTCATCAAGTTGTTTTACATGGTTGTAAAATTGGTCGCCGCTCGATTGTTGGTATGGGTTCTGTTATTTTAGATCATGCTGAAATTGGGGAAGAATGCATTATTGGAGCAAACACACTTATTACACAAGGCACAAAAATCCCACCACGTTCATTAGTCGTTGGCTCACCAGGGAAAGTCGTACGTCAGCTACAAGATAAAGACATCGAGTTAATCCAGTTATCAATCGACACATACGTCCAAAAGGGAAAAGAATTTAAAGAAATAGTAGAGGGTTAATTTGCTTGTTAGGATTGAGCGCAATATCGTGTCAAACTTAATCCTTTTCATGTTCTTTGTATTTCTTTGTTTGGATTTGTAAAAGAGGGATAATATTGTGAAAAGGTTCTGTTAGGTTATCATTTCTCATCTTTCCACACTATATAGTATTATTATGTTTAGAATTAAGGAGTGTGAGAGTATGAGATTTATTAAATTTCTTCTTATCATTGTAATTTTCATCGGTGTTATTGGTTATGGGGTTTATCATTATGGTATGAAGTATGCATCCGATAAGGTTGTTGATACTATTTCAACAGAATTAGAGCAAAGCGGACAAATGGATGAAATTAAAAATACGATTGAACGTGACCCTCAACTAAAATCATTTATGGAAGAGGCTAAAACTGCAGACAGCAGCAAATTGCCGTTTACAACAAAAGAAGAGGCTACAAAAGTAATTATTCAAAAAGTTGGGATTTCAGAGCTTAATAATATAAGAGTAAAAGTACAAAATGGTTCAATGACGAAAGAACAGGTCATACAAGAAATGGAAGGCAAATTAACAGATGAAGAAATAACGGCCTTAAAAGTAGTTATTTATAAAGAGTTATATAAATAAAACGTTGAAAAAGGCCATAAAAAAGGAAAAACAGGACGTGCTATTGTAGCATGCCCTGTTTTTTTTGCCTTATTAAGCAAAGAAGTTAAAGCCTCTGGCGGATGCCAGGTAATGATGCCGATTGGAATAATGAAATGTCAGAAGACCTTTTAATCCGTGCTAGGAAGCAAGCAATAGAGGACAATGTGCTTCGTTGGAATTACGTTGAAAAGGTTCTGTAAGTTTGGACTACAAAGAAGTCTACAACAATTAAGGAAGTAGAAGCGGATAAACTGCGATTTGTAGCTCGAAAACAACAACAGCGTCCTTATCAATCCAATCTACAAGTGCAAAAAGAGGTTGTCACTGATTGGTTCCATCAATGCAATGGAAATTTCAGTGATTTAGAAGATGGGCAAGTTATTGATTTTGAAGCTTAATGACAAAAAGTGGAAACATTTAGGAATCTAACTCGAGAGTGCAAGGTGAATAATGCAAGTTGCAACAGTCCTACTCCAACTTGTGCAGCTAATGCACTGCTGGAGACTTAATTGGACTGAAAGCAACACTAATATCTAAACATAAATCGAAAAGTTTCAAGTAAAGAATGACATGAATAATGTGAAAATCTCTATAACTATCAGAAAAACCCAAAATTAACCAAAATAACAATTGAAATTTTTGAACGACCATGCTAATTTTAAAATATGAATATAAATAATAATACGAACAATCAAAAAAACTTACTTTTATTGAAGCTGCTAGGCAAACACAAATTGTGGAATGCGCAATCGAAACAATTGCCAGTTTGGGATTTGCACAAGCATCCTTAGCGCAAATTGCCAAACGTGCAGGCATCAGTACGGGAGTAATATCCTACCATTTCAAAAACAAAGAAACGTTGATTCGGCATGTCATTGAAAAGGTCTATACTTCTGGCGATTCTTATATGCGCCCACTTATACAATCTGCCACTAGCGCAAGGGATATGCTAAGCGTATACCTTGAAAGCAATATTGCTTTTATGTCTACACATAAGACATATATGCTAGCTCTATTAGAAATTTGGTCTGGAATTCGTCCTAAGGAAGGAAAGGAGTCGTTTGTTTTTAATCTTCAGGAGGCAGCTATTTACGATTTAGAGCAAATTTTGCAATATGGACAAAAGAACGGAGAATTTCGAACATTTTCTTCCAGAGTAATGGCTGTAACAATTAGGCAGGCGATTGATGCAGTGCCACCGCAAATTATGATGAATCCCGAACTGGATCTTGATGCTTATACACAAGAATTAATCACTTTATTTAAATTGGCAACCGATAAGAGCGAAACTTTGTGAGCACAATCAGAAGGTAATTTAAGGAGGGGAATGTTATGACAGACGGGAATTCGGCCCTTCAACTGCACGGACTGAGCAAACAATTTGGAGAGAACATTGTTGTTAATAGTGTCAATCTGACTGTGCCTAGCGGTTCATTTTTCGGTTTGGTAGGTCCGAACGGTGCAGGTAAAACGACTCTATTATCTATGGCAGTAGGACTGCTACGCCCAGACAGTGGAGCGTCTAGAATATTTGGTGTTGATGTTTGGTCAAATCCTTTACATGCAAAGACGTTAATCGGGGTTCTGCCAGATGGCATGTCACTGCCAGAAAGATTAACCGGGCGTGAACTTTTGACTTATATGGGATTATTGCGGGGACTTAATGCAAAGACTGTTGCCCAGCGTACAGAAGAATTGCTTGATATTTTGGAATTCCGTAATGTTGAGCATACGCTTGTTATAAACTATTCCACTGGAATGAGAAAGAAGATTGGTCTTGCCACGGCCCTTCTACATTCTCCAAAGCTTCTTGTGCTTGACGAGCCGTTCGAGGCGATTGATCCCATTTCTGCGTCAACAATTAGAACCATCTTGCAAAGTTTTGTTGCCACTGGCGGTTCTGTCATCTTATCTAGCCATGTCATGGCGTTAGTTGAGCAGTTGTGTGATCATGTTGCTGTTATTGCGAAGGGGAAAGTGGCTGCTACAGGTCCGTTGGATCTTGTGCGTAATGGTGAAAGTCTGGAAGAGGCTTTTGTTCAGTTAGTTGGGAAGCGCCCTGAAGAAGGAAAGAGATTATCATGGTTAATGTAATGATTCGAATGAAAATTTCCTTGCTTCGCCACTCGATGAGCGGGGGACGAGCGATTCTCATGATGAGCGGCGGGGTTATCGGTTTATTGCTGGCAGTTAGTACGATTCTGCTTAGTGTGCTATATAATCATGAAGCATCAGCAGATCTTATTTGTATCGCTTTTGGCTTTTGGATGGTTGGTTGGATCATAGGGCCTATGTTAGTTGGCGGAGAAGGGGTATTGAAAACGGAATACTTCACCTTGCTGCCTATCACCCAACGAAGATTAGCTTTAGGGTTGCTCGGTAGCTCTTTCATCGGTATTGGACCAATCGTTAGTTTAGTCGCTTGTTTCTCTCTCATCATTTATGCAGCAAGACTTGGATTTTGGTCTGTTATCGTTGCCATACCTGCGATGTTGTTGCAACTTGTCATTATCATGCTGTTGTCCAAAGTGGTGATGGGGGCGATTGGGGAGGCATCGAAATCTCGATTAGGTTTGGAATTCGGGGCGTTGATCATAGGAGCCGTTATAGCTTTTCTTAACGTCGGTTGGTATTTACTTCCCTCGGTTAGCGTGTTCGTAGGGGAACCGTCGCAAGCAATTTCCTTAGCTGCTCGAATATTGCCATCAGGTTGGGCTATGGTAGCGATTGAAGCTGTAAATCGATCCCATTATTTTTTAGCTGTAGGTGTTCTCTGTGGTTTGGCTTTATTGTGTGGATTACTGTTGATTACATGGGCAAGACTGCTATCAGGAAGCACAAAAAATGAGGCTCGTATAAATCGATATAGCAGAAATAAATCATTGTTCCTTACTTGGGCCAACATTCTAACGCCAAAAACTTCAAAAATCGGGGTGGTCGTTCTTAAGGAACTGAAAACTTGGATGCATGATCCGCAGCGAGGGCGATTGTTGCGGATGGGGCTGTGGACGGGATTATTCTATGGGTCATTTGTATCGTTGAGCGGTGTTACTTTATTAATGCCCTGGGTTGGCATAGTCCTTGTAATGTTCACTTGCATGTTCTCGAACAATCTTTATGGGTTTGATGGCAGTGCTCTTTGGATGTCTATTACTACACCGGGTGCAGAACGGAACGATGTGCGGGGCAGGCAAATTGCATGGATAATGGTTGTAGCACCTGTATCGATCGTAATATCTCTCCTATTCCTTTATTTCAGTAAGTTGGACTGGGCATTGGCATGGGTTTTGGCTTTGCTTCCATCACTATTGGGTGGAGGAGCGGGACTAATCTTGTTCCTCTCAGTTTACAAGCTCGTCCCTGTGACGGACCCTCATCGGCGTGGACGCGGAACAATTGTCTCTGGTGATGACATGAACGCAGGGAAATTATTTATAACTAATTTATTGTTGTTGATATTGCTGTTTTTTACTTCGATACCAACATTAGTCAGTTTGACCTTAGGGACGTTGCTACAGCAAAACTTGCTAAGATGGATGGGTGTACCTGTGGGATTGTGTACCGGCTTATTTATCGCTTGGTATTTCGGGCGCTTAGCATATCGTCGTTTGGAAGCTCGTGGTCCAGATATCCTCTCTATCATGCAGAGTGGTGGAATAGCTCAAGCCGTGGATAACAAAGTAGCTCAAACAGACGACACATTTTCTAATCTATCTGCAGGAAAGTCCATTTTGGTAGGTCTACTCATTACGATTGGGATTATCTTCACATTACCACAGGGGATTGTGCCTATCGTTCTAAAGCTTTTAGGCGTAAAGGTGCGAAGTTGGTTTATTGCTTTATATCTTCCAGAGAACGTCCAATTACTTATATGCATTTTCTTTGTTCTAGCTGGTGTAAGTGCTTTGATTATAACGAGAATAATAATTCGTAAACATAAGAATATGCAAAGGTAAAACACAATGACCATTGCTGTATTGGTAAATTATTCTGAAGATTGAACATCCATTGCGCTTATACAATAATGCCTTATTTCATTAGAGAAAAGGTATTCGTTTTTTGAGAGAGATTACGTAGCATACTTTGTTTGTCTGTTGTTGGCAGGAAACTTTGCATTCTTATAAGGAAAGATGAGCTGGGTAAGTTATTGATTTTAAAGCAGAACGGCAAAAGATCTTGGATATTGACAGTGGTTCCTGAAGGTGAGAGGTGAATGATTACTCAAGTTCCTAGTTGTTTTGAAGATGACAATTTTGTCAGCTACCTGTCATATTCCGAAATTTAAGGTAGTGGAGAATTTATCTATACTCTTATGTAACAAGACTATTTCGTTATAAAAGAGGAGGCATCAGAAATGAAGATTATGAAATTTCTAGCAATTACTATTTTATTCACTACTTTCTTAGTTGGTTGGGGTGACAAAGGTGCTATGATAGAAAAAGACTACTATGTTCAAATTAACGAGGAATTACAATCTCCAAATAGCAATGGTCACTTCGTATACGCACTAGAGGGATATGATAAGGATGGAAATGAAAAGGTTGTAAGTTTTTTTGCAGAAAAATCTTTTAAACAAGGAACGATTGTCCGTGTCCCTAGAAGCTTAGAAGGATATACTGGTGATCCCAAAGTAATAAATGTGGATGACTTACCGGAAAATGTTAAAGAAAAATTCAATAAGAGCTAGTTTCAAATCCAAAACGCTATAAATAAATAGGCGCGATTTATTACTTTAAGCTGACTTCGAAAGATTGTTGCTGTTAAAACTAAAAGGCAGATTTAATCTACAAGATGTGTAGAATAAATTCTGCCTTTCTGTTTTGTTATTTCGTGAATTAGAATAAATTTTTAAAGTCACCCATTTCTTTAAGTATAGTTCTTCACAATGTTATATAGGGATTCGTTAGGTTATATCCCAATGACTTTAGTAACTAATTTTTTAACTTGCTCCTATAATCGCTAGTATAGAAACGGAATAATTCGCCAAGTCTTGGACTGATATTGTTTATATTGTTCACCAAACAGTGTAACAAGAATTCTCTCTTCAATTGTTATACGATACGAATACGCGAGGAAAAATAAAATGATATTTATGATAATGGCAATGAACGAAGATGAAGATATAGCAAATCCTAAAAAGGTCAAAAAAGACCCTAAATAACCAGGGTGGCGAATATATTTATATAGACCGTTTTGAATTAACTTATGTTCCCCCTGCATTCCGACATTCCTACTGTAAAATCTCCCTAAGATTTTCATTGAAGAAAATCTGATCCATACACCAATTAGCCCGACAATAACACCAAAAAACAGCATTGAATTCATCTTATTTATTGTAAAGAAATAAATTATCTCCGGAATAGTTACCATCAAGGCTAAAACAACTCCGATAAAAAAACTAGAACCACGATTTCGTTTTTCTTCTTTAACAGGTGAACTTCTATAAAATTCTAATAATAAGTAAAGAAAAATAGGTAAATATGCTATGAAAAACATAATTCATTTTCCTTTCAAAAAAAGTATCTGATGGTTAGGTCACGTAAGATCCCTTCAGCAATACCTAATTGTTCTGCATTGTTTGATGCCTTTATTTTTGCAGGTATGGGCTCATATAAAATGCTTATTCACAAGCCTGCTCGGCTAATTGAATAGCAACAATATCCAAACTTTTTTGGCTAATACGTCCAATAACTTAAAAACTAATCAAAAATCGTATCTTTATGAGGATTTCTTAAGAATTCGAAAAGCGTTTTAATTTGACTTTCTGTGTTTCTCCCTAAAGAAAGGTTTGGTAAATTATCTTCATGATAAAAGTGTACTCCTTTTGTTTCCAAACCATTACTTGCTTGCCCACCAATAATTTCACATTGAATAAACAATTTATAATAATGATATGGTTGAGGCGGATGAGGGTGCTTATTCATATCCAATAAAGCAAGTAATTTCGTAGGAACTACATCGTATCCTGCTTCTTCTTTAATTTCTTTGACAATGTTTTCGCTAGGCGACAAACCTATATCGCAGAAACCACCTGGCAAAGACCATCTATCATCAATTTTTTCTCTTACCAGTAGTATTTTATTGTTAGTAAATACTGCTCCTCGAACATCAATTTTGGGTGTTTGATAACCCGTTTCATTCGTAAATAAATCTTTGATTTTTTGCATTTCTAATCCAGTGTATTCTAGCATTATCTGTGCACTTAAATTTCTTAATTCTTCATAGCGTTCAATATCGTAAACGTCTTTTGAAAAAGTTAATCCTGCCTGAGATATTGATTGTATCTTCTTCGCCCATTCTAACCATTTATAGCTCATGACGTCTACCTATATTAAGAAAATCAACAAAATGCTTAACACTGCTAAAAAATGAATGAGGCTCTATTGTAAATTCAAAAGTTTGATAATCCTGCAACCACTGAACGCCTACGGTATGTACATTTGCTGCAATTCCTGCTTGTATATCGGCATCACTATCTCCAACATACATAGCCTCATTACTTCGTACACTCAATAATGATAAAGCCTTGATTATTCCTTCTGGATGAGGTTTTGGGTGAATAACATCATCGCCAGTTACGATGACATCAAAAAGGTAATCCATTTGAAGAGCTTGTAATGAAATGTCTAAACTTCTTCTTGCTTTTCCGGTAACAATGCCTAATTTAATACCATAGTCTTTTAAATGTTTGATCATTTTATCAATTTCCACATTATAGTTAACTAAGTTAGAATGGTTTTCTAAATACTTTTGATAATACAATTCAATAGCTTGCTCTTTATTTGAATTAATTAGATTTTCTCTAATAATTCCTATTTCTGAAGGACCGAACATTGCTTTTATTTCTTCAGAAGAAAGGTTTTTATTGTCAAATTCTTTGAAGACATTCTGAAAGGCGTAATAACAAATTGGTAATGTGTTTGCTAAAGTTCCATCGAAGTCAAAAATAATAGCTTTCATAACACCAATCCCTTCATTTTTTTGTTCTATTTAAAAATTTCCCAATAAAAACATTCGAAAAAAAGTATGGGGCGTAGGAAGGAAAATAAAATTATAAGTAAGTATAGAGGATATGTTATAGCAGTCACATTTAAAAATAAACCGTCTATGTATACGAATATGTTTATCACGAAAACTAAAGAGATTAATTTAATTGTATTAGACGATACGAAGAAGGTATGAAATATCCTCCGATCTGATCTAAATTAATAATTGTAAAAATTATTGAGAGGACCCAACTAACAAAGAAAGCATTAGGAGAATACCTAAAGTAGAGAGTTTTTAGACGGAAAAGGGGTAGCATTAGAGAACCTATCCTTTAATTGTGAAATAAAGTAAATATGGAAGAGAGGCTATTTTATGTTGAAATTTATCGGCTCGGGTAGTGCATTTAATACGAAATTAGGCAATACATCCGCTTATTATAAAATAGGAAATCAAATGTTGTTAATTGATTGTGGTAGCAATATTTTTCATCGCATTAAGGAACAAAATTTACTGGAAGGCATTGAGGACATTCATGTATTAATTACTCATACGCATGCGGACCATGTAGGAAGCCTTGCTGATTTTATTTTTTATAGCTATTATTGTCATGGCGAAATGGCAAAATCTAATGTATGTGTTTATTCCGTTTATGATGTAAAAATTGAAGAATTGTTAGCTATAAATGGTATTATTCCAGGCGTGCAATGTTTAATAAAAAAATGTCAAGCGGATACACAATACACACTTCATTTCTGTAAAGTGCTTTTCGAAAAGTCTAGTCATGTTAAAGAAATACCTTCTTATTCAATTGAATTATCTATAGATGACAAACTTATCTATTATACTGGAGATACAAATAGCCTAAAATCCTCTTTACTAAATCCAATGGCATACGATTATGTTTATGTTGATACTTGTAAAGCTGATTATGAGGGCAATGTACATTTGTCCTTACGAAAATTAAGTGAGTTAGTGAGACCAGATGTACGTTCAAAATATTGGTGTATGCATTTAGATGAAGGCTTTGACCGTCAAGAAGCAGAAACGTTAGGGTTCAATGTTGTAGCGAACGAATTATAAGGACGTTCGCCATCAGGAAAGTAAGTAGCATCCTCTATTTGGTTGAAAATGGTATATTTAACACACTTGATGATAAAATGGGAATAGTATCTGAAAGGGGGAGAGAAGAATGGGTTTCTTTATTGTAATTTTCGGATTCATTATTTTAGTAGGTGTGATTAGCTTAATAAAAAAGGAATTCTCTAATGATGATCGTTCAATAGAAAGTCATGCCAACCATTCGAGTAGTCATATAGATTATAGTTCAACAAATTCATTCGTATCCATTGAAGATTCAAATACAGACAATTGCTCGGACAGTGTGTCTAGTTATAGTGATACATCTAGTTGCAGTGATACATCTAGTTGCAGTGATAGTGGTGCGTCGTCCGATTAGAATAATATTAAAAGCTGTAGCGTTTGACACTACTACAGCTCAGAATTGGTCTTGCCCTTATAATGGCTTAGCCATCAACAGCATTATACCATATAGAATGAAAAATGACAGTTCGAATGAGAATTTATTTCAGTGAATTGTATATATCGTTGAATAGATGACACAAATGAGATTTAGCTTTTTTCAGCAAATAATATTGTATTGAAAGCAAGCATCAGCTACATTCATCTCCGAACTTACAGGTGGGAGATGAATTCGATTTTATGGTGTATTTTAGTGGGCTTTGGCAATATATATTTGCTGCTAACGCTACGCTTTCGCACAAAATATTTGTTGGTCTTAAGCTTTCGGCTGATTCCGGACGCAATTATGATATAGCTATTCATTAATTGTTTCAGCAAATGTTTTTCGACCTGGATTAACTTTATTTACGATAACATTTACTTTACTAAGTGAATCTGCTGTCAATGGAATTTTGCCATCTTTCTGGACTTTTTTCCATGCTTTTACGTTTTTTCGATATAGGTGCTCCGATAAGCGGAAAACATCAACATCTATTTCTATACCTGCTTCATAAGATTTTTTAATATCTTTTTTTACTTCCTTAATAATACCTTCTCTTATTTGGTCGGTGTTTACTTTTCCTTCGAAGCCATTAATGATCGCATTTAATTTTATTTCCGCTTCAAATGTTACTTCATTGTTTTTTACAATTGGTTTAATTTTGGTGCTTAATTTTTCTAAATCAACTGTTAAGAATTCTTTTTCTTTATTGTTTAATTTAATGGTTACGTCTCCTCGAGTTTTTTTATGGAACATCCATTGAATACCTCTTGCATTCCCATCATTTATATAGCCTTTAAATCCATCCTTTGAAACGACTCCGAAACCAGATAAAGCAGTTTCCTCTGTTGGTTTATTAGTCGTTTCCCAGTTTTTGTTGATTGTTACAAGTGGCAAATTCACTTCATGACCCGGTTCATTTAAGCTGATAATTAATTTTCGTAAATCAACAGGCTCTACATATGTTTGTAGCTCTTTTGTATGCATTGGATTGCTTAGTTTTGAAGCGGTTAGGGATTTATTTAATATTGGTGTGATTAAAAGAATATCTTTAATAGAGTCCTTTGTAACGTATGTCAATATTTGGTATCTCGTTTCCCGATGCCTTAAAAAACTGTCAATAACAGGAATTGAGTTCGCGTCTTTTAAGGCATCCTCAGAGAAAAGAATAAAAGTCATATGTCCCCAGAAAACTTTTTGATCGATGGAGCGATATAATTTAAAAAAAGCTTCTTCCATCGTTTTACCTTTCGCAAATCCAATTTCTGAAGGTGCTGCTTGAGGAGTAGGTCCTTCAGATTTAGCTACATTCGCAAAATTTATGATTTGCATATATATTTCATATTGACCATCTTTATAATCGATACCAATTCCATCAATATAGTACATTCTTTGTGGTTCTTTAACATCCCAACATCCGGTGAGTAATAGTATAGCTGTTAAACTTACTATTAACATAAAAATTTTTTTCATTTTTGATCCCTACTTTTAGAAATTCTGTGCAATCTTGTGGAGTAAAGGGGTTTTGTTTATAGCTTGGACAAAAAATGAGAGGATTATAAGCAGTGAAAAACTTAGAATAGCTAAATTAAGCCATTTTAAATAAATGACCAGGACTCTTTATATAATGAGTCCTGGCTTATTTCTAATAGTGAAGCAAGATGAAGAAAGTCCCCCTAAGCACTTTATATTCCTGTATTATCACGAAGCTCTATAATAGTTCCTTCAGGTGCTTTTAACTTACAAAGCTGGCCATTTTCAACCTTATAAATAATTTCATCATTTTTACGAATAAAATGAACATTCATGTCCTTCAACCGTTCTACTTCTTGACTAAGATTGTCAACCCATAAACAGAAATGTACAATGCCTAGAGCATTTGAATTGCATGTATCAAGTTTTTCATTATACTTTCCTGTTTGAAGTTCAATATAAAATGTTCCAAGTTTTAACCAAGTGTTAAAATGTCTATCGTGGAAATTTGGTGACTCCTGCGCTACTTCAAATCCTAATACTTCGCTGTAAAAAGTTAAAGATTCATCATATGTATTCGTTTGTATGCAAATGTGGTGCACATATTTTTCAGCCATAAAGTTATTCTCCTTTTATTTTATAGTCATATTTTAATATAAATTACATAGCTAGTGAAATGACATCTAATTATCTTGAAAGACAATTATACAACGCATTCCTTAGAGCAAGTTCTCTTGGTTCATTAGCCATACCAAATCCATGTCTATTCATAGCGTAGGCATATCCTAATCCCTCGTCTGGATCAGCAAAGCAGAATGAACCACCAGCTCCAGGATGTCCAAAAGAGCTTTCACTCCGACCGAATTGCATATCAGGGGAGTTTTTCCAAAATTGGCGTGGCGCCCATACTTAAATTCATTCCAATCAAATGATACTTGAATAGTTTATTAGCGAGGAAATAGCATTTAGCAGATATTCTTACAAGTATAATTTACACCAAAATGGGTAATTTATATATCGGAGGTGATAACTTTGACAAAAGAAAAGCGCAATAAAAGTGAAGAGGACCAAGTAGAATTTGGAGCAGATTTAAGCCCTGACGATTTAGATGTGCGTGAAGAAAATGATCTAACGAATGAACAAATGAACAATACAAATGAAAAACAACACAATGAAAACACTTCCTCAAAACGTAATAAATAATAAGGAATACACATAAAAATTTCCTACCACAATCTTTTGGTTGTGGTAATTTGAATGTTTTCTTTTACATAAGAAGCATTATAATAAGGTTTTCATGTAAACTATTTGAGAGAGGAGAAATAGCATGACGACAAAATTTAAAATTGAAGTTCCGCTTCTGCCAAATGATTTGGCTCAAGGAACTTTTGAAGACATTTTTTATGATGAAGAACCTTATTTATCGAATCAATTGATTACGAATATAAGTAGAGAGAATGATAATATTGAACGTTTATTTTTATCTAAAGTTATGTTTCAAAAAGTATCTTTGCTTAACTCGAATTTCAATAAAATTGATATGACCGATGTCATCTTTGAAAACTGTGACTTATCTAACTCCAAATTCAACGAGGGAATTATTCATCGAGTTACATTTAAAAACTGTAAGCTGTTAGGTGTTGATTTCTCGGAGGCCAATTTAGGGAACGTTTCTTTTAAAGGTTGTAACATGAATTTATGTAACTTTGGGGTAGCGAGATTAAAACAAAGTTGTTTCGAGCAGTCATCATTACGTGGGACAAGCTATTACGACTGCCAATTTAGGAAAGTGAAATTTGAACATTGTAATATAGATGACGTTGATTTTAGCGACACGCCTTTAAACAATGTAGATATCAGTACATGCACATTTGAACGATTAAATGTCACATTGAAAAATTTAAGTGGCTGTGTAGTGTCCACTGAACAAGCAATTGGCTTTGCAGAACTGCTAGGTTTAAAGGTTAAACGATAGTATGTCACTATTAAGAAAAATAAGTGTTTTATCCAGAGAAGAATTAGCCTTCGATGAAGAGGTTATGATAGATAGGGGAGAATGTTTTGAATCAAAAGGTAGTATGGGAGAATGAGGAACGGCTTGGCTGTGAGCATTTAAGCGTTATTAAAGAAGAAGAAAACTTCTCAGCGAAAGGGACAATTATATATGTAGAAGGGGATGAATCTAATGCTCATATTGTAGAATACAAAGTTGATATAGACGCCAATTGGTTTACTAAAAAATTAACAATAATGGTTGATGAACACAACAGTTTAAAATTAACGTCTGATGGAAAGGGAAACTGGTTCGAAAATGATGGACAGGTAATTGATAAGCTAAAAGGTGCAATTGATATTGATATATCTGCAACGCCATTTTCAAATTCACTTCCTATCAATAGAATGAATTGGGTCCTTAATCAGGAGGAACATTTTGAAATGGTATACATATCGATTCCATCCCTTGAGGTAAAAAAAGTCCCTCAATCCTATAAATATTTAAATAACAATGGAAAATTGAGATATTTTAAATACCGTTCTTATGATTATGAAACAATTATATGTGTAGACGAACAGGGTTTGGTTATAGACTATCCGAATTTATTTAGAAGAATATGGTGATCTAAAGGGGATAGGCTCATGTCAAAGAAAATACAAAGTGTTGAATGTCGATGCTAGGACAGCTTTAATGTTGAAAAATTTGTCATTACAATAATTCTAGGAGTATTTATTCATTCCATTATTTATTGGAACTACATACAGTATTGCATACGGTATCAATGGTACTGCGCCTGCCATGCTTGTAGCTTTAGAGTATCAGTAGGAATTGAAAAAAACAGTAAAAATAAAAATTTTGTATTCATGTATTTTAAGTATTTAATTTGTTCATTCATTTTTGCACTATTATTTAGTTTAGTTAATTTTGATATTGATACTATTAAAGACGCTATTTATCTAACAACTATTTCAATAGGTAGTATTTGTATTACATTATTTGTTATTATTGATTATATTTGGTTCATCATCCAAAGTTGTGGATTGTAAATAGTTGATTGGAGTGTAGACTGAGTGACTCCTTGGGGTCAGATCAAGATCACAGGTGTCACAGATGGGACCCTACAGCGCAGCGGATGTTTTCTGTGCGGAAGCGTAGTGTTTAACGTAGCGGCAGCAACAAAGCGCCAACACGTTTTGGTGATGATCCTTATATTTTGAAATGCTAAGTATAATGTGATGAAGATTCAGCTTTAAAAAAGATAATGGTACTACGAGGAGAAGGGAGATTAAATGAATGATTGTTAAAAGAAACTACTCTAATATAGACGTACAAAATTTTGTAAATTTGTTTTCTTCAAAAATTAGTAATGGTTTAGAGCTCACATACAGAAAAGAGACGTTAGAAAATATTAAAAACCATAAAAACTTTACTGATGAGCTAAAAACCGAATGTGGGATATACTATTTCATTCAAGATAATATTGTAAAGTACGTTGGTAGAGCACTTCCGGCAGTTGGATTAAGGTCCAGAATTTTAAATCAAATGAACGCTTTTGGAGATGTAGAATGGGATAAGGTAATTACGGATAATAGCTCGGAAGTTGCTGTAATTATTTTCAATAATAGAGAGCAATGGTATTTCATTTCTGCATTAGAACATTATCTTATAGAGAAACTAGAAAAACCAATCTTTAATAAACGTTGCTAAAAATTTAAAGTACTATTTGTGGAATATTTGTTATTACAAGTATCAAAGACTGCCACAATAATCAGTGTGAAGTGTGCAATGATAGCGAACGGAAGAGAAAATAACTAGACTTCTCACAAATGTGCAAGGTTGGTGCTGTATAACACTAGAGACCAGGTTTTTGCATGTTGTTGCGTACCTGATCTCTTCTTTAAGACAAGAAAATTTAATCTGTAGTATTTAATAAGAAAAAGTGCTTCACAGTTTTTAATTTTACAAAGATGAATTTATTAACTCTATAGTGTTTTCAATAAAATCTTGATAATGCGTTTTGGGTAATGAATCTATTTTACTAGCTGCCTTTTTTGCATAAATAAGCGCTTCCTCTATTTTTCCAAGTTGCTTAAGACAAATTGCCCTATATGAATAAGCCGTGTAAAGAATACATAATTCAAGCGGGTATGTAGTTGAGCCCGGCATCTTGAACTTTTCAAACGCTTCTAAAGCTTCAATGAGTTGTCCTTTTCCTAATAAAGCTTTCCCTTTTTCAAGATAATAAAAATCACTTCCGATATTCCCCTTTAGTACTGTAGCAAATTTATCTAAGTAAAAAAGAGCTTGCTCATAATCTTTTGGTATTTGATTATAATAATGAGCTTGAAGCAACAGTGTATAAGCTAAGGACTTATCATTTTCACTGAATATAGCAAATTGTTCGGACTTTTTTATAAAATAAGCATAATCATTTTCATCATTATGAAGAAGGGCTTGGAATGCTGCAATCCGGAAAATATTATCCATCTTATAATAGACCATTTTCTTCTTAGACATAGCAATTAATTGATTAAGCTTTTCCTTCCCTGATTTATATTCACCTATCCCAAAAAGTAAGATCATTTCAACGTAATTTGCCTCTAATTCAACTAGCATATCAATAACTTTTGCTTTTTCATCATACTCTTTTCTTACACTTTTTAACATATTCAGGGCATTAATATACTCGCCCTTTTTTGCATGGTATTCAACTACATATAATTTGACAGCTAAACAGTGGCTATAAAGAGATAATCGATCATAGATTGATATAGCCCGATCTATCAACATTTCTCCATTTTTTTTATCGGACTTCATAACTGTTCTTCCGGAGATTTCTAATATCCTAGCAGATTCCACTGAAATGGGAAACTGTTGGTCAATAATGTTTTGGGTCAAATTAATGATCTGTTGATCATTATTTTTTTCATATTCTTCCTCTAATATATTAAATAAGTTTTTTAGCTCATCAGGAGTAGGGTTCCCTAACAAATATTGAGGATCACAGCCCAACTGGTGCGCTATAAATTTTAAACTGTCCATTGAAGGGTTTGCGCGCCCATTTTCAATCATACTTAACATTCCTTTGGACATTTTCTTCCCTGTTAGTTCTACAAGTGTCATTCCTTTTTCTATTCTTAATTTTTTTATTCGTTGTCCTAACTCATTCATTTTCCAACATCCTTGATATTCAGTTTATAGGTTCAATTATATTAAACTTCAGCTTGAAAAGGCAATTATTACATGTTACGATAAAGTTCAATTTAATTGAACTTTCTTGAATTCGAGTTTATGAAATTAGGAAAGATTTTTTATAGAAGAGAGCTTAAAAAAATGGAAAACGAGGGATTAAACATGGGTGAATTTATTGAAAATGAAGCAGGTCAAAAACTTGATATAGGTGGTATCAAATTATATTATGAATTGTTAGGTGAGCATTACGACGGTCCAACACTTGTTTTCGAATCTGGGTATGGAGTTCCTTTAGAAAACTGGAATTCGATTAAAAATGAAGTATCAAAGTTCTCAAGAATGTTTATTTATGACAGAGCAGGTATCGGAAATAGTGAAATAGATGACAGACCTCAGCATAGTAGACAAAGTGTCGATAACTTACATGCATTACTTAAAAAGGCAGGTGTAAAGCCTCCGTATGTCTTAGTGGGTCACTCAATAGGAGGATTAAATGTAAGATTATTTGCAAGTAAATATCCAGAAGAAGTTGTAGGAGTAGTTCTCTTAGATTCATCTCATGAGGATCAAAATAAAATATTGCCTCCTTTATTTACAAAAGAAGTTCAGGAAGCGTATTTTAATCAATTTACTATAGAAGGATCTCTTATTGAGGTTGAAGAAAGTTTAGAACAAGTGCGTACTTCTAAATCATTTGGAAATATTCCATTGACTGTCGTTACAGGGGGTCTGCAGCCTTTTCATACAAAGGAATCGATGGCTGCTTGGATGAAATTTCAGAAAGAGCTTGCAAACTTGTCAACAAAAAGGCAACATATTATCGTTGAAGATGCCGGGCATGCAATACATATTGATAAGCCAGAAGTTGTTATTGATGTAATAAGAGATATTTTAAGTATAGTAGAGAATGAAAAAAAGCACTAAAAAAATTTAATCTAAAATTCAGTATTTATGAGTATGGTGAAGTTGAAACTGTATTTTGTAGGTGGGGAGTATAAGCCTGGGAAACATTGGCCAAATGAAATGCTTTAGAGAAATTAGTGAAACTTAGAAATTTAAAATATACTTTGCAGAAACATATGGAAGAGGAGAAAGGCATGTACGTTTACGAGGATTGAATTCCGTTCATGTTTTTCTATTGCCATAATATGTTTTTCGTTGTTGCTTGAGCTAAAATTGTATTTAAATAAAAAATAAGACCAAGCCCTTCCGTCTTGGCCTATTTTATTGTTTATTTTGAAAAAATGTTTATTTACTAGTGTGCAACTTGTCCGCCATCTGCAACATAAACATAACCGTTACAGAAGCTTGCTGCGTCTGAAGAAAGGAATACAACGACTTCAGCAATTTCTTCTGGTTTAGCAGCTCGCCCCATTGGAACGTTGGAAACCACCTCATTCCAAACCTCAGGATTATCTTTCCACATTTGAGTCATTGGAGTTTCTGTTAAACCAGGTGCGATAGCGTTTACTCGGATACCGTCTCGAGCGTGGTCAATTGCAGCTGCTTTTGTTAAACCAGTTACGGCATGTTTTGCTGTTACGTATGGTGCCATATTTGGATCGGCAATGACACCAGCTACTGAAGCTGTGTTTACAATTGTACCACCGCCATTAGCAACCATATATTCAAGTTCATGTTTCACTGCAAAGAATACACCTTTAACGTCCACTGCCATTACTTTATCAAAAGTATCTTCTTCAATATCTACGAATTTTGCTGGTTTATTTAAAATGCCTGCATTGTTGAATGCATGATGTAATCCACCAAATTTTTCTACTGTCTTTTCAACAAGTGATTTCAATTGCTCTGGACTTGTTACATCTGTTTTAAAGAAAACAGCTTCTCCGCCTGCTTGTTGAACTAGTTCTACAGTTTCTTGTGCACGGTCATCAACATCGCCAATAGCAACTTTCGCGCCACGACGTGCAAAAGCTATTGCTGTAGCACGTCCAATACCAGTAGCTGCTCCAGTGATTAAGACAACTCGACCTTCAAAATCTTTAACATTCATATTATTGCCTCCCCATATGTGTAGGTTTTTCTTTTCATGTGTAGTATAGCTTTCAGTAAAATGCCTATTCAATATTTTTGAATGAATGAGCTTATTCCTTTATAGTAATAAGCATAAGAAGGTGACTAATAATGCAATTAACTCAATTAGAGTATTTTATAGTAGTAGCCCGTTTGGAACATATGTCGAAAGCTGCTTTGGAGCTAGAGGTTTCGCAATCTTCATTAAGCAAAACGATCGCTCGTTTAGAGGATGATATCGGGGTACCACTCTTTGATCGAAGAGGGAAATCTATTCGTTTGAATGAATATGGACGCATTTTTTATGAGAAGGTGGAAAAGGCTTTAGATGATTTACAAGAGGCGAAATCAGAAATTCAAGAACTGGCGAATATACGAGAAGATAGTATAGCGATTAATGTGATGAATTCAAAACTACTGCCAAAATTATTTTATGATTTTTATAAAAAGCGTCCAAATGTTAAAATCCGACAATATGTATTGCCAGATAAATTAGCTCTACAAAAAATAATTAGTGGCGAAATTGATTTAATGATCGTTATTAATCCGATTAAAGATGACAGAATAGAGTGGGTTCCATTATTTACTGAAGAAGTCTTTTTAGTAGTGCCAAAAAATCATCCACTAGCTGCTAAAGAAAGTGTTTCACTGATTGAGACTAAGGATGAACTGTTTATTTTGTCAGAAACAGGACAAAATTTTCGCACAACAGAAAATCAATTATTTGAAAAAGCGGGCTTTACTCCGCAAATTGCCTTTGAAGGTGAAGATTTATCGATTATTTTACAATTGGTGAACGAGGGAAAGGGAATCTCTTTTATTTTTAACTATTCATTTTTAGATCAGTATTTAGACAACGTAAAAATATTGAAGATTTCAAATCCTGACTGCTTTCAAACAGTAGGGATTGCTTGGAATAAAAAAAGAAAAAGTTCATTTGTCGTAAATAGTTTCCGTGATTTTGCTATTTCATTTTTGATAAACAGTACAATATAGATGTGTGAAAGGTTCTGGTGAGGCTAATTGCACGTTTATTTTTGAGTTAAATAAAAAGGGTCACTTACAGGCTAGTGACCCAAAAAACTATATGGAACTAATAAACTTATGGGTTTTTTTACCTTAATTGAAGATACCTCTCCGCAATTTTGACACAGTGTAAAAATAAGTGGAGAACCGTTGGAAAAAAATGTATCAACTGGTTTTAAAGTAGCATAACCATTAAGTTCCCCCTGAGAAAATGAATCACTACCACAAGACTTGCAAATCAATTTATTGTTTTCACAATATCACCTCAGTATGTAATTAATGTAAATTATAACATAAATATAGCCGAGACGTTATAGACGCTAAAGGTAGAGAAGCTAGACAAACTAGTCCACATCTTAAATAAGGAATGAAATTGAACTATTGATAATAACACCATACAAGGATACAGAGGTGTTACAGAAAAATCTCTAAACAAATCGTCCTTAGCAATAGATAGAATATTGTGAAACTTATTTGAACTTAAGTCGTAGTAATAGATAGGGAGGAGGGGTTAACTTGAAAAAATACTTATTATTTGCAGGGGTTTTTACGTTGGCATTTGTAGTAATGCAAGTACTATCAGGCATGCTATTAACAGTGTTTTATATGCCTAGCATACGATGGGAAGAGGTGTCGACTTTACCTTCACAAGTGGTGTTTGGAAATACAAGCTTCATTCCGCCACTTATTATTACTTTAATAGCGTTAGGTATTGCTTTTGGTAGTACCAAGCTAATCAATAAAAAGGTTGTTCACTAATAAAAAGGAAGGGGTCTCTTCCCTTCTTTTTTGAATGAAATTATGCAAGTCCTTAATTAATTATTATAAACTAAGCAGCTTTGCTTGCCTTGCCTTTTACATAGCAGTGAAGGGCTTTTTTTATGTGTTGTGTAATTCAAGGTGAGCAGCAGACGAGTTACAGTGTAAATGATTACATAATGAACTTAGAATACGCGCATTTCGCTGAACAATTGCTTAAAATAACCAAAATTCTAATAACAAAAATGATAGAGCATTGTTGCAATATATACGGTATAACGTTCTATATTTTAGTATAATATTCTATGTTTTTAACAAAAATAAGTTTCCTTTATTTGGATAAAGGACTGAAGGAAGGAATTATATTGATATATTTAGGGTTGATCATGATTGCTTGTTTATTTTTATATTTACACAGAGCGTCATTTTCTTTGGTGCCTGATTCAAAGTTACAATTACCAATTAAACGAATGGATAAGTTAATTGTGTTTGCTCCTTTTGTTACAGTAGTCGTGTTTTCTATTCTTTTTTTTACGGTACTAAAGGGACAATTAGCTAATAGAATATCGCATGCTTTAATCGTTTTTAGTCTTTGGATTTTTTTCACCTATTTCATAAAAACTTTATTTGGTTATTGGAAAAATAAAAACATATTATTATTTTCTTTAGTTGGAATACCTTTGACGCTATATTTTATTTTCCAATTGACTCCATTAGACAATTATACACAGTTAGTTTTCCTGAAAATAGGGAATGTTTCATTTATTGTAGGACTAGTATTAATCGTTTTATTTTATTCGAATTATTTACATAAAAGAAAAGCTAGAATGGCGAAGGATAATTAAAAAATAAGGTGATTTTAGGAAAATAGAAGCGTATTCGGGATTAATCGAATACGCTTTATAGTTTATTAATTGTAATTAGCTTTTATGTTCAAAAGCTAAAGGAAACAAATTAGATATTCAACCAGGGGAAAAGGTTACTTTAAATGTGTTTATGCCGTTTGAAGGTATGGAGGATCAATCTTTGTTAGCAATTGATAATCCTATTATCCAATTAAAAGGTTTTATGGAAGTAATCGACGATAAACATCAGTTTACTACTGGAGGTGCCTTGATCAAGGATTGAAGTCATTTTTTATAGTGGTAATGTGCAGGAAGATCATCGGGCAGATGACATTAGCTCCTGATAAAACAGGTACGTTTCCTCAGTCTATACCTTCATAAAATGTAAAAACCAAGATTGCTTAAGTGCTGCCTTGGTTTTTACTTCTTATTTAATTAAAAACACTAACTTTCATTAAAGGAAGATGACGGTCAGGGAACACAGTAGATGGCGTAAAGCCAATATTCTTCGCGCCCATTTTTAAATAAAAACCTTCCGCGTTAGGATCGCTATCAAGAGTAAACTCGCTTATTCCTAACTCCTTCGCTTTAGTTAATAAATGGTCCCAGATCATTCTCCCTAATCCTTTACCGATATAATCAGGGTCTATGAATAAGGTATCTAATTTCTTTTTATGAATAGTAAAGCTATAAAATGCTACTATTTTATTGTCACTTTCCATTACGTAAACTGGATTTTCTTCTATGTACTCTTTTGTTACAGTTAAATCATCTTTACACTGTTGTAGAAAATCTTCTGTATAGCCCCAATAGGCTTTTGACTTATAAGCCAAATTGCTTAATAGATGACAATCTTGAACTTTTGCACTTCTAATTACCATTATAATTCCTCCGATTCATTATTTTTATGAAAACATAGAACTTACACCCCGTTTTTTATTCATAATATTGAAAATACTAAAAGTAAAGCTAAAGAGAAAAATATTGTTCGGTAAAATTATTGATTTTTTTTGGGTTTTATAAAGTATGAAATGAACATTACAGAAAGCCCTATAGAAATGTATAGTAGTGCAACAGAGTTATTTGGAATGAATGAACTATATCCGAAGGTGCCAGATAATCTGCTCCACCCGTTTGAAAATAACATGATGCCTAAAATTAATATGATATACCCAAATGTCGAATGTGTTTTCATCGCCTAGTAACTCCTAATATTAGATTAAGAACTTATAAAAGGATAACATAATTAGTAGATATTTGAAAATATAGATTGAATCAATTACTGCACAATATGAGGGAAGAAACTAAAAAGGGTCACTTGGGATAGGAGTGACCCTTAGTAACAAGATTCGGAGGTGTAAGGCTAAATTAGCTTTACATTACTATTAATATGACAAGATAGTTTTTTTGTATAGTTCATAGCCTGTAAAATAGATTTTAATAAAAATTACAGGGTTAGGTGGAACGCACAGCAACAATTCCATTTAATGCTAAAAAATATCTTCTGTTATATGGGGCTTGAATTTGATTAAATTTTATTCCAAATAATCATAAATTGTGCTGCTTCGGATTCAAGTGCAATTAGATGGTCCTCAGTAGAGGGTTCATCTGAAATTAACCTACCTTTTTGGACATTTAAAATTGCCGGCTTTATATTTGGAGAATGCTCAATGGTGAAATCTGATTGTTTTAATAGTGTCAAAGATGAGCGGCATTTATTTTTATCAATTCGTTCGTCCTTCCCTTTGAAATATAACTTGATTAAGTGTGGAACACCATCAATCTTTAATCCTAGTTCTGGTGACGAACGGACAGTTAAATATTCGCTACACCAATTGGATTTGCCAGGGTCAAACCATTCAATTTCTTTATTTTTAATAAATTTCAAATATGCTTTGACTGCTTCCAGGTAATTTTTTTGTTTAGCTTGAGCAACTTTGTTAGCAAGTGAAAGCAGGTAATCGTTACTAAATTCGTTCTCATGAAATTTTCGGATGCCATCCCGTAACGTTTTCCAGTAATCAAAAGCGGGATTGTATTCATCTTGATATTTTATTTGTCTAACCATTGAAGTTTTACCTGTAACGCCTTTGAATGTAAAATCTGTAAATTGTGTAAGACCGATAGAAACTTTTTTTGAAGACACTAAAACAACTCCTTTATTTGTCAATATTCCACGAAATACTTTAGATAATTTTCAGGAGGTTGTAACATGAATCAATTACAATTATTCGGCCATGACAACGGCATGTATTAACGACTAACAAGCATTGCAAGGCAATCTACGAAGCTATCGAAGCAAGGGGAAACAAATGTGGTTTTGAAAAATGACGATGTAGCCAATTAAAAGAGCATGGGTTTAGAACTACTATAGAAAAGTCAGAAAATAGTGGTGGATAGTATTATGAAAGGACTGCAACAGGTAGAGGTGCCAAATGTTCAACAAAGTTGCCGTTGCATGAACGCTTGATATTAGTGGATAAGTGATGATTCAGAGGCTGAAACGGTTAGTAAATGATCTGTGTATGCCAGATGATGGCCGGGTTCAAAAGCATAAAGGATAATATATGAGTCACTCATTATAGTATGGTATATCAGCAATTGTTGCACGCTGGTAATTAAAAAGCTGCCTAACAGTTATCTGTTAAACAGCACATGGATATTGTTAATATAAAACAAAAAACGGGAAAAATCAACAATTTTTTTAGTCGTTTTTGAAGCAAATTACTTTTGTAAAGTAGTTTGTAAATGGTTGGTTTTAGGTCATCACTTAAATAGATTTGTTCGAAGGAATTATTTTGATTTTTGGAAATTAGGGAGCCTTAGTAAGATTTGGAGGTGTATTTGCTTTACATTACTATTAATTGATAAAGTTCATAGCTTGAAAATAGTATAAAATAAAAAGCTGTAGCATGGTCACTCGCTACAGTTCTGTATGGGGTTTAGCACTTATTATAAGTTTTGGTTGTGTGGGTAATTAGAAAGCATATGATGCTTTCCAGTACAACGATATTTGAGTCGGAAACAAATGTGGAAGGAGTCGAAAGGCTGCTTCTTTTTAGTTTTTCGAAAAGATTTGATACTTCAAAGTAGCGATGAAGTTTAGTTGAAGTAGAAGGAGTTATTGGAAGTTTATAGAAGTAATAAGAAAAAATAAATTATTTGTGGGAGGGGATAAATTGAAAGTTGTAGACAAATGGAGAAGTTTGATTTTACAACATTGGAAATGAATGATGAAGAAAAAGAATATACTGGAGAGGGATGACGGTCATCTCAAATACTATAAGTGACTGTAACATTTATTAATGATTTATCATCGGATGGGATATCTTACAACATAAGTTCATTGGAAATCGATTATGGACGAAAACAGGTAAACCGCAACGAAAAGATAGTGTTATTGCTAAGAATGGCATATGGTGATTGATTATACGAATAGAAGGTTTGAGCTTGTAATGATGCTTCCAAGATGTACTTAATCTTGGCATAAGGTTTTATTAGCATAACTTTATAGGAGGTAATAGTCCATGCCCTTATTCAAATATGGAGTGCTCAAAGGTAAAGTTGTTGACGTTAGACCTGTGGATTCATATGATAAGACGCCTCATTACGAAGTGCATATTCGAGCAACAAAGAAGGATAAAAGTGAGGAGGATTATCGGATTGCGATCAATGTTGCCTCTAAGGTAAAGCCTTCAGAAGTCCTATATTTTGTTAGTGAAGATTTTAACTCAAAACAAATAACTATTATTCCAAATTACGAAGAAGGATTTACAGAAGTTACGAATGAAAATCGTGAAATTGCATTGGATTATATTCGTGGTGGCTTATTTGATCCCCAGAAAATGATTCCTCTCCCTGCAACAAAAAATGGACCAGACAATGACTTAAATGAAAAAGTTAATAAATATATGCAAGAGGCTATGGCTAAAAAAGCGACAGTTTATGCTTACGGAGAAAAGTTTAAAACCGAAGATGTAAAAGATAAATATTTCGGTTTTTCTCCAGGTAGAGGCATTCATGATATTCATATGAATCAAGGAAATAGTAGGGATTTTAGAAAAGACGATGGGATATGGCAAGATGGTGGTGTATTCATTCATTTCGAAGATGAAAATAGATGGGTAGGTATATTCCTCGCATTCCAATCGCAGTCTTGGTGTACAGATGACAATGGCCATGCAACTAAGCCAGTAAGTGTATGCAACCATACAAATAGAAAATCAGTAATTGAAATGTAAAAAATCTAAGGATAAATGAAGCGGATTTTGCAATAGAGAAAGCAAAAAGCAACATTTATCCTATTTTTGTTCCTAGATTTAGTTTTTTGAGAAGTAAACTAATGAACATAAACTATCTATACAATTATGAACAAGAATTTTATTTAAAATAAAAAGGTATTAATGTTATAATGTGGAAAAATAGTGTGCGACAAAACGTTCTTTTTATTGAAAACACTATGTATTGCTTTTGTATGCAAGGGAAACGAAGGAGGTCAAGATAAATGAAAATTACCATGCGATATGGGGTTGACGCCCCATTTTGGGTTGCCATTTTAATTATTATCGGGCTGATATTTACGTTATCTGGTGTGTTTAGTTCAGTCAATGGATTTGTATTAAGCTATGGTTTGATATGTCTCGTGACGGGCCTTTGGATGTTTACATACTCAACAACAATCAAAATCGCACACAGAGAAGTGATTTTGAATCTTGCGCAAGCTAAATCAGGTGATGAACTTCTTGATGTTGGAACAGGTCGTGGACTTTTAGCTATATCCGCATCTCAAAGGGGTTGTAAGGTGACAGCCGCTGATGTTTGGTTAAAATGGGATTTGGGGGGGAATGGGAAAGCTAAACTACGAGCTAATATGGTTGCTGAAAATGTGGCAGAAATCGACATTGTGGATGCTGACGCTCGGGAACTGCCATTTTCGGACGGAAGTTTCGATGTTGTTGTCTCAAATTTCGTAGTTCATAACATTAAAGGTGTAGAAGGGAGAAGGAAGGCGATTTTTGAAATGTGGCGAGTTTTAAGGCCAAATGGTCGATTAGTCATTTCTGATTTCAGTAAAACAGCTGAATACATTCAAATATTGAATTCAGTTTCCAATCGCATTAAAATAAAGCAATTTTTTTATACATTTCCGTTTTCAAAAGCTATTGTTGTGCAAAAGATTTAAAAAATCAATAAAAAAAGATGTATTTACTAAAAGGTTTATATAACAGGGGAGCAAAAGGAAATGATGATTATAAGCTTTCTTTTAACGAGTTGGATATTAAGTTGGTTTAGATTTGACGAGTTGTTTATTCAAGCGCTCAAGGAAATATTTAATAAAAAGGTGACGATTGCAAGTTATTACTTTATATTTTTTTGTATTGGGGCAATTGGAGACATAGTCTTATTTTTTAAAGGAAATAATATAACCAATTTATTCAGTTAACAATTAGATTTCGGAATAATGACACGTAAAAAGCACAGAACTCTCTGTGCTTTTCACTTTCAAATCCTATAATAATGAAGAGAATCCTATTTACGTTTTGAGAAATATACTGATATATTCTAAGTGTATTGAATACATCATAATTCATTTATATCAACGTATTGGGAATTGTTATATGGATAAAAATGTATGGCGAAGGATTAAAATTGAAATTACTTAAACCAATTTAAACCAACAAGATAGATGTTAATTTATTACATTTTCCAGCATTAATGCTGGCTTTTTCACTTATCTAAAAATTATTTCCTTTTACATCATTTTTTTGAGGTATGGAATCTTTCGCCATACAAAATGACTTAGCAAAAAGCTTAGAATGATTCCTAAAAATACCGTTATGAGAAATTTAGTCCAGACTGATATTGGTAGGTCATTCAATTTATATTGAAGGAAGACAACTACTGGGACATGGATGAAATAAACAACAAATACATTGTTTGCTAACATCTTTGACCAACGATTAGCGCTGTTAACTTTCTCTCTAAATAAAATTAGAAGACCGATTACAAGTGAAATACACAGTAACGTCTCAATTAATGATCGAGCCAACGAACCGAAGTTTTGTCCACCCTTTAAAAGAAAAGGATCTATCGTATTTCCTCCAAAATACAAAATGGTCACTATTAATATTCCAATAACAAGCCAGATGTATCCTGCTCTCGCACTCATAGTTAAAAACCATTTACGATGATAAGCCATAATGCCTAAACAAAAGAAACTTACATACTGTGGTACATGTGCAAATTCAGTTTGAATAAATCCTAAAAAAGCTGTCCAATGATCAATAGGAAACCATATCCTTGTAATAAAAGTCACTAAACTAACGACCAACCACAGGGAGAGAATCTGATAAACCTTAATGTTTCTATCAGACTTTTGTGTGAATTTCTTAGATGTAAAGAAGGTCCAGACCGAAAACACAATCGCATACACAAGTAAATGCTCTAAAAACCATAAATGGCCAAATTGCATATCAGGCCATGATGGCCCAGTCCAATTCGCGGGTTCATTACCAAGTCCAAAAAATATATTAACATAGTAAGAATAAAATGGAATGGGTTCATAATCTCTGAAATTAATGTAATATAAATACATCAGAATAGGAATCATCACGAGAAATCCCAGTAGTAATGGAATACCAATTCTAATAAGCCGTTCTTTTAAAAACCGTTTTGGCCCTTTTCTTGAGATTGATTGGGGGAGAAAATAGGCTGATAAAAAGAAAAACAAACTCATAAAAAATGCTGCATTTACAGAGAAAAATCTGCCCAACCAATTGATAGATTCATCATCCAAAAAAAACCACCACCCACCTGGCCCATAAGCTTGTCCAGCATGGTGAGCTACTACAAGCATAATTAAAGCTATTTTTAAATTATCGATGAAATATAAACGATCACTCTCTTTTTTCACCTATAAACTCCTTCCCACTAGAAGTTACACAGAGATAATATCAATGTATTTTTTACCATGCTAGGAAAATCCACCTATTTTATGGGGTTCAAGCTGATTTGAACCAACTTGAACCAAAAAACCTTTGTAAACGTTAATACAATAAGATATTGATTAACGTTTTGAGGATTGATCATCAAGTAGGGCAGTGAATTTAAGGTATGCGAATTACAAAATTTATCTCTCGCAAGCAATACCATCTTTGTCACGATCTTTCGAAGCATTTGCTTTATATAGTTCAGCTGATACAAAAGGTGCATATTTTGTTTTTCCACCTTTATTTTTCACATTGGCATCTTTAGCAACGCCACCTTTGTAGTCCTTATTTAACTCTGTACAATTTTTGTATTTTTTCGCTGCGGCCTCTGTTGGCGTTGGTATGCTCATTGTTCCACCGATTAATAATGCACCTACGATAATTGAAGTAGCTAATTTTTTCATAAATGTTCCTCCTAAAATTATTTTTATTGCTTAATAATGAAATAACAATAGTGATTTAAGTAGATTTCCTTCTATTATTGTTAATTAATGTAAAAAATAGGATTAATGACCTCGAGTAAATTTTACTATCATATTTATGAAAAAACAATCCATTATTGTTTTAATTTGGAGAATAGTAGAGCGATTCGATTTTGGAAGTTTAGTTTTTTACGGTATGTATTAGGACGTTGTACGGGAGATTTTAACTGAGTAGGATATAAACATAATGCCTACTGCAGATGAGTGAAGAGGGCTTTTATTATATAACAAATGTTATAGCTAACTAGCGAGAGCATTCGTGACATAAGCATACTTTTTCCATTAGGTGACTGCTAATTCGCTCTAATAAAACTTATTTTTCTGAATTGTCGAAAAGTAATTCAGGGTGTATAATTATTTAAAGGGGGAGGTAATAAATACCGTATAAATTGTTTTGGTGTCGTTAGTTTCTAAATAAAATAAAAATTATCATTCAGAGTTAAACAAGTAGGATATGTTCAATCCTCATAACGGTGTTCTACTCTATAATATTACCCTACTTGAAATTCTAAACTAGAAAACAATACTATTATACCTTTTTTTACCAAAACATTCTATGCAGTATCTTCATTTTGCTTATAGAGAATTGTTTCAAAACAATCTAAGGATGCGGAAGGAGATATGTTATGGAAAAAAACTCAAATCTATGGAAAATTGTATTTGTAGCTAGTTTTATAGGGTTAACAGTTGATGGTATGGATATCCAAATGTTGTCATTGGTTATGCCGAGCCTAATTGACGAATTCGTCTTAGATACGAAGGCTACTGGTTGGATCAGTACATGCTCGCTATTAGGGATGGCACTTGGCGGAATTCTAGGAGGTTGGTTATCTGATCGTTTTGGCCGCGTTAAAATGATGACCTATATGATGATATTATTCTCAGTTGGAACGGCTCTATTAGCTTTTGTACAAACATATGAACAATTTATTATTGTACGTTTCATATCAGCAATTGGTATGGGAGCGGAATATTCATTAGCGACAATGTTAATGGCTGAATATGTAAAAGTTAAAAATAGAGCAACTATTATGGGTGTATTAGGTTCTTCCTATTCATTAGGATATTTAGTCGCGGTTTTATTAGCGGGCGCGATTCTACCTGAATATGGTTGGAGACCATTATTCTTACTATCAATCTTCCCGGTTGTTGTGGCGATCTATATTCGAGTAAAAGTACCAGAACCTACTGGCTGGAGATTGGCTAAAAAACAAGCTAAGACATCAAAAGTAAAGAAATCAAATGAATGGCTTGCGTTGTTTAGGGATAAGAAAGTTTTTACAATCTTTCTATTATGGATATTAACCTCTTCATTATTGCAATTCGGATATTACGGAGTAGGTACTTGGTTACCGACGTATATAGTGAAAGAATTAGGCTTTAATTTCAAAGAGATGACAGGATATTTAATTGGAACATATACAGCATCGATTTTTGGTAAAGCACTTGCTGGTTGGGTTGCCAATGTAATTGGTCGTCGTTGGGTATTCGTAATAGCAGGAGTATCTACAGCGGTCATGCTACCAGTCATATATTTTTATCAATCACCAGGAAACATCATTGTTTTAATGACTGTTCTAGGTTTCGTATATGGAGCGCCGTATGGTGTAAATGCTACTTATTTAAGTGAAAGCTTCCCGACTTATATTAGAGGGACTGCTGTAGGTGCGGCTTATAATACGGGAAGAATCGGTGCAGCTATAGCTCCAATCCTTATTGGAATTATCGCTACCTCACAATCCATTGGATTTGGACTAGCTGTGTTAGGTATTTCTTATGCACTCATGGGGTTAATTCCTGCATTATTCATAAAAGAGAAAATGTATGATACTTTTGAAAACGATACAAAAGGAAAAATGTTAGAAAAAGAGGGGAAGGTAGGGATAGAAGAAGTTCTAGCAAATGAGGTTCTAGTGCAAAAACCCCACTGACGCCAAAGTTAACAAGAGGATGATGCGGTTATTTCCATAACCACCCTTTTATTGTATGATATATAAAAAATGGAATTTAAGAGGAGTGGGATATTATGCTGAAAATTTTACAAATTGTTTTTTCAATCATAGGAATCTCTCTCGGCTTATGGACTTATCACACGTGATTATCAACTGAATTTCCTAATGATATTCTTCTTAGGTTTATTTGTTCTAACTTTAGGAATTAAAGAATTTCAAAGAGAGAGAAAAGCTTATGGTTTGTTAATGATTGCGCTATTTTTATTTTCAGTATATGTGTCAATTCAAAGTTTCATATGGATCTAAATAAAGTAGTGGTGTTCACTCACTATAATTCAGTCAAACTACTATAAACGAAAATACAATTTTTTGCTGATATAACGTAATTAAATGTTTTATCGTATTAGACCGAGCCTTACATTTAGCACTGTGAGGCTTTTTTTATGGAGTCATTATGTGACAAATGTTACCTTTTATTCTATATTATTAAATAGATTGGAGGTATATTGTTTGGATAAGGGAAAATTAATATTGGATATTCTAGAAGGTTTAAATAATCAGGAAGAGCCTAAGTTTTATGATTTTGAAATAGACAAACAAACATTCGGAGAAATCGTTGAAATGATCCAAGAAAAAGGGTTTATTTCTGGTGCGAGCATTTATCGTGAATGTCTAGAGAATAAAGTAATTTCGGTTTCCTTGTATAACGCCAAGATTGAATTAAAAGGATTAAATTACATAGAAAATAATATTATGAGTCACATCTAACTGTAGTGAACCCCAAAAGATAGGTTTTTAGTCTAACTTTTGGGGTGAAGTACAATTGAGTGACTATTTTTTATTTACTGGTACAACTACTGTTACTTTTTCACCAATAAATCTGTTATCTTTTGAAGCACTATCAAAAACAAATTTTAATTCTTTGACACCTTCTAAACCTTCTTTTCCTAAATTAAAAATAACTTCACCTTTTTGTATTACTTTGCCAATAAATTCGGACTCAAAATGAGAAATTTCAACAATTGAATTGATTTGACGTTTTGTATCAGTAGTCATTTTCGCCGAATTTGGATGGAAACTTAAAGTATCATCAGATAAATTTTCTCCTGTTATAGATAGGATAAGTACATTTGTTTCAGCATCTGTTTCAATCATTTTTGGATCACGTGCAACTAGTTTAGCTGTTTTTATTCCATCAATTGAAAATTCAACATCGGCACTTTTGTATTTTTCAGTTGGTGCTTCATATAAATCGGTGATTGTATATGTACCTGCAAAATCATCTATCACAACTTCACCAGCATTAGCTTCTGTTAAATTATCTGCTTTATTGGCTTTACTTTCTTTGTTTATTTCGATGTTAGTAGAACCTGTTACAGCTTTTTCTAGTGAAGCTGCATACTTAGCAAATTCGTTATCTTCCATATCACCATTCATTTGTAATAAGAACTTTCCACTTTGATGAGTGTGAGAATAAAACAGATGACTGGAATTTCCTAATTCATCATAATAACTCTTTGCTTTTTTTAGATTTTCCTCATTATCGAATAAAAATATTCGACCACCTGAATCAGCACCAAGAGAAGGGATTAAAATTCGTTTACCTTCTTTTCGGATATTTCCAAATTCATCATTTGGTAAGTCCGAAATTTCTCCTAGGTCTAAACCATCATCTTTAAAATGTTTAATTACATCATCTGTTGTTTTAGCAAGTACTTTTTGATGCTCTTCGGTTTTAGCACCATTCCCTTTTGGCTTATCGTCGTTTGATGAATCGCTTTCACATCCAGCTAATCCTAAGCTTAATACGAATGCTGCACTAAAAATTAATTTTTTCTTCATAAAAAATCCTCCCTTTATATTACCATTCTAGGAAATTTGGAGGGAGAAGTACATAGACAAATAGAAAACTGTGATTAATACCTATTAAATTAGAAACTGCTAAATTGTTAGTGCGGATTAAAAGCCATTTTTGGGTGTGTGACAAGCATCGATAACGAAAAGAGGGGGAGACGGGTGTCCTGCTCAAACCAGACTTTTCAAAAATGAGGTAACTCTTTGTTAAGTCAGTATATTATTGCTTTCTCTTCTTTGAAATACCATAGCCTATAGGGAATTGGTGAGTGAACTCTAATCTAATACGTCTATGTGGTTCACTGGAATCTTGCCATATCCATTCTGTTATTTCTTAGCTATGCATCACTAAATTTCTATTTATAGCATTTATTGCTGTATCTCGATTATAAAAACACGGGATTGCTGATTTCGGTAGTGAAAAGAACTTTAAAAGTTATAAAAAGACCAGTATTTCCTGGTAGTCCATATATAGTATGACAAAATCTATGTGGTATAGTAACTGTGGATTGTTGTAATTTATCTAGTACAACCAAACGCTAATTAGAGTAAAGGGGAATTATTTATGGCTATATTAAAAGATTATTTTAGTCAATCTAGTTGTGAAGTTGAAATAAATTTGAAATTAGTTAATGATGAGAGTGTAGAATTCCACATTCATTTCCGCTCTGGTCTTGCTTTTCCAGAGGTGAATACAAAAATCGTTTGCTTAAAGAAAGATTTCTTAAAGTTATTAGATGATTTAAAACAAATCGATATTATGCATCTAAGTATGCTAGAACCTCATGATCCAGGCTTGTGTATTTATCACATTCCTCTATTTGGCAATTATTATTATCCTGGACATGGTTTCCTTCAAGTGCCCGAACATGAAAGGGATGAATGGGAGCCTTATTATAGATTAATTTTTGTGTTAGATGCAGGGGAGAAGAATAATCATAGTGCATCAGAAAGTGGTCCTGCACTATGTCTAAGAGTAAAAATGGAACAAATTAACGAATTTGTTGACAGTTTAAAATCAGAGGTAAATAGTTTTTGAGTTTATAAAGAAATCACTGGTGTAGTATAGCTAAGTACAACACAGAACGTTAATCAAGCCCTGAAAACACAGGTTGAAGAATTACTATTAAGTCACCAAAATAAAAATAACTCATATTTTGACCATAGGCTAAAGATTTTTCAGATCATGGAATTAATTATCTTCATGATTCCATTTACATTAATCATTTCATTACTTGCTTTATCTACAATAAATGTGTATTCGAAATCATTCACCACAGTTCTATACGTTATAAAGCCATCACTTTTGAAATAAACCATTTCCTGACCATTTCCCAAATTAACTTTCTTTGCATCGTTTGGATATGACATATCATTATCGTTAGGTATGATAGCTATAGTGTAATGTTTTTTTCCGTTGTTTTCATCTAAATAATATATAGTTAATTGTGAACTCTTGTGGTTAAATGATGCGAAAACATGTGTAAATGAAATTGGGGGAAGTCGAGTAGGTAATGGAATGTCCTTTTTAAAAGATGTCTTTCCCTCTTGAATAGCTTTGTTCACCTCAGTATATTCTCCATTTTCTAAATATATTTTTTCTAAATCAGTCGTAATAGCATATGCATTACTCATAGGAAAAGTTAGAATCAAAAATAGAAAAAAGCATATTTTTTTCAATTAAAATCTACCTACCTCCGGATTTATTTCATTTATTACTTTTCCTAAAAAAGAAGGAATTATGTATTTTTAACTATGCCTTCAACATTCTCTTATTGCTTTTCTAAAATTCTTATTTGGATTGTTAAAATAATTGGAGTGATTGCTACAATAATTAAAATCCCAACAATAAAACCCATTTTTTAGGTGTATAAGAAGTGTTTAACAAACTAATCCTCGTTACACAAAAAAGTCACATTTTCCCCGAAAATCCATGAAATCAGGAAAAATGCAAGTCTTTGTACATTCGTGAAAAACCTTGCTATAATAACCTTTGCGAATACATATGAAAGAGGATAAAAGCATGAACGCTTACAATGAATAAGCGTTCATGCTTTTTTAATTCCTTGGTATATTAAAGTTTGTAGGGGATTTTGAGATTATTGGGACGAGCGGATAACTAGCACACCATAAATCACACTCAGCCTTGTATTTCAAAATTTGAGAACAGTGTAAAGGTTCCAGACGCCATCACCTTTATGGAATGGTTTAAGCAAACAAATACGCAAGAAGTTGCTGTTGCATTCATAATGGGGATGGATGGGCTTACGATTTTACAAACATTGCTTCCGGTTATTGGTGGATTTATTTGTTGGTTTATTTGATCAAGTTTGTATAGGAAGTGAAAAATTGATTTTGATGATGGTTTTATTTCTCAATATACGAACGCTTTTCACCTCATGTTGGCTAGAGGATTCGTTGGATCAGTCGGTGTCATTAGCGGATCAGTAGGTACAACGGGATATATGAATTTAGCACAATTAAAGAGCTATATAATTATGGGTGGGATTTGTTTAATCACACAGTTACACATCAAGATTTATCAACATTGTCAATAAATTGTATTCAGGCAGAATTGGACGGTTGTAGGGAATGGTTAATTTTCAATGGATTCTCCAGAACTGCTGATTTTGTAGCGTATCCTTATGGCGGTTATAATAATGACGTTTTAGAGGTCATGAAAAACTATAAATTAGGAAGGTCAATAAGAGAAGAGTATGAAATTCTTCCACCAATTCAGCCACACCTGCTTAAAACGGTCATTCTATATAACAATGTAGAAGAAATCACGTTAGAAATGCAATTGATTATGTAATAGAAACAGGGGCAACGGTGATTTTCCTACTTCACAAAGTAGAAGATGTAAATACAGATGAAATGAATTATCCAACAGAAAAGTTTAAAAACATGCTTGATTATCTATATTCAAAGCAGGAAGAACTAAATGTACTGTCATGGAGTGAATATGCAAATATGTTTTAAGAGAAACGCGGCATAAGCTAGCGTTATTTTTATTATTTAATTCAGCAGGGATTCCTTTTCTTTTGTCGAATTTAGTAAATAGAGGAGTGATTTATTGATAACCAAGATTAGAAAAGTTAAGTTTGAGCCAGAAAGAAAAAATCCAATGTATAACGTTATAATGGAATGTCCAAATGGGAAGGAACTATATGTGAAATTTGATTATACTTATGCAACTGAAAAATTTTGGCCATTAAAAGTAAATTATAATAAAAAAAATTATGGTGCAAAACTTGCATGGTATACAAGAGAAGTTGAAAACATGACTGTTGAATTGTTTTTAGAAACAATTGCAAATAAGATAAATAAAAAATATAACTTTGATTTACTACAAAATTAGTAATAATACATTTTGTTTTATGCCTTCCACAATCATCTGTGGAGGGCTTTTATTATGCAAAAAAGGAAGTGTTGTAATGGAAAAATGGATAGGGGCAATTAGTGGATTAATTGGGGCTTTAGTGTCTTATGCTGTGGATGGTCTAGGCATGGCCGTAACTGTATTAATCGGTTTTATGGCTATTGACTATATTACAGGAATTATGGGCGGTATCGTTAATCGTAACTTAAACAGCCGTGTAGGATTCAACGGCATCATACGAAAAATTTATTGCTTAATGTTAGTTGGAGCAGTGTATTTACTGTCACTAGTGATACCAGGTATCGAGTACGCAGGGGATGGGGCAGCCATTGCATTTTGTGTTTTAGAGTTTATTTCTATCACAGAAAACGGAACAAAGATGGATTTACCAATGCCTGATTTTATTAAAGAAATTTTAGCGATTGTAAAGGATAAAACAGGGGAAAGAGATGCTAAATGAGTATAAGCGTAACTACTACATGTCGAGATATTGATGAACTATTACCACCAGCTAGATTAGCTGTTCAGCTCTTGTTCCAAGAGTGTTATAAGGCTGGCATTTGTAACATCTTTATAACGGAAACTTATCGCTCACAAGAACGACAAAACTATTAATATGCACAAGGGCGAACGCGACCAGGATAAATTTATCTGCAACAGCGGAGGTTACAGTAACAGAATCGGATGTTAATGTAAATAGAGGGATTTTAAGACTTACTATGGTAACGAAAGATATTCATGAATATGATTTATCTATAACTGAAATAGAGCAATTCATGAATTGGTTAGATGACCGTGAAGTTGGACAAGGGAAGCTGTACTATAAATTTGAATTAAATGTAACGACTGGAAATATAGTTTCAAGAACAGAGTACATTATGTATGACAAAATTGTTAGTTTTAAAGTTGATAATGATAAATAATTTACCACTGAAGCTAGTTGCACCTTGCAGTTAGTTTTTTGCAGGGCATAGTATTGATAGAGTTTTCAAAAAAATGGCCAGGCGCTCATAAAATGAGAGAATCTGGTCATAATTATTTATAAAAGTCTCTCTAAATTAGAGTGATGGCAGCAATAGTTAAAATCCCAACAATAAAACCAATTTTTTAGGTGTGTAATAAGTGATTAACAAACCAATCCTCGTTACACAAAAAAGTCACCAAAATCACGAAAAAGTCACATTTCCCCCGAAAACGCATGAAATCGGGCAAAAGGCAAGTCTTTGTACATTCGTTAAAAACCTTGCTATAATAACCTTTGCGAATACATATGAAAGAGGGTAAAAGCATGAACGCTTACGATGAATATATGAAACAGGTAGTGAAACCGATGCGTGAGGAGTTAGTGGGGGCTGGATTTACGGAGCTTACGACGGCTGATGCGGTGAATGAGTTTATGGCGGAGGCGAAGGGAACTTCGTTGGTTGTGATTAACTCGGTTTGTGGCTGTGCGGCTGGATTGGCGCGTCCGGCTGCTCGTGAAGCAGTGGAGGCGGTTAAGCCTGATAATCTTGTGACTGTTTTTGCGGGTCAGGATCCTGAAGCGACTGCTGCGATGCGTAGCTTTTTTGAGGATGTACCACCAAGTTCACCATCAATGGCAATTTTAAAGGATGGGCAATTGGCATATTTTATTCCACGTGAACAAATTGAAGGATTCCCTGTGGAGCAAATTGTTACACATTTAACAGGTGTTTTAGAGCAAACATGCGAGAAGTAAAAACGATTGTTACAACAGCGGGCAGACCAGACGATTTATCGTTGGGGCTCGCTGCTTTTGCGTGTGAACAATTAGATGCATCGTTTGAGCCGAGAAAAAAGCGTTCTGTTCGGAAAATCTCTCAGGAGTTGCATGCACATGTAATCGTTGCTGGGAAAAATCGTTTTGAGTATTATGCATTTGGTGCAAATGAGCCGTTTTTCTTTCATCCGAATTCAGCAGCATTTCGCTTAAAGCGTGTAGCTCGTGGGGAAGCAGAGCCGTTTTTGGAAGCGGCACAGCTTAAAAAAGGAGATTCGGTGCTTGATTGTACATTGGGACTTGCTGCGGATGCTATGCTGGCGGCATATACAGTTGGCGAAGCGGGGCGAGTCGTTGGACTAGAAGCGAATCCTAATGTGGCCTTTATAGTTGAGCAAGGAATAAAATCCTACGATACGACTGAGTTGCCGTTAACTGCATGTATGCGTCAAATTGAAGTGGTGCAGGCTGAAGCAGTTAACTATTTGAAAACTTTAACGGACAATACTTTTGATGTCGTGTATATGGATCCGATGTTTGAAGAGATTATTGAAGAAGCTAATAATTTTGAAGCATTACGCTTAGCGGGGGAACATGTGACATTAACGGATGAATGGGTAAGTGAGGCGAAACGAGTGGCGAGAAAACGGGTAGTGTTAAAAGCTCATTTTCGCTCAGAATGGTTTGTCAAATATCATTTTATCCAATTAACAAGAACAGCTGCGAAGTTTCACTATGGTGTTATAATTGTCGATTAAAGTAAATATTGAGTGTTCAGAGGCTTGTTCATATTGAATTGGCCTCTATTTTTTATCTATAATTCTAAATATGGTAATATGCAACACTATGGTATCTCAAAATAAAGTGTTTACTTTTTAAAAACTCTGTAGTATAATATAAATCGTGCTATTTTAGGTGGCATATTTACGTAATCTGGAATTCTGCTTTTTGTTTTTGAAGATACTTATTCACACTGGCGCATGCTTTGGGGCTGCAAGGACGCAAAAGAAGGTTGGGTTTGCGTTGCTTAAGTTAGAAAGCACACAGTGGAATTTTACCGCGGTGATGAAACTAAATGTTTCAATATAATATTCCCCAGATGATTGGGTTGAGACTTTACAATTTACGAAAAATGTTGCCTATTAAATACTAAAGGGGTGGCTTCGCAAAAGCGAGGCTGCCCCTTGCCTAATTTACGGATAGAAAAGCTGAAGTGACGGAAAGAACCAACAAAAAAGATTGGTGAAGTTGTGAAAAGATAGACGAGTATTTTAGTGATGTGCATCTAGCTACATCCGGCAATGATGTGGTTCTACGATATGCTAATATGGCCCTGAAAACGCAGGTGTGGGTAAAAGAGTCAACTACAAGATATGAAACTACTAAATTTTATAAAGTTAAAGCAGATAGCTCTAATCTTCCATATTTATATTTTGTTGTAAGATCAGACTATTCATAAAATTTTTGTTTATGATGAAAAGTATTTATCGGTAGGAACAAGACTATATGAGAACGAAATGATTGTTAGTAATCCAGATTATAACTCTTGGGACTATATAGAAGTCAAGGCAAAAACATATACTACTTCATCTTTACCATTCGAAGTTTTTGTAGGAAATTAATAACATTCTTTTACTGGAGACGATCATGTTTTTTATGAACATGGTCTTTTTTAGTTCTAAAAAGGTAATTTACATATAAGCAACAAAGACTTTTACACAAGTTTGTAATATTTAATTTAGCCATTCTATCTTACAGCGTGATTTTTCAGTTTTCGAAAATCTAAAGATGTATTAAAGGCTATAACTAGCGAACATTTCAACATCAAAAGAGAGTTAGCAAAGGATAAAATAAAAATCGTCAAATGGGAAAAGGGAAGCGAATATTTTAGTGACCTAACTGTTACAACACCTGAAGAGGACGAAATATTATGGTATGCTAACCCAGCACTTAAAACACATGTTGATGAATTACTTATTAGCCATATAAACAACTGACCAGGCGCTCATAAAAATCTGAGTACCTGGTCTTGTTGTGTTTAGTATTCTCTTATTTCAAATGAAGCAATCTTATCATGTACTAAATACTCTGTTACTTTTTTATAAGGTGAAATTGTTTTAGAAAATTTGAATGTTGAAGTTCCTTGTGCACTATCAAACCATTTCAAATAGTCATTTAGTACTTTATTAGTAACGTCATACTCTTTTGTTATACCATTTACTAATGTAATGCTTAAAATAGCATTTGAAGATTCATTGCTTGGTTTCTTAACAATGACTGTACTAGTAGCCGCAATATCTGTGTTTTCTATTTTTGCAGTAATAATTGCTTGACCTTCGCTAATAGCAGTTACATTACCGTTCTGATCTACAGTGGCAATTGATTCATCACTACTTGTCCAAATAACATTTGCGCTATCTGGTGTTACTGTGGCAGTCAGCTTTTCTGAGCTACCTTCAAGTAATTCTAGATTATTTTTGTCTAATGTGATGGATTCAGTTTTCGGAATATCATTCTCAGATATTAAAAATCCATCTACATCAATAGCGTCTAATGCAAAATACTCTTTCTTTATGTTGTTTGTTATGTTTATTTCTACTTTGTGTTTACCATATGGTAAATCTACTTTTTTATAGAATACTGTCTGTGAGCCAGATAAACCTCCTTTTGCCGAAGTTGTTTCGGAAACACCATCTATAGTGATTGTAAAAGTCGTTCTATTACTATCGAAAAAATCAAGTAACATAAATTTAGTTCCTTCAAAAAAGAAGGTAAAACTCATATCGTTAGCATTACCTTCTATTCGTTCTCCTCTGTATAAAGGTGAGGCTGAAAATAAGTACATATTTGTATATTTTACTAAGGAATTTGGAACATCATATCTTTTCCAACCAATTTCAGGTTTTAAAAGCCTACTCCCCACTACCGCACTATTTTCAGGAGTATTATTTAAATTAGTTACCCCTTCTTCATAATCGATAACCTCTGCTGCCGATGCACTTTCAACACTAATGTTAACTAGTACTAACAGCATTAACGCTAGATAAATAAAACCTTTTTTAAACATATTAACCACTTATGTATCCTCCTTCAAAGTTTTCGAAGTTAATTTCTTTAAATAACCTCCGAAAACAACTTTAACCAAAATGAGACTTATTTACCATAATAAAAATCGTTTATTTTTGATAATAAAAAGCCACTCATTTGTTTAGTGAACCCCAAAAGTTAGATTTTTGGTCTAACTTTTAGGGTGCAGTACAATTTTAGTGATCTACTCTTTCAACACAACGTGTTCAAAGTAGTTATTTACGACATTCGGTACATTGTCAGATAAAAAATTATCCCATTTAATTTTATTTAAAGTGGCTTTGTCTATATCAAATGACATTACTTATCAACTAAAATTTTTCGGTAACTATTTTTGTTTTAGGTGTGCGTGTACCTTTTTTATCTCGTGTACGTTCAATGGTAATCGTGTTGTTTCTGAAGTCTATATTTCGCCATTGTAAGCCGCAAACCTCGCTAAAAGAGCACAGTCTAAAGTACTGAAATTTTTGATAATAGTTGTATGATAGTAATGATAGTTATATCAATAGTCTTTCAGCTAAATAGACGTTTGCGGAAACGTTAACACTACAAAGTCACATTTTATAAAGGTGTGACTTTTTATGTGCGCCCGGCATGCGTATGAACTATAGGGTGCAAGTCCCGAACCCCGAAGACAGAAGTAGAGGTTAGCCAAGAGCAAAGGTGTCCGTGGCGACGCGGAATCTGAAGGAAGCTGGAGGCAAAACACCGGTCCGAGGAACACGAATCTCATAGAAGGCTAGGTATGATTGGATGAGTTTGCATAACAAAACAAAGTCCTTTCTGTCGAAGGTCATATCGAGTAAATGAGGCGGATAGATGGTGTGAAAGTGCATGCGCTTACCCGGGGAGGTCTGATGGAAATGCAAAGTACACTTTGTAACCTACTTAGCGATAGGTAGCTGAACCATCAGAAGTCAGCAGAGGTCATAGTACCGTTAACATGGGAAGGACCGAACCATGAAGGAGTGTGGAATAAACTCAAATTTCACTTATTCGATGAAGCAGACAATCCAAAGATGGACTTATTTAGTGGAAGAAATGGTGAATCCCATGGGAGACATTAAGAGGGCTGAGAATACAAGTGGCAAGGAGAGACCGAAAAGCATAACGAATAGGGAGATACAAAATCGCTGTTCGTCAGACTTCATGGAACCGCCGTATACGGATCCGTAAGTACGGTGGTGTGAGAGGTCGGGAGTTAATCACTCCCTCCTACTCGATTATGCTTTTAGAGGTTTGGTTCACTGTGAGCTATCGACTACATTATTAATTGTTGCAGGATGAATACTTCGAGAGTATTTTTACTTGGATGATGAAGAAACGCAAAAACAGAAAGTTTTATGTTAGGGGAAATCAAAAAAATGAAAAAAGGGGTTTGGAATTAAGCATTTCGTCCGATAAAAGCTTAGGGTGAAAAATTAAACGATAAAAGAAGGGAAGGGGGTGAACTAAGTAGGGGGCGGCATTCTTTTTGAGTCTAAAAAGAAACCACAAAGTTGAACAAAAAACACATTATAAAAACTATTGAAGATAAAAGGAGAGCTGTTTTGAAAAAGTTATTTGGAAGCTTTAAGGGTAAGCTTTATACGTTATTTGCTCTTATCTTACTAATCCCAGTTATTTCTGTAGGAAGCTTATCGTTTCTTTCAGCAAAAGATTCGATAAAAAAAGAAATACTCTTTAGTGCGAATGAAAGTGTAAAAATTTTAAATACACTAATTGATAATAAGATAAGTGAAAAAATAAACGACATGACTGTTTTTAGCGAGGAAGTAGACTCTTCTAAGTATGAACAGCAGGAAAAAGTAATATTAACAAATTTCCATCAATATTTGGAGAGGAATCCAGATGTATTAAGTATATATATAGGAACAAATGAGGGGACAATAATATCGGAACCAGAAGTGCATATTGCGGATTATAATCCTTTAGAAAGAAATTGGTATAAAGAGGCTGTAGCTTTAAAAGGTGAAACTTTAATAACGAACCCTTATATGGATGAAGAAACTGGGGATATGGTCGTAACAATTGCTCGTCAGGTAAAAGACCAATCTGGAGTATTGGCACTTGATATAAAATTGACAGAATTTCAAAAAATCGCAAATTCAATCAGAGTCGGGGAAAATGGCTATTCTTCTATTTTGGGTGACAATAATTTGGTCATTTCACATCCTACATTAGAAGTAGGTAAGGAATTAAACGAGAGCTTCCTCGATCAAATGTATGACAGCAAATCTGGTACGTATGATTATGTCTATGACGGTGATGATCGTATTTTGTTCTTTACAACGAATGAACTGACAAACTGGAAAATCACAGGGACTATTATTGCAAAGGAAATTGATCAAGCAGCATCACCCATTTTGAAAAAAACGTTTCTCGTACTAATTACTGCGATTGTAATCAGTTCGATTGTATTCTTTTTTGTCATGAAGACAATTATAAAACCGATTAGATTACTAAAGGATAGTGCAGTAACTATTAGTAAAGGTGATTTAACAGAGAAAGTGACAATCACTTCTAATGACGAGATAGGACAACTAGGACACGCCTTTAACGATATGCAAGACAGTTTAAGGACTCTTATTCAAAAAATTGAACAAAATGCGGAAGAGGTAGCATCGTCGGCAGAAGAACTAACAGCCAATGCCACTCAAACGAGCAATGCTACAGAAAAGGTGGCCATTTCGATTCAAGAAGTTGCTTCGAGCGCAGACTCGCAAACGACGAGTGCCAATAAGAATGCAGAATCGTTACAGGAACTTTCTAAGGCCATTCTTCATATTGCGGAGATTTCTTCTACTGTGACGGATCTTTCACAGGATGCAACGCTACAAGCAGACGAAGGTGGGCAGGCAGTCCAAAATACAAAAGATCAAATGCAATCTATTCATATATCGGTGACCGATTCAAACACGAAAATTCAATCGCTACATGAACGCTCTCAGCAAATTACGTCCATTTTAGATGTTATTACAAGCATTGCAGATCAAACTAACTTACTGGCTCTTAATGCAGCTATTGAGGCAGCAAGAGCAGGAGAGCATGGAAAAGGCTTTGCAGTTGTTGCTGATGAAGTAAGAAAGCTAGCAGAGCAATCACAGGAATCTGCACAACAAATTTTCGAGCTAATCCACGGTATTCAATTAGAAACAGAACAATCTGTCAACATCATGGCGAAAGTTACAGAGGATGTACAAAATGGTCTACAAGTATCGGATGAAGCTATCACTAAATTCCGAGTGATTAAGGCGAGCATGGATAAAATTACTCCTAAAATGGAAGAGGTATCTTCAGCCTCTGAACAAATGTCAGCCAGTGTACAAGAGGTGACAGCTGTGACGGAAGATTTGGCATTCTCAGCACAAGGAAATGCAACTGCCTCAGAGAATGTTGCAGCGTCTACAGAAGAACAATTAGCTTCGATGGAAGAAATTAATGCTTCTGCACAAGCACTTGCGCATATGGCAGATGAATTAAAACAACTTATTAGTCAATTTAAATATAAATAGAATCAGACATAACAAATTTAAGTCACATCTAAACTGTAGTGAACCACAAAAGTTAGGCTTTAACCGGAATGGATTTCTCCATTTCGGTTTTTCTTTGTGCGCCCGGCATGCGCAACAACTCGGTGGTGAAAGTCCATTACAGGCTTGGCAGTAGGAACTGTTAGCGAAAGACAAGGGTGTCCATGGTGACGTGGAATCTGAAGGAAGTCGGACGCAAAATCTCGAACTGACGAACAGAAATCAGATACAAGGCTGAATTGGGATGGACGAGTTTGCAATACAAAACAAAGTCCAATACTGCCCGAATCCCATACAGTAAATCTGGCAGTTACATGAGAGGAAAGTGGTTGCGCTTACCCGGGGAGGTCTCTTGAGGGTTATTGAATTAACAATCGGATTAGTGATAATCGGATGAATCAAGAGAAGTCAGCAGAGGTCATAGTAGCTTTTTAACGAAAGTAAAGGACTGAACAATCTTAAATCTTGAAAGAACAAGGAGGTGGAGACATCCCATCAAAGCACAGAAAACATCAAGGTAAAGACCGAATAGATGGCTACTTATAGAGGGATAAGTTGGAAACTAAAGAGTATATAAGAGCGTGTAGGGATGTAAACATAGAGATGAAGAAACAAGATGGTATCAATGTAATCGATAGAATCATTACCAACCGAAATTTATGGAGAGCTTATCAAAAGGTAAAAGAAAACGGAGGAGCTCCAGGCGTAGATGGAATAACAGTTCACGAACTAAAACCCCACATGCGAAAGTATTTTGAACCACTCAAAAGGAAGCTAAAGGATGGAACTTACCAACCGCAACCAGTGAAAAGGGTAGCTATTCCAAAATCGGATGGTTCAAAGAGATATTTAGGGATTCCTTGCGTGCTTGACCGTGTAGTCCAACAAGCTGTTTTACAAGTAATTGATCCAATAATTGACCCGCACTTCTCAAATCGAAGCTTTGGTTTTCGAAAAGGTAAGAACGCTCATCAAGCCATCGAACTCGCAGAACGATATTACGAAGAAGGATATCGAACAGTGGTGGATTGTGATTTGAAAAGTTACTTTGATACAATCCATCACCAACGATTAAGAGCATATCTAGAAGAATTCATCACAGATAAGATTGTCCTCAAACTCATTTGGAAATTCTTACGTTCAGGTATTCTGGATAAAGATATTTACGTTGAGACAACGGAGGGAGCTCCGCAAGGAGGGCCACTATCTCCTATCCTAGCAAATGTTTATTTAAATAAGCTAGATAGAGAACTAGAAAAACGAGGGCATCGCTTTATCCGATATGCGGATGACTTTGTGATTTACGTGAAAACACCTAGAGCAGGTGAACGTGTCATGGCGAGTGTGAAGAAATATATCGAAGAAGATTTAGGGTTAACGATTAATGAAAAGAAAAGTAAAGTGTGTAGTGCAACAAGCGCCACATTTCTAGGTTTTAATATACAAAACTTAATGGGAAAGTTGGATGCCGACCAAGTAAAGCTGCTAAACAACGACTCAAAGATAAATTAAGAAAGTTAACGAGTCGTAAAAGAGCAGGTACGTTTGAAGAAATCATGAAAAGAATTAATCAAACGACGGTTGGCTGGATTAATTACTACGGTATTGCCAATATGAAAACTTTCATAAAAGAAATACAAGGTTGGTTAAATCATCGTTTGCGTCAACTCATCTTGAAGCGATGGAAGAAACCAAAGACGAAATATGCGAAATTACGTCAATATGGGATTGACCATGATGATGCGATGAAAATAGCACATTCAAGAAAAGGGTATTGGCGAAAATCGAGAAACGAAATTATTAATCGAGCGATAACAAATGAAAAACTCACAAAGTGGGGGTTGAAAGACATAACCCAACTTTATGAGCTCAGATACTTAAGAGATTGAACCGCCGTATACGGAACCGTACGTACGGTGGTGTGAGAGGTCGACTAGTCAATTAATGGCTAGTCTCCTACTCGATATGCAGAAAAGGAAGTGTTGTAATGGAAAAATGGATAGGGGCAATTAGCGGAATAATTGGCGCTCTAGTCTCTTATGCTGTGGACGGTCTAGGGATGGCTGTAACCGTTCTAATCGGATTTATGGCTATTGATTACCTTACAGGAATTATGGGCGGTATCGTTAACCGTAACTTAAACAGCCGTGTTGGATTCAACGGTATCATACGAAAAATTTATTACTTAATGCTAGTCGGCTCAGTGTATTTATTGTCGCTAGTAATACCAGGTATCGAGTACGCAGGTGATGGGGCAGCCATTGCATTCTGTGTACTCGAATTTATTTCTATCACAGAAAATGGTACAAAGATGGGCTTACCAATGCCAGATTTTATTAAAGAACTTTTAGCAATTGTAAAGGATAAAACGGGAGAGGGGAATATAAAATGAGTACAATTCGTAAAAAATTAGTACCTGATGTACAAGCAAACAAGGTCTCTTATGGCAAAGGAAATGCTAAAAAATACATTGTTGTCCATGAAACAGATAATACGCGAACAGGAGCTGATGCAGACGCGCACGCTAGATTACAATATAACGGTAATTGCCGTGATGCATCATGGCACTACACTGTGGACGACAAAGAAGCTGTACAATCATTTGAACATGCTTGGAGATGTTGGGCCGCAGGAAGCACGACAGGCAATAACCAAGGGATACAAGTAGAGGTTTGCGTAAACAGTGACGGTAACTATCAAAAAGCAATGCAAAATGCTGCAGAGCTAGTTGCTAAAATCATGAAAGATGAAAACATTCCTATTCAAAACGTTGTTCAGCACAACTACTTTAGCGGCAAAAATTGCCCTCGCAATATGCGAGAAGGTAAAATTTTATGGTCGCAATTTATCACTATGGTTAAAAATGCGAGTGGCAATGTACAACAACCTGCACCTATTGCAGACAATAATAAATACCGCGTACTTACTGGAACATACGTTACCAAACAAGCTGCAGAAAATACACAAGATGTATTAAAACATCGCTTTGGTTGGGTAGCTTATATTGAACCTGATGGAGCCAAATGGCGCGTTAAAACAGGAACATTTACTGGAATGGCTGCAGCTAAGGCAGGAGCAAATAAAATTGTAACAGCTAAGTTAGCACAGGTAACAAATATAGTAGCAGAATGATTTAAAGCCCAGGTACTCAATTAATTTTGAGCCTGGGCTTTTTTATGCTTTTAAAATCCTTGTTCTCTCGCAATTTGTCTCATAAATTCCTTATTCTTAGCATCTTCTATTTCGAAGACTTCCATATGCTTTTCTATTGTAGATGTAAGCCAATCAAGTTTTAGAAATATTTTCTCTTCATTTTTATCTGATCTATTTAAGACTTGCTTTTGATTGTTGAATATCTCGAGAATTTTTGTTTTTGCACTCCTGAAAGTATCCAAAAGCATAAAGTTAACGTAATATAAATCGTTGCCTTCTGAATCTTTATCTTTAAAAGTAAATGGATTAAAAGTATCTATTTTCGTTTGGATTAGAGAATTAAATAGAAATATCTCCATTTCGCCCCAGCTAAGTGGATTTGCATGTCCAGTAACTATGTCGGCATCGACAACAATTCTAGGGTATTTCGCAATTTTGTTCTCTAAAAAATAGGCTCTATTAAATGCAGGGCCGAAGCATAAGTTCTCTTTGTGGTACATATCCCCATACGCTAACCCACCTCTGAATAATATTCCTTCTTGTAAAAACCTTGCTTGGAGCAAAGAGACTTTCGAAATTAATGAGATAAGGGAATGAACATTGACGTAGGGGGTACTTATGATAATACTGTCTGAAAACTGAGTGTAATCTATTTTACCTGGATTTACATATTGCTCATCTTCTTTCGAATATATTGAGGGTGAAGCTTCACGTATGAATCTTTGATTTTTTTCATGGTTCTCTTGAAATTTTTTCTCTCTTTGTAATTCTCTTTCCAAGACTTTTAAACAGTTTCTGATTTTTAGAAGTTTTCCATGGTCGGAGGAACTGTCTAATACTAAGTTACTAAATCCTAAAATATCAATGAAAAGTACTAGTCTCTTTTCGTATTCAACGTTTGGTACATTATCTATTTCTGTAGAAGTGATCACTTTCGGTTTTCTCCTTTTCTATATCCCTAGTAATTGCTTTTTCTTCGAGTCAAATTCTTCTTGAGTGATTAATTCATCCTCTAATAGTTCCTTCAATTCACGGATTTCATCGGCAACATCGTACATATCTTTTTCCTGTTTAGCTTCCGGTGCAGACGCTGATGCAGTTTTGGCCATTACCTTTAGATTCTCGATACCCGATTTAATTTCTAGTGCAATATGCGCTGGCACATCGTCAATGATAGCTATATTTCCAGTTGATACGATTTCAATAGTAGAGTAAACAAGCTTATTTGAAATGTTGATACTACTAATTGAAGATAAAGGAATGCTCGTTTCATCATTGGATACGATCCCTTTAATTTCATGTAATAAGATTCGTTGGTCAGTTACATAAAGTTGTTTTGTACCTTTAACGGATGCACACACAGCGAGTAGTGTTTCACCTTGATCCGTCAGTCTATCATCAAACATTTGAATCTGTTTTGCCATTGCTTTCTTCTTTCCGAAGCCAGCAATTTTATTGTTTCTGCTATTGTATCCATGTTATCGCTCCTTACAGAATTATGTAATTTTATTTTATAGAAAATCTTGCCATTAGTACAAATAAAAAAGACAGACAACCAATATTAGTTATCTGTTAAATAATCTTATGATGTTCGAATGAGAGCTTTTTTGCTTTTCATTCTGACATGACGTGTTCTAAACATTGATCACAGAGTCCCGAACCTTGTATCGTGGTATTACATCTGTAGCAATTGGATAGCTCACTGTGTTTATATCTTTCAAAGCAATTAAAGCAAATTAATTCATGTATATTTTCGTATAATTTATAGCTGTAGCATGAAGGGCAATTATCAGAATCAGCTAAATCAAGTGTGTCTGGATCAAAACGAATAGGGTTGAATTTATCATAGAACATATCTGTAGTGTGCTCAGATAAACAAAAATGACAAATGGTTTTTCCATCGTCAGTTTTTATTTCTAATGTATGTTGTTTGCATAAAGGACATTGTATCAAAACGTCACATGCCTCTAAACCTTTTTTGATTCTCGTACTCCTCTTCTCGATATATGTTTCAAACTCCAAAGAATACTTCTGCAAAACTTCAAACAAAGATTGATATTTATGTCTATAATCATAGTCGTTCTCGAAATCAAAATCGGGATCGGACTTATGCAAATCATTTATGAAGGTGATTAAATTACCAAGCAAGGTTGCTATTCTTGACCGGACTTCATGATGATTAATGGGATTATAAAAATGCTCAATTTGATTTCGTTCCTTTTGCATCCATTCAAGATCTTCTATAAGCTTTTTATCTAATCTGACATCCGCTAAATTCTCTAATCTGAACAGAAGGGTTGAAAAATTAACGCTTATTATTTTGTTATCAAGTAAATCAGATTTTTTAGCTTTATCTATATCCTGAAATATAAATGACCAATGTTCTTTATATAACACATCTTTAAGAAACAATAATGTACCAGAGTAAATGTGTAATATAGAGAATTTGTAATCCTTTATTTCATCCTCAATAATGTAACTTAATCCTTTTTCAATGAAGTCCTTGGCATTCTCTTGGAGTGCTAAACTAACGTTCTCCATATCTTTAACTTGCATAAAAACACCCTTTCATCTTCCATTTCATTTTATTGACTCATATCTTGGTACCATCTTCATATACAAAATTCGCCTCAAACTTAACGCCCATTGCCTCAGCGATTTCTACTAACTCTTTTTCGCTGAAATTATCTCTTTTCATTTTCTTCCATAGATTCGGTTGTGAAGTACCCAATAACTCAGCTAACTCAGTCAAATTTTTATCTTCTTTAGCTAAAAGCATTCGAATTTTTTCAGCCATGCTCATTGAATTTCACCTCTCGTTTATTGTTCTTAACCACATTATATATTAATTAATCCTTAAAGTGAATTAAAAATAATCAAAAGGTTATAAAAATGATTGATTTTATAACTTTTAAGGTTTATATTATAACCAATAAGTTTTAATTAATTTCTTCTAAGGTGGTGAAAACGATGGCATTTGAATACTTAGCAACTTACAAAACATTTGAATCAATAGCAGATATGGACGCAGCTGTTGAGAATCACATAGCAACACACTACTATGATTTGACTGAATCCGAGCGTGCCATTGTTTTCAAGCTTGCTAGTCATGCTTTGGAACATCCAGGGGCTTGTCACTTAAAAGCTGCTACTATTGTTGCAGCATTGGAGATCAGCACAAAGACGGTTTATCGTGCTATTTCAAAATTGGAATCACTAGGAATCATCAAGAAAGAAACGACTGTAAAAAGCAAAGGTGGACAAGGCGCAAGTATTTATATCATTTTGCCTTACGATGTCCCAACGTCAATGTCCAAGCGTGGGAATGCTGAAAAGTTTTGTGAGAGTAAGGTTGAAGCGCAACAATCTGAAAACCTATCTTTAAACTCTTTTAATCTTTTAAGTTCTAAACAAGCAAATAATAATTTATGTGAATTAGAAAATGAATTGACTTTGCAAGCTGAAGAGAAAAAAGAATACATGAATGAGTATCAGCAAATGCTATTTGATTTCATGCACTCGCTGCCATTAGCAGATAACTTGAAAGATGAATTGCACAAAGTTGTATTAGCTACTCAGGTTCAAAGTACATTAGATTTCATTAAAGCTAAAAACGTACTATTCAAAATTGCTATGGACATTAAAGAAGGAATACTGACGGTTACAAGTACATTAAGAGCTGTATTTACAGGGTCATATAACAAGGCTATGGAGCGTTCTAATATGAAGCCTAATAAATCACCATCTATAGAAGAAACTCCATCTAAAGAACGTCCAGTACCTTTCTATAACTGGCTAGAAGAACGAGATAGTCGTACACATTTAAATAATAAAAGACCAGGTAATTTAGAGAACTGGCTTGAATGGTAGAGAGGGGAATAAAAGATGCTCTATTTTGAATGGGTTAAGCAACAAATGTTTTGATTATTTTCAAATACAATTATTTTATTCATTATAATAATTAAAAAAATAAAAAAGCACCCTATTAAGGTGCTATTAAAAAATTATATCAATTAGAACCATCTAAATATTTTCTCCAACCAAAATTAGTAATTTTGAAGTCATTATATTTTAATTGTGAATACTCCGATTTAAAGCTGCTTCTTTCATTTTCTTCATTGCGATATTGAGTTGCTAACGGGGACGGAGAAGTTGGATCATAACTCGGTGATAAACGGCTCGTTACCGTATAATAATCTTCTGGTTGATCAACCCAAACATGATTCATACTAATTGGTTCATAATTTGTCCAGTTATATTTTGTTAAGTAATGCCAATCCTTTCTTATGTTTGGATATGTATACCAACTTTTATAATACCTTCCTAGTATTTTTTTGTTTGGCAGTTTTTCTATTACATCTTTAGCCATTGTTTCTATAAAATCATAAAATTGTTTTGTAGCTTTTGCAACATCCTCTTTGGCTGTACCTTGATACTTAATCGATCTTAAGTGCTTATCCATTGCGGATTCGAAATTCGATTCATATGGTGAAAGTGTCAAATTATACTCTATCTTATAATCATAATCAAATCGTATATCATCATTTTCAAACACGGTGTAATCAAATTCTACTGTAACAAGGTCAGTTTTTAATTCTGGGTAGTTTTCTTTTAAATAAGATTCTAACTGACGAGGTGATTCAATTTTAGTCTCAACTTTTTTAATCTCAACTTCTTTAGTTTCATCCACTTGAAGTTCGTTATTTGAAGCTTCCTTAAATACAACTCCTCTATCCTCTAAATATTTTACAGTTCTATACATAAACATTGCTAAGTCTTCTTTTGTGAGTGTTCCATCAGGTTTAAATGTTCCATCTTTATATCCAGTTGCAATTCCTGCTCCTGCTAGTTTTTTTATTGCATCGTGAGAACTAAGTGTTTTCGGCACATCTTTAAATTCTATATTTGAATTATTCGGTAGATAATTTCCATAAGCTCTATCAATAAATGCAGCGAACTGTCCTCTTGTTACAGGATCATTAGGTCTAAATGTTCCATCCTTGTATCCTGTTACAATTCCTTTTTCAAAAGCAGATTGGATTAATCCACTTTCAGAAGACTCCTTTGGGATATCGGAAAAAACAGTATTTCTGCTAGTCTTATCTAAATTCAAAGAAAATGCTATCATTGAAATCGCATCTCTTCTTTCCGCCGGTAACTCAAATAAAGCATCATAAATATCTGCTCCATAAAGTAACAAACCTCTTTCTTCTAAGTAAACAATTTCTTTAAAGATTGCACTTGATGGCTTGTAATCCTCCCATTCTGCTTTAGCTTCTGAATTAAATACTAAAGAAGCGAATACTACAGAAAAAATCAATGCTACTAATCTTATTTTCACAAATATATCCTCCTATATAACTATTGAAACACGAATTATTTTTAATTCTTTTTGCTCATGTTCCTTTGTGTAATATTATCATATAAAAGAAAAATATGCCATAAAAAGTAGGGTATTGTCTGGGATTTGAAGAGCATAGTAAGTGGAATATATCACTCTACCGTTGTAATTGATTAAAAAGGGGTATTTTCTCTTGAAAGAAATTGAAAACTCACAAATCTCTAAAGCTACTACAAAAATATTGGATATCTAGTACCAGGTATTAGTCGCAATATCATTCCAGGTCGCTAGTATGATTATGGTTGGAGCTTGCTTTTGGTTCATGATTGGCAATTCTGAAAAAGTATGGAGTACCATCATGAACGCGGGACTTGGTTATGTATTAATTCAGATGTCTCCATTGTTTTTAGAGATACTTAGAACAATTGGTAAGGCTATTTAATAGAAAAAGACCACTCTTTGATGGATGGTCTAATATTTTACTGTTTTAATGTTTGAAATTAATAACTAAAATAGTAATATACCATTTAAAGAGGTGATCCTTCATGAATGAACTTTTAGAGGTTGCAGAAGTAGCTAAAAGACTTAAATGCAATAGAAATAAAGTGTATGACCTTATTAGAAGCGGCCAACTCGTAGGATTAAAACTTGGTCGAATGAAAGTATCAACTATTGAGCTGTATGATTTTTTAGTTAGAAACGCTGGTAAAGATTTAACAGACCCTTTTAACGTTAAGGATTTATAAAGGAGCAGAATTATGCAAACTCAGCATCTAAACATAACTCTTTCAATTCCAATATCAGAAGATATGGTTTTAATCAAAAAAGTTGAACTTGAGAAATTAAATGAGCAAAGTTTGACGGGTGTTTATTGGACAATGAAAGATTTGGAGCAACGTACCAATAAAAAGCAAGCATGGCTAAAAGAAAATATTCTTTATCCTTCAAGATTTAAAAAGCAGCTAGATGTAAATTGCGGAGGATTCGTTTACTATCCAACAAAGAGTGGAGAGAAATGGGCATTCTTAGCTTCGGAAATGTCAAAGTTTCTCGAAGATAATTTCTATTTAATATTTTCAAAATAATTTAAAACACTTTCAGGCCGTATGATTAGCCGAGAGTGTTTTTATTTTTCGAACAAAGTGAAAGGACACCCGATTATTGGGCGTCCTCTTTTTTATTTGGTGTGTATTCGATTAAATCAGAGATATCGCAATCTAAAGCTGTACATAACGCTTCTATAGTATTTAGATCAATTCGTGTTACCTCATTCTTTTGCAAAGCGTATAAAGTATTCTTATTTAATCCACTTTTCTCCACTAATTGTGGAACTTTAATTTTTCTTTCAAACATGATTCTATCCAAAGTAATTTTTATCAATATAATCCCTCCTAATTCAATTATACAATGAAGTTGGTAATTTTTCATAATTACTATTGACTAAATATTAACTAGCGTGTACAATGAAGTTAGTAAAAAGTACAATGAAGTTAGTACAAATCTATTTAATAACTATCAAAGGTTAGTCGGTGAATGGACTAGAAATAGCCGACATGGTGAAAGGGGAGAGAATATTAATGTGTGGACGTGGCCAATCAACAACTATTCAGCAGCGTAATGAATACATCCACAATAAAATGAAGCAATTGGACCTGGTGAAAGACGCTCATAAGCATACATGCCGTTTAGCACGCATTACGAAGTACCACAATCTATTAACCGATGTGGAAGTAGCTTACATGCGCCAGCACTTGTATAAAGCGTTTGGAAACGTATCTTTGAAAGGAAGTGAGGACGCATGAAGGTGACAGCAAAAGAATGACGTGTCATGTCTGACCACAATAAACAACTGTTGTTAAATGCGGTCGCCAATAGATAGAAGTACAGTAAGCATATTTCCACTAATAAAAATATGAGGTGATTATATGGATAACAACAAATTACAGGCTCTAATAAAAGGGAATAATTGTGATAATGCAAAGGATCATCTGCGCATAGTTGAAATGGTGTTACAGATTGACAACAAAAAGGCATTAGATACATTGTACGTTTTAACGAAATCGGTATTGAAAAAGAGTAACTCACTTTGATTGAGTTACAAAATAAATAGGAAAAGGGGAATCTACATGCAACAAACGCAAAACACTTTAAGAACAGTCGCACATGAGAATAGTAGCAAAGCATTTATCCTATCTGCACAGATGATTCAATTAGAGGTTGTACAAGGTGCTGTAGCTCGTTTAATGGACAGAATAGACGAGATCACTCATAAAGGTTGGGATAAAAACCCTGGAATGGCGTGTTGCGCAATTGATGAGATACGAGATACAGTGCGTCTTATTGATATGGCTTTATTTCCGTTGTTCAAGGAAATGTCAGAAGAAGTCAAAACACTTAACGTTCACGCACAAGATTTGTATGATATTGTAATTAGTGAACCGGAAGTTCAAAGTGTTTGATAAATAAAGGGGAAGGAGGGAATGTAATTGAAAACCATACCATCTATTGAAACACAACAACGTATGCATGCTTTCTTTATGAAAACATCAGCACCACGTATCTATAAAGAACTTTTAGAAGAAGAACAAAAACGTAAAGAAATGGAATCTCAACAAGATGCGAATAAGGAAAAGTAATAAAAATGAGCACTTGCTACGGCAGGTGCTTTTATTATAGAAAGTAAAAAAAGATTGAAGCAAATAGCCACAATCTATGTATTTCATCATCTATACAAACATGCCCACCAAAGCGTTAATAATTAGCCCCAACTAGCCCCAAATTAGCCCCGAAAGTTAGCCCCAATTTAATGTTATTTAATGTGTTTATATGCATTGTTGATAAAAAGTAAAAAGCCTACAGAATATTGATGTAGTAGGCTTTGTGGGAATTAATTATGGCTCTTTGCAAAGTAAATTTATTAGTTCGTGAAGCATAAAGATGATAAGTAACCTAACATTAATAAAAGACCAATACCCATTGCGATTTCCATGTTTTGTACCTCCTTTTAAAAAAACGACACATTTAACCCGCATACTGTCAATAAATACCCGATTAGTTTGGGGCAACAGGATGATGGTTATACAAGCGTTTTCACAAGATGTGAAGTTTTTACTTTATACATAAATATTGTACAATGAATTATAGAAATATGAAACCTTTTATAGGCTTATGCGTATATATAAGTAATAGAATTACCAATTTGTACATAAAGAGAAGGTGTTAATTAATGAAGAAATGGGTTCAAAAAAGTATCGTCATAATGGTTGCGTTTTTAACTTTTGGATTAATTACGCCAACACATGAGATATGGGAAGCATTTGATCAAAATCCATCGAATCGTGCATCTATCGGACCATCACCTGGGACAAGCACTGCAGAAGCAGCTGCTCTGCCGATAGAGACAGAAATACAAGAAGAACCGGTCGACTACAGTTCATTGCTCGTCGACGCTGCTAAAGAGCAATCTTATATTAAATTCGGCTCAAAAATTGGCCCGAAAATTAGCAATGAGTTTGATTCCATTATCTTCCCAAAAATGGAGGAAGCCATTGCGATGACAGTAGCTAGTTTAGACGATGCATCATTAGCATCGTTAACAATTTCAGAAAAGCCAAGCGGCAACTATGGAGAAAAAATTTTCAATATTAGTAGCAATGAAACAGGGATGGATTTAATTCGCTTCCATGTCCGCACCGAAAAACGACCACAGGAAGGTTATTATTACAACTTCCACTACCATAGTGCCGAGGACGACTTTATGGCACATAACAATTTAGGGGATATATACTGGGAGAAAAACACACCCCCGAAATGGTTATCCTAAAAAATTACGAAACACTCGTTTAAAATGCGGGTGTTTTTTTGTTTATAAACACTCGTGTATCAATGTTTTTAGTGTGATGTTAAGTTGTTGTATTAAGCTAGCATTTTAATAGGGGAAAGCAGAAAAAAGTGTGTACCCCAGAAAGTACCTCAAGATTATAGATTTCACCTATTAAAAAGTCTTTTTTAATAGTTTGGTTTAAATGAATTGTCTGGTTTTTTCAGGGAAATTGAATTGCGTCCAACCCCTACATTTACAATCAAAAATAAAGAGGAATTCTTTCTACAACCGTCTATACAATTGTTTTTGTATTTTAATAAGATATACAGAAAGTAATTTCTTTTTAATAGGAGGTGAAACATTGTCAAATCAAACATCAACATGTCAAAATACTAGAAAGTATACGATAACTACAGGACCATTTCTTGTTCCATTAGATGCTGCAGTTGGACAGCCTAATAATCGACTTGTGATTCTGATAAAAAACCCTACAAGCAAACCATTAGAGGCTGATGTTGTGATTGAATATTGTCCTTCTTTACAGCTTTCAACGGAAGGAATATCACTTCCTTTTATAACGAATGAGAATGAAAAACCTTTTCTAGAAGGTCTTCCATTAACGGTTATACCTCCAAGGAGTTGTACACGATTGGAATTTGATATTAGTTCGATTGTAAATGGGATTCTTCATGTTAAATCTACAGGCGATTATTTAGTAGGAGAGCGCCCTTTACGTGGAAGACTTGAAATCGAAGTGGTTGGTGGATCAGGCCTTTCTAGTCCTACAAATCCTGGTCTTTCTGTTGCAGATCCCTCCATGGTATTCCATTTCGGTGATATGAAAGTTATGCTTCTCGGAAATTAAATTGTAAAACGAGTACAGGCAGCACAAAAGCACTGTACTCGTATTCCTTTTTGATAGGAAGAGCTATTGTTTTACACATAGCAGTATCCCGAACCACGAAGACAGAAACACTTATTAGAATTTTAATTATTCGATACGTTTCTTGAATACTGTTAACAAAAATAGTGAGCGAATATATAAAATAATCTGTTAATATGGTATACTATTCTTGTTTTGCATAATTGGAAATTACTATAAAGTATGGGGGAGAAAGTATTTTGGGGTGTGAAAGGATATGAAACAATTTTTAAGAAAATTAAATAAAATCGATACGTTTTCGCCGTATTTCTTTTTACCATTTATTTTATTGCTATATTTCTTTACGAGCATGTTTGATTGGCATAGATTTGAAATGTTCAATTTACATGTTTCCATTTGGCCCGCAGTCATTTTAGCAGTTCTTTGTTATTACATAGGTGTTTACGTTATAGACAAGATGAAATGGACAATTCCTTCATTTGGTCTGTCGTTTTTAGGCAAATATGTGATTCATTTTATCGTATTTCTTACGTTACTTGGTTTATGCTCGTACATATGGATGGTTTTTGGAAGCGGACTTGGTATTTCGGATGAATCAAATCGCCGAAATTTAAATCCAAAGCTGAACTTCTTTAGTCAATTACTATGGTTTGGAGTGTTATTGCTACTATCCTATAAAATGATTTTAGAAAAGCATATGACGTGGAAGAAAGGGTTTATCTACGGTTCTATCTATGCATTTATCATTTTTTTATTTGTGTTAGTTGCCTATCGAACGCCATTAATTATTATCCTATTTACAGGGATCATCATTATCCACTATGTAGTAAAACGAGTGAAATTGGCGTGGTTTTTAACAACGCTATTAGTTATTGGTGTAGCTTTTTCTATGTTTAGTTTTATTCGTGTGTTAACGGAGGACCGGTCACTAGAATTTAATAGAAGAGATCAGCCAGATGTGGAGCTAACGGATGAGGCGAGAGACCAGCTGTTAACGGCTGAAGAAAAGGTAAACCAAACGCCGTTATGGGTGCGTGCATTAAATGAAGAAAGTGTAACAGGGCATATTGTATTAAGTACAATTATGGAGTATACGCAGGAGAACGGTTATTTAAACGGTGAAGTCCATAAAGGTATCTTTAGTACGATATTACCTGGTAAGCAAATTTCACCTCGCATGATGGTCACGGAGGTTGTCAATTCCGTAAGTATAGAGAAGGGCAAGGTTATTACACGTGGAAATCGTACAACTACACCAACCTTTATCGGTCAATTATTTTTAGATGGGGGCTATTTATTAGTTGCAATTGGTTTCTTTTTATACGGTGCTTTAATTTCGCTTCTTTATAATAAAGTGAAGCAGGAAGGCATTCGTAGTTTCCATTCTGTCGCCTATGCCTTTACGATTACGGTATTTACGGTGTCGATGCATACAGGTTTACTGGATTTAATTTTTGTTTTAATGCTCGGCTTTGTTATCATTGCATCGTCGATTATAAAAGTGGATCAAAATCAGCTTCGTTATTAATGATAAAAATGATCATAAAAAGCCTTCCCACAATGGAGAAGGCTTCTTTTTATTGAGTGATGCGCTCGAAAAATGCTTTTGTTTTTTCGATATCCGTAACATGCCGATTGCATGATTGGCTATCTGCGCAAATGTAATTACTATAATTCGTGAACGTACCAACGGTTTGCCCTTTTACAGATGTAGTGAATAGACCAACGTCGGAATGGCGATTACATATTGCACATATTCCACGAATTGTATCATTAGAGAATGTGCCTTTAATCGATTTTAGCTTGTCATCTTGTTCTAGCAAAACGTATTTTCGATGTGTTCCAGGATCATCCCAAGCTAAATAACAAATCTCCTGAAAATCAATTTCTTCAAGCTTCGGTAGTTTTAGCTTTTTTTCCTTTTTAAAAAGGCTTTTTAATGCACTGGCAGTGACTGCTTTGAATGGGATGACGTATCGTTTTAATTGCTCTATATACTCATCACCTTGTGCACGATTCGTCACTTCAAAAAGCTGTTCAATCAACTCAGCTTGCTCAGCCGACAGCGCTAATTTTGTTGTAATCTCGCTTTCAACGATACCTTGTATGGCAAGGATAACGTCCTTATCTTTTGTCGTAGCAAGGGTTAATATGATTTTATTCATTTGCTGCTCAATTAAATGATAGTTTGCGACCGTTAAAAACGGTTGGATTGTTGGTTTTTCCATTTGAATTCACTCCTGTATTGTAGGCTTTTTATAAAGGTTTATGGCCTAAAGAGATCATTCAATTATGTTATTCGGGTTAACTTTTCTAGACCTCTTTGACCTGTAATGTGTTTGGTCTAGAGCAAGCATTACAAAAGAATGCGTCCATTTCGATTCCTCCTTGAAAAGAAAACTAGCTTTATTATAACATTTTTTGGGGAAAATATAAAATTAAAATATTCAGATATCAATATTAAATAAATGGTATAATTATATTTATTGGGATTTCCATCATGGCATGGGATTTATTCCCGTTATGAATAGGTGCTTTCCTCCGATAAGTCGATTTGGATGTAGATGGTTAAGACGTTATCACAGGAAAAGGGATGGAAACCTTTGTACTGTTACCAGAGAAAAATTTTAAGAAAAGAGGAATGTCTATGATTCAGTTTGAAAAGATGAACACAAAGCATTTTTTGCAAAACTTTACGGTAAGTGATTTTGCGATTAGTCCTAATGAAAAGCAGATGGTATTAAGTACGAATTTTAATGGATATTTTAATCTTTGGGGAATGGATTTAGAGAAAAAGTTTCCGTATCAAATGACTTTTCATAATCAAACTTCGGATTTTATTAAATATTCGAAAACAGGTGAATTCCTTTTAGTTGGATTTGATAAAGATGGTGATGAGAATAGTCAAATTTATGCAATTCCACCTGAGGGAGGAAGCCTAGTACCAATTCGCTATAAAGAGGGAGAACGTCATTTCTACGGACATTTGACTGATGATGGTAGACATCTTTATTATTCAACTACAGCTGGAAATTCAACGTATTTAAATAGTTTAGTTTATGACATTGAGAGTGAAGAAGAAAAGTTACTGATTGAGGGTAGTGATGCACCTACTTTTATCGCTACAGTTAGCCCAGAGGAAAAATCATTTGTTTATATTAAACAGTTTGGAAATACGCATTCCCTAGCATATGTACAAATTGATGGTGAGGAAGTATTGCTCACGCCATTAACGGATAAGCAGCATACAGTTGCCGATGTTGTGTATATTTCTGAAATGGAAATTTATTTTTTAACAGATTACGATGAAGATTTTAGCTATTTAGCAAAATTCGATATTCAGTCGAAACAATTTACAAAGTTGCTTCAATTAGAAAAAGAAAGTTTTACAAGTATTTATTATTCAAAAGAAGAGTATGCACTATATATTGTCGGTTCCTATGGTGTAGAGGATCGGCTTTATCGTTATACAATTGTAGATGGAAAAAATGAAAAACTCGAAACACCTGTTGATATTATTGAGAAAATGGTTATTATGCCAAGCGGACATTTATATTTGCTTGGAAAATCGGCTACGAAGCCAAATAATATTTTTGTGTCAAAGGAAATGGGAAGTTCATGGTTAGAGGTAACTCACTATAGAGTACCGGGTGTTCGAGATGAGGATTTGGTAGAACCTGAAGTGCTTCGTTATCCATCATTTGATGGTTTGGAAATTGAGGCACTGTTGTTCAAGGCGAAGGAGGAAAATTCGAATGGCCATGTTATTTTATGGCCACATGGTGGTCCGCAAGCAATTGAACGCAAATCATTTCGACCGATGTTCCAATTTCTTGTTAGCCAGGGATACTCTATTTTTGCACCAAATTTTAGAGGCTCATCGAACTATGGCCTAGACTTTAAGAAAAAGGTTGAGGGCGATTGGGGTCATGGTCCACGTCTTGATAATACTACTGGGATTGATTGGCTTATTGAGAAGGGCTATGCTGATCGTGATAAAATGCTGCTTTTAGGTGGCAGCTATGGTGGCTATATGGCACTGCTATTACATGGTCGCCATGCTGATTACTTTAAAGCAGTTGTCGATATTTTTGGCCCAAGTAATTTGTTTTCATTTATTGAGTCTGTCCCGGATTTTTGGGCACCATATATGAAGCAATGGATAGGAGATCCAGAGAAAGACAAGGAAAGATTAACAGCTGATTCGCCAATTACGTATTTAGATGGTATGACGAAACCTATGTTAGTCATTCAAGGGGCGAACGATCCACGCGTTGTGCAAAAGGAATCTGACCAAATTGTTGCTGCTTTAAAAGATAAGGGGCGAGAAGTGGAATATATTGTGCTAGAAGATGAGGGTCATGGATTCACGAAAAAGGCGAATGAAATTTACGTGTATGAGAAAATACTCGAATTCTTTAATACACATATCCATTTAAAAACGGGGGCTTTTTAATTTATTCCACTATCAAACTCGTAATCGCTGGAAAACTTAGGAGGACTATTATGCTATTAAATCAACAAGGATTTAATTTATGGGCAGATGGTTATGATAAAACGGTTCAGCTAAGTGAAGAAAGCCATCAATATCCATTTGCAGGATATAAAGCAGTATTAAATATGATTTTTAACGAGGTCATGTCCATTCCAAATTCAACTGTATTAGACATTGGATTTGGGACAGGGGTATTAACGGCAAAGCTTTATGATAATGGTCATACGATCCATGGACTCGATTTCTCCTCGAAAATGATCGAAATCGCCAAAGAAAAAATGCCTGAGGCTAACTTAATGGAGTGGGATTTAGCACAAGGGCTGCCATCAGAGCTCCTTCGTCAAAAATATTACGCTATTATTAGCACCTATGCGCTTCATCATTTTACCGATGAAATGAAAGGGCACTACATTACAGCGCTATTGCAGCAACTAACACCTGCAGGCAAAATTTTTATCGGCGATATTGCGTTTGAATCAAGAAAGCAGCTTGAAAAATGTCGTCAAGACAGTATTGATTATTGGGATGATGATGAATTTTATTTTGTCCATGAGGAAATTAGCGCCTTATTAAAAGGAGTATGCCAATTAGATTTTTATCCAATCTCGCATTGTGGTGGAGTTTTTGTACTTTCGAATCTTGAATAGGAAGATGCTTACATGATTATTTCTGATTATTTATATGGTGAATTCGAAATAGATGATGTGTTAGCGGAACTTCTTTTGAGTAAGCCGATGCTGCTGAAGAAAAATTTCAACAGGGTGTGTTTGTGAAAATTATATAAGTATATCGTTTGCATTTTTCCGGTAGAACAAGGAAGGGGGTGTCAGTAGACAGCCCCTTCGCTTTTTTGCTAACAGCTTTGAAAGTACCACTTGCAGTACTTATACATGAAATAGAGCATGCTTTAGGTGATTATTTTATTTTCTAAAGATAAAGACTATTGTTGCTTTGTCTAGCTGTCTTTATGTATCTTTGAATTTGGAACCCTTTTTCTTTTTACAGCTATTCCGATCATCTAGGCAAAATGGTTTACAAAAATTTCGTAACCATCTGAACAAAATCTAGATTGAAAAAACTGAAAATATAAAATTTTAGCTATCTCTTTAAATATATCGTTCATTTCGATATAATCTATTTAGACGATATATTAAAAGGAGTAAATTTAATGATTAAAGAATTAAATAACTATTTTACATCAATTTATTACCATCTACATACAACGCATGAAGAGTCTATTTCGCATCAAAGCGTACGTATTTTACAGATGATTCACAAGGAGGATGAAGTAACTGTCCGTGATATTGCTGAGTTGCTGAATATTTCTCAAAACACAGCGTCAGAACATATAAAAAAGCTAGAGCGTAATGGCTGGGTGAAAAAGGAGCGATATATCGAAGATCAACGCAAAGTATATCTACATCTTACAACGGAAGGGCTTCACATCTTAAAGAAAAACACAGAGTTAGATGATGACAAACTACAATATGCCCTAAAGCAGCTGTCAGAAGAACAACAGCAAACAATTTTACAGGCGTTTCGTCTATTAAGCGAGGTGTCTAAATAATGTACACATTAGTAAAAATTCTTTGCTCTGCAGCCGTGATTGGTATTGTTACAGAGGTTGCTAGAAGATTTCCTTCCTATGGCGGTATTATTGCCGCACTACCTCTTGTCAGTATTTTAAGTATCATTTGGCTTACTGTACAAAGCGAGTCGAGTGAACATATTCAGCGCTTTACGGTTGGAGTAATCGTTGGACTACCAGCTACAATGTTTATGCTATTTGTTATTTATATGGCGATGAAATCATCGATTCATATCGTGTTTGCCATTGGACTAGGAATTGCTTCGTGGGCAGTATTTCTAGGTGTTCAAAAAGCCATTGCTAGTGTATTTAATTTTTCAATTTAGGAGAATAGTAGATGACAGTCATTCCAATTCAGCAATTACATCAAAATAATGTGTTACAGTTTTTTAAAGAGCATTGGGGAAGTACAGAAATGGTTATTTCCAGTGGGATATATGACTGTAGTAAATTAGATGGCTTCGCCTATGTGGCTGAACAAAACATGCTGTTAGGCCTCGTGACGTATATCATTCGTGATAAAGAATGTGAAATAATTTCCCTTGATAGTATTATGGAGGGAAAGGGGATTGGTTCATTACTTGTCCAAGCTGTTGAACAGCATGCATTCGAACATGACTGCACAATGATTACGCTCATTACGACAAATGATAATTTACAAGCGTTAAAATTTTACCAAAAAAGGGGCTATCAGTTAGTCGAAATCATACAAAACGCAGTCGAGCAAGCAAGAGCATATAAACCTGAAATTCCTTTACTCGGCAATGATGGGATTCCGATACGTGATGAAATACGATTAGTAAAGCAATCTGGCTTATCATGAGTCAGGTTGTTTTTTCTCTATGTGAAGAAGTTGATAGGTAAAGAAAAATTCCCACTGTTTATTTTCGAGGTTTCATCACCTACGATTTCTCGTTATACTTATGGGAGTAAGAAAGTGAGGAATGAAATGAAAAAATTATTATTTGTTTTATTATTTAGTGTTCTAGTAGTGGGAGCGGCCTTTATTATTTATTTAAAAAGCAATCCACCACTTGTCATGAATAGTTATACGAATTCTACAGATGGTTCAACTACAAAAATCGTAGAAATAGAGAATAAAGGACTACGTGACATAAAGCTTCGGCAAATACTCATCGACAATAAAGTGGCTGAAAATGTTGAGCTCGTCGTGAGTAAGTCGGAACCGTTTGAAGCCGAAACGAAGCTAGTAGGTAATCCGAATATTACATATCATAAATTAAGGCAAGTAAATATTTTTCCAAGTCAATACATAGATCGCAAGGCCATCGGAAAGCAGCCGCAGCATTATGCTGTGAAGGTTAATGCACCTAAAATAAAAAAAATCACGATTAAGTATGAGTATTTAAAAATGCCATTTACTTTAACGGCTGAGTTACATGCTACTAAATAGAATGCAACTATAATTAGCGGGGTTTTATTTTCTAGAAAAGTGCAAGAAATCAACGTTTCTAAAAGTGATTTCTTGCGCTTTTTAAAGTTTTGTCTTTACCTTATTGAAGCTATATATCCGTTGTCTATTTATTTGTTTATGAAACACTCCTGCTATGAAATCTTTTAAAAGGTATTATGGAAACCAAGAGCAGTAAAACACCAAACAGCACAAATAAAGCAGAACTAGGCAGTACATGATATAGTGCGGGGGACATTCCACCAAGCGCCATACCTAAATAACGGACGAAGTTAAAAACGCCTAAAGCTGTTCCTCGATGCTCGCTGTACTCATTGCTAATAAGCGTCGAGAAAAGGGGGGCGGAAAATCCAACGATAATTCCATAACCAAATAAGATAATGCTTAACCCCACAAGTGATTGAGTGTGAAATACACCAAATAGTATGACCTGCAAAGGCATAACCATTAACAGTAAGATAAACAAAGTATTTAAGGATATTTTTTTCTGCAACCTTTTAAATAACATACTTCCGACAATCATGCTGACTGTCAAAGGTAAATATAATAATCCAATGAACTGTAAATTTATATGATAATGATCATGGAGCAAGACAGGCAGATAGACAAGAATTGCAAAATAGATGAAAAATACTAAAAAGCTAATGATCATAATACTTGTTCCAATGTAATGGGAAAAGACGGCCTTATATGCATGGATAAATCCGTTGGATGGTATTTTGTCGGCTTCATTCTGTTTTTCACTTGGCAGTAGATAAACAATGAACATCAGCAAGGAAACTGCCATGATCAAAAGAAAAAGGAAAATTCCCTCATAACCAAAAAACTCTCCAATAAAACCTCCAACTACAGGTGAAACAGCTGGTGCAAGGGTTAGCAGTATTTGATACGTTCCCATGGCACTTCCTCTTGCTTCACCTTCAAATAACTGTGCAATCATACTAATTGCAACTAAAGGAATTATCCCGGCCCCGATTGCCTGAATCATTCTGAACAGCGAGAACAACGTAAAACTGTTGGTGTAAGCACAAAAGACTGCTGATACGCCCATCAAAAAAAGACTAATGAGCAATAATCTTTTTTTATTTTGATGTTCAACCACAGTTCCCAGAACAATTTGGATCACTGCAATAATAAAGATAAAGCTACTGACCGTAAAATTTACCCAGCTGATGGATACTTCAAATGAATCCCGTATAAGGGGAATGATTGGTGTATAGATGTTCTGGCTTAAAGAAGCAAAAAACGTGCTAATACTCAAGGCATATAAGACAAACGATTTTTTTGCATATTTAGTCTCCAAATGGAACGTCATCACCTTTAAGTTTGTCAGTCATCATTTCTAAAAAAGTGATAATGGTTTCTAACTCGTCGGTATTGAAACTATCCAATAGGCGCAGGTATTGATTTCTTGCCTTCTCATGCAACTGATCGTGGATAGAGGCAAGTTGCTTTCCTAAATCAGTAAGGAGATAGTGAACTTCTTTTTGATTGGTCTCCTGTCTCGTCTCGACAATAACATTCTTCTCTAGCATTTTTTTGATTGCCTTTGTAATGGCTGGCTTGGAGACGTTTAACGTTTCCGAAAGGGATGTATTATTCGCAGCTCCCTGTGCGTTGATGGCAGAAACAATGTGTAATTGAGTAAGCGTCCAATCCATAACAATGGAGTTTTCCTCATTTTTTTTACGGAAGCTTTTCCTCTTTTGGACGGCTTCTCTTTCTTTGATAAATTGTTGTAAAGCATTTAACGCTTCCATTTTTTTGTCTATATGATTCAAAATGTATCACCTAACTTTTTGTGTTTTTGTTAACCGGTTAATAAAAATAGTTTACCAGTTAACAAAAAGAGGTGTCAAGTGTAAATTAACTGATAAACAATAGGCGGAATGGTTTAATAAATGTCGCTGTTTTCTTAAACTTTTTTTGAGGAGAAGAGATTATTTTCGCGCTACATGATGGCTAACGGGGTGCTTTAGGGGAATAAGAAGGATCTTAATAATCAAACTTTTAAATAAAACAGTTCCTAATTTAAAGAAAGCCAATGTTTTGCTCAAACTTCAAAACGTTGGCTTTATTATATACAGTGAAATCAGGCGTTTAGAGTGATTTTTATTCAAACTTTATTATAGTTCAACATATCACTTTCTTTTTTTTATTTGTAAATTGCCCTTATTAAACATAACGAGTCCATTGAATCGCTCATAAAAACCATATAGCGGATATAACAGTCCAAGGAATACGATAAAGGAAGGTATTTTTTCGATAACAGGGATTACGCCTGATAGGAAAGATCTTAATGTTTCTGTTAAGAAAATAAATAAAGGAATGATTGCAATCGTACCTATTAATAGAAATGGGGTTACTTTTGTCTCTTTTAATTTGACGTGGCAATGTGGACATTCCATAGTAAATGGTGATGAAAAATCCTCAAAGTCTTCAAGCGTTATTGCTTCTTGACAGTCTGGACAAAGTATAGATGTTCTCATAAATAAATCTCCTTAAAAACGAATTCCCTTTAGTATAGTTGAGAATACTTCCAAAAGTAAGCGGGAAATATTGGAGTTGAGAAGTTGGGAATTAAAAGAGAAAAGAAGAGTGTCGGGTTCCATAAAACTTTGCTGGGGAAGTCCACTGGACCGTTAAAGAGGGATAAAGCTTTGAATGGCTAATAAGCGATATACTCGTTTTATGTCTTATCAATTATGCCCGTGTCATTTCATAAGATTGTTTGATGAAAAAATACTATGATTACTAAAACATGATAATCTAATAGTAACATTCATTGAAATGTTAGGAGGGACTAAATGGGGTTTGTCGTCATCGGCATAGTACTTGTTATTTGTATTTTTACTGTGATTTTAGTGGTTAATAGGAAGCATTCAAACGGGGATATTAAACTGGAAGTAACGGCTGTATGTGAAGGAAAAAATGAATTAGATCAAGCTATCATAAAGATATATTTTACATTTTCGATAGGTAAACTGGCACATTGTAAAAAAGAAATAATGGGCAGTATTGATTGGTCAAAAGGATGGATGCCTGTTTGCTATAATTTGAAGGAAAATGGAGTCTATCAGGACGAAAGATTACTCTCTGCTACAAATGAGAAAACGTATACAACCTTCGAAATCAACGCTACAAACGCGATAGATCCTCTGGGACGAGGTGAGGGGTATGTTGTATTAAAATTAGAGGACCCTATTTCTTCAGATAAATCCAGTGCAGGTGTGATTCTTGTAGTAACAGCCAATATGGTGACCTATCAGCTGTCTGATTCAACTAGCTGGTATAATGACTTTGCAATTAATCATTAAATAAGCTGTTTTCTCAAAGATTGTTGCTGTTAAAGACAGATTTTAATCTACAAAATGTGTAGGATAAATCTGTCTTTTCGGTTGATATTTCGTGAATCGAAAATTTAACGAAGCTCTCGTTAGTTAAAGAAAAAACATTCATTATTTTTAAAATATTTAACTTACTTCTATGTAAAATAACTATTTTCCTCGTGGCCAAATGAAATATGAAATAGATATGATAAAATCAATTCCCAGTACTAAAGACCATACTTTTAGTGTTTCAAAAAGTTTAGAGCTACGGTCCGCATCATTTACTAAGTATATCAATATTAATAAAAATCCTGCACCGATGATATATGCGAACAAATGCTGAAAAGACCCTTTCAAAGAATTACGAGCATATGCGAAACCAGTCTTTTTTTCAGGTTTTGTTCCCTCTTTTTTTATGTAGTATAAGAACCTTTCATCAGCCCAACGAACGATACTCTTTCCAAAAGCAATCGACACACCTAAATAGATAGCAGCAATTGCGTGAGACGTAGTTGCATTTCCACCCTTTAATAGATCTATAGCAGTTACGATTAACAGAAACAAATCAATCACGGGTGTTAGAAGTAAAAAGAACGATCCCATTTTTTTAAAGTTATATACATAACGTACAGTTAGACCGAGTATTATAACAATCCAAAAACCAATTTCTGCTGCAATAATTGACCAAGTAATAAAATTCAATTAACCACCCCACGCTTTTACTTACAAAAAATCTAGTAGTATAAAAACATATTGTATATTATATTAAAAGGAGAAACAATAAAAAAATTCCGCTTTTTACCAAATTTACCATATTAATTCAACGAAAATCTCTTTTTGCTTCGCTAATTGAATAACAGTAAACCACTGAATCCGCTTCAAAAGCATCTGATAAATGGTGCTCTTTGCCTTTTCTTATTGCTTCAATTGGTAGATTTACGAATTTTTAAAGAGTCTGAAATCTTCGATAATGTAACACCGTTTATCATCATTTTAATGTACTTAATTCATTTTTCCAGATAATGCGAACCTGAAAAAGGTGTATTTGTCATATCAATAAATGTTTTTCCACAATCATTACATAAATATCTTTGTCTAGAACGATATTTACCATTACGATTTACGGCAGTACTTCCACAAAGAAGACCATTACTGAACGCCTCCTAAAAATGCATTATTCAGTATTTTCAAGAGAGCAACAATCTATACGAAAACAGCCAATAATAAAAAAGCTATTCGTTAGGATTAAAGTACCTAATGAATAGCTTTTATGTTTGGTAAGGTAATAATGAAACCTATTCAAGTTAATTTCGTAGAATATTAAAAGGAAGGAGTATCTTTGTTGTATTTGGTCCTCTACTATCATGAATAACCTTGGGAAATAGACAATTAAGAGTAATTATAAAATATGCTGCTGAGGTTCAAAAGCACATCGCTATCTTAATTTATGGCAATCAGTTAGATGAATTAATTGCAACTGAGGAAAGTTGCGACGACTCAAATAAATTTAATATAAGGAACGATACATATCTATGCCGATGTGAAAAGTTCCCAAAGGAAAAAATTGGATTTTTGAATTCAGATGGACGATGAGTAGCTTTTTGAAGCGACTATCCAATGTTTAGATGGTACACATGTCCGAATTCATCACAAAGGACTGAGAGCCAGTAGAAGGGAGATATTTTTAAGGAAGAGGAGTCAGATGATAAGGAGTTGTTAAGAAGTAAAATGCAAACGCTTTCTCTATCAGCGACAACTCCTCGTGAAGAATCGGAAGTATATGTACGAGATTGGCTCAAACGATTACTAAAAATAATACAAGAGTGAATACCAATCATCAACCGAAAAGAAGGGACTAGGTTTTGGATATTTTGACAGATAAATTAATAATGATTGGTTTGTTTATTCTCATCATTCACTCGATAGAGACACTTGCGTATGCAGTGCGATTATCGGGTGCACGTGTAAAATTATTAGCCTCTGCATTATCATTGTTCAATGTCATGGTCATGTTTTCAAGGCTAGCAAACATGATGCAGCAGCCTTTTACCGGAAGTCTGACTGACACAGCACCAAAAGAAAACACATTGGCATTTGTGGAACAGCAATTCCGTATTCTTATTGGCGCAGCTTCATTAGGTACATTGGTAGGTATTCTATTATTGCCAACATTTGTAGCGCTATTTTCAAGGGCTATTATTCATTTGTCTGAGGAAAGAGGCTCCATTCCAGCATTATTTAAAAAGGGTTTTAGTATTGACTATCTCAAACGGGGAATAAAACATATTCATTTGCCAAGCTTTTCTTATTTAAAGGAGATTAGCTGGCGTAACAT